>Ga0308390_1000209_pt1 | contig 44189 bp, 44 predicted proteins | sample Hotspr2Sample149_FD_202358 | JGI IMG/M metagenome (GOLD analysis project Ga0308390, IMG submission 202358) | Hot spring phototrophic mat microbial communities from Mushroom Spring, Yellowstone National Park, Wyoming, United States - 20040719_149 ...
GACCCTGACCCAACTTGGACACTGTCTGAGAAGAACGCTCGTTGTTCCAATGCGATAGGGCGTGTGTGTCGGTTGTTTGCACGACATTTGCGGTTGGCGTGAGCAGGCGGCTGCTCAGCCTGGGTGTTCACGGAAGTGCGGCGGCAGGGCGACGCCGGCTGCCTGGAAGACGCGCCCGACTTGGCCCTCGGCGTGAGTGCGGGTGACGATCCGTTTGCCGTCCTTTTCGATCGTCGCCTGCTGAAGACGATCGAGGTCGCGCAACAGATTGGCCCATTCGATCTTCACGCCCTTGGCGGCGCAGAGCGTGGCCAACTCCTTCTGCAGCAGGAGGGCGAGGAAGGAGCAGAAGACGTGGCCGCGGATGGCGGCGTCGGAGGAGTGGTAGATCGGGCGGGTGCGCAGCAGCGCCTTGGTCCGGCGGAACAGCTCTTCGACCGCAAGGAGGTCGCGGTAGCGCAGCACCGCCTGCAGAGGGGTGATGCGGGCGTTGGTGCGCAGCACGAACAGCCCGTCGTATTTGGCCTCCTCGGCGGCCTTGCCGGGGTCGATCTCGAAGGCCGGGCCGGGCTTGCCGTCGCCGTCGCGGAGGCGGCGCAGGTAGCGCCGATAGGCCGAGTTGCCGATCAGCGCCTTGTCGCCGCGCTTCAGCTGGCGCTCGAGACCGGCGAGGATGGCCTGACGGTCGGCGCGATCCCGCTCGGCCTCGGCCTCGTTGCGGCAGACCACGTAGCGCCGGCCGGCGACGCTGACCTCCTTGATCCGAAGCTCGGTCTCGGCGCCGTTGGCGCGCTCGATGAGGAGGGGCGTGAAGGGACGCTCATCGGCCAGCACCACCTCGCGGATGAGCGGATCCGAGCGCTCGCGCGCGCCGAGGATGTATTCGAGACCACGCGCCTCGAGGCCTTCGATGGTGGCCTGCGAGATCATGCCCCGGTCGGCGACCACGCACACCCGCCCGATGGCGAAGCGGCTGCGCAGGCGGTCGATCACAGGCAGCAGCACCGCGACATCGGCGGTGTTGCCCGGCCACATCTCGGTGCAGAGGGGCCTGCCGTCTGCGTCGATGACGACGGCGAGGAGCATCTGGTTGAGATCGGGTCGATGGTCCTTGGAATGGCCGCGCCGGCCGAGCGTCTCCCCGCCGCGGCCATGGAAGCAGAGCGAGGTGGTGTCCATGAACACCACCGACAGCTCGCTGAACAGGTCGCGCCGGCGGGCGAACAGCTCCTCCTCGATCTGGTCCTTGACGCAGCGGGGCGCGAAGGGGGTGGCGCCGGCCTGCTCGGCGTCGGGCAGTTCCTCGCCAAGCCAGGCCATCGCCCGATAGAGGTGGTGCAGCGCAAGGCCCTCCGCACCTCGGATCTCGTAGTCCTCCATCCAGCGCTCGCAGGCGCGATCCGAGCCCGAGACCATGATCCGGTGCAGCACGGTGACGAAGATCGCGCGCTCGACGTCGAACTCGAAGCCGCGGCCGGCGAGACGGTTGTGGAGCACATCGGCGATACCGACGCGTTGCCACAGGCGCCCGAACAGCAGCGGCGCGCCGATGCGGCGACAGGCGATGGTGCCGGCGGCGATGTCGGAAAGGATGATGCTGCGTTCGCAATGTCGTCCGAGGGATTGGAGGAGGCGATCGAGGGCGCCGGACTGTTTGAGAATGTCCTTGCGCCCAAGTGGCTGGAGGATGCGCTGGCGGACGCGTCCGCCTGGTTCTCGGACGGTTTCGACGAGGTACAGGTAGCGGCGGCCGCGGGCTGCCTTTTCGACGACGAACCTGCCCTGTTGTGCGCGCGGGAAGAGCTGATTCGCACGCTATTCCTGATCGTCTACGCAAAATGTTTTCACTAAAACTTTCGGCCGACCAGAGACGCCCTCTGCCCGATCACTAAGTTAGGCCAAAGAGTTCCTCATATCTTCCGCACGACTGTCCAAGGTGGGCGTGACGACAAGGCTCGCGAGCATGTCGCGCGGAACGAGCCGTGCGCCGTCGCGGCGCAACCCGGTCTCCATCGGGTGCTGGACGAGGGTGCGCACCTCGAAGGCCTCGCCGGCGCGAACCGAGCGGGGTAGGCGAAGGCGCGGGGGTGCCAGGGTGCTCATCCGAGGCAGCCGCCCGTCGCGACACGGATTGCCGCGGTCGCCGCACGGAGCGTGCCGTCCGACAGCTCCGCGATCGCGATGATCGTCTGGTCCTCGGCGAGCCTGATCCGCGTCGTCACCTCGCCCCTCGCCACCGCCGGCGAGAGCCGGAACGTGGTTATCCCCGGCGTGGGGTTGCGGGTGGCTACGAGGTGGATGGCGCGGACGTGCAGAGACGACGTTTGCGGGCTCTCGACGGTGACCGTCACTGGCACCTGCCCGCCGTTCTCGGCAAGGGGGGAGCGGCGAGCGCCATGCCCCCCTTCGTCGGCTCGCGCCCGTGGGTGACCTCGGCGATCGCAGCGGCGACCGGGTCGCCCGAGGCGAGCGCGGGGAAGGGCAGGGCGACGAGCGCGACGGCGATCAGGCCTCTGCGGGTGGTCATGGGCTAGCCTTCTGGGCAGCAGGCAGCCGAGGAGCGGGCGTGCGCTGGCCGGCCGGCAACCCGCCGGGGAGGCCGAAGAGCGGCCTGAGAGCGAGGCCGGCCGCGTTTCCTGCAAGTGCCGGGAGAATCCACACCCACCCGTGCAGCGAGCCAGACGCGATGCCGCCCAGGAAGGCGCTGATGTTGCAGCCCCCCCCGACGGTCGCGCCGATTCCGAGCAGGAGGCCGCCGACCACCGAGGCGGCCGCCTCGCCAGGCCGCGGCAGGGTGAGGCGCCGCGGTCGCCTCGAGAGGGATGCGGCGAGCGCCGCACCGGCGATAAGCCCGAGATTCATCACGGTCGTCCGGTCGGCGAGCAAGGGGCGGAACATCGCCTCGGCGCGCGTCGGCTCGCCCCAGTAGGCCCAGAACGCCGGATCGCCGAGGCCGAGCGCCTCGATCAGGGACGAGCCCCAGAGCGGGAAGGCGGCGGTGATTCCCCAGGGGCGGCCGGCGACCACGAGCGTCGCGAGGCAGAGGAGTGCGAGGGCAAGCGCCCCCCAGGCGAGCGGCCAGGGCCCGAGGAGGAGGCTCCCTCGGCCGCCGAGCGGGGCGACAGCGCCATGGCTCTGCCGCTCGAGCCGGGCGGAGAGGTGCCAGAGCCCCCCCAGAAGGCCGAGCGCGAGGGCGGTCGCGGCAGGCCAGCCGAGGAGGGAGGGGAGAGACACCGCAGGCAGGGCGGGAAGCGCGGACCAGAGCTCCGACTGCCAAGCTGCGAGCGTGGCGCCGGTGATGAAGGCGGCGAGCGTGATCCAGAGCCGGGGCACGCCGCTCCCCGCTGCCGCGAGCGTGCCGGAGCCGCAGCCGCCGCCGAGCTGCATCCCGAGGCCGAAGAGGAAGGCGCCGATCACGAGCGCGACGCCGACCGGGAAGACGAAACCGCGCACGGGCGAACCGACGGCCTCGGCCGAGCCCAGGAACGGGACGAACAGAAGCAGGGTCGCCCCGACGAGGAGAAGCTGCGCACGGACCCCGGCGCTGCGGCGCTCAATGATCAGGGCGCGCACGCCGCCGGTGAAGCTGACGCTGGCCTGCACGAGGGCGAGGCCGAGGCCGCACGCGATCAGCCAGCACGCGCCCTGGCGCCACCCGTGCGCGCTCCAGAGCCATGCGGTCGCGAGGGCGAGTCCCGCTAACCACGAAATCGGACGCAATTCTCGAAAAACACACGTCATCAAGTCGTGAATAAGATATTTGGCATGCGGACGCAAGTGTCATGGCAAAACGGGCAAAACGAAACGGGCGGGGTTTCCCCCGCCCGTCCAGCAGCCCAGTGATGTGAAAAGAGGTGCCGCGGTCGATCAGGCCGCCCGGCGGCGTCGCGCGGCGAAGCCGAGGCCAACGAGCCCCATGCCCAGGAGGGCGAGCGAGGCCGGCTCGGGAACGCGGATGATGAGGTCCTGATCGCCGACGCGCAGGATCGCGCCGACGGGCCCACCGCCTGTGGCCCAGCCTGTCGGATCGAGATACGCGGCCGCCTCCGTCGCCACCAGGCCGCCGGTGACGAGGACGAAGTTCCCGCTCGTGAGGTCAACGGTGGTGTCGTAGGCGAGCTCCCAGATCGCGACCTGAAGCGCGGCCGACTTCGTGGCGGAAGTGAGCGAGTCGGCGAACCACGTGTTGATCATCTGGGTCAGAGCGGCGGCATCGGCACCGTACTCGGTCGTCGAGCCGAGCGAACCCACGAAGGTGCCGGTGACCGGTGTGCCGGTGTTCGGAATGTTGAGGAATTCGTCCGGCTCGAAACAGTAGGTGAGGAAGTTCACCCAGTTCGCCCCCCCTGGGCCCGCCGGGTCGGTGAAGGAGTACTGAAGCGCGAACGCGCCGGCCGAAAAAGTCTGGTTTGGTCCGCCGTCGACGCTGACCGTGACGTTCACAAACCCCGGCCCGCCATTGAACGGGGTGCCGCCATTTCCGTCACGCACCCAGATCGGCGACGCCTCGGCCGAGACGCCGACGCAAAGCGCGGCACCGAAGACCGCGCCGGCCAGCGCAAGGCTGCGTATGCATCGGATGGATCCGTTCATCTCCCTCGCTCCTCAAAATCTCCGGCTAAGATCTGCGGGCATGTTCGCCCGACGCCTGCCGCCGGGTAGATTAAAACTTTTATGCCAGAAAAAGAAACGACGAAAAATCAAGGGCGTGGTGGAGCTCCGACGCGGTCCCGGCTCACAAGTGTAAAATTCTCCGACACGTGCCATAGGTTCGACTGAACGCAGTGTAAACTTTTCCGACAGGCTCGTGATGGCCGGTCGCGGTGAGCCATGAGGGCCAGCGGCCGGCGAAGGCGGCGAGCCCGCATCATCCAGCGCGGAAGGGGGCGCCAGATCCGCTCCCGCCGCACCGCCGAAACGTCGTGTCAGACCGTTTCCCGGCACGTCGTGGCCTCGAGGAACGAAAGGAACAGGGCATGGCCCCGACCCAACGTGTGCGACGCAAATCCCGCGAACGGACCAGTGCGTCGGCGCCGCGCCCCCCGCTCAAGGTCGCTCTCGCGCTTCAGGGCGGCGGCGCCCACGGCGCCTTCACCTGGGGCGTGCTTGACCGACTGCTCGAGGAGCCGTGGCTCTCCATCGCCGGCATCTCCGGAACCTCTGCCGGGGCGATGAACGCCGCCGTTCTGGCGGACGGCTTCACCGCCGGCGGCCGCGACGGAGCGCGCGCCGCGCTCGACGCGTTCTGGCGCCGTGTCGCCGACGCCGCCGCCTGGAGCCCGCTCAAGCGCAGCCCGATCGACGTGCTCCTCGGCCGCTGGTCGCTCGACACCTCGCCTGCCTTCATCGCTCTCGACCTGATGAGCCGGCTGTTCTCGCCCTACGACCTCAACCCGATCGGGCTCAATCCGCTGCGCGAGGTTCTCGCAGCGAGCATCGACGTCGATCGGCTGAGGCGCGCGCCGATCAAGCTGTTCGTCACCGCGACCAACGTGCGCACCGGACGCGGCCGGGTGTTCCGCAACGCCGAGCTCACGCCCGAGGTTCTGCTCGCCTCCGCCTGCCTGCCGACCCTGTTCCAGGCGGTCGAGATCGACGGCGAGGCCTACTGGGACGGCGGCTTCGCCGGCAACCCCACGATCACGCCGCTCGTGCGCGAGAGCGAGGCGGACGACATCATCCTCGTGCAGATCAACCCGCGCGAGCGGCCCGGCACGCCGCGCAGCGCGGCAGAGATCCTCAACCGCCTAAACGAGGTGTCGTTCAACGCCACGCTCCTGAAGGAACTGCGGATGATGGCGCTTCTGCGCCAGGTGGCTGACCCTGGCTCGGGCGAGGGCCGGCGCTGGGCCGAGACGCGCACGCACCGGATCATGTCCGACCTGATGGTCACGCTCGGCCACTCCTCGAAACTGAACGCGGAGTGGCCGTTCCTCGCGATGCTGCGCGACGAGGGGCGGCGCGCGGCCGCCGAGTTCCTCGACCGTTTCGGCAACGATCTCGGCGCGTGCTCGACGACGGACGTCGACATCCTGCTCACCGAGTGCTGAGCGATGGGTTGCTTCGGCATCCTCGCGGGGCTCGCGCTCCTCATCGGTCTCGCCTTCCGCGGCTGGACGGTGCTTCTGCTCGCCCCCGCCGAGGCAAGACCTACCTGCGGCTCGCCGCCGAAACCGGCACTGACCCCGCGCTGATGCACCGGATCGCGGTGATGAGCTCGGGCACGCTCGACTGCCTGCCGCACAACGGCGCGGTGGTGACGCTGCTCAAGGTCTGCGGCACGACGCACGCCGAGAGCTACGGCGACCTCGTGATGTCGGTCATTGTCGGGCCGGTGATCGCGCTCGTTGCGGTGATCGTGCTCGGGTCGCTATTCGGCTCGTTCTGAGCCAGCCGCGCGCTGTTGGCGATCACCCAGGACGCGACGCCGCGCCTCGCAACGCGACCAAGGCGCTGCAGAGGCCGACGACGACAAGGGTCGCGCCCACCGTGGGAGCGCTGCGAGCGCTGCCGGCAGGCGGGCCTCGAGCGCCCGCTGCACGGCCAGAGGAGGGCGCCGAGGAAGAGCGCGCACGCGACGGGGCTATCATCAGCCCCGTCAGCGCCTTCGCCGCGACGACAGCCCCACCATTGCCCCGGCGGCACGGCTTTGCCTGTCTCCACGTGCTTCCTTTCCGTGCCCGAGAGTGAGGCGAGACCGCGCCCGCCCACCGAACGACATCGCCTCAGGTGAGGCTGAGCAGCACCATCACCGGAACGATCATGAGGCGGGCGAAGCGCGCGAAGGTCGGGTCGGCATCCGCCCGGCGCGCCGACCGAAGCACCCCAACCGTTGCGAGGACGTTGTAGGGAACAGACGGGAGATAGCCGACGACGAGCGCCAAGAGCGGCTCGTCGGCGACCACAAGCGCGTAGCAGGCGATCGAGGTCGATCCGTTGATGACGAGGCCGACGGTCACAGCCCAGGTCCAGAACGCCTCCGGCAGCGGGAGTTCGCCGCGCCAGAGGCGGCCGAGCGTCCCGAGGCCCGGCACCTCTCCCGCCGTCTCTTAGCCGTAGCAGCCGGCGGCGCGGGCGCGGCCGCGCACCAGCGCGAGAACGGTCTCGCAGGTCGGCGCCGGGCGGCCGACGAGAGCGGCAAGTTCCACCACCACGCCGAGCAGGGCGTCGATCTCCATTGGCCGGCCGCGCTCGAGGTCCTGAAGCATCGAGGTCCGATGCGCGCCAACCTCGGCCGCGCCGGCGATCCGCTTGTCGACGTCGATCGCGAAGCGGATGCCGAGCGCCTCGGCCACCCCTTGCGCCTCCACCATCATCGCCCGCGCCACCGCGCGCTGGCCAGGGTCGGCGATCAGCACGTCGAGCGTGGCGGTGGTCAGCGCGCTGATCGGGTTGAAGGCGAGATTGCCCCAGAGCTTGACCCAGATCTCGTCGCGTATCCTCGGCCGAACCGGAGCCTTGAAGCCGGCAGCGATCAGCGCCTCGGAGATCGCGGTGACGCGGGCGCTGCGCGACCCGTCCGGCTCGCCCAAGGTGAAGCGGTCGCCATAGGTGTGCTCGATCACCCCCGGCTCGACCACCTCAGCGGCCGGATAGACGATGCAGCCGATCGCCCGCTCGGGCGGCAGGAGCCGCCAGACCGACCCGTCGGGATCGACCGAGGCGAGCCGATGCCCCTCGTACAGCCCTCCGGGGTGCTTGTGGAAATACCACCATGGGATGCCGTTCACGGCGGAGACGATCGCCGTCTCGGGCCCGAGCAGCGGCTGCATCTGCTGAGCCGCCGAGGGGAGCGAATGCGCCTTCAACGTGACGATCACGTAGTCCTGCGGGCCTGCCTCCTCGGCCGAGGCGACACAGCGGGGGTGCACGACCGTCTCGGTGCCCTCGCTGCGCAGAACAAGGCCATTCTGTCGCATCGCCGCAAGATGCGGCCCACGCGCGATGATCGTGACCTCGGCATCCCCCTTGGCCGCGAGCTTCGCCGCCATCAGCCCGCCGATCGCGCCCGCACCGAAGACGCAGATTCGCATCGCCGCGCTCCTCTCAGGCGGAAAGGCCGAGCTTCTCGGCAAGGCCGATCCGCTGCAGCTTGCCGGTGGCACCCTTCGGGATCTCGGGCACGAACACCACCTTGCGCGGCACCTTGAAGTCGGCGAGGTGCTTGGCGGCGAAGTCGCGCAGCTCGCGCTCGGAGAGCTGCATGCCCTCGCGCAGCACCACCGCCGCCCCCACTTCCTCGCCGAGTTTCGGGTGCGGAATGGCAAAGGTGAGCGCTTGCGCGACCGCCGGATGTGCCGAGAGAACGCCATCGACTTCGAGCGGCGAGACCTTCTCGCCGCCACGGTTGATGAGTTCCTTGAGCCGCCCGGTCAGACGCAGATAGCCGTCCTCGTCGAACACGCCCTGATCGCCGGTGCGGAACCAGCCGTTGATGAAGGCCTTCGCGTTCGCTTCCGGGTTCGCCTCGTAGCCCTTCGTCACGTTCGGCCCGCGGATCACCACCTCGCCGATCGCCCCGCGCGGCAGGATCGCTCCGTCATCGTCCATGATCGCGATCTCCGGCCCCGCGGGAAGTCCAACGAGCCCTGGCTTGCGGGGGCCGGCGAGCGGGTTCGAGGCCATCTGGTGCGACGCCTCGGTCATGCCGTAGCTCTCGACGAGCGGGGCGCGGAACGTCGCCTCGAGCGCCTGCATCACCGGCCCGGGCAGGGAGGCGGAGGAGGAGCGGAGAAGCCGCAACGGTGCGCGGGCGATGATCTCGGCGTTGCGCTCGGCCCGGGCGAGGATCGCCTGGTGCATCGTCGGCACCGCCGTGTACCAGCTTGGCCGCTCCTCATCGAGCCAGCGGAAGAACTTCAGCGCATCGAAGCCCGGGGTGCAGCAGACCGCCCCGCCGGCGCCGAGCGAAGCGAGCACGGCGGCGATCAGGCCGTGGATGTGAAAGAGCGGCATGATGTTGAGGCAGCAATCCTCGGGCGAGAGCGCGAGCGTCGCGCCGATGTGCCGCGCCGATGCGGTGATGTTTCCATGCGTCAGGGGAACGATCTTCGGCCGCGCCGTCGTGCCCGAGGTGTGCAGCACAAGCGCGACGTCGTCTGTCTCGGCAAGGCCGGGCAGCGCCGCCGTTCCGGCGGTTCCGCCCTCGAGCGTGAAGTCCCCCGCCTTCTCCCCCGGCACGAGCTCTAGGACGGGGATGCCGAGCTTCGCCGCCGCCGCCCGCGCCGGCGTGGCAGCCCCTTGCGCCACGATCAGGGCGCGGCTTTTCACATCCTCCATGTAGAAGGCGAACTCGTCCTCGCGATAGGCCGGGTTGAGCGGCGCGGTGGTGGCGCCGCAGGCGACGGCGAGGAAGCAGGACGCCATCTCCGGCCCGTTCGGCAGCACGATCGCGACGCGATCGCCGCGGCCGATGCCGCGCGCGTTCAGGGCCGTGACGGTGCGCTCGGCGAGCGATCGGAGCCCGGCATGGGAGAGGGACGGGCGGCCCTCCGTTGCGCGGATCGCCGGCGCCTCGGCAGGGCCGGCTGCGAGAAGCTCAGCGACGGTGCTGTACGGCAGCATGGCTCGGGTCCTCATCCTGGGCGGGCTTTCCCCTATCGGATCCGGCATGTGGCACGGCGCGCGGCCTTGGGGAAGCCCCGGTTCGGGCCGATCCCGGCGCCGACGCATGGCTTGCCGCCCCGAGCCCCCTTGCTCTCAAGAGCCTGCCGCGGCAGGGTTCGCGCCGTCGAAAGGGGAGGGCACGTCATGGCAGGACGGCTCGCGGGCAAACGCGCCTTCATCACCGCTGCAGCGCAGGGAATCGGCCGGGCCACCGCTCTCGCCTTCTCGGCCGAAGGCGCCTCCGTGATCGCGACCGACATCAACGACGCGAAGCTCGCTGAGCTCGCGCCCGTGGCCGGGATCACCACCGCACGGCTCGACGTGCGCGACCCGGCCGCGATCGCTGCCGCTGCGGAGGCCGCAGGCGCGGTCGATATCGTGTTCAACTGCGCCGGCTTCGTGCACCAGAACACGCTCGAGACCTGCACCGAGGAGGAGTGGGACTTCGCCTTCGACCTCAACGTCAAGAGCGCTTTCCGCGTGACGAAGGCGCTCCTGCCCGCGATGCTGAAGGCCGGGCGCGGCGGGTCGATCATCATGATGTCCTCTGCCGCCTCCTCGATCAAAGGCGCGCCGAACCGGTTCGTCTATGGCGCCACCAAGGCGGCGCTGATCGGCATGGTGCGGTCGATCGCCGCCGACTACGTCAAGCACGGCATCCGCGCCAACGCGATCTGCCCCGGAACGGTCGCCACCCCCTCGCTCGAGGACCGGATCGCCGCCAACGCCCGCGAAGCCGGAAGCGTCGAGGCGGCCCGCGCCGCCTTCATCGCCCGCCAGGCGATGGGTCGGCTCGGCACACCCGAGGAGATCGCCGCGCTCGCCGTCTATCTCGCCTCAGACGAGAGCGCCTTCGTCACCGGCCAGGCGATCGTGATCGACGGCGGCTGGACGCTCTGACCACACGAACCGGGAAAGGAACGACCGCGATGAAGCTTGTGCGCTGGGGGCCGAAGGGAGCGGAGAAGCCGGGCATGCTCGATGCCTCCGGCGCGGTGCGCGACCTCTCAGGGGTGGTCGCGGACATCACGCCCGAGCTTCTCTCGCCTGCGGGGCTCGCGCGGCTTGCGGCGGTCGATGTCGAGGCCCTGCCGAAGGTCGAGGGCGGACAGCGCCTCGGCGTTCCCTTTACCGGCACGCGCAACTTCGTCTGCATCGGGCTGAACTACGCCGACCATGCGGCCGAGACGAACATGCCGATCCCGTCCGAGCCCGTGGTGTTCCTCAAGGCGCTCTCGGCGCTCTCGGGGCCGTTCGACGACGTCGAGATCCCGAAGTTTTCGAGGAAGACCGACTGGGAGGTCGAGCTCGGCGTCGTCATCGGCACGCGCGCGAAATATGTGAGCGAGGCGGAGGCGATGGACCACGTCGCGGGCTATTGCATCGTCAACGACGTCTCGGAGCGCGAGTTCCAGCTCGAGCGCGGGCTGACCTGGGACAAGGGCAAGGGCCATGACACGTTCGGGCCGGTCGGGCCGTGGCTCGTGACGAAGGACGAGGTGCCCGACCCGCAGAACCTCCGCCTCGGCCTCGACGTTGACGGGACGGTGATGCAGAACGGCTCGACGCGCACGATGATCTTCCCCGTGGCGAAGCTCGTCTCCTACGTCTCGCACTTCATCAGCCTCAACCAGGGCGACATCATCGCCACCGGCACGCCGCCCGGTGTGGGCGCCGGCAAGAAGCCGGAGCCGATCTTCCTCCGACCGGGCCAGACGATGCGAGTGTGGATCGAGGGCCTGGGCGAACAGGTGCAGAGGACGGTTCAGGCGGGGTGAGCGCGCGCGGCGGGCTCGCCCCCGCCGGCGCGTGCCATGTCGTGTTGCAGGGTGGCGGGGCCGATTGAGCGCGCGAGATCGGCCCCGCCCTCTACATCGTCGCGCCCTGCCTACATCGTCGCGCCCTGCACCCACGGCGCGAATTCCTCCGCGCCGAAGCCCCACTGCTCGCTCTTCGTCCGCTCACCCGAGGCGACGCGGAGGATGTGGTCGAAGATCCTCTGGCCGCACTCGGCCACGCTCTCGTCGCCGTCGATCACCGTGCCGCAATTGATGTCCATGTCGTCCTCCATGCGCCGGAACATCGGTGTGTTGGTGGCGAGCTTGATCGAGGGGGCCGGCTTGCAGCCATAGACGCTGCCGCGGCCGGTGGTGAAGCAGACGATGTTGGCCCCGCCCGCCACCTGGCCGGTCGCCGCCACTGGGTCGTAGCCGGGCGTGTCCATGAACACGAAGCCCTTGGCGGTGACGGGCTCGGCGTAGCGATAGACCTCGACGAGATTGGTCGTTCCGGCCTTCGCCATCGCGCCGAGCGACTTTTCGAGGATGGTGGTCAGTCCCCCCGCCTTGTTGCCGGGCGAGGGGTTGTCGTCGAGCTCGCCACCGTTGCGCCGCGTGTACTCCTCCCACCAGTCCATCAGGTCAACGAGCTTGCGGCCCACCGCCTCGCTCACCGCGCGTCGTGTGAGCAGATGCTCCGCGCCGTAGGTCTCGGGCGTCTCGGAGAGGATCACCGTGCCGCCGTGGCGAACCACGAGGTCGGAGGCGGCGCCGAGGGCGGGGTTGGCGCTGATCCCCGAATACCCGTCCGATCCGCCGCACTGCAGTGCTACGCAGAGATGGCTCGCGGGCACCGAGGTGCGCACCCCTTGCGCGTTCGCCTCAGCGAGCACCTCGCGGACGAACTCCACACCTTTGGCGACAGTCTTCGGCGTGCCGCCGGTCGCCTGGATGGTCAGAGCGCGCACGCGCGGCCTGCCTTCGAGCTTCCCCTCCTCCATAAGCCCCGGGATCTGGTTCACCTCGCAGCCGAGGCCGAGCACGATGATGGCGGCGAAGTTCGGGTGCCGCGCATAGCCCGCGAGCGTGCGTCGCAACAGCCGCAGCGGCTCGCCGTCGTTCATCCCGCAGCCGGTCTTGTGCGTCAGCGCCACCACGCCGTCGACATTGGGGAAGTCGGCGAGCGGATCATGGCCGGTGAATGGGTTGCGCCGGAACGCATCGGCCACGTACTGGGCGACGGTTGCGGAGCAGTTCACCGTGGTCAGCACGCCGATGTAGTTGCGCGTGGCCACCCGTCCGTCGGGCCGGACGATTCCTTGGAAGGTCGCCGGCGTCGCCACATAGTCCGTCGGCTTCGCCTCGCTGCAGAAGGCGTAGTCCTTCGCATGGTCGCCCATGCCGAGATTGTGGCTGTGCACGTGCTCCCCTGGCGCGATCGGCCTCGTGGCTACGCCGATGATCTGGCCGTAGCGTCGCACCGGCTCGCCCTCCGCATGCGCCCGCGTGGCGATCTTGTGGCCCGGCGGGATGCGCGCAAGAGCGGTGACATTCTCGCCAGGGATCGGCGTTCCCGCGAGGATGTCGGTTCGGGCGATCACCACTCCGTCCGCGGGGTGGAGGCGGATGGCGAGCGGCGGTGTCGGCATGGCATCATCTCCGGTGGTTTCACGCAGTGTGCGCCCGAGCGTGACGGCGGCAAGCCGCCGCGTGCCCCTCTGTCGGGGCTTGCGCCGGCGCGCCCTTGCCGTGAAACTGATGTATCACAGCGTTCCGGGCAACTGCCCCAAAGGGAGGAGGACGTGAAGATGAACCGTTTCATCGTCGCTGCCGCGGTCGCGGCGTTCGGGCTTTCGGCCGCGCTTCCGGCCGAGGCGCAGACCCGGCTTCGCTTCGCCCATGTCTACGAGGTGAACGAGCCCTACCACACCGAGGCGCTGTGGGCGGCTGAAGAGATCGCCAAGCGCACCGACAACCGCTACCGGATCGAAATCTTCCCGGCCTCTGCGCTCGGCAACGAACCCGCGATCAACGAGGCGCTGACGCTCGGGACGATCGACATGATCTACACGGGCACCGCCTTCGCCGGCAATCGCTTCCGCCCGCTCGCGATCTCGAACGCACCTTATGTGTTCCGCGACTACGACCACTGGCTCGCCTATCGCCAGTCTGACCTCTTCAAGGAGCTCGCCGCCGGCTATGACCGTGCCACGGGCCACCGAATCCTCGCCATGACCTACTATGGCGCCCGCCATGTGACCTCGAACAAGCCGATCATGCGTCCGGAGGACATGCGCGGGATGAAGCTGCGCGTGCCGCAGGCGCCGCTCTACCTGATGTTCGCCCGCGCTGTCGGCGCCAACGCCACGCCGATCGCCTTCCACGAGGTCTATCTCGCGCTGCAGAACGGCACGGTCGATGGCCAGGAAAATCCGCTCCCCACCATCCAGGCGAAGAAGTTCTACGAGGTGCAGAGCCACATCGCGCTCACCGGCCACATCTACGAGAGCCTCGTGACGATTGCCGCAGGGCAGCTCTGGCGTCGTCTGGACGCGGCCGACCGGGCCGTGTTCGAGGAGGTGTGGCGCGAGGCGGCGAACCGCGCCACCTTCGCCATCCGCACTGCCGAGGTGACGCTGCCTGACTGGTTCCGCGCCCAGGGCAAGACCGTGACGGAGCCGGATCGTGCCGCCTTCCGCGCTGCCGCCCTGCCGCTGCACAACGACCAGGCCGCAGGTGCCGGCTGGACGCGCGAGCAGTATGATCGCCTCCAAGCGCTCGGAACGCGCACGAACTGAGCCGCGGCGCGATGCTGCGGCGGGCGGTGCAGCCGCCCGCCGCAGCACTCCGCGTCGGCTCCTCTCGCCGCTCGCCGTCCGCCAGCGTCCAACGCTCGAATGTCGGAATCCCCTGGTTTGGTTCCGCTCTGCGCCAGCGATCGGGCCGAGAGAAAGCGGGATGTTCGGTCGCGGCCGGATGTCGCGCCTCTGGTCAGCGCGCGGAAGCCGGTGGCGGGGCAACTGCGATCAGTTGCCGACACGAAGCCTGCCCCTCCCGCCATGGACAACGTTCGCCGGCGCAGTCCCACCGCTTACCCTTGCCGGCGTCTCCGCCTTCAGGTGACGACGATGGGGGTGAAGCGCTGCAGCCGGGCGATCGCCGCCTCATCCCAGGCGATTCCGTTGCCCGGCGCTTCAGGGGCGAGCGCATGACCGTCGAGGATCGTGATCCCCCCCTCGGTGATGTCCTCGAGCTGGGGGATGTGCTCGAGCCAGGCGCTGTTCGGCACGGCGCAGACGAGCGGCAGGTGCAGCTCCATCAGGTAGTGCGGGCAGACGGCGACATTGAACGCCTCCGCCATGTGCGCGACCTTGAGCCAGGGCGTGATGCCGCCCACTCGAGCGACATCGACCTGGACGATCGCGCAGGCGCCGCGCGCGAGATAGTCGCGGAACTTGGCCGGGTGGTAGAGGCTCTCTCCGACTGCGACCGGAATGGTCGTCGCACGGCTGAGGCGGACATGGCCCTCGACGTCCTCGGCAGGAAGCGGCTCCTCGAACCAGGCGAGCTCAAGCCCGGCCGCCTCGAACAGCCCGGCGCGGCGGATCGCCTCCGCCACGGTGAAGCCCTGGTTGGCATCCGTCATCAACGTGACGTCGGGGCCGATCGCCGCCCGCACCGCCTCAAGTCGCGCGATGTCCTCGCGCGCCGACGGCTTGCCGACCTTCACCTTCACGCCGCGGAAGCCGCGCGCCACCGCCGCTCTGACATCATCGACGAGCCTCGCCGCCTCGACGTGCAGCCAGCCGCTTTCGGTGTCATAGACCGGGATCCGGCTCTTCGCTCCGCCCGCGAGACGGTAGAGCGGCTCGCCGAGCCGTTTGCCGCGCAGGTCCCACAGCGCTGTGTCGATGGCCGCGAGCGCGAGCGAGGTCACCGGCCCGATCGCGAGCGCGTGGGTTGCCCAGAACAGGTCCTGCCAGATCGCCTCGACCATGTCGGCCTCGGCCCCGATCAGCCTTGGCGCGAGATGGTCGCGAAGCAGCGCGACGACCGAGGAGCCGCCCGTGCCGATCGTGTAGGTGTAGCCCGTGCCGGCGGCGCCATCCTGCGTGACGACGCGGACGATCGGCGTCTCCTGGCAGGTGAAAGCCTGGATGGCGTCGGAGCGTGGCGTCTTCGGCGCGAGATCGACCTGTGTGATCTCGACGCGCGCGATCCGTGGCATGGCGTTCCTCCGCGGTTCGGCGCACCGATCGATGCGCCTCTGGCGCGAGTATAGGGAGGCTTGGTGTTGGCGAAAGACGATCCCGTCGGGCGGCGGGCGGTTGCGGCCGAGGAGCCGGAGCCCGGCTTCGAGGCCCTGATCCACGCCCAGGAAGAGGCAGAGCGTCACGAACCGCCGGGTGACTGGCGCGTCGAGGACTGGGTCGCCTTCGCCCTGTTCTGGGTTCTCGCCGCCACCGTCTTCACACAGTTCTTCAGTCGCTACGTGCTGAACGACAGCATCGCCTGGACGGAGGAGATCGCCCGCTACCTCCTGATGGCAACCGCCTTCATCGGCGCCGCCCTCGCCGCGCGCAAAGGCACGCACATCGCCCTCGAGATCGTGCCCAGCATGCTGCCGCGCGCGGCGCGGCGCTGGGCGCGGCTCGGGCTCGCGCTCGTGACCATCTTGTTCTTCGCGATCTGCGCCTGGCTCTGCGCCAACATCGCCGAGGCGATGATGTACCAGCCGATGGTGGTGATCGACGTCCCGCTCGGCCTGGTCTACTGGACGGTGATGGGCGGCATGGTGATGACCACCTTCCGCCTCGCCCAGGCCGCCTGGATCAGGTTCCGTGCCGGCGAGCCCGAGACCGCTCCCGACCCGTCGGAGGGAGCGCGGCTGTGACGGCCTTCCTCTTCACCTCCTTCCTCGGCGCGCTCTTCATCGGGCTTCCGGTCGTCGTCGCCTTGGGCGGCGCCTCGCTGCTCTACGTCTGGCTGCAGGGGGATCTGCCGCTGCTCGTCGTCGTGCACCGGATGGTGAACGGCATCGACAGTTTTCCGCTGCTTGCCGTGCCGTTCTTCATCATGACCGGCAACCTGATGAACTCGGCCGGCATCACCGACCGGATCTTCAACTTCGCCATCGCCTCGATCGGCTGGGCGAAGGGGGGGCTCGGGCATGTGAACGTGTTCGCCTCCGTGATCTTCGCCGGCATGTCGGGAACGGCGGTGGCGGATGCGGGGGGCTTGGGCACGATCGAGATCAAGGCGATGCGGGACAACAAGTATCCCGACCATTTCGCGATCGGCATCACCGCCGCCTCCTCGGTGATCGGGCCGATCATCCCGCCTTCGCTTCCGCTCGTGATCTACGGCGTGATGGCCAATGCCTCGATCGGCCAGCTCTTCGCCGCCGGCATTCTCCCCGGGCTCCTGATCGCGCTCGTGCTGTTCCTCTGGGTAGCGATCGAGGCGCGCGTCAGGGGCTATCCGCGCGATGCGCATTTCACCTGGGTGAGGCTCGCGCGCTCCACTTGGCGCGCGCTCCTGCCGCTGATGACGCCGGTGATCCTGATCGGCGGCATGAAGTCGGGCGTCTTCACGCCGACAGAAGCCGCGATCGCGGCCACGGCCTATGCGCTCCTCCTTGGCCTTGCCGTCTATCGCAGCCTCGGCTGGAACCGGCTCGTGCGCGTCTCGATGGACACGATCGAGACCACCTCGATCGTGCTCGTGATCGTCGCCGGCGCCTCGATCTTCGGCTGGCTCGTCACCACGACCCGGATCAGCGAGCAGATGGCCGAGGCGGTCCTGTCGGTGACCGAGAACCGCGCGCTCGTGCTCCTGCTCGTCAACCTGGTGCTGCTCGTCGTCGGCTGCTTCATGGAGACGATCGCGGCGATCACCATCCTCGTGCCGGTGCTGCTGCCGCTGGTGACGAAGGTGGGCGTCGATCCGGTGCATTTCGGCATCATCATGACGCTCAACCTCGTCATCGGGCTGCTCACGCCGCCGGTCGGGATGGTGCTCTACATCCTGGCCCGGATCGCTGAGCGGAGTTTCGAGTACGTGACGAAGTCGGTGCTCCCGTTCCTCGTGCCGCTCTTCGTCGCGCTCGCGATCGTCACCTACTGGCCAAGCTTCGTTCTCTACCTGCCGACGGTGCTCTACCGCTGAGGCGGACGGCACGGGAGCGCGCGACCGCCGTGATCCACCGCTCGGCCCGGCCTGAGCGGAGGGAGGCACCGCGGCTGGCGCCGCAGCTTCTCGGCCTCAGCCCCTCGTTCCGGGGAAACAGACTCGCGGGCGCAGCAGGGATGCGCCCGCGGCGCGCTTCTGGCACGATGCGTGCTTCCCTCGGTCCTGGTGCCCGTGGTCCTCTGTGCCTCGTGGCGTGATCGGGAAGGGACGGCATGACCTGGTCGATCCTCGCGCGCGATCCTTGCGACGGAACGCTCGGCGTGGCCGTGGCGACGCGGTTCTTCGCCGTCGGCGCTCTCTGTCCCCATGTCGAGGGCCGAGTCGCCGCGCTCTCCACCCAGGCGCTGATGAACCCGATGTATGCGATCGAGGGGCTCGCCGCTCTGCGGCAAGGTGCCCCCGCTCCCGAGGTGGTGGCTGCTCTCACCGCAACCGATCCAGGCCGGGCGTTCCGCCAGCTGCACATTCTCGATGCAGAGGGGCGGATCGGTCAGCACACGGGCGAGAGCTGCGTCCCATGGGCCGGGCATGCGACAGGGAAGGACTGCTCGGTGGCCGGCAACATGCTCGCGGGCGAGGAGGTCATCCTCGCTACGGCGCGCGCCTACGAGGCAGCGGCGGCCGAGCGCCTGCCGATGGCGGAGCGGCTTCTGCGCGCGCTCGAGGCGGGCGAGGTGGCGGGCGGTGACGCGCGTGGTCGGCAGAGCGCGGCGCTGAAGGTCGCAAGTCGAGACCCCTATGCCGACCTCGACCTCCGGGTGGACGACCACGCCGACCCGATCCCGGAACTGCGCCGGCTCTGGCGACGGTCGCGCGCGCGCTACGCCGTCTATCGCCGCTTCCTCGCCGGCCCCGGCCATCCGGGCGTGTTCGACCGGGCGGTGATCAACGCCGCCATCGCCGTCGAGGGAACGCCCGACGACGACATCCCCGGCTCTGCGGGCACTGCCGCATGACCGCCCCGCTCCTTGCCGTCTCCGACCTCGGCGTCGGCTTCGCGACCGACCGGGGCGTCGTCGAGGTGATCGAGGGCCTGTCCTTCTCCGTCGCTGCGGGGCGGACGCTTGCGATCGTGGGCGAGTCGGGCTGCGGCAAGAGCGTCACCTCGCTCGCCCTGATGCGCCTGTTGCCGCCGAACGCGCGGGTGCGCGGCCGCGCGGTGTTCGACGGCATCGACCTCTTCGCGGCCTCCGAGGCGGAGATGCGCGCTTTGCGCGGCGGCGCGATCGCGATGATCTTCCAGGAGCCGATGACGAGCCTCAACCCCGCCTTCACGGTGGGTGACCAGATCGCCGAGGCGATCCGCCTGCATCGTGCGGTCGGCGAGCGCGAGGCGCGGGAGGAGGCGGTGGCGATGCTCGCGCGCGTGCGCATCCCCGATGCGCGGGCGCGGGCGCGCGACTGGCCGCATCGCCTCTCGGGCGGCATGCGGCAGCGGGTGATGATCGCGATGGCGATGGCCTGCCGGCCGAAGCTCCTGATCGCCGACGAGCCGACGACCGCGCTCGATGTGACGATCCAGGCGCAGATCCTCGAGCTGATGCGCGAGATGGCGGCCGAAAGCGGCACCGCCATCATCCTGATCACGCACGATCTCGGCGTGGTCGCCGAGATGGCCGACGAGGTGCTCGTGATGTACGCGGGCCGTGCTGCCGAGTGGGCGCCGGCGCGCACCCTGTTCGCCGCGCCGCAGCATCCCTACACGGTCGGGCTGATGGGCGCGATCCCGCGCCTCGACGAGGAGCGGTCGCGGCTTGCGACGATCGAGGGATCGGTGCCGAGCCCCACCGCCTGGCCGCCCGGCTGCCGCTTCGAACCGCGCTGCCCCTTCGCGGTCGCGCGCTGCCGGGAGGAGGCGCCGGCGCTCGCCCAGCTCGGCGAGAACCATGCGGCAGCCTGCTGGCAGGCGCCGCTCGACCGCTTCGCCGAGGCGGCATGAGCGCGCTTCTCGAGGCGCGCGGGCTCGTCAAGCACTTCCCCGTCGCCGGCGGCTTGCTCGGCCGGAAGGGCGGGGCGGTGCGCGCGGTCGACGGAATCGACATCAGCCTGCGCGCGGGCGAGACGCTCGCGCTTGTCGGCGAATCCGGCTGCGGCAAATCGACCGCCGCGCGGCTCGTGCTTCGGCTGATCGAGCCGGATCGGGGAACGATCCGCTTCGCGGGCGAGGATCTCACCGCGATGGACGAAGCGCGGCTTCGCGCCGCGCGCCGGCACATGCAGCTGATCTTCCAGGACCCGTTCGGCTCGCTCAACCCGCGCATGACCGCGGGCGAGATCATCGCGGAGCCGATCCGGCTGCACCGGCTGCGCGAGCGCGGGGCGGTGGCCGAGCGCGTGGCGGAGCTCCTCTCTCTCGTCGGCCTCCGCCCGGAACATGCGGGGCGCTACCCGCACGAGTTCTCGGGCGGGCAGCGCCAGCGCATCGGGATTGCGCGCGCTCTCGCCTGCGAGCCGAAGCTGCTCGTCGGCGACGAGCCGGTCTCGGCGCTCGACGTCTCGATCCAGGCGCAGGTGATCAACCTGCTCGGCGAGCTGCTCGCCCGGTTCGGCCTCGCCTTCCTCCTCATCGCGCACGACCTTGCCGTGGTCCGCCACATCGCCGACCGGGTGGCGGTGATGTATCTCGGCAGGATCGTCGAGACGGGGCCGAAACGGGCCGTGTTCGCTGCCCCGCGCCACCCCTATACTCGTGGCCTGCTTGCCGCCGTGCCGCGACCCGACCCGGCAGCGCGGCGCGCCTCCGCCCTCGTCCCCGGCGACCCGCCCTCGCCGCGCACCCCGCCGCCGGGCTGCCGCTTCCACCCGCGCTGCGCCTTTGCCGACGCGCGCTGCCGAACCGAAGACCCCGCTCTCGCCGACCCAGGTGACGGGCACGACGTCGCCTGCCACCATTGGCGATCGTTGCCGCCCTTCGCGGCGGCGGCCTCCGAGCCGGCGGGCAGGGCGCGCCTGCGGCGCCTCTCCGCCTGGTTCGGCGGTGCAGGACGAACCGGCACCGAAACGGATTCTCCACGCCTGGGAGGGTGACCATGATGTTCCGCAAGACGCTTCTCGCCGCCGCGGCCCTCGTCGCCGCTCTCGCCGCGTCGCCCGCGCCAGCGCAGACCCTGCGCATCGGGCTTGCCGAGGACCCCGACATCCTCGACCCCACGCTCGCGCGCACCTTCGTCGGGCGGATCGTGTTCGCCTCGCTCTGCGACAAGCTGTTCGACATCGACAAGGACCTCAGGATCGTCCCGCAGCTCGCCACCGGCTTCACCTGGGACGATCCGAAGACGCTCACGATCACGATCCGCCAGGGCGTGAAGTTCCACGACGGCGAGACGATGGACGCCGAAGCGGTGCGCTATTCGCTCACCCGGCACCTGACCATGCAGGGAAGCTTCCGCCGCGGCGAGATCAACTCGATGGAGAGCGTCGAGGTGGTCAACCCGACCACGGTGCGGATCAGGCTCAAGGAGCCCTTCGCGCCCTTCCTCGCGCAGCTGACCGACCGCGCCGGCATGATCGTGAGCCCGAAGGCGGCGGAGGCGGCGGGGCCGCAGTTCGGCACGCGGCCGGTCTGCGCCGGCCCGTTCCGCTTCGTCGAGCGTGTGGCGCAGGACCGGATCGTGGTCGAGCGCTTCCTCGACTACTGGGACGCCGGCCGGATCCACCTCCAGCGCATCGTCTACCAGCCGATCCCCGACAGCACGGTGCGGCTCGCCAACCTCCAGGCCGGCTCGCTCGAACTGATCGAGCGCGTCAGCCCCAATGACGTTCCGGCCGTGCAGCGGAATGCCCGCCTCCGCCTTTCGATGTCCGACGAGCTCGGCTACCAGGGCATCACGATCAATGTCGGCAACGGGCCGCGGGCGCAGACGCCGCTCGGCCAGAACGCCAAGGTCCGCCAGGCCTTCGATCTTGCGATCGACCGCGCGACGATCATCCAGGTCGTCTACAACGGCATGTTCACGCCGACAGCCCAAGCCGTGCCGCCCTCCTCGCCCTTCCACGTGCGGTCGCTCACGCCGCCGACCCGTGACGTCGCGCGCGCCCGCGCTCTGCTCCGCGAGGCCGGGGTGCAGACGCCGGTTCGGATCGTGCTGACGGTTCCGAACGCTCCCGATGCGCGGCAGGTGGGGGAGGTGATCCAGGCGATGGCGGCGGAAGCCGGCTTCGAGATCTCGATCAACGCGATGGAGTTCGCCTCCTCGCTCCAGGCGGCCGCCCGCGGCGACTTCGAGGCCTACTACATCGGCTGGTCCGGCCGCACCGACCCCGACGGCAATCTCTGGAGCTTCATCCACTCGCGCGGGCCGCAGAACGACGGCAGGTACAGCAACGCCGAGGTCGACCGCCTGCTCGACGCCGCCCGGGTCGAGAGCGACCCCGAGAAGCGCATCGCCCTCTACGAGCAGATGTACCGGATCGCCGTGGTCGAGGACCGCTCACGCCTCTATCTCTGGCACCGCAAGAACATCGTCGCGCACACGGCGCGGCTTTCGGGCTTCGTCGCCGTGCCCGACGGGCTGATCCGGGTGCGGGACCTGAGGCTCGCCAACTAGCGCCGGCGAGGGGGGAGGCGGGGAGGGAAGGGCGTTCCGGTGCTCGGCTTCCTCGCGCGCAGGGTGGGGCAGACCATCCTCACCCTTCTCTTCGTCTCCGTCCTGATCTTCGGGCTGCAGCAGCTGATGCCCGGAGATCCTGCCCTCGTCCTCGCCGGGGAGGAGCGCGGCGACCCTGCGGTCCTCGCCCAGATCCGCGCCGAGCTCAATCTCGACAAGCCGCTTCCCGTACAATACGCGCTCTGGCTCCAGGGCGTGCTCACGGGCGATCTCGGCTACTCGTGGCGTATCCGCGAGCCGATCGCCGCCGTGATCGCGCAGAAACTGCCCGTGACGCTTCAGCTCGGGCTGATGGCATTCGTGATCGCCCTTCTGATCGGCATTCCGATGGGCATCCTCTCGGCGGTGCGGAAGGACACGCTGCTTGACTGGAGCGCGAACGCGGTCGGGCTCGCGGGCCTTTCCCTGCCGAACTTCTGGCTCGGCATCATGCTGATCCTCCTGTTCTCGGTGGAGCTCGGCTGGCTGCCGCCCTCAGGCTATGTGCCGCTCTCGGAGGACTGGCGGCAGAGCCTCGCCACCACGATCATGCCCGCCTTCGTTCTCGGCTCCGGGATCGCAGCGGTGTTCATGCGCCACATGCGCTCGGCGATGCTGCAGGCCTTGGCGGAGGACTATGTGCGCACCGCCCGCGCCAAGGGGTTGGCGGAGCGTGTCGTCGTGCTCAAGCACGCGCTTCGTAACGCGCTCGTGCCTGTGGTGACGCTCGGCGCGCTCGAGCTCGGCACGCTGCTGTCCGGCGCGGTTCTCACCGAGCAGGTGTTCAGCATCCCGGGCTTCGGCAAGCTGATCGTCGATGCCGTATTCAATCGCGACTATCCGGTCGTGCAGGGCGTGGTGCTCGTCACCGCGGCCCTCTACGTGCTGCTCAACCTCGTCGCCGATGTGCTCTACGTTCTGATCAACCCTCGGCTGAGGCATGCCTGACGCAGCGGTGATGCCCCCTCGCCTCGCCACGCTGCGCGGCGAGAGCCCGGCGCGGCGCGCGTTGCGGCGCCTCGTCCGCCACCGCGCCGCGATGGTCGGGCTTGTGGTGGTGGTCGTCTTCGTCGCTGTCGCGGTGTTCGCCCCGCTCGTTTCGCCCTATGACCCCGCGCGCACCAACTGGGCGTCGATCCGCCGGCCGCCGTCGTCCTCGTTCTGGTTCGGCACCGACGAGAACGGCCGTGACATCCTCTCGCGGATCATCTGGGGAGCGCGGGCGAGCCTGCTCGCTGGCGTGATCTCGGTCGGGATCGCGCTCGCCGTCGGGGTGCCGATCGGGCTTGCCGCCGGCTTCCTCGGCGGCTGGGTCGATGCCCTGATCTCGCGGCTTGCGGATGCGATGCTCGCCTGCCCGTTTCTGATTCTTGCGATCGCACTTGCAGCCTTCCTCGGCCCCTCGCTCGAGAACGCGATGATCGCGATCGGCGTCTCGGCGGCGCCGATCTTCATCCGGCTCGCTCGCGGCGCGACATTGGCCGCGAAGGTGGAGGATTATGTCGAGGCGGCGCGCGGCTTGGGCAATCCGCGCTGGCGGATCGCGCTTCGTCACATCCTGCCCAACATCGTCCCGCCCTTGCTCGTGCAGGCCACGCTCACGATCGCCTCAGCGATCATCGCCGAGGCTTCGCTCTCCTTCCTAGGCCTGGGCCAGCAGCCGCCGGCGCCCTCCTGGGGAAGCATGCTCAACACGGCGCAGCGCTTCATCGAGCAGGCGCCGTGGATGGCGATCTTCCCCGGGCTTTCGATCTTCGTCGTCGTGCTCGCGTTCAACCTGCTCGGGGACGGGCTGCGCGACGCGCTCGACCCGCGCCAGCGGTGAGGACGGGGGCGAGCCGGGGCAGCCTCAGCCAGTCCTGGCGGGCTCGGGGTCGCGACGCTTCAGCCGGCCGCTCTCAACGAGCTGCTGCACGAGCCTGGGCAGGCTCTCGGAGAGCTGGGCGAGGCTTTCGATCGGCATCGCCACGGTGAAGGCAGGCGCGGGTTTGGGCGGGTTTTTCGGGTTGGCGACATCCGCCTCGAGCACGTGGAAGCGTATCCGTGCCGTCGTCCCGACGATGCTGATGTCGGTCACGCCATCTGCGTAAAGCGGAGAGGACATCGCCCGTGTTCCGTCCCGATCGTTCGGCCATGAGCGGAGCCGCGTGGACGGTAGCGGCTGACAGGACGGGCGGAAAGAGGCGGGAGGGCCACAGCAGACGGCAGCGGGGACCGAGGCTCTCTCCGGTCCCCGCCCCGTTCCGGCACCGTCGCGCGGACGATGGCGAACTACTTCAGCGTCTCGAGATAGGCGATAAGATTGGCGCGCTGTTCAGGATTGCGGATGCCGGCAAACGCCATCGACCCGCGCGGGACCAGCGATTTCGGGTTCTCGAGATACTTGTCGAGGTTCTCCCGTGTCCACACCAGCCCGCCCTGGGCAAGTTCCTGCATGTTCGCGGAGTAGCGGAAGCCCTCGCGCTTGCCCGCGGGGCTGCCGACGATGCCCCAGAGATTTGGCCCCACGCCGTTCCGGCCGCCCTTTTCAACCGTGTGGCAGGCGCGGCACTGCGCGTAGACGCGCTGTCCGGCCGCCGCATCCTCCGCCGACGCGGGCAGAGCCTGCCAAAGGAGTGCGGCTGCGGCCAGCATCGGAATACCGAGTCGCGACATGTCGTCTCCCCTTGCTGGTGTGGATTTCAATCACCCTCCCGCAATATTGCGACGCTTTTCGGCTTGGCAATGGCGGGGTGACCGGCTGACACCGCTCATCGGGGCAGCGGCGACCAAGCCGGGGTCTCCCACGCCGGCGGGAGCTGTCCTATCCTCCAAAGCGCTGGCGCCGGGATCGTCGGGCACGGCGGCGCGGGTCGGCGGCGCAACGGGCGCTGCCGCGGAACGAGGCGAGGAAAGCGCGATCCAGGCATTGCGCGCCAGAAGTCTCCGTCGAGGTGTCTCGGCGGTCGCGATCGTCGCCCTGCTCGGCGGGTGCGTCACCACCCAGGAGCAGAGGATCGGCGCGGCCGACCCTGCCGACCAGTGCCGCCCCTTCGTGGTCGCGCTCGACAGCACCGGCAATTTCTTCGCCGAGGACATCATCAAGGGAGCGGTCATCGGCGCGGCCGGCGGGGCGATCCTCGGCGGGATCCTCGGAGGGAACGTCCGCGGTGCGGCGATCGGGGCGGCGACCGGGGCGATCGCCGGCGCCGCCGCGGGCTACTGGTACGCGCTCAACCAGCAGAGCCGCGACCAGGCCGTGCTGGCCACACGGGTGCAGAACGACCTCTCCCGCGAGAACGCAGAGATCGATCGCTCCCAGCAGGCCTTCGACGCGCTGATAGACTGCCGCTTCGCCCAGGCCAAGCAGCTGCGCCTCGACGTGGCGGAGAAGCGTCTGACGCTCGAGCAAGGCCGCGCCCGGATGGCGCAGATCCGCGCCTGGACCGAGCGCGACATCGCTCTCGCCCGCCAGATCAACGCCCGGATCGAGACGCGCGGCGCCGAGTTCGAGGCGGCGGAGAATCTCCAGCCCGGCACCAAGAGCCAGATCGCCGCGCAGAAAGCGGCCGCCCCTGCCGCCCGCCAGGCGGTCACGACACGGGCCACGCCGGTGCGCCTCCGCCCCGACCCGGCCGCGCCCGAGATCGCCCAGCTCGCGCCGCGCGAGACCGTCACCGTCACCGGCGGGCGTGACGGGTTCGCGCTGGTCGAGACGCCCTCTGGCATGCGCGGCTACGCCCCCGCCGACACGCTGCGGATCGGCACGGCGAGCGTCGTCACCCCGCGTTCGGTCGTCTCGGGCGGGACGGACGTGCAGACCCTCGCCGCCACCAACGTCGCCAAGCGCGACAATTTCAGCCAGAGCGTGCAGGTGGCCGAACGGGCGGCCGCGTCGGGTTTCGAGCTGACCTCCTGAGCGGGCTTCGCCGACTCGCAACGGCACTCGGGCTGGTCGCGGCCCTCTGCTCGGCCGCCGCCTTCGCCCAGGGGCCTCCAGACACTGCCTTCATCCGCGTCGAGGCGGGTGCCCACTCCGCCCCGGTGAACCGCCTCGCGGTCGATTCGGCCGGCAGCATGCTCGCCTCCGCATCCGACGACAAGACCGTCCGGCTGTGGTCCCTGCCGTCCGGCGAGCTGCGCGGTGTGCTGCGTGTCCCGATCGGCGAGGCGCAGGAGGGGGAGCTCGACGCGGTTGCGCTCTCGCCGGACGGGCGCGTCGCCTTCGCCGGCGGCATCAGCGGCTTCGCCTGGGACAAGACCTACGCGATCTACCGGTTCGATACGGCCACGCAACGCATGACGGGGCGGCTGCCGAACCTGCCGGCGCAGGTGAACCATCTCGCCGTCTCGGCTGACGGGACGACGCGTGCCGCGGCGCTCGGCGGTCAGACGGGGGTGCGGCTGTGGGATGCCGCGACCGGCCGGGCGATCGCCGAGGACAGGGCCTATCGCGGACCGGCGCGGATGGTCGTCTTCGCCGCCGATGGCCGCTTCTTCACCACCGCCGCCGACGGCCTGGTACGCGCCTACGCCGCCGATGGACGCAAGCTCGCCGAAGCGGCGCCGCGCGAGCGGGCGCGCCCCTACGGCATCGCCGTCTCCCCCGACGGCACGCTCGTCGCGGTTGGCTACGAGAATGTCGCGGCGGTCGATGTGCTCGCGGCGAACGGGCTGAGGCGCGTGTTCTCGCCCGACGTCACGGGCGTACCGGCGGCCTGGCTTCCGGCCGTCGCCTGGGCCTCCGATCGGCACGGGGGGGTGCAGCTGCTTGCCGCCGGGTTCGGGCCGCAGCGCGGCATCGTCCTCCGCTGGGCCGATTTCGGCCTCGGCCCGGCGCGCGACCTCGCCGCCTCGCCCGACTCGATCCTCCATCTCCTGCCGCTGCCCCAGGGCGGGGCAGCCTTTGCCGCTGCCGACCCAGGCTGGGGCGTGGTGGGCCCGGATGGCACGCTGGCCCGCGCGCCGCGCCCGCCGTTGTCGGACGCGCGCGAGGCACGCGGTGGTCTCGCCGTCTCGGCAGACGGGCGCACGATCAAGTGGCCCGGGGCGCAGGGGCGGCTTCGCTTCGAGCTCGACGGGCGTGGGCTAGTGCCGGCAAGCGGAGCGGGAGTCGCCTCTTCGGCCGTCTCCGCGCCTGGGCTTTCGCTCGCGGATTGGCGCGACTCGCCCGCGCCGAAGCTCAACGGCCAGGCGCTCGCGCTCGGGCGGGGCGAGATCTCGCGCAGTGCGGCGATCGCGGGCGACCGCCTTCTTCTCGGCACCGACACCCATCGGCGGCTGTTCGACCGGCGTGGCCGGCAGCTCCCCGAGGCTGCGGTGACGGGCGCTGCCTGGGCGCTCGCCGTCGCCCCGGCCGCCTCTGTCGCCGTCGCAGCACTCGGCGACGGCACGCTCCGCTGGTTCGACCTTGACGGCGAGAGGCCGCTCGCCGAGCGCGGCGCCCTGTTCGTGCACGCCGACGGGGCGCGCTGGGCGCTGTTCACGCCCGAGGGGTTCTTCGACCACGCCGAGGGCGGCGGGCAGCATCTCATGGGCGTTCACCTCAACCGGGGCGCCGCCGAGCAGCCGGACTGGGCCTCCTTCACCCAGGCCTATCGCGCGCTCTATGCGCCGGCGGTGGTGCGCGCGCGGCTTGCCGGCGACGTGACGGCGGCTCGGCGCCGCCTCGCCGAGCTCGGCGACCTTCGCGCCGTGATCGCGCGCCAGCCGCGCGTGACGGTCACCGGCCTCTGCGTCCCCGATGTCTCGGGCGAGTGTCGCGCGCTCGAGGCGGAGTCCTCGCAGCCGCACGGTCTCAGCCGGGTGCGGATCAGGCTCAGGCTCGAGGATCGGGGCTTGGGCCTCGGACCGGTCGACGTGTTCCGCAACGGGCGGAATGTCGGCCGGGTCGATCCGGCGGGCCTTGCCGAGATCGGCATCGACGTCGCTCTCGACCCGGGCGTGAACACGCTTCAGGCGCGCGCGTGGGACCAGGCCGTGCGCCTGTTCGCCGAGACGCCGGTGCTGCGCCTCGACGCCGGCGGGGTGGAGGACCGCGCGGCGCGGCTGTTCATCATGGCGGTGGGGGTGGACCGCTACCGCAACCCGCAGCTCGCCCTGCGCTTCGCCGCCGCCGACGCGACCACCGTGGCGCAGGCGCTGCGCGATGGCGCGGTCGGGCTGTTCGCCTCCGCCGAGGTGACGGTGCTCACCGACGAGGCGGCGACCCGGGAGGGGATCCTCGCCGCGCTCGAGCGGCTGTCGCGCGAGATCGGGCCGCAGGACACGTTCCTGCTCTATCTCGCCGGCCACGGCGTCAAGACCGAGCCGGACGAGCGTTTCCTGTTCCTGCCGCAGGATGTGGAGGACGCCTCCTCCTGGGAGGCGCTGCGCCGCCAGGGGCTGTCGGACGAGGTGCTCGTCGGCGCGCTCTCGCGCATCCGCGCCCGAAACGGCTTCCTGTTCATGGACACCTGCTACGCCGGCCAGGTGGCGGTCGATGCGCTCGCCTCTGTCGGCAACGAGGCCGGGCGTTATCTTCTCACCGCCTCGACCTCGGTTCAGGAGGCGCTCGACAGCTATGACGACCGCAACGGGGTGTTCGCGGTCGCGGTGCGCAAGGCGCTGACGGGCAGGGCGGGGCGTGACGAGCGCGGTATCGTCTCGGCGCTTGCCCTCGGCGAGTACGTCTCCCGGCGTGTCGGCGTGCTCGCGCGCGAGAAGAGCCACGCCCAGGATGCCGTGTTCCGCACCGCTCAGCGTGACCTCAGGAGCTTTCCGATCGCCCGCGTCTCGCCCTGACCGCTCCAAGCGTCAGTCTTGGACGCAGGTGCGTGGGCATGCGTCCGGAACAGACGCACGCATGATGTTCACGGAAGCTTCACATCTGGCATGGAGGATGCGTCACCGGCCGCGAGCCGGACATTCGGGAGGGGCGCACCTGGAAGAAGGAGACTCCCCGTGCCCGAACGCTTCCCGATCCGCCTCTTTTTGGTGCTTGCGCTGGTCGCCTCACATGCGGTTGTGGCTCCGGCCCGTGCCGACCGCGATCCCTGCCCCTCTCCCGGAACGATTGCCGTCCGCGAGGACGGGCAGCGCCTCGTCTTCGCCGGCGAGGACCCGGAGGAGGAGGCGCTCTGCCTCGTCCGCATCGGCGAGCAGACGCGCCGGCTCCTGTTCGGCTTCTGGGCCCCGATCGGGCCCGAGCTCGACGAGGCGCGCGCCGCCCTCGCGCAGCTCCTCTCTGGCGGCCCCGGCACGCGCGTCACGATCCGCGAGCACGTGTTCACCGACAGCTGGCTCGAGACCTGGGAGCGTGGCGACGAGGAGACGGTGGCGCTTCGCTCCGGCCCGCGCCGTGCCGTCCGGCTTGACAGGACGATGCGTCTCTCCGGCCCCACCGGCTTCCACGCGATCGCGAGCTACTGGATCGATGTCGAGACGGGCGTGGTGCTTAAGGCGACGCATCGTCACCTCGAGGGGCTTCGCCTGCCCTACCGGGACATGGTGATCACCCATCTCGACACGCGGGGCTGAGCGTCACTCCTCCTCGGCGTCGGGACGCTCGAGCGCGGGCGCCGGCGGCAGGCGTGAGGGGCGCGCCGGTCGCCGCTCCGGCACCGGCGCGACCCAGGGCCGGTCGCCACGGAGCGAACGATCGGAGACGACGCGCACGCCGTCGGCCGTGAACCAGGCGGCGTGCGCGCCGTCGCGCCAGACGGAGAAGCGGTCGATCACCGGGCTCGGTCGGCAGCGGCCGCGCAGCGGCTCGGGCGAGACGACGAGGGCGGCCGTGTCGCACCGCGTCTTCTCCGGGCCGGGGCGGAGCAGGAGCACCATCTGGCCTGCGGGGCCGGAGAGCGTGCAGCTGAAGCGCGTGCAGCCGAGCGACCCCGCCTCGCCCTCCGGCAGGGGGGGAAGCGCGGCGAGGCCAAGCCGCTCGGCAATCGCCTCGCGTTCGAAACGGCTCGCGCCGCTCACCAAGGCAGCGTAGCCCTCGGTTCCCTTGAGCACGATCACGCGCGCGGTCGGGTTCACGATCACATCCGGCTGCGCCCCCGCCCAGGGGCTCGCGAGGCCAACCAGAAGCGGAACGAGCCCCGCGAGCGCGGCACGGCCACGCAGGAGGCAGAGACAGAGGAGGCCTGCCGTCACTGCGAGCACGCCCCAGGCCGGAGCGGCGGGGAGCCGCGGTGACGCCCCTGGCCAGGCGGCGACCTCGCGCGCGGCCCAAAGGACCACCTCGACCGCCCAGCCCATCGGCACGAGCGCCATCGCCTCGAGACCGACGGGCATGAGCAGGAGCCCGACGAGGCCGAGCGGCATCACCACCACCGTGGTCAGCGGCACGGCGATCGCGTTCGCGGCGACGCCGTAGAGCTGCACGCGCTGGAAATGCCAGGCGGCGAAAGGCGCGGTGGCGGCGGAGGCGACGAGCGAGGTGAAGCAGAGAAGCGCGAACCCTGCAGCGAGCCGGAGCGGCCAGCCGCGCGTCGCCCGCACGCGCGAAAGCCACGGCCTGCCCGCCTGGTAGGCGGCGATCAGCGCAAGCACGGCCGCGAAGCTCATCTGGAAGGAGGGGCCGAGCACGGCTTCTGGCTGGAACGCAAGCACCACGATCGCGGCGAGCGCGAGCGCGCGCATCCCGACCCCCTGCCGGTCGAGCAGTACCGCGAGAGCGAACAGGGCCGCCATCGCCACCGCCCGCTGCATCGGCACCTGGCTTCCGGTAAGAAGCATGTAGAGGAAGGCGGCGAGGATGCCGCCCAGAGCCGCGAGCTTCTTCGCGTTGACGTAAAGCGCGAGCGCCGTCGCGGCGAACAGGAGCCGCAGCGCCGCGAACACCACGCCGCCGACGATCCCGACATGCAGCCCCGATACGGCGAGCAGGTGCGCGAGCCCCGCCTCGCGCAGCGCCGCGAGGTCTGCTTCCGGGATCGCCGCGCGCGCCCCGGTCAGAAGCGCGCCCGCGACCGCCCCTTCCGGCCCCGGAACGGACGCGGTGATGCGGTCGAGCACGATCTGGCGCAGACGCGCGAGGATGCGCGCGACACCGCCTTCCTCCCCGCGCGACAGGACCTCGACCGGCCCGAGAGCGACCCCCGTCGCGCCGAGGCCAGCGAAGAAGGCGGTGCGCTGGAAGTCGAACCCGCCCGGCACCGCCGGCGGGGCAGGGGGACGCAACAGGGCGCGAAGGCGAACCCGATCCCCCGGCGCAAGAGCGGTTTCGTCGCTCTCGCGCAGCCGGATGCGGAGCTCGCGCGGGAACGTCTCCTCCCCGAGCGTGACCGAGCCGAGCCGAACCCGTCGCCCCTCGGGCAGGGTCTCGGCCGCCTCGACCGTCGCCGTGACCACCACCGCACGCGTTGGCACCTCAGCGAGCGGGGGGAGAGAGGCGGTGCGCGCTTGCGCACAGGCGAAGCCCGCGCCGGCGGCGGCGAGCAGGAGGAGCAGAAGCCGCGGCAGCGCGAGCGCGCGCACCAGGACCGCAACGACGAGCGCCGACGCCGCGACGGTGGCGCCGATCCACCACGCCGGTTCGGAAGGAAGAGCAAAATAGGCGACGATCCCCGCCCCCATCGCCACCGGCACCCAGAGAAGGGTGCGCACCTCCCCTCCCAGCATGAGCCAGGCGGGCAGGGGACGGGCGAAGGCGGCAGCCGCCGCGAGCCCGGAGAGAGGCGGGGCGAAAGCCATTGGAGTGGTGCAACCTCCGCGCGCAGACTAGCGCATGCCGAGCGCGGCCGCGACGGTCGTGCGGCTCAGAACGCGACCTTGTCGCCGCCCTTTAGAGCGAGCAGCTCGCGCGCCTCGGCCGGCGTGGCGGGGCGCATGCCGAGCTCGCCCAAGATGCGCACGATCTTCGCCACCTGCTCGGCGTTGCCGTTCGCAAGCTCCCCGGGCCCGATCCAGAGACTGTCCTCGAGCCCGACGCGGACATGCGCGCCCTGGATCGCCGCGGCGGTGACGAGCGGGATCTGGCGCGCCCCTGCGGCGAGCACCGACCAGAGATAGGCGTCCCCGAACAGCCGGTCGGCCGTGCGCTTCATGTGCTGCAGGTCCTCGGCGTGGCTGCCGATCCCGCCGAGGACGCCGAAGATCGTCTGGACGAAGAGCGGCGGCGTTACGAGCCCGCGGTCGAGGAAGTGGGCGAGCGTGTAAGAGGTGCCCCACATCGTAGCACTCGAACTCGAAGCGCGTGCCGCTTTCCTCGCCGAGCCGGCGGAGGATCTCCTCGATGTCCGCAAACGTGTTGCGGAAGATGGCGGCGCGGCTGGCCTCGAGATGGTTCCGCTCCCAGTCATGCCGGAACTCTCTGTAGCGGTTCAGCATTGGGAACAGGCCGAAATTCATCGAGCCCATGTTGCGGCTGCACATTTCGGGCCGCGCGGCGAGTGCTGCGGCGAGCCGGTCCTCGAGGCTCATCCCCTGGCCGCCGCCAGTGGTGATGTTCACCACCGCGTCGGTTGCCTGCTTGATCCGCGGCAGGAACAGCATGAACAGGGCCGGGTCGGGGGTCGGGCGGCCGTCGGCCGGGTCGCGGGCGTGCAGGTGGAGGATGGCGGCGCCGGCCTCGGCGGCGGCGATCGCTTGCCGGGCGATCTCGTCCGGCGTCACAGGAAGATGAGGCGACATCGAGGGCGTGTGGATCGAGCCGGTCACCGCGCAGGTGATGATCGCGCTCCGTTGCCTGCCGCCCGCCATGGCGCGTCCTCCCTCGCTGCTGCGTCGTCTAGGCGAGCCGGCGGGTCGGAGGCTGCGAAGCGGCCTTCGCCCCGCTATATCTGCCGCCACCATGACGACCCAGGACCTCCCTCCGCGGCCGACGCGAAAGCCCTCTCCGTGGTGGCCGCGGCACGCGCCGGTGCGGCCCACTGCGCCCGCCTCCGCGCCGGGTGGGCCTGGTGCGCGCGAGGCGCAGCCCGCTCCCCCTCCTCCGCCTTCGCCGCCGCTCCTCAACCGTCTCGCCGGCGCCTTACTGCTCGCCGCGACCCTCGGCGTCGCCTCCTGCCAGGCCTTCCTCGAGGTGGTCTCGTGACCGGCCTCTCCCCGCGCGAGGACGTCTGGGAGCGGCTTCGGCGGTTCCGCCACGGCCAGCGTGGCTGGGCCCTGTTCCTTCTGTCGGCGCCGCTGCTCCTTGTTGCCGTGTCCGGCCTTGCCGCGGGCGATCTCGAACTGCTCGGCGGGGCGGGGGGTGCCTGGGCGCTGATCATCGGCGGCACCATCCTCGCTCGGCGCGGCTTCGCCGCCGAGGCCGAGGGGCAGGCGGCGCCGGGCGCGTTCCGCCTGCGCCTTGCCGCACTTGTGGGCGCCGGCACCGGGCTGGCCGCCTGGCTCGCCGCCGACCACGCTCCGATCGTTGCGCTCCTGTTCGGCATCGGGGCCGCCGTCGGGATACGCCTGCTCTACGGCCCCGATCCGCGGCCGGCACCGGCGCCCGAGCCAGCAAAGCCGCTCGAGGGCGACGCCGCCGTCATCGCCGAAGCCAGGGGGCGGATCGCCGCGCTCGAGGCGGCCGCCCGGGCGGTGCCGCAGCGCGAGTTCGCGGAAGCCATCAGGCGGATCGCCGCCTTGGCCAGCCGAATCGTCGCGGAAGCGGAACAGGACCCGGAGGATCTGCGCCGCTCGCGCCGCTTCCTCGCCGTCTATCTCAAGGGCGCGGAGACGGTCGCGCAACGCTATGTCGAGACCCATCGCGGACTCGATGCGCCGGCGCTCGAGGAGAATTTCCGCAGCCTGCTCGCCGATCTCGAGCGCGGCTTCGGCCGGCACCTCGCCACGCTTAAGGAGAGCGACATCCGCGCTCTCGATGTCGACATCGCGGTCTTGCAGCAGCGGCTGCGCGAGGAAGGCATGACCGAGGAGAGGGTGCCACGATGACCGACACGACACGGACCACCGAGGCCACCACGCCTCAGGCGGTTGCCGCCGCCGCGGCGGGCGAGATGACGCCCGAGCGCGAGCAGCGGATCGCTGCCCTTGCCGCCGCCGTTGCCGAAGGTGACAGCCGCGCCATCCTCGAGTTCGGCGCCGCTGCCCAGGCGCGAGTCACCTCTGTTGCCGACGAGATGCTCCGCGGCGTGCGCAACAAGGACCTCGGCGCGGCCGCCGCGCCGCTGAACGAGATGGTGGCCACCTTGCGCGGCTTCGAGGTCGGCGCGGTGGGCGGGGAGAGGAGCCTCATCGACCGGCTGCTCGGCCGCGCCAAGCCGGTGGTGAAGGTGCTGCAGCGCTATGAAGAGGTTCAAAGCCAGATCGAGACCAGCATCGTCAAGCTCGAGGACCACAAGACCGCCTTGATGCGTGACGTCGAGCTCCTCGACCGCCTCTACGCGACGACGCTCGAATGGTTCCACGACCTCGCCGACCACATCGCCGCCGGCGAGCGTGCGCTCGCGCTTCTCGACTCCGAGACGATCCCTGCCAAGGAGCGCGAGGCGGCGACGGGCGATATGCTCGCCGCCCAGGCCCTGCGCGACCTCAGAGCGCGCCGCGACGAGCTCGAGCGTCGCGTGCACGACCTCAAGCTCACCCGCCAGGTGGCGATGCAGGCCCTGCCCGCGATCCGGGTGGTGCAGGAGAACGACAAGGCGCTCGTCTCCAAGATCACCTCGACCATCGTCAACACCGTTCCGCTGTGGAAACAGCAGCTCACGCTTGCCGTCACGATCGCGCGGGCGCGCGAGGCGGGGGGCGACCTGAAGGCGGCGACCGACCTCACCAACCAGCTTCTCACCGCCAACGCGGATGCGTTGCGCCAGTCGAACGCTGAGATACGCGCCCAGGTCGAGCGCGGGGTGTTCGACATCGAGGCGGTCAAGCGCGCCAACGAGCAGCTCGTCGGCACGATCGAGGACACGCTCCGGATCGCCGACGAGGGGCGGAAGCGCCGGGCCGAGGCCGAAGCGGCTCTGCTCAGCCTCGAAGCGGAGCTGAAGCAGAGCCTCGCCGCGGCGAAGGCCCGCACCGCGCCGCCCGCGCAGCCGTGATTAGGCTCCGCCCGAGAGGCTGCGGCGGAGCCGGCGGAGAGTGATCCAGATCGCCGCGGCGACGGCGGGGACGGCGATCAGCGACACCCAGCGCGGCCCCTCGGGCAGGCCGAGCGCCGGCAGCCCGTCGACCGCGATCTTGACGAGGCTCACGAGGTAGTAGGCGATCGCGAAGGTCGAGAAGCCCTCGACCGCCTGGGAGAGGCGGAGCTGCGTCGCGGCGCGCCGGTCCATCGCCGCGAGAAGCGCGCTATTCTGGGCTTCGAGCCCGACCTCGACGCGGGTGCGCAGCATCCCGCCCGCGCGGGCGATGCCGTCGTTCAGCGCCCGCTTGCGCCGCGCCACCGCCGCACAGGTGCGCAGGGCCGGGGTGAAGCGCCGGTCGAGGAACACGCTCATCCGCTGCACGCTTTCGAGCCGCTGCTCGTTCAGCTCGGCGATCCGCGCCAAGACCAGAGCGCCGTACGCCTCAGTCGCGGCGAAGCGGAACCGGCTGGTCGCGGCGAGTGCCTCGGCCTCGGCCGCGAGCCTCGTGAGCTCATCGAGAAGCGCCCGGTCCTCCGCCCCTTGGGTCGCGGTCTTCGCGACGATCGAATCGAGACGCTTCTCGAGTTCGGCGAGCTTCGGCGTCGCCTCGCGCGCGAGCGGCAGGCCGAGCAGAGCGGCCATCCGGTAGTGCTCGATCTCGAGCAGGCGCTGCGCCATCCGCCCAAGCCGCCCCGGCGTGAGCGCGTTGGCATAGAGCACCATGCGCACGAACCCGTCCTCGGCCATGCGGAAATCGGTGAACCCTTGGGCCTCGCCGCCGCCGAGCCCGCCACCCACCACCTCGCCCCGGAAGGCGCCGGCCGGCGGCACGAGAGCGGAGCCGGGCAGGATCCTGAGGTGCATCGCGGCGAGCCTGAGCCCCGTCAGCCCGTCGAGGAAGGCCTGCGCCTCAGGGTGGATGGCCGACCAGGCGTCGTCGGGCGGGAGCTCGGCGTCGGCATCGGCGAGAACGGAGAAGGCCTGGAACTCGCCATGCCGCTCCCACCGCACGATCCGCCCGGCGACGGGGGCGATATGGTTGCGCGCGCCGGGCTTGGGCTCGGCGGCGCCATGGGCGCGGCAGAAGGCGGCGAAGGCCTGCCGGTCGGCCTCGGCCCCGCCTTCCTCGGCGAGCAGCACGACATGGCTGATCGCCGCCGGCGGCACGATGCGCAGATGCGGGCGTGCGTGCAGCTCGTCGTTCAGGATGGCGCGGAGCGGATGGTCCTGCATGCGCGCAGACTGCCACGCAGGCCGCGTGCGACGGAAGCGCGCTTGACCAATCACCCGCAGCCGGCCTTCCATCGCGGGCGGAAACGGTCCGACGCTGCAACGTAGGGGGAACAATGCGCGCCTACGCGCTCGTTGAGAACAACCAGCCGCTTCAGGAGATCGAGCTGCCCACCCCCGAGCCCAAGGGCAAGGAGGTCCTGCTCGAGGTGACGCATTGCGGCGTCTGCCACAGCGACCTCCACCTCTGGGAGGGCAAGTACGATCTCGGCGGTGGCAAGGTCCTGTCGCTCAAAGACCGGGGCGTGTCGCTGCCGCTCGCGATGGGCCACGAGATCGTCGGTCGGCTGGTGAAGCTCGGGCCGGAGGCGGAGGGCAAGGGGGTCGTGGTCGGCGGCCAGTACGTCGTTTTCCCTTGGGTCGGCTGCGGCACCTGCCCTGCCTGCCTCGCCGAGGAGGACAACTACTGTCCGAAGCAGCGCTCGATCGGCGTGCACCGGCACGGCGGCTATGCCACGCACGTCATCGCGCCCGAACCGCGGCATCTCGTTCCGGTCGATGGTGTGGATCCGGCGCTTGCCGCCACCTATGCCTGCTCGGGACTCACCGTCTATTCGGCGATCATGAAGGTGATGCCGCTGCCGCCCGAGGAGCCGGTGGTTCTGTTCGGTGCCGGCGGGCTCGGGCTTGCCGCGATCGCCGTGCTGCGGGCGCTCGGCCACCGCCGGATCGTCTCGGTCGATCTTGCGGAGGCCAAGCGCGCCGCCGCCCTCGCCGAGGGCGCGACGGAGGCGGTGGACGGCTCGGGCGAGCCCGAGGAGGTGGCAGCGAGGATCCTCGCCGTGACGGGCAGCCCCGTCCAGGCGGCGATCGACCTCGTCGGCAGCAACGCCACCGCGCGGGCGGGAACGGCGGCTCTCCGCAAGGGGGGAACCTATGTCATCGTCGGCCTTTATGGCGGCGACATCACGCTCTCGCTGCCGCTCGTCGTGTTGCGGGCGATGACGGTGCGCGGCTCGCATGTCGGCAACCCGAAGGAGCTGCGCGCTCTGATGGACCTCGCCCGGTCAGGGCGGCTCAAGCCCATCCCGGTCACGACCGAACCGCTCGCGCAAGCTCAGGAGGTGCTGATGCGCCTGCGTGCCGGGCAGATCGTCGGCCGTGTGGTGCTCGAGAACAGCGGCCGGTTCTGAGCGCGACCCGTCGCATGGCGCGTCGCCCGCCCCCTCTGCCGGCGCTTGTCGAGGATGCCGTGCTCGCGGCCAACCAGGCCTTCTACGACGCGTTCGCCGCCCGTGACGTCGAGGCGATGGAGGCGCTGTGGTCGCGCGAGGGGCCGGTGGCCTGCATCCATCCCGGCTGGAACCCGCTGCTTGATCGCGACGAGATCATGGCCGCGTGGTCGGCCATCCTCCGCAACCCCGACGCGCCCGATATCCGGGTGGAGAATGCGATCGCCCTGATCCTGGGCGACACGGCGATGGTCGTCTGCCACGAGCGCGTGGGCGGGGCGCTGCTTGCGTGCACCAACCTGTTCCGGCTCGAGCAGGGAACATGGCGGATGGTGCTGCACCATGCCGGGCCGGTGGGGGAGGAGCCTCTGTCGCGCGACGACGGGGCGCCGCTGCCGCACCGGATCCACTGAGGGCCTGCGCGCGGTCAGCGCAGCGAGCGGTCGGGCGCGGCGAACATCGCGAGCTCCTCATCGACGAGCGGCTCGCGCGGCGCGAACTGTGCCACCCGGAAGGCGGCCGCGGCCGAGGCGGGCGCGGGCGAGGCAGCAGGGGCGGTCCACTCCGTCGCTGACGCCCGCACGACCTCGGCAGAGCCCCCGACGCGCGGCTGCAGGGTTGCGATGGCGCGCACCGTGAGCGGGGAAGGCTGCGCCTGCTGGGCGGGCAGATCACCGAACTCGGCGGCGACGATGTCGCCGAGCGCCGCGGCACGGCCTTCGTAGCGTGCCGGGGCGGCGGCGGCGCGCGCGGCGCGCTCGTCGAGCCGGGCGCGGGCAGCGCTGATCGGCGCGAGCGGCGGCAGGGGCGAGCCGTCGACGGTGCGCGGCAGGACGAAGCCAAAGGTCGGGTAGTGGCGGCCGAACCCGTCACGGTCCCCGTGGATCTCGACGCGCACGAGCGTCCAGGTGTTGTTGGGCGAGACGTCGATCACCGAGACGTTCCGGGCGACCTGCCCCTTCGTCAGGCCGGGGCCCTGCCAGTTGGCGTGATCGACCAGGATGTGGCGCGGCGAGACGATCCCGGAGACGACCGACACATGGCCGAGCCGCATGCCGCCGGTGGCGCGGAAGACGAGCACGGCGCCGACCTCCGGTGTCTGACCGCGCTGGTAGCGGCCCTCCGCCTGGTGCCACCAGGTGTGCGCGTTGCCCGTGATGTCGATGCCCGAGAGCTGCCGCGCGAAGGGGACGCATTGCAGGCCACCCGAGGGCTGGACCGTCCGCTGGACCTGCCGCGCGGTCTGGCGCTGGCCGCTTGCGGCTGTGTTGGCCACCGCCTCCAGGGCGGGCAGGCCGGCAAGAAGGGAGGCGAGGCCGAAAGCGGCGAGGAGACGGCCGCAACGATCGACGCGCATGGCTTTGGTGCTCCTTGCTGACCACGGACAGGCAGGGTTGCGCGGGACGCAACCCGAACGCGTTGACCATGCACGGCGCGGGGTGACAACCCGCCGCTCGCAATGCCACCGTATTGCCCGAAAGTTTGCCCCATCCTCCCTGTGCAGAAACGCCCGAGATCGGACGATATTCCCATAACGTCGTGTTTCGGGATGTTACGGCAGGGTCGCCGGACTCGGCTGATCGGCATGCGATCGTAACGAAAGCGGCCCCGCAGGCTGCCTGCCGCGGGGCCGCCGGATGCCCGAGCCGGAACGCCCAGGCCCGGCTACTTGCAGGCGACGACCATGATCTCGACCAGCATCCCGGGCGCGGCGAGCTTCGACTCGACGCAGGCCCGCGCCGGCGCGAGCCCTGGCGGCACCCAGGCCGACCAGACCTCGTTCATCGCATCGCGCAGGGTGATGTCGGAGAGCCAGATCTGGGCCGAGAGAAGCCGCGTCTTGTCGGTTCCCCGCTCCTCGAGGGCGGCGTCGATCTGCGCGAGGATGTCCGCCGTCTGGCCCTTGATGTCCTTGGTCGTGTCCTTCGCGGTCATGCCGCGCAGGAACACGAAGCCGTGGAACTCAACCGCGTCGGAATAGATTTTCCCCGGGTTGACGCGCTCGATCCGGCTCATGCTGCTCTTCCCTCTCCCGTCGACCTCTGGCTCTGTCGCCCCTGCGGGGCGCGGCTTCGCATACGCGCCGGCGCGCCTCGGGGCAAGGCGCGGTCAGAACGAGGGGGCGGGGTGATCGCGCTCTGGCAGCGCGGCGAGGCGGCAGCCGCACCAGGGGCAGGTGCCGAGAGCTGCGCGCACGGCGGCGATCGCCGTCTCCTCGTCGCCTGCGCGGGCGAGGGCGTCGAGAAGCGCTGTGCGAAGACGCTCATGTTCGCCCCCTGCCGTGCAGGCCGCGGCGCGCGAGTTCACGAGGGCCTCGGTCTCGGAATCGGCAGGCACGAGGGTAAAGCCCTCCGCCCGCCCGGCGAGTGGCAGAAGAGCGGCGGCGAACAGGGCACGACGTCCAGGCATGCGATCGTCCTAGCGCGCTCCGCCGCAAGCCGCCAGGGCGGGCGGATCACGGCCCCGCGATCGGGCCCAGGCGTGCGGGCATTGAACCAGCGCATGCTCCGTGGCGCCTTTTCTCTTTGCTGCCCCGATCCCTCTGTCTGTCCGATGGCCCGGGCAGGCGGTGCGCAGGGCGGTGACGGAGGCACTCCGCCCGCGCCACCGGGGCCGCCCCGACCCATCGGACGCCGGTCGATGATCCGGTGTCGCATCAACTGCGGCGAGGCCGAAGAAGGGGCCACCTCGTCTCAGCAGCCTATGCGACGCCGACTCCTCATCCTGTCAGCCACGTCAGGATCGGGCGTGGTTGTGCCGCACGGCGGTGACCTCGCCCGTCGCGTGCTTGCCCATCGCGGCACCCCGAGGACATGTCAAGGCCGCCCGAGCGACGGGCCTTTTTGAGCCAACCCTGCCGGCAGGATTTCAGCCAGGGCCGTGACGGCCGCGCGGTTTCAAGACTCGAGGGCGGCGCGCACGCGCTCGAGAAGCCGTGCCCGCGCCGCATCGTCCCCGGCCTCCTCGAGGCGACGGCGAAGCTCGAGCACGAGAGCGGCGCGCTCGTTGTGCCAGTCCATCCGCGCATGCGCCGCCTCCGGCGCAAGACGCGGTGCCGCCCCTCTCGGCCGGGCAGGGCCCTGTGCCGGCAGGGCGTAGGCCGAGTCGAGTTCGGGAAGAACGACGGGGGTGCCGAAACCGGCCAGGGCGGATGCGAGCGAGTCGCGCGCCTCGTCCTCGCCATGGACGAGGAAGATCCCCTGGCGCACCGGCCGGCGCGCCTCCACCCAGGCGATCAGGTCGCGCCGGTCGGCATGGCCGGAATAGCAGTCGAGCATGCGTATGCGCGCCCGCACGGCAACCTCCTGGCCGAGGATCGTCACCGCCTTCGCGCCATCCACGAGCAGCCGCCCGAGCGTTCCAGGCGCCTGGTAGCCGGTGAACAGGATCGTCGCCTGCGGCCGCCATAGCGTGTTGAGGAGGTGGTGTCGGATCCGCCCCGCCTCGGCCATGCCGGAGGCCGAGACGATGATGATCCCGCCCGTGACCTTATTCAGCCGCTTGCTCTCCTCCACCGAGCGGGTGAAGCGGATGTTGGGCCCAGCGAGAAAACTCTCGGGGGGCACGGTGTGCTCGGGCAGGTCTTTCAGATGTGCGCGGAAGGTCGCCGTCGCCTCGGTCGCGAGCGGACTGTCGATCACCACAGGAACGGCGGGGAGGGCGCCCGTCTCCATCAGCACGTCGAGGTCGTGCAGGAGCTCCTGGGTGCGTTCGACCGCGAAGGCTGGCATCACGAGATTGCCGCCGGCGTCGAGAGCGGCGCGCACCTCCGCCGCGAGCAGCGCCCGCCGGCCCTCGGGGTCGGGGTCGTCACGCTCGCGGTCGCCATAGGTCGACTCCACCACCAGCCAATCGAGCCCCTTCGGGCTTTCCGGGTCGTCGTGGAAGGCCTTGGCACCTGGCCCGATGTCGCCGGAGACGAGCAGGCTCGCCGCCCCGCCATCTCCACGCGGCAGGCGGAGCTCCACCGACGCCGAGCCGAGCAGGTGGCCGGCGTTCCAGAAGCGCGCCCGCACGCCTCCCGGAAGGTCGACCCAGCGCCGATACGGCTCACGCCGGAACAGGGCGAGGCAGGCCTCGGCATCGGCGCGGGTGTAGATCGGCTCGACGGTCGGGCGGCCTCGGGCGGCGTTGCGCCGGTTGAGGCGCTCGACCTCAGTCTCCTGGATATAGCCGCTGTCGGGCAGCATGACGGCGGCGAGATCGGCGGTCGCCTCCGTCGCCACGACGGGGCCCGCGAAACCCTCGCGCGCGAGTCGGGGGATCAGGCCCGAATGATCGATGTGCGCGTGGGTGAGAACGACGGCGGCGATCCGCCTCGGCTCGAAGGGGAACGGGCGCCAGTTCAGCGCCTTGATCGTCTTCGGCCCCTGGAACAGGCCGCAGTCGATCAGGAGCTCGGCCCCGCCGGTCGTGATCCTGAGGCAGCTTCCCGTGACCGTTCCGGCCGCACCGTGGAAGATCAGTGTGGGGTCCATCCGCTGCAGGCTAGGCCGTCGGGAAGGAGAAGGCGATGGAGGCGTGGCAGGTCTTCGGCCTCGTGGCTTCGGCAGCGATGCTCGCCATCCTCTGGCCGAGGCTCAGGCGCATGCTTGCCGAAGGCGACCCTCTGCTGCGCTGGGCAGCGCTGTGGGCGGCTGCTGTGCTCGCGGTCGTGCTCGCCCATGAGTGGCTGCTCGCGCCGCTGGGCCTCGGGCTGCGGTGACACACCCCCCGCGCGGGGTGGCGGGGCTCGCGCCGCGTCGTTGTGGCCTTTGGCCGCGCGTGAGGGCTCGGGCTGCAGCGGCGCGGTCCGTCCTCCTCGAGCCGGCGCGGCGGGCGCGTCCGAAGAGGCGAACCGACGCCCGGTGCCGACCTCACCAGCGCAGAAACGCCGGCGGCAGCGACCAACCCTGAGTCGTCGGCTGACCCTGTGTCTGGCCCGCGCTCCGCGCCTGTTCGTCGGCACGGCGGAGGCATTCGCGCGTCAGCCGGTCGCGCTCGGCGATTCCGGCCTCGCGATCGACACGGGGAATCGACGCGGTCTCCTCCATGATCGTCTGCGCTCCGGGGACCGACACGTCGGTCCAGAGCGCGCGGCCACGGTTTCGTTCGGCCATCACCCGCTCCGCCTCGCGGGCGCAGGCGATCTCGGCCGGGCTGCGCTCGTCCTGCCTCGGCGCGCAAGCGGCGGGAAGGATCAGGAGCAGAAGGAGGAGCGAGGCGGCACGGTGCATCGTCGTCTCTCGGCTCTCGGGCGCCTGTCAGGTGGCGGCGGGCAGAGCGCCCGCAACCATGGCCCGGAGCGCGGCATGATCGAAGCGCGCGTCCGCCGCAAGGGGAATCCGCGCCGCCGCGGCAAGGAGCGTGGGATGGATCTCCGCCCCCTCGCGCGAGAGCGAGAACAGGCCACGCGCCCACGGCGCCGTCGCCATCACCTCGATGAGGGCGAGCAGCCGGAAGCAGACCGCCATCCCGTAGAGGCTCTCCAGGCCCAACATCCCGTCAACCGCCGCTGCCCAGCAACGCGCGTCCTCATCGGCGATCAGCACCTCGATGACGGCCCCGTCGGCGCGGCGGAACGCGACCGCCCTCGGCTGCCCCCAGGCCTCGGCGGCGGCCGCTTCCCTGGCGGCTTCCCAGGCCTGGATCAGGTCGCGCCCGGACACGCCCGGAAGCCGTTCGGGCGGCAGCGCAACCTCGTAGCGCAGAGTGCCCGCGGCATGGCTCGAGAGTCGGATCGCGTCCTTCATCCCACCCAGCATGGACCGTCCGGGCAGGGAGCGCCACACTGCACGCGCGAGCGAAACCATCGGGGAGCAGGTCATGGGCGAGGCGTGGCGGTTGACCGCGACGGAGGCACGGGCGGCGATGGCGTCGGGGCGCCTCACCCCCGTCGCGCTGATGGAGTCGTGCCTTGCGCGGATCGCCGAGCGCGAGGCGGAGGTGCGCGCCCTCGCCTGGATCGAGCCGGAGCGGGCGCTCGCCGCCGCCCGCCGGGCCGACCCGTCGCTGCCGCTCGGCGGGCTGCCGATCGGCGTCAAGGACGTGATCGACACCGAGGACTATCCGACCCAGCACGGCAGCCCGATCTGGGCCGGCAACCGCCCGCGCGGCGATGCCGCCGCCGTTGCCTGGGCGCGCGCGGCCGGCGCGGTGGTCGCCGGGAAGACGGTCACCACCGAGTTCGCAACCCGCTTCCCCGGTCCGACCCGAAACCCCGCCAACCTCGCCCATACGCCCGGCGGCTCGTCCTCCGGCTCCGCGGCGGCGGTGGCGGACGGGATGGTGCCGCTCGCCTTCGGCACGCAGACGGCGGGCTCGATCATCCGCCCCGCCGCCTATTGCGGCATCGTCGGCTACAAGCCGAGCTTCGGCCTGATCAGCCGCATCGGCATGAAGATCATGTCCGACAGCCTCGACACGGTGGGCTGCCTCGCCCGCTCGGTCGCGGACGTGGCGCTGTTCGCGGGAACGCTTTCGGGGCGCGACCTCGGTTCCCCTGATGTCTCCCCGGGCCGCGCGCCGAGGATCGGGCTCTGCCGCTCGCCCGCGTGGCCGGCGGCGCTTCCCGAGACGGTGGCGCTGATGGAGCGGGCGGCGACGGCT
>Ga0308390_1000211_pt1 | contig 44096 bp, 38 predicted proteins | sample Hotspr2Sample149_FD_202358 | JGI IMG/M metagenome (GOLD analysis project Ga0308390, IMG submission 202358) | Hot spring phototrophic mat microbial communities from Mushroom Spring, Yellowstone National Park, Wyoming, United States - 20040719_149 ...
GTTGTTCACCGGCCGCGCGAAGCCGTGGCCCTCGTCATCGGCCACCAGGTATTCGACCGGGAACTTGCGGTCGCGCAGCGCGATGACGATCTGGTCGGACTCGCGCTTCTTCACGCGCGGGTCGTTGGCCCCTTGCACCACCATCAGCGGCGTGCGGATCTTCTGCGCTGAAAACAGCGGCGACTGCCGCTCCAGTTGCGCCTTGCCTTCCGGCTTGGTGGGGTCGCCCATGCGCTCGTAGAACATCTTGCGGATCGGCTCCCAGTAGGGCGGGATGGAGTCGAGCAGCGTGAGCAGGTTTGACGGCGCGACAATGGCCACCGCGGCCGCGTAAAGATCCGGCGTGAAGGCGGCGCCGGCGAGCGTGGCATAGCCGCCGTAGCTGGCGCCCAGAATGGCCACGCGCCTGGGGTCGGCGATCCCTTGCGAGACCAGGTGCTTCACGCCCCAGGTGATGTCGTCCTGCATCTTTTCGCCCCACTGGCGGTTGCCCGCGTTGAGGAAGCGCTTGCCGTAGCCGGTCGAGCCGCGGAAGTTCGGCGACAGCACCGCATAGCCGCGGTTGGCCAGGAACTGGTGCAGCGTGTTGTAGCCCCACGTGTCGCGCGCCCACGGGCCGCCGTGCGGCACCACCACGAGGGGCAGGTTTTTCGGCTCGACCCCTTTGGGCAGGGTGAGATAGGCGGGAATCTCCAGACCGTCGGAGGATTTGTAGCGGATCGGCTTCATCGGCGCGAGCGCCTCGCGCGGGAGCTTCTCGCGGATCCTGTATTGCAGCGTCAGGCGGCGCGGCTTGCGCTCGAACAGGTAAGTCTCGCCCGGCTCGGTGTCGCGGCTCGCCGAAAGGATCCACCGCTGCTCGTCCGCGGTGCGCGAGCCGAAGCCGATCCTGTAGCCGGGCAGCCGCGACTGGAGCCACTTGTAGTCGGCTTCAAACGCCTTGTCCTTCCAGTAAATCCGTTCGCGGTCGTCCTCGTAAATCGTCGCCAGCAATTTGTTGCTGGCCTCGGAAAAGATGGCGCCGGAAAAATCCACCCGGTTGAGCGGGTCTTTTTCGACCAGCGCCGCCGCGCCGGTAGCCGGGTCCATCAGCATCAGCTGCGTCAGGTTCAAATCGCCCGCGTCGGTGATGAAATACAGCCGCTCGTTTGTCTCGTCAAACCGCAGCGGCTGGCAGGTTTCGAGCACCGAACAGGAATAGATTTTCGTGAAACCCTGCGCGTCGACGCGCAGGAATTCAGTGTCGCCGTTGTCGGCCGAGCGCGTGGCGATGCGCGGCTGCGCCTTGTGGTCGAACACCCAGCCGGTGATGCGGTCGGTGTTGCGCCGCAGCAGCGTTTTTTCGACGGTGGCAAGGTTGAGCCTGTAAAGGTCGTGCCATGCCGGGTCGCGGTCGTTGAGGCCGATGTAGATGTGCGCCGGGTCCGACTTCGGCACTTCGTAGATGACCGTGCGCGCGCCCCTGGCATTGGACAGGTTGCGCGAAGGCGGCACGGCGGCGCCCGCCGGGGGTTGCTCGGCGGGGCTCACCGCGTACACATTGAAGTTCTCGTCACCGTCCTGGTCCTTCACATAGAGGATGAACTTCGAGTCGCGCGACCAGAAGTAGCCCGGGATGGGCCGCTTTGTTTCCGCCGTCAGCGGCCGGGCGGCGGAGAAGGGCTCCGAAGCCTTCTTCACCCAGATGTTGCGCGCGCCCTGATAGGGCTTCAGGAAGGAGATGTACTGGCCGTCGGGCGAGATCTGCGCGCCGGCAATCTCGATCTCGCCAAAGAAAAGCTCCCGGTCGATCAGCGGGGGCAGCTGCGCGGGCAGCGGCCCCGCGAACAACGAAAGAACCAAAGAAAGGAGTAAAGGTCGCATGGATGGAGGACTCCCTCGGCAAAAGCTTTCTGTGCCATCCTGCCATACGCTGACACCGGGCGCGTTGTTCCCGAAAGCCGCATCAGCGGCCGCTCGCGGCGCCTGTCGGCACAATTGCCGGGCGCGGTTGTCCCGGGCGGGACACTCTGGCCGAAAAAGGGCGCCGTCCGGCGGCAGCTGCCCGAAATGCGGCAACAGCTCGATCGGTCCCGTCCCGCCTGCCCGCGCATACCATGGAAAACGCGTGGGAATTGCCTGCAGGAGGACCGTGCGGTTTGGTAGTAAACTTGCCTCGATGGTTGTGGCCAGCCCTATCGGCCCGATGGCGGCAGCTGGCAAGACGTTCGCAAGGGCCCGCCGGTTGGGCGCAGGAACGGGTTCAACTCCGTTCCGGCGATTCTCGCAGGAGGACGCAAACGATGACGGTGGAAAACTACATGACACGGAACGTCATCACCGTGGGGCCCGATGCGACCGCAGAGGAAATTGCCCGCCTGATGACGCAGCACCGGATCGGCTGCGTGCCGGTGGTGGATGTCCAGGGCGCCTTGCTCGGGCTTGTCACCGAGCGGGATCTGTTCCTGCGCGAGCGGCGCGTGCCCTTCTCCACCGTGGTCGCGCACTCGTTGATGGGCGCCTGGGTGGATCCGGATCATCTGGAAGAATGCTACGAAAAGCTGCGCTGGGTCCGTGCCCGGGAGGTGATGAGAACCGATTTTGCCGCCATCCCTCCGGACACGCCCACCGGCGAGGCGGCGCGCATGATGGTGAGGCTTGAGACGAACCATCTGCCTGTGGTGCAACACGGCCGGCTGGTCGGCATTCTGGCCCGGCACGATCTGCTTCGCGCATTGGTCAAGAAATGCGCCGCCGGGGCGCAGAATGAGGCAGATGCCCCGGCAACGGGCGGCGCGCCCGGCCCGGCCGCCTAGCGCCTTGCGCCCGCACAAAAGGCATTCGCGAATTCGAACAGGAGGGACCGTTTCCGATGAAAAATCGACAGGCCGCCTTCGCAGCGTTTCCGCTCGCCGCCCCGCCGTACCGCCTTGAGGCCGCAGAAGTCCTGGAGGCCCTCGGCGTCGACCCCAAATCGGGCCTGAGCGAGGAAGAGGCCTCTGCCCGCCGGCAGAAGTATGGCCCGAACCTGCTGACGCCGCCAAAGACCCACGGCCCGCTGGTGCGTTTTCTGTTGCAATTCCACGCGCCGCTGGTCTACATCCTGCTGGTGGCGGCGGCCGTCACGCTGGCGCTGGGAGAATACGTTGACAGCGGCGTGATCTTCGGCGTGGTCCTGGTCAACGCCATTGTGGGCTTCCTCCAGGAATCGAAGGCTCTGAAAGCCATCGATGCGCTGGCGCGTTCCATGACCACCGAGGCGGTGGTCCTGCGCGGCGGCGCCAAGCATCGCATCGACGCCGCCGGGCTGGTTCCCGGCGACATCGTGTTCCTCCAGGCGGGCGACAAGGTGCCGGCCGACTTGCGCCTGTTCGCCGTGCGGGGTCTGCAGATTGACGAGTCAGCGCTGACCGGCGAGTCGGTTCCGGTGGTCAAAGGCGTCGAACCAGTGGGAGAAGATGCGGGTGTGGGCGACCGCCTGTGCATGGCCTACTCGTCCACGCTGGTGACCTATGGCGCCGGCCGCGGCGTCGTCGTCGCCACCGGCGATCACACCGAAATCGGCCGGATCTCCGAGCTGATCAAGGCGACCGAAGCGCTGGCCACGCCGCTGACGCGGAAGATCGCCCACTTCTCGCGCGTCCTGCTCTGGATCATCCTTGCGCTGGCCGGCCTGACATTCCTCGTCGGCGTCCTGCAGGGCCAGGCGCGGCTGGAAATGTTCATGGCCGCCGTCGCTCTTGCGGTCGGTGCCATCCCCGAGGGGCTGCCCGCTGCCCTCACCATCACTCTCGCCATCGGCGTCGCCCGCATGGCCCAGCGCCACGCCATCATCCGCAAGCTTCCCGCCGTCGAGACGCTGGGCAGCACCACCGTCATCTGCTCCGACAAGACGGGCACGCTGACCCAGAACCAAATGACCGTCAAGGCCGCCTGGGCCGGGGGCGCATTTTACCGCTTCACAGGCGAAGGCTACCAGCCGGAAGGCGAAGTGACGCCCGAATCCGGACCGCCGCCGCAGGACAACGTCGCGCTCATCGAATGCCTCCGCGCGGGGCTGTTGTGCAACGACGCTGCGCTGCGCAAGGAGAACGGCGCCTGGAAGGCGGAAGGCGACCCCACCGAAGCCGCGCTGCTGGCGGCGGCCGCCAAGGCAGGCCTCTCGCGCGACGCGGAGGAGGCGCGCCTGCCGCGCATCGACGCCATCCCGTTCGAATCCGAGCACCAGTACATGGCCACCTTGCACGAGAACCAGGACGCGGCCGTGGCTTATGTCAAGGGCGCGGCGGAAAGCCTGCTTCCCCGATGCGAATCCGCCTTGGATGCGGAGGGCAAGCGCGCGCCGCTTGACCCGGCGGCGGTACTCCAACAGGTGGAAGCCATGGCCGGCGAGGGCCTGCGGGTGCTGTTGCTGGCGCGGGCCGACCTGTCGGCGGGAACGAAGATGATCGAACACGCCGATGTAGCCTCCGGGCTGGTCTTCCTCGGCATCCAGGGGATGATCGACCCGCCGCGGCCGGAATCGCTCCCCTCCGTGCGCGCCTGCCAGCAGGCCGGCATCCAGGTGAAGATGATCACCGGCGACCACGCCAGGACCGCTGCCGCCATCGCCGGAATGATCGGCATTCCCGCAGAAAAGGTTCTGACCGGAGCGGACCTGGCGCGGCTCGGCGACGAGGAACTCGCCGCCATCGTCGACGACGTCAGCGTCTACGCGCGCGTCAGCCCCGAGCAAAAGCTCAAGCTCGTCACTGCGCTGCAAAGCCGCGGTCACGTGGTGGCGATGACCGGCGACGGCGTCAACGACGCGCCCGCGCTCCGCCGGGCCGACATCGGCGTGGCCATGGGCATCGCCGGCACCGAGGTGGCCAAGGAAGCCGCCGACATGGTCCTCACCGACGACAATTTCGCCTCCATCGAGGCGGCCGTCGAAGAGGGCCGCGGCGTTTACGACAACCTGGTGAAGTTCATCGCCTGGACGATCCCGACCAACGTCGGCGAGGGGTTGGTGATCATGGCGGCCGTCTTCGCCGGCGCCGCGCTGCCGATCCTGCCGGTGCAGCTGTTGTGGATCAACATGACCACGGCCATCTTCCTCGGGCTCACGCTCGCCATGGAAGCCAAGGAGCCGGGCCTGATGCAGCGGCCCCCGCGCGATCCCAAGGCCCCGATCCTGACGCGCGTGCTGCACGTCCGCATCGCCATCGTCTCGCTCCTGTTGCTGGCGGGCGCCTTCGGCCTGTTCGAATACATGATCGGCAACGGCGCAGCCGAGGCGGCGGCCCGGACCGCGGCGGTGAATATCTTCGTTTTCGGCGAAATGTTCTACCTGTTCAACTGCCGTTCGCTCACGGTGTCGATGTTCGCCCTCGGCTTCTTCTCCAATCCGTGGCTGCTGGCGGGCGTCGCCGCCATGACGGTGTTCCAGCTGCTGTTCACCTACTCCCCGTGGATGAACGCCGCTTTCCACAGCGCGCCCATCGGCGGGTCGGAATGGCTGCTGATCCTGGGCTGGTCGCTGCTGATTTATCTGGTCGTGAAAGCAGAGAAATGGCTCAGGCTGCGCTTTGCTCCGCATGAGGCGGAAGGATGAGAGAAGCGATGGTTGCCGACGGAAGCGCAGAAAACCGGCAGAGCCGCGTCTGGCTGCGCCCTGCCGCCATCGCTGCCGCCATCGCCCTGATCAGCGTGCTCCATATGGCTGTGCCCGAGGAGGGGGTGCTGTGGCAGTCCGCGCTTCAGCCCCTCTACCTGGCGCCCATCATGTACGCGGCGCTGCGCTACGGCTGGCGGGGAGGGCTCATCACCACGGCGGCGGCCGCCGCCTCCTACCTGCCGCACCTGCTCGGCGGCAGGATCGTTCAGCCTTATCCGGGTTACATGCTGAGCCGCATCCTGAGCCTGGTGGAGTACTTCGCCGCGGCGGCGCTGGTGGGCGTTCTGGCGGAAAAGGACCGCCGCCAACGAATCCAGCTCGAGCGCGCCGGCCGCGAGCTGGCCCGGGTCAACTATGAACTCCAGGGCAGCGTCGAGCGAATGAAGCGCTCCGAGCGGCTGTACGCCGTCGGCCAGCTCGCCGCGGGCCTGGCCCATGAAATCCGCAATCCGATCGCCAGCATCGCCGGCGCGGCCGGAATTCTCAAGCGCGACCCCGACAACGCCGCCAAGCGCAAGGCCTGCGTCGAAATCATTGCCAAGGAATGCGCCCGGCTGAACCGGCTGCTGACCAGCTTCCTCGACTTCGCCAGGCCCCGCGCGCCCAGCTTTCAGAAGGTGCGGCTGGAAGCGCTGGCCGATTCGGTGATCGAACTCGCCACCCATGCCGCCGGCCGGCACTCGATCCGTTTTCACCGCGACTACGAACCCGCCCTGCCCGAGGTGGACTGCGACGGCGAACAGATCAAGCAGGTGTTGCTGAACCTCATGATCAACGCCATCCAGGCCTCGCCGGAGGGCGGCGAAATCACGGTCTCCCTCCGGCGCGGCCCAGGTGTTGTCATCGCCGCCGTGCGCGACCGCGGCTGCGGCATGACGCCCGATCAGATGGAGCGCCTCTTTGATCCGTTCTTCACTACCAAGGAGGCCGGCACCGGGCTCGGGCTTCCGGTTGCCTGGCAGATCATTCACCAGCATGGCGGCAGGATCTGGGCGGAGGCCAATCCCGATGCCGGCATGACGTTTCTTTTTCAACTGCCTCTGGTACGGGAGGGCAAGCGATGAACGCGTTGCGCGTGCTGGTCGTCGACGATGATGAGAGCCTGCGCCAGGTGATGCGGATGCAGCTGGAGGAGATGGGCTATGAAACGCTCGAGGCCTCCACGGGCGCGGCTGCGCTGGAGGTGCTCGCCGCCGAGCCCGTTTCGCTCGTCATCACGGACTACCGCATGCCCGGCATGAGCGGCCTGGAGCTGCTGGGCCGGGTCCGCGCCGCCTGGCCCCTCGTGCCGGTCATCATGATCACCGCCTACGGCTCCATCGGAAACGCGGTGGAGGCCATCAAAGCGGGAGCTTTCGACTACATCACCAAGCCGATCGACTTCGAACAGCTCGCGCTCGTCGTCCGCCGCGCTCTCGAGCACCACACGCTTGTCGAAGAGGTCCAAACGCTGCGCTCGATGCTGGACCGCAAATACGGCTTCGACGCCATCATCGGACAGTCCAAGGCTCTGCTTCAGGTGCTCGAGCAGGCCGCCCGCGCCGCACAGAGCAAGGCTACCGTACTCATCCGCGGCGAGACCGGCACAGGGAAGGAGCTGCTGGCGCGGGCCATCCACGCCAACAGCCCGCGCCGCCACAAGCCCTTTGTGACCATCAATTGCGGGGCCATCCCGCCGGCGCTGCTCGAAAGCGAGCTCTTCGGCCACGTGCGCGGCGCCTTCACCGGCGCCGTCGCCCACAAGCTGGGCCGCATCGAGGCCGCCGACGGCGGCACCGTGTTCCTGGACGAAATCGCGGAGATGCCGCCCGAGCTCCAGGTCAAATTGCTTCGCCTCATCCAGGAAGGCGAAATCGAAAAGGTCGGCAGCCCCGTGCCGCTCAGGGTCGATGTGCGCATCATCGCCGCCACCCACCGCAACCTCGAGGCCCGCATTGAAGACGGCCAGTTCCGCGAGGACCTCTATTACCGCCTCTCGGTGATTCCCCTCGAGCTGCCTCCGCTGCGGGAACGGCCCGAGGACATCCCCGCTCTGGTCGAGCACTTCTTCCTGAAGAGCCGGGAAAAGCACGGCCGTCCGGAGCTGGTGCTGCCGCCGGCGCTGCTGCCCTGTTTCACCGCATGGCACTGGCCCGGCAACGTGCGCGAGCTGGAAAACATCATCGAGCGCCTTGTGGTGCTTGCCCCCGGAAAGGAAATTACGCTCAACGACCTGCCGGACTATCTTCGCGGCCAGCGCCCGCAGGCCGGCTCGCTCGCGCTCGAGATCCCGCCGCAGGGCATCAGCCTGGAGGCGGTCGAGAGGGACCTCATTCTGCAGGCCTTGCGGCGGGCCGACTGGAACCAGTCGCAGGCTGCCCGCCTTCTCGACATCAGCCGCAAGACCCTGATCTACCGCATGGAGAAATACAACCTGCGCAAGGACGCGTGAATCGCACACGGCCCGGCGCTGCCGGCGGGCTGCGGGAACCGGCTGCTCACACTCCGCGCGCCGCGCGCCTCGCCGCCTTGGCGGCGTATTGCGCCTGGTATTCGGCAAACGCCTGCGCCAGCCGGCGCGCCACGGTCCAGTCCTTGCGGATCGAGAGGCCTTCAATGGCCTCCACGGGCAGCACGTCCCGCGTCGTGGAGGTGATGAACAGCCCGTCGGCGCGTTCCAGATCCTCGAGCGTCAGCACGCGTTCGGCAACCGTCACGCCCGGCACGCGGATCACCTCCAGCAGCAGCTCGCGCGTGATGCCGGGCAGGCAGCCGGAAGACAGCGGCGGGGTCGCCGCCTCGTTGCCGAAAACGGCAAACACGTTGGCCGACGTGCACTCGCTCACCTGCCCGTGCTCGTTCAGCAGGATCACCTCGTCCAGCCCGTGCGCGTGCGCCTCCTCGTACCAGACCAGATTCATCGCCCACGAGGCCGTCTTCGTTCCGGCGAAGGGCGAGGCGGCGTGGCGGGCATTGGGCACGATGCCCAGACGGGCGCTCTCGCCCCAGGCCTTCAGCGGAGCCGTGAAGGCCACCAGTTCGAAGTCCCGCGCGAAGCCGGGCCCTTCCCACATCGTTCCGCGGTTCCGCATCACCAGCACCCGCAGGGCGGCGTCATACGCCTCGTTGGCCTCGACGAGCGCCAGCAATTGCCGCTCCAGCTCGGCCACGCTCCACGGGAACGGGACTCGCATCAGGTCGGCGTCCCGCCGCATCCGCGCCCAGTGGCGGTCGAACGCGAACAGGACGCCCTCCGTCACGCGAATGGTCGAGAAGATTCCCCAGCCCGAAAACAGCCCGACTTGTCCCGGGCGCAGCACAGCGGAGTCGGCAGGAAGGATCTCTCCGGAGATGAGAACGCGAGGGTGTATCACACAATCAGTTTAGCGAAGGGGCTGGGAACGCCGGTTGCTGCGCTGCGGGCCGGTTGCGGGCAGTGGCGGCGCCGGCCGCCGCGCCGGCCGCTCGGCCCGCGCCGCCGGGGGAAGGGAAGAGTACAATAACGGTTGCCATGCCCAAAGGCGAGCCGTTCGAACTCGAATGCCCCTGCTGCGGCGCGAGACTGAAGATCAACGCGGCGCTGAAATCGGTCATCAGTTACAAGGAAAAACCGAAGCCCAAAGCGATCGAAGACTTGCAGGAGGGCCTCAGCCTGATCAGGGAGGCCGAGAAGCGGCGCGAGGAGGCATTCCGGAAATCCTTCGAACAGATGAAGACTTCGAAGGACGTTTTGTCGGCGAAATTCGACGAGTTGCTCAAAAAAGCCAAAGAAGAAGACCCGACCAAGCCTCCCCCGAAGCCCGTGGGGCTCGAATAAACGCCCGCGCCGGCCGGCCAGCGGTTGCGCGCCGCAGACCTGCGCCGAAATTTGGCCGCGATTTTTTTTCGCCCGGGGGAACCGGGGGGCCGGAATCCGCGTCCAAACAGGCATGCCACGGTTTCATCTGTCCGTGCTCCCTTCCTGCTGTTTTGCCGCTGCGGCGCCAACAGTTTTTGGCCAGCCTCTTTACGTGGGCATCAAAGGAGGCCTGCTGCTGACGGACTCCACCGTTTCCGTTCAAAGCTCCGGCAGAACCGGGCTGAGCACGTATTCTTTCAACCTGCGCCGGTATTCTCTCGGCCCTTTCGTGGAGGTCAAATTGCCGTGGAGGCTTCGCATCGAGTCGGGGTTCCTCTACCGGCGGTTCGATGACACCGCCGTGGATTGGAGGGGCCCGTCATGGTGGACCGCGTACCGCAGCCGCGGCAGCCGCCGGGAAGTTCCCGTGGTGGTCAAACGCGAATGGGGTGCGAACCGCGTCCGGCCGTTTTTCGGCGCCGGGGGCGTCTGGTCCCGCGTGCCGCCGACGGATCTCGAAGTCGAACGCTTTTACGACGCAGCGCAGCCGCCGCTGTTCGTTGACCGGGGACAAGGGGCGTCGGACAACACCGGCGGCTGGATCATCACCGGCGGGCTTCGTTTCCGCGCGCCCGGCGGGCTGAAGATCACACCCGAAATCCGCTTCACGCGCTACAGCAGCGGGCTCTGGCTGCCCACCCGGAACCAGGTGGATTTCTTCCTCGGGCTCGGGTTCTGACCGGAGACGGGCGCCCCCGCAAGGGCAGCGGAAGGGCCTCGCCCGGCAGCTACACTGGAGCAGAGGCTATGAAACCCTTCGCTCTGCTCTTGCCTGTCTCTGTCCTGCTTTGCGCCTGCGGCAAGAAGCAGGTTTCACCGCAGGATTTTGTCTCGATGACGGACGAGTATGTTCGCGCGACACTGGCGCTGTCGCCCGTCACTGCCACCTCCGCCGGCTACCACGAGCACCAGGGCGCATCGCTCGACGAGAAGCTGGACGACTGGACCACGGCCGGCGTCGATGCCCGCCGCCGCCACTGGCGCGCCTGGCAGGACCGCTTCCGGCGCCTCGACGCGCAGAAGCTCGGCCCTCAGGAGCGCGCCGACCTCGGGCTGATGCTCAGCCTCTGCGAGGCGGGCCTGTTCGAACTCGACATCGAGCAGGCGTGGAAAGACAACCCGACAGTTTACGTGGAGCTGCTCGGAAACGCTCTGTTTACGCCCTGGTCGCTTGAATACGCCCCGGCGGAGAAGCGCTGGCAGCACATCATCGCGCGCCTCGAGGCGGCGCCGGCGTTTCTGGAGGCGGCGCGCGCCAACCTCGTCTCCTCCAACCCGGTGTGGACGCAGACCGCCATCGAGGAAAACGACGGGACCATCGGACTGATCGAGAAAGAGTTCCCGCCGAAGGTCCCGGAAACGCTGCGCGAGCGCTACAACCGCGCCGCCGCCCGCGCCGCGGAATCGCTGCGCGCCTTCAACGCGCACCTGAAGGGCCTGAAGGATTCAGGACCGGACGGCTGGCGGCTGGGTGCGGAAAAATATGGCCGGAAGTTCCAGCTGACTTTCCGCGGGCTCGCCACGCCGGACCAGCTGCTGGCCGAGGCCGAAAAGGAGCTGGTCGAGGTGCGCCGCCACATGTTCAAGGTGGCGCTGCCCTTGCACGCCAAATACTACCCCGGGCACCGCGACCCGGTCGATCTGAATCTGATCGTGGGCGAAGTGCTGGAAAAAATCGCGCAAAAGCATTCAAAAAGGGAAAAATACTTCGAGGACGCGCAGAAAACGCTGGAAGAGGCGCTGGATTTTGTCCGCAAAAACGGGGAGCGGATCGTGCCGCTTCCCCCGAATGACAATCTGAAAATCATGGAAACGCCGCCTTTCATGCGCGGAATCTACGCGGTCGGAGGCTTCAATCCCGCGCCTCCGCTGCAACCTTCGCTCGGCGCATGGTACTGGCTGACGCCGATCCCGGCCGATTGGCCGGCCCCGAGGGTGGAGTCCAAGCTGCGGGAATACAACATCTACGGGCTGCGCCTGCTGACCATCCACGAGGCGATTCCCGGCCACTGGATGCAATTCGAATACGCCGCGCAGGTGGAGCCTGCTCCCCGGCGCGTGCTGCGCTCGCTGTTCGGCGACGGCGCCTACGTCGAGGGCTGGGCCGTCTATGCCACGGACCTGATGGTGCGCGAAGGCTACCTCGACCGCAACCCGGAACTCGAACTGACCTACAACAAGCAGCTCCTGCGCGCCATCGCCAACGCGATTCTCGACATCCGCCTGCACACGAAAGGCATGACCGACCAGGAGGCGCTGGATCTCATGACCCGGCGGACGTTCCAGGAGTCCGAAGAGGCGCAGGCCAAGCTGCGCCGCGCCAAGCTCAGCTCCTGCCAGTTGCCCACCTATTTCGCCGGGTTCCAGGCGTGGAAACGGCTCCGGGCGGCTGCGGAACGGAAGGCAGGGCCCGGCTTCCGGCCCGGCGAATTCCATCAAAACGCGCTCCGGCAGGGCGCGCTTCCGGTGCCGGAGCTGGCGGCGATTCTTGGCTTGTCGCTGGAGGCGCCGCCGCAGCCCGGGCCGCCGCCAGCGCGCTGAAAGCGGATGGGCCGGCTCGTGCGCCGGCCGCCTCAGGGATTTGCCTGATGCGCGAGTTGCGCCGCCGCGGGTCCGCTCTTGCGGTAGCGATGCCTGCCATGGAACAATCGGGGCAGAACACCTGAGAACCATGACCATCTGGAAGCACGCCCTGTACTGGCTTCGCGACCTGGTCCTCGCCGTTTTCATCGCGCTCGTTGTGATCCTGTTCCTTTACCAGCCGGTGAAAGTGGAAGGAACCTCCATGCTGCCCACGCTGGCCGATCAGGAGCGCGTCTTCATCAACAAGTTCGTCTACCGGCTCGGCCTGGAGCGCATCCAGCGCGGCGACACGGTCGTGTTCTGGTTTCCCGGAGACCCCTCCAAGAGCTACATCAAGCGGGTGATCGGGCTGCCGGGCGACCGCGTGGAAATCCGCGCCGGCTACGTCTTCGTCAACGGCTACCCGATCAGCGAGCCCTACGTGCCGGAAGACTACCGCGACAAGTCCTCCATGCCTGCCATCGTGGTGCCGGAGAACCACTACTTCGTCATGGGCGACCACAGGTCGTCTTCCAACGACAGCCGCCACTGGGGCCCGTTGCCGGCGCGCGCCATTTACGGCAAGGCGGTGTTCGCCTACTGGCCGCTGGAGCGCCTGGGCATTTTGCAGTAATCCCCGCCCTCCCTCATCTCCCCTTTCGCAGACACCCGTCCGGCCATCGGCAAGGGCAAACCATGCCGTCCGCGCGTCCCCGGTGCAACGGCGCCGGAAAATGGCGCGTCAATTGCAATAAAGGCCGATAAGGAGAGTGGGGGTAGACATGGTGCTTGGAGCGATCATCACGGGGCTGATGATTCTGGGGCTTTTCTTTTCGATGCTCGGGTCTTCGCCTCGCCGCAACAGCTGAGTCCAAAGGTCCCGCCGCCGGGTCTTTCTGACACACCGGGAATCCTGCTGCCGGAACAAGTCCGCCGTTCGCGCCGCGCGGCGCGAATCCGGAACGGGCGGCGAAGGGGACGTGGCGCGGGATTCAACCGGCGCTTGAGACGGGACGCCTCCCCCGGTGTGAGCGAAAACAATCCTGTGCAAATCTGATTGAAACGTATTTGGCGGTTTTGTTACAGCCTCGGCCGCTGCGCCGCCTGCGCCGGCCCCGCTACAATACGCTCCATGTGGAAGACACTCTGGCTGGCGCTTCCGGCGCTGGCTCTCTGCGCCCAGCCGTACGACCTGCTCATCCGCGATGCGCGGGTCGTCGACGGCACGGGCGCGCCCTGGTTCCGCGCCGACGTTGCCGTCCGCGGCGGCCGCATCGCCGCCGTGGGCCGGCTGGGGGACGCGGCGGCAAAACGGACGGTGGACGCCCGCGGCCTCGTGCTCGCGCCCGGTTTCATCGACGCGCACAGCCACGCTTTGGCCGGGCTCCGGCGCCACCCCGATGCGGAGAACCTGATCCGCCAGGGCGTCACCACGGTGCTTGAGGGCCAGGACGGCAGCTCGCCCCTGCCGCTCGGCCCGGTGCTCGAAGAAATGGACCGGCTGCGCCCGGCTGTGAACATCGGGTTCTTCGCCGGACACGGCACGATTCGCGCCGCCGTGATGAAGACCGAGATGCGCCGCGCGGCGGCGGAAGAGCTGGAGCGCATGAAACAACTGTTGCGGGAGGCCATGCGGGATGGCGCGTTCGGCCTGTCCACCGGGCTGTTCTACGTGCCCGGCAACTACGCGCCGACCGAGGAGGTCATCGAGCTGGCGCGCGTCGCCGCGCCGCTCGGCGGCATGCATATCTCCCACATGCGGGACGAAACCGCCGGCATCCTCGACAGCGTGAAGGAGACCATCCGCATCGGCGAGGAAGGCGGCTTGCCGACGCAGGTGACGCATCACAAGATCATTGGCAAGGCCAACTGGGGCAAGAGCGCCGAGACGTTGCGCCTCGTCGAGGAGGCGCGCGCCCGCGGCGTGGATGTGACGCTCGACGCCTATCCCTACACCGCCTCGTCCACGGGAACTGCGGCCCTGTTCCCGCAGTGGGCGCTGTCCGGCGGGGCGCAGGCGTTGGCCGAGAGGCTCGCCGCGCCGGAGACGCGGGCGCGCATCCGGGCCGAGATCGTGCGCCGCATCCTGGAAGACCGCGGGGGCGGGGACCCGGCCAATGTCGTGCTGGCTTCTTGCCGCCACGACCCTTTGCTGGCCGGCCGCTCGCTCGCCGATCTCGCCAAGGCCAAAGGGCTGGAGCCGACGCCGGAAAACGCCGCCGAAATCGCCATGGACCTTCAGCAGAAAGGCGGCTGCTCGGCTGTCTACCACGCCATCAGCGAACAGGATGTCGAGCGGATTCTCGCATACCGCTGGACGATGATCGCCTCCGACGGCGGCGTGGTCGCGCCCGGCGAGGGCGCCCCGCATCCGCGCAACTACGGGACCTTTGCGCGCGTGCTGGGCCGCTATGTGCGCGAGCGCGGGCTGATGCCGCTCGAGCAGGCCGTGTGGAAGATGACCGGTCTGCCGGCGCAGCGCCTCGGGCTGTGGGACCGGGGCCTGATCCGGCCGGGCATGGCGGCCGACCTCGTGTTGTTCGACCCCGCCCGCATCGCCGACCGCGCCACGTTTGACAATCCTCACCAGTATGCCGAGGGCGTCGTGGCGGTCTGGGTCAACGGCGCCGAGACGCTCGCCGACGGCCGCATGACCGGCACGCGCGCCGGGCGCGCGCTGCGCGGCCCTGCCGTGCGCCCCTGAAATGGCGAAGGACGCCCGCGCGCGGGCGTCCCTGCGGAAAAGTTTGGGCGGGCCTACTTCACTTCCAGAATGTCCTTCTCCTTCACCTTGGCCAGCTGGTCGATCTTGGCGATGTAGGAGTCGGTCAACTTCTGGATCTCGTCCAGGGCGCGCCGTTCGTCGTCTTCGCTGATCAGCTTGTCCTTGTAAAGCTTCTTCACGGCCTCGTTCGAGTCGCGGCGGATGTTGCGCACCGCCACGCGGTGCTCCTCGGCCACATGGTGCAAGTGCTTGACCAGCTCCTTGCGGCGCTCCTCGGTCAGGGCCGGGATGGGCACGCGGATGATCTTGCCGTCGTTGGACGGGTTGAGGCCGAGATCGGAAGCGCGGATGGCCTTTTCGATCGCGCCGATCTGGCTGACGTCATACGGCTGGATGGTGACCAGATTGGGCTCGGGCACATGGAGCGTCGCCAGATGGTTGATCGGCATCTGCGAGCCGTAGGCCTCCACCAGAATGCCGTCGAACAGGTTGATCGACGCCCGCCCCGTGCGGATCGAGGCCATCTCGTGCTGGAGGTCGCTGATGACCTTCTCCATCTTCGTCCTGGCCTGGGACTCGACGTCCTTGACCGTCAGCGGCTGAGCGCTGGAAGAGGTGTTGGGTTGTCCTTGTTTCATAGCGCGTTCCCAATCAGCGTGCCGACGGGTTCCCCCATCGACATTCGCATTATATTGCCCCGTTCGTTCAGGTTGAAAACAATGATCGGAAGCCCGTTGTCGCGGCACATGGCCACGGCGGAGGCATCCATGACGCCCAGGTTGCGCGCAAGCACCTCGTCGTAGGAGATCCGTTCGTAGCGCACCGCGTCGGGATGCTTGCGCGGATCCTTGTCGTAAACGCCGTCGACGCTGGTCGCCTTGGCCAGCACCTCGGCGCCGATCTCCAGGGCGCGCAGGCTGCCGGCCGAATCGGTGGAGAAGAACGGGTTGGAGGTCCCGCCGCCGAACAGCACGATGCGGCCCTTCTCGAGGTGGCGCAAGGCGCGCCGGCGGATGTAGGGTTCGGCCACCTGGTTCATGTGGATCGCCGTCATCACGCGCGTCGGCACGCCCTGCTTTTCCAGCGCATCCTGCATGGCCAGGCAGTTGATGATGGTGGCCAGCATGCCGATCGTATCGGCCTGCACCCGGTCCATGTGGCGCGCGGCGGCGGCCGCGCCGCGGAAGAAGTTGCCGCCGCCGATGACCAGGCCAAGCTGAACGCCCGCCCGGTGCACTTCGGCGATTTCCTCCGCCAGGGCGCGCATCCGTTCCGGGTCGATGCCGAACGGCGCCCCGCCGGCGAGCACCTCGCCGCTGAGCTTGAGCAGGATGCGCCGGTAGCGGACGGGCATGGAGCGGGCTCCTTTCGGCGGGACTATTCCGCCGGCGGCTCTTCGGCCGCGGCCGTCTCGCCTACTTTATACCGCACGAAGGAGGCGATGCCGATCTGGTCGCCCAGCTCCTTGCTCTTGTTCGCGAGGAGCTGGCTGATGGAGACCGCGTCGTCCTTGATGAACGGCTGGTCCAGCAGGCAGACCTCCGAGTAGAACTTGCCGAGGCGGCCTTCCACCACCTTGTCGACGATCTTTTCCGGCTTGCCTTCGGCCAGGGCGCGCGCGCGCTGGATTTCCTTTTCCTTGGCCAGCGCTTCCGGACTGACGTCGCCGCGGCTGAGGAACTGGGGCGCGGCCGCCGCCACCTGCATGGCGAGGTCGTTGACAAGCTCGGCGAAGGCGGGGTTCGACTTCGTCTCCGGCTTCGTGAAGGTGACGTCCACCACGGAGACGATCTTCGCCCCGGGATGCACGTAGCCGCCGAGCACGCCCTTCGCGTTGCACACGGCGAACCGCGGCACGCCCATGTTCTCGCCCACCTTGGCGATGAGCGCCTTCAGCAGCTCCTCCACCGTGAGGGAAGGCTCCGACAGCGACGGCAGCTTCTTCAATTCCTCCACCGTGGCGGGGCGCTTCTCGAGGATAATCTGCGTGATTTCCTGCACGAGTTTCTGGAAATCGTCCGTTTTGGCGACGAAATCCGTCTCGCAATTCACCTCGACGAGGACCGCCAGGTCGGCGGCCGGGCTCAGATGGAAGCCGATGACGCCCTCCCGGGCCGAGCGCGACGCCTTCTTGGCCGCCGTGGCCAGGCCGCGCTTGCGGAGGATGACCTGCGCCTCGTTGAAATCGCCGTTGGCCTCGACGAGCGCCTTCTTGCACTCCATCATGCCGGCGCCGGTAAGATCGCGGAGCTGTTTGACCAGTTGCGCACTGATTTCTGCCATAAGAATCCTCTCGGGAGCCAGAAATTCCGGAGATGTCGCCTGCGCCGCCCTACTGGCCGGCCGGCGGGGCCGCTTCGGCCGCTTCGTCGAGCGTGCCGCCCTTGGCCTTCGGCAGCGACATGCTCGGAAGGTCCAGATCGGCGATGCCCTCCGTCAGCACTTCCTCGTGCAGGCGCGGATCGACGTACTGCGCATACTGCGACATGTCCTCCACCGCGCCGTCGTCGGGCACGATCTCCTTCACAGCGGCGAAATCCTGCTCGGAAGCCAGCGAGCGGCCTTCGATGACGGCGTCGGCGATCTTCGAGCAGAACAGGCGGATGGCCCGCAGCGCATCGTCGTTGCCCGGGATCGGGTAGTCGACCATCTCGGGGTCGCAATTGGTGTCCACGATGGCCACCACCGGGATGCCGAGACGGCGCGCCTCGCGCACGGCGATCTCTTCCTTGTTCGAGTCGATCACGAACAGCATGTCCGGCAGCGTTTCCATGTCGCGGATGCCCGCCAGGTTCGCCTGGAGCTTCTTCCGCTCCCGCTCGAGCCGGATGATCTCTTTCTTGGTGCGGCGCTCGCCGGCGCCTTCCTCGATCATCGCCTCCATCTCCTTCAGGCGCTTGATCGACTGCTTCACCGTGGCGAAGTTCGTCAGCAGGCCGCCCAGCCAGCGGTTGTTCACGTAGAACATGCCGCAGCGGGTGGCCTCTTCCTGGACGGCTTCCTGCGCCTGCCGCTTGGTGCCGACAAACAGCAGCGTCTTGCCCTGGGCCGCCTGCTCGGCGACAAACCGCATGGCGTCCTTGAACAGCTTGAGCGTTTTCTGGAGATCAATGATGTAGATCCCGTTGCGTTCGCCGAAGATATACTCTTTCATCTTCGGATTCCAGCGCTTGGTCTGGTGCCCGAAGTGAACGCCCGCTTCGAGCAATTCTTTCATCGAAATGGAAGGCAAGGTGACTCCTCGTTTCGCAGAAATGGCCGGCTTTGCAGCCGGCAGGTTGCCACAAGGCCCGGCCGCCTCCGTGCTGCGGCGCCCAAAGCGAAATTTGCCGCAGCCGGCCCGGCGGGCCCAAACAGCGAAAACGGGGCCGGCATGGCCGGCCCCGCCCGAAACTCAGCGCTTGGAGAACTGGAAGCGCCGGCGTGCGCCGCGCTGTCCGTATTTCTTGCGCTCGTGCTCGCGCGGATCGCGCGTCAGGTAGCCTTCCGCCTTCAGCTTGGCGCGCAGCTCGGCGTTGAAGTCGCACAGCGCGCGGGCGATGCCGAGCTTCACGGCGTCGGCCTGCCCGGAAATGCCCCCGCCGCGGCAGGTGACGAGCACATCGAATTTGTCCGCGGTTTCCGTCGCCAGCAACGGCTGGCGGACGACGGCGCGGCTCGTGAATGTGGTGAAATATTCGTCCACAGGACGTCCGTTCACGATGAATTTCCCCGTCCCGGGACGCAGAAAGACACGGGCGACGGCTCGCTTGCGGCGCCCGGTTCCAAGATATTGCAGCAGTGCCATATGCTCGATTCCCACCTGACTCAACGGGCCACGGCCATCGCCTGGGGCTTCTGGGCCGCATGCGGGTGGCGGTCTCCCGCGTACACCTTCAGCTTGCGGTACATCTGCTTGCCGAGCTTCGTCTTCGGCAGCATGCCCCGGATGGCTTCCTCCACCAGGCGCACGGGCCGTTTGGCCCGCAGATCACCGGCCGAAATTTCCTTCAGTCCGCCGGGATAGCCCGAGTGGCGGCGGTAGATTTTCTGCTCTTCTTTTTTCCCGGTCAGAACCGCTTTTTCGGCGTTGACGACAATGACGTGATCGCCGCAATCCAGAAACGGGGTGTAAATGGGCTTGTGCTTCCCCATCAGGATCTTTGCGGCCTGGCTGGCGACCCGTCCCAGGGCGAGGCCGCTGGCGTCAATGACGAACCAGGAGCGCTGGATCTCGCTCTTGGACGGAAATTCGGTCTTCATAGACAAGGGATCTCCGTTCAACAAGGTACAAACACTTTATTCTACGGATCGCCGGCGCGGAGTGTCAAACACACCACGCCTCGCGGCGGGCGCAGTCAAACACCCACAGTATAGCAGCTTGCGGGCCGCCATGCCCACTCCGGGGCCAGCCCGGCGGCCCGCAGCCGCGGCTCGTAAACCGCCGCGTCGTAGTCGCCGGTGCGGAATTGCGCGCCGCGGTTCGGCAAGGTGTAGCCGCCCGGCACCGTCGAGCAGTTCAGCGTGAACAGGCAGCCCCCGCCTGCGGCCAGTTGCAGGCAGGTCTCAAAGTCCTCCCGCGTGGACACGAACGGCAACACGTCCGGAAACAGAGCGTTGTGCCAGGCGACCAGAGAGCGAAACTCGCCATCCGTCGGCAGCACGCCCCGGCCGTCGAACTGCGCCCCCGGTGCCGGCCGCAGCCGCGGGATGCCGAGGATGTTCGGCCCGCGCCCGCAGTTTTCCCGCAGCCACCGCTGGTGCAGCACCAGCATGGACCAGTCCCGGTGCCAGTCGGCCAGCCCGCTCAGCACGCCGTAGCCGACTCCCTCCAGGCCCGCCTCGATCATCCGCTCGTAAGATTCCAGCCGCCAGAAGAAATCGGCCTTCGTCTGCCGCCCCGGGTGCAGCTCGCGGTAACGCGCCGGATCGTAGGTCTCCATCCACACCACCGAGAAGGTGAGGCCCGCGTCGCGCAAGCGGCGGTATTCGGCCACGGAAACGGGTTCGGCGCTCAGGCCCACGTTGGCGTGTCCGGCCTGCCCGAGGATCCGCGCCGTGATCTCCACATGGCGGCAGATGTCATCCACCGTGATCCGCGGGTCAGAGGCGTAGACCAGCTCCACGGCGCGCAGCCCGCGCCCGGCCAGGAAGCGCACCTCGCGCTCCAGCTCGTGATCGTCGAGCCGCACGCGCCGCAACTCCGGGTCGGTCGAGCCCGCGCGGTAGTTGCAGTACGTGCAGCGCTCCTTGCAGATCGAGCTCACATACAGCGGCGACACGGGAAACACGGCGCCGCCGAAGCGCTCCGCCTTGCGTTGCCTGGCGCGGGCCAGCAGCTCCGCGTCCAGGGCGCCGCCTGCGCCGAAACCGGGCTCGCCCAGGGGCGGTTCGGGCTGCTCGCAGACCCTGCGCCACAGGGCGTCAAAGGTGGTGGAACGCATCCCTGCTTTCAGGATAACGGGCGGCAGCTTGCGGATGCATATCTTCGACACCGGCGCCGGCTGCGCCGCGGCATGCCTGCCATCCCGCGCGGCGGCCTGCGGCGATGCCTCCCCGGCCGGCGGCCGCCTTGTTGTTCACGGCAGCGTTGCGGCGCGCCCCCGCCGGGGCGCCTTCAGGCGGTCATGTCGACCCACTCGATGCCGACCTTCGACAACGCGTAGCCGACCTCCTTCCGCCAGTCCCCGTAGCAGGTCATCCAGTGGAAGCCCCGCATCGCCGAGGCCAGCGCGTAAGGGTCGGCGCGGAAGCCGACGTCGATTTGCGAACGGCAGATCGGCAGGAACGGCGCGGCCACGATTTCGCCCTCAAAGCCGACCCAGCGTTTGAAGCTGAAATCGGGAATGATGTTGGTCACTTTCTGGCCGATCCGCATCTCCACCTTCGGCGCTGCGCCGTAGTCGCTTTCGAAATGGGTCACCAGGCGCGCCGGTTCCTCGCTCTTGCCGTCCATCCTGCGGGGCGCGGTGCAGTGGGCCAGCGTCACCAGCCCGTGGTGCGGCGTGGTCGGGTCGTTGAGAAAGACGGGCAGCCCGGAGATCGCCTGCAACAGGATTCCCGACGGAATGACCACGAAATCCGACTCGCAAAAAGCCAGATACCCCTGGTCATTGAGCAGGCTCAGCGGCAGGCAGGCGGTGGTTTCGCCGATCGGCATGATGGTGGACATGCAGTTGTTGATGGTGAAAGCCGTGGCGCCGGCCTCGCGCAACATTTCGCGCAGGACATCGGTGAGCAGAAACGCGTTGTCGACGAACTCGCGCTTCGTCTCCAGCTTCACGCCTTTTTTGGCGACATACTGGCCCGCTTCCAGCGCGGCCTGCCGCACGCGTTTGTCGTCCTTGCGCGCAGCCTGGATGCGGCGGCCCAGCTCGTCGTAGCTGACCTCGACCAGATCCAGCCCGAACCGCTCCCGCGCCAGTTGCGGCGCGCGCCGCCCGCCCGCGCCCCATCCGGACGCGCCGCCGAGACACAGGACGCGCCGCCCCTGCGCGTGCTTCAGGCCGCCGAGCGCGCGCAGCCGCCAGGCCAGATCGGCTGTTTCGTCCACCACCACGTCCGCGGGGCCCGCGCCGGGCTGGCCCCAATCGTCGTCGGTTTTCCGCAGGAAACGCGGGTGCACAATCTCGTACCACTCGTAGACCGGCCCGGAGCGGTGGCGCACGAAGATCACCGTCGGCCTCTCCGGCCGCGCGGCGCTTTCGAGCAGCCGCACGCCGCCGGAGGCCGGATACATGAGCAGCACGTCGTAGGCGCCTTCCGCGACGGCCTTGCCTTCCTCCACGCTGCGCACCTCGCGCAGCGGCAGAAACTCCAGCGGGTAGGCGGCCTGGCGGGACACGGTCTCCAGCTCGCGGCCGATGCGCGCGCGCTCCTCGGCCACTTCCTTCTCCGTAAACAGCCCGCCCCACGGCCGCCAGCTCGTTTGCGGGCGCGGCTTGAAGATCTGGTAGATGAGCACCGGCTGCACGCGCAGCGTGCGGCGGGCGCCCGGCTCCAACGGGTGGCCGCCGGAAGGAACATCCAGCGCCGCCAGCGCGGCGCCGGTTTTCAGCAGCGTCCGCCGGCTCATCGAAGACATGCAACAGGGCATGGGGCCTCCTGAAATCAGGGAATCGTCTTCCCTTATTTCAGATTTCCGGGTCCGGTTCAAGCCCATCCCGGCTCCCTCAGCCGCCCAGCGTCCGCTCCAGCTCGGCATGGGCCAGCCGCAGCCCCGTGCGCGCCTCCTCGACGAGCGCCTCGGCCTCGGCCGCGGCAGCGCGGGCGCGGGCCAGCTCGAGCGGCGCGGCGACGCCCGTCTCGGCTGCATCGGCGGCGATGCGCAACGCCTCGCGCCGCGCCTCCAGCGCCCGCTCGGCCACGCGGACGAGGTCCTCGAAGCGCTCCACCTTGCGGCGCGCCTTGTCGACCTCGATGCGCACGCGGCGCCGCACGCGGCGCAGGTTCTCTTCCGCCTGCTCGAGCTGCGCCTGCCGCTCGGCCACGAGGGCGTGCTTCTTTCCGCCGTCGAAAATCTCCCAGTTCAGCCGCGCCCCCACGGCGGCGTTGGACGACGGCAGAAACGGCACGCCCCGCTGTTGCGCGTGCGTGGCGAAAACGGAGATGTCGGGGATGTAGTCGGCGCGCGCGGCGCGCAGGCCCTTCCTCGCCTTTTCCACTGCGGCCTCGGCGGCTTTCACCTCCGGGTTGCGCTCCAGGGCGAGCTGCGCCAGCTGCTCGGCCGGGGCAAGCCCGGGCGGCGACCACGGCGAAGAGGCCAGCTCGATCCGCTCTCCCGGCTCCAGCCCGATCAGGTCAGCCAGCTCGGCCAGCGCGTCTGCCAGCTGGATTTCGAGGCTCATCAGGCCGTTCTTCGCTTCCAGCAGGCGCGCATCGGCCTCCATCAGCTTCACGTCCAGCGCCGCGCCCGTCTCTACCGCGTTGGCGGCGTCGGCGCGCGCGGCCTCGGCCGCTTCGGCCTTGCGCCGCGCCGCCTCGAGGCGCCGCTCCAGCACCAGCGCCGACAAATACGCTTCCTGCACCTTCAGCACGATCTCGTTCTCCGCGCGGCGCCGCTCTTCTTCGGCGATCCTGACATCCTGCGCGGCGGCGGCCGCGCCGGCGCGGATCCGGACCAGCTGCGTCACCGGCTGGCCCAGCGTGGTCATGGAAAGCCCGAAGGTGTTGGCGCCCTGTAGCAGCCGCAGGTCCTCCGGCGGCACCGGGCCGAGCTGCGGCAGCACGCCGAGAAACCCGCGCGGCAGGGCCACGTTTTGCAGGTCGCTGTTATACAGCAGGCTGGATTCGTTCGTCAGGCGCGGCCACGCATTGGCGCGGACGGCATCGCGTTTTTTTTGCGATTCGCGCACCTTCAACGCCTGGATTTTCAGCACCGCGTTCTGCCGCCGCGCCATTTCCATCGCTTCTTCCAGCGAGATGCGCCGGCCTTCGGCCGCCGCGCGCGGGGCGGGCAGCAGCAGGCCGAGCAAAACGAGCAGCCCCGCCGGGCGCCAACGCAGCGTGCGCCGCTTGGCCGCCACGAACAGCACCGGCACCACCAGCAGCGTGAAGAACATCGAACAGATCAGCCCGACGGCGATCGCGCTCGCCAGCGGCGACCACAGGCTCGACCCGCTGAGAATCATCGGCAGCACGCCCACCGCCGCCGCCGCCGTCGTCAGAAAGATCGGCCGCAGCCGGCGCTCGCCCGCCTCGGTGGCCGCCGTCTCCAGGTCCGCGCCCGCGGCCCGGCGCTCGTTGATGTAGTCGACCAGGATGATCGCGTTGCGGACCACCACCCCCGAAAGGCTGATCACGCCCATGAAGGCCGTGAAGCTGAACGGGTTTCCCGTCAGCATCAGCCCGAACACGGCGCCCGGCACCGCCAGCGGGATCGACGTCATCACCACGAGCGTATCCACCGGGGAACGGAACTGGAACAGCAGGATGAGAAAAATCAGCAGGATGCTCAGCGCAAGAACCACGTGCATTTCCCCGAAAGTCTCCTTTTGCCCCTCGATTTCCCCGCCGAATTCCAGCCTGTATCCTTCCGGCATCGGGATTTTGGCAAGCTCTTTTTGCGCCGCCTTGAGCACGCCGGAAGGCAGGTGCGCCTCGTCCGGGATGGCCAGCACGGTGAGGGTGCGCAGCCCGTTGCGGTGCAGGATGCGCGCGGGACGCCACTCGGGCTCCACCCGCGCGACGCTGCGCAGCGGCACGCGCGCGCCGGTGAGCGTGCTCACCACATAGGCGTCCTCCACGTCCTCGAAACGGCTGCGGTACTCTTCTTCCAGGCGCAAAACAACCGGAATATCGCGGTCGCCCTCCCAGAAAACCGTGACGGGAAGCCCGCTGAATCCGCCCGCCATTTGCAGCGCCAGCGTGGCCGTGCTGAAGCCCAGCCGGTTGGCCACCTCCTCGTTGATCCGCAGCGCCAGCTCGGGCGCGTCCTCGTGAAAGTCCTGGAAGACATACTCGGCCCCGGGCGTGCGCCGCAGGACGGCTTCGACCCGCCCGCCCAGCTCGCGCAGCCGCCGCAGGTCTTCCTCGCCGTCCTGCGAGGAGACGATGCGGACCTCCACCGGCGCCTTCATCACCGTCCCCTGCTCGAGCTCGCGCACGATCACCAGGGCCTCCGGCGCCAGCCGGCCCAGTTCGCGCCGCAGGCGGAACACCAGCGGCGGCGTGTCCTCCGCGCTGCGCGTGTTGACCAGCATCTGCGCGTAGTTGCGCGCCGGGAATTCGGGGTCGACGTTGTAATAAAACCGCGGCGCGGAATCGCCGACGAAGGAGGCGAGGCTCGTGACCAGCGGCTCCTTTTTCAAACGCTCCTCCACGCGGCGCACCACCGCGTCGGTCTTTTCCAGCCGCGAGCCTTCGGGCAGCCAGAAGTGGATGACGAACTGGTTGCGCTCCGCCGTCGGGAAAAAGCGCGTCGGCACGGCCGCGGCCAGCAGCAGCAGACCCAGCGCGAAGATGGCCGCGCCGCCCGCCAGCGTCAGCCCCTTGTGGCGCATGGCGATGCGGATGGCGCGGTTGTAGTTCGACTGCATGAAGTCGATGGCGCTGAACTTCTTCCTCCGCGGCCCTTCCTCCGGCGGGTGCAGCCCGCGCCGGATGAAAAACCGGCACAGCCACGGCGTCACCAGCATGGCCACCGCGTAGGAGCAGCTCAGCGCCACGGCCACGGCCACCGGCAGCGCCTGGATGAACTCGCCCACCGCGCCGCTGATGATCAGCATCGGCAGGAAGGCGGCGATGATGGTCAGCGTCGCCGTCAGCACCGGCAGCCACAGCTCGGTGGCCGCGCGCCAGGCCGCCTCCGGCCTCGGCGTGCCGCGGTCGAGGTGCTCCACATAGTTGTCGGCGATCACGATGGCGTCGTCTACCACCATGCCCAGCACGACGATCAGCGCCGAGATCGACACCTGGTGCAGCTCGACGCCGATGGCGTGCAGCAGCGAAAACGTCGCCGCGATGGTCACCGGGATGGCGAGGCTGGCGATCAGCGCCACGCGGAACGGCAGCAGGACGATCGTCACCAGGATCACCGCCCCGATGGCGATGCCGAATTCGCGGATGAAATGCGCGATGCGCCGCTCCACCACCGCCGGCTGGTCGGCGAGGATGTCGATTTGCAGGTCCGGCGGCAGCGCCGTGCGCACGCGCGCCAGCTTCGCCCGCAGCTCGTTGCCGAAATCGACGATGTTGTAGCCTTCCTGCATCTCGACGCTCACCAGCACCGCCGGCTCCCCGTTGTACCGGCACAGCGAGCGCGGCTCGCCCTCCACGCGCTCGACCCGCGCCAGGTCGCCGAGGTAGACGGGCTGGCCCGACGGCGAGACGTCGATCATCACCCGGCGGATCTCGTCGACGTCCTCGAACAGCCCGGAGGCGCGCATCGGCTGCGCCGCCCCGCCGGTCTTCAGCTCGCCGCCGTACTGCACCACGTTGCGGCCGCGCAGCGCCTGGATCACCTTCATCGGCGAGAGAGCGTACTGCGCCACGCGCTCCATCGAGGACGTGATGCGGATCTCTTCCTTCTGCTCGCCGATGCGCTTCAGCTTGGCCACCGCGCGCGACGTGCGGAATTCGTCCTCCAGCCGCTCGGCGTACTCCTTCAGCTCGGTGTAGCTGTAGCGGCTGCCGTGCACGGCCAGCAGCAGCGCCACCGTGTCGCCGAAATCGTCCCGCACGAAGGGCCCCTGCACGCCCTCGGGCAGCTCGGCCAGCTTCAGCTCGATCAGCGCGTGGCGCAGCTTGGACCAGAAGACGTCCGGCTGTTTCACGTGGTCCTCCAGCTCCACGTTGATCACGCAAAGGTCGCTCCGGCTGGTCGACCACGTCTTCGCCTTCCGCACCTCCTCGAAGCGGAACAGCCGCTGCTCGATCTTGCGCGTCACCTGGCTCTCCACCTGCTCGGCCGTGGCCCCGGGGTACATGGCGATCACCAGCCCGGTGCGGATGGTGATCTTCGGATCCTCGCGCCGCGGCATCGTCACCAGCGAGGTGACGCCCGTGGCCAGCACCGCCGCCGTCAGCAGCAGGGTGACCTGCGGATAGCGCAACGCGGATTTGACCGGGTTCATCGCAGCACCTCCGCCTCCACGCGCACGCCGTCCTTCACCTTGTGCTGGCCCCCGACCACCACCAGATCGTCCGCCTCCAGCCCTTCCACGATCTCCACCTCGCGGCCCGCGCCCCTGCCCGTGCGCACCCGCCGCGCATACACGCGCCCTTTCCCGGGCGAGTAGACGTAAACATGAGTCACGCCTTGCGGGTCCCGCCAGACGGCATCCGCGGGCACGGTGCGCACTTCCACGCGCGCATCGGAATCGATCTCGGCCTCGGCGATCATGCCGGCGCGCAACTCCAGGGCCGGGTTCGGCGCCAGCAGCCGCACCGGGAACGTGCGCGACTGCGGTTCGGCCGCAAACCCCACCAGCTCCACCCTGGCCGGAAACTCGCGCCCGCCCAGCGACGGAATCCGCACCCGCGCCCGCTGCCCCGTCTTCACCTTTCCGATCTCCGCCTCCGGCACGCCGACGCGCACCCGCGCCGGGTTCAGCCGCATCAGCACCACCACCGGCATGCCGGCCGCGATCATCTCGCCCGTGTCCGCCAGCCGGCGCGCCACCACGCCGGCCACCGGCGCGCGCAGTTGCGTGTCCTCGAGCCGCTTCCGGTTCAGCCGCGCGTTGGCCTCCGCCTGCCGGGCCTTCGCCTCGGCCGCCTCGCGGTCCTCGCGGCGCGCCCCCTCGAGCGCCTCCTCGTAGCGCTCCCGGGCCACGCGCCAGTGCGTCTCGATTTTCTTGAAGTCGTTCGGCGCCAGGCTCTTTCGCTCATACAGGACTTTCATGCGGCGGTACTCGTCCTCGGCCTGCTCAAAGGCCGCCTTCGCCTGCTCCAACTCCTGTCGGCGCGCGCCGGCGCGGGCTTTTTCTGCCATTGCCCTCGCCGCGGCGGCCTCATTGTCGGCGATCTCCGCCCCCAGCCGGTAATCCACCGGATCCAGCTCCGCCAGCACCTGCCCGGCCGCCACCGCCTGCCCCTCTTCCACCAGCACCCGCTTCACCCGTCCGGCGACCTGAAAGCCGATCTCCGAAGTCTCGTAGGCCTCGACGTTGCCGCCCACCCGCACGATTTCCGCCCGTTCCACCACCGCCGGCTTCCGCACCTGCACAGGAATGGGCTGCTCCGGCGCTACGGCCGTCTTCCGTCCACAACCCTGCATCGCCGCCGCCAGCCCCGCCAGCACCACAACCCATCGCTCGAACCGCATGAAAATGGCCCTCCTCAATCCCCATTGTTCCACAGCTTGGCAGAATTGTCACCATGCAGTGACAATTTTGTTTTACAACGAGTTAAAAGCTTGCGGCGGACGTTGCCGGCGCCGGGCCGGCCCGAGGCTCAAGGCAGCAGTTCCACCGCCTGGGCGATATCGTCAGGAGAAATGTAGAAGTGGGGCGACATCCGCAGCCAGCCCTGCCGCGGCGCCGTGACAATGCCGGCCTCCCGCAAGCGGGACCACAGCCAGTTGGCGTCGTAACCCTCCTTGCGGATGGAAACGATCCCGGCGCCATGTTCCCGCGTCCGTTCCAGCATCAGCTGATAGCGCTTCTCCCTGGCCCACTCGGCCAGCAGATCGCACAGGGATTGCACATGGGCGGCGATGCGGTCGACGCCCGCCTCGAGAATCAGTTCCAGAGATGCCCGCAAGCCGAAGCAGCCAATCACGTTGAGCGTGCCCGGCTCGTAGCGGCCGGCGTCGCTGCGCAGCGTCATGTCCCGCGAGGCGTAATCTCCCCAGCCGGCCACGTTGGTCCAGCCGAACTCGACCGGCTCGATCGCGTCCTGCCACTCCTTCTGCACATAGAGAATGCCGCAGCCCTCCGGCCCGAGCAGCCACTTGTGCCCGTCGGCGGCCAGCGCGTGGATTTTCGCCTTGCGGACATCGAGCGGGAACGCGCCCAGGCCCTGGATGGCGTCAACGAAGAAAAACACGCCGTGCCGCGAACAGATTTCTCCAATGGCCTCAAGGTCTGCGCGGTAGCCGCTGAGGTACTGCACGAAGCTGATCGACAGCAGCCGCGCCCCTCGCGCGGCCCGTTCAATCTCTTCCGGCGCCGCCATGCAGCTCAGCCATTCCACCCGCACGCCTTTCCATTGCTCGAGCTTCTTCCAGATGTAATAGTTGGCGGGGAACTCCTCCTTGAACGCGATGATGCGGTCTCCGGGGCGCCAGTCCAGCCCCAGCGCCACGGTGGCGATGCCTTCGCTTGTGTTCTTCACGGTGGCGATCTCGCCCGGCTCGGCGTTCAGCAGGCGCGCAGCGGCGCGCTTGACGCCATCGACCGCATCCATCCAATCGGCGTAATGCAGCGCGCCGTAGTCCATCGCGTCCTGCGCCATCCGCTGCATCGCCTCGGCGGCGCGGCGCGGCAGCGGGGCGACGGCTGCATGGTTCAAATAGACGAGATTCCGCGTCACCGGAAACTCGTCCCTGTACTGCCGCCAAATCTCTTGCGGCGCCCGATTGTCGTAACCCATCCATACCAATGTACGTTAGTCTAGGGTGAGGGGACGGGTTTATGAACACCAGACTCCTGGGGGCGATTCTTGCACTGGCGGTGGCTTCGTTGGCTCCGCCCGTGCTGGCGCAGGACAAGACCGAGCAATCCGGTGACCAGACGCAAAAGAAGCAGAAGGCCATCAAGGACAAGAAGAAGGATCCTGACGCGATTGGCGAGCGGGACGTCGGCAAGGGCCTGAACTGGTACTCGATCGAGAAGGAAATCGCGATGGGCAAACAGTTCGCGATGGAGATCGAGCGCGTCGCCAAAATCGTCGACGACCCGATCATTGCCGAATATGTCAACCGCGTCGGGCAGAACCTGGTGCGCAACTCGGACTGCAAGGTTCCGGTGACCATCAAGGTGATCGACACGGAGGAGCCGAACGCGATGGCGCTGCCGGGCGGCTTCTTCTACGTCAACACCGGGCTGATCACGCTGGCCGAGAACGAAGCCGAGCTGGCGGGTGTGATGGGCCACGAAATCGCCCACATCGCGGCGCGCCACGGCACGCGGCAGGCCACGCGCGGCAACCTGGCCAACCTGGCGACCATCCCCTTGATCTTCATGGGCGGCTGGACCGGCTTCGGCATTCGCCAAGCCGCTTCCGTGGCGATTCCGCTCGGGTTCCTCTCGTTCTCGCGCGACTTCGAGCGCGAGGCGGACCTGCTCGGCCTGCAATACATGTACAAGGCGGGCTACGACCCGAACGGCTTCGTGGACTTCTTCGAGCGCCTCGAGTCGCTCGAGAAGCGCAAGCCGGGCACCATCTCGAAAGCCTTCCGCAGCCACCCGCCCACGGCGGACCGGATCGAGGAGGCGCAGAAAAATATTTCCGAGCTGCTCCGCGAGCGGCCCGAGTACGTGATCACGACGTCGGAATTTGACGAGGTCAAAGAGCGCGTCATTGCCATGAGCAACCGCCGCAAGCTCGGGCCAAACGACGATCCCAACCGCCCGCGCCTGAAGCGCGCGCCGGGGGCTGGCACGGAGCCGGTGGAAGGCGACGGCAAGAAGACCGAAGACCCCGACGAGCGGCCCACGCTGAAGCGGCGCAATTAGGCAGCATCTTCCGTAGAAGCATGAGCGCGGCCAGCCGGCGATTTCCGCCGCCGGCTGGCCGCGCGCTTGCTTGTTGCCGCAGTGGGGTGGAAGCGGCGGCTGCCCGGATCACGGAAGTCTGGCGGGGCGCCTGCTATCTCCGTTGCACACGCCCGGCGGCTGGCCTCGCCGTTTCAGGGCGCCGGGACCGTCACACAGACGAACAGATCAGCCTTGCTCGGATGGCCCGCGGTGAGCACCGTGACAGCGGCCCGCGGCGGCCCCTCGGCATCCAGCAGCTGCATCTCTTCCGGCACTACCACGGTAAACTGCACGATGGCGCTGACCATTCCTGGCGCGCCGCCGATATATAGCGTCTTGGCCGGCTTGCCTCCGATGAGCACTTCGACGGCTTTCCCGGACGCCGCCAGCCCGGCCGACTCCGCCGCCGTTCCGTCCACAAAGCCGTCCTTCCAAAGCCCGAGTCCGGTGCCGAAAAAGGTCACCCAGTCGCCCGGCTTGACCGGATTGTCTTCCGTGACAGGCCGCCCTTCCGCATCGAAAGCCAGGGCGGGCCCTTGTCCAAGGCCGGTCATCGAGAAAATCTCCGGTACGGCCTCCGTCACGGGAATGTCCTCCACCTGCCAGACCTTGTCCCGGTAGGTCACCGTCATCGTGACCGAGGTCTTGCCCGCCACATCGTAAGGCACGATCACCCGAAGCTCGGTCTCCGACACGAACAGAATCGGCGCGGCAGTCCCGTCAAAAAAGACCTGCACGTCGCCCACATAATCGCTGAGCTTTCCGTCCTTCCACAGCGGAGGGTCGAAGTCCGCCGGCCCGATGCCGAAGCCATAGACCGAGAGGATCTGCAAGGGGGCGACGGGGCCGCCAGAGGCGCCGGAAATGCTGACGACCGTCAGCTGTTCGCCGGAAGCGCCTCCGCTGCCTGCGCCCGGATCGCCTCCGGCCTTGACATTGATCCCGAGCGGAATCGCATAAGTGCGGCGCAGCCCGTCGCCGGCATCCTTGGCGGGAACCAGGTGCAGCGTGCCGCCGATGGTCTTCTCCGGCCGGATCCCTTTCCAGCGGACCTCCACCTCGTACACCGTGCCGGGCTCGAGAAATGCGAATGCCGGCGCCGGGACTTCAAGCCAGGCCTGCAAGGATGGAGTCAGCCAGAAAACAGCGTCTTTGATGGCCGCTGTCACTTCGAACGGGATCTTCACGGACTGCGATCCGGCCAGAGCCTCGGAGACCTCTTTCGACGTAGCCAGCCAGTTTACCTTGGGGACGGACGACTTTCCAGCCAAATCGCCCGGTTGCGCCGGAGTGTTTTGCCCGGAACCGCCCGGGGTGGACGGTTGCGAAGGCTGTCCGGGCCCGGAAGAACCTCCCTGTTGCTGGCCGGGGGCGGCGCCTGACTTCCCCGGGGCGTTGTCCGACTTGCCCGGAGACGTGCCAGGCTTCTGGCCCAAAAGCATTTCCGGGACAGCGAGGGCGGCACAGACGGCCGCCGCCAGGAAGGAAACCCGAAACCAACGCATCCTTCCGTCCTCCTCCCCGCAGAATACAACGGAAAGGAGGCGAACCCGATCAGGCGCTTGCCGAGGTTCGCCTGCAATTCTTACTCAGCCGCCGCCGGGCATATTTTGGCAGGCACGGCGAGCTGCACCTTAGGCGCTTTCAGCCGCGCGGCTCGTCCAGCACCGCGGCCACGGCGTGCAGCGTCGCGGCGATCCGCACGCTGGCGACCACCGCCTCCGGCGTCAGCCCCTTTTCCCGCACCACCGCCTCATGCGACCGGATGCAGGCCTCGCAGCCGTTGATCGACGAGGCCGCCAGGCAGGCCAGTTCGAAGTCCACCGGGTCTCCGCCGTGGCTGCGGATGGCCTGCATGCGCAGCCGCGCAGGAATATTCGCGTATTCTTCCTTGTCGAGCATGTGCCGGAAGCGGTAATAGATGTTGTTCATTTCCATGATCGCGAAGGCCGCCTTGGCCGACTCGAGCTGCTGCGGCGCGAGCCTCGCCTGCGCTTCGGCGAGCACCGCGCGGCTCAGCGCCTCGTTCCGGCAGGCGAGGGCGCAGGCCACGGCGACTGTCCAGGTCTGCTGCTCGGTCAGCTCGGCCTGGGAAAGAACATTCTGCAAATTCAGCTTCAAATCCCGCGCATACGCGGGCAGGGATTCGGCAATTTCGGTCAAATTCATCGCTGGTTTCTCCGGGGAATTTCTGGCAATGCGCGGCGGGCGCGGCTGCTCTGCCGGCCCGCCGCAAAGGAGGGCGCCGCCTCAAATGTGGATGGTTTCCTGGCCCTTGGTCCAGTTGCAGGGGCAAAGCTCGTCGGTCTGGAGCGCGTCAAGCACCCGCAGGACTTCGTTGGGGTTGCGGCCGACGTTGAGGTCCGTCACCATCACGAAGCGGATAATGTTGTCCGGGTCGACGATGTAGGTCGCGCGCTGAGCCACGCCGGCCTCGGGATCCAGAATGCCGAGCGCGGAGGTCAGCTCGCGCTTCACGTCCGCCAGCATCGGGAACGGCAGGTCCTTCAGGTCCGGGTGGTGCTGCCGCCAGGCCAGATGCACGAACTCGCTGTCCACGCTGGCGCCGAGCACCACCGCGTCGCGGTCGTTGAAGTCCTTGTTCAGTTTGGCGAAGCCCACGATCTCCGTCGGGCAGACGAAGGTGAAATCCTTCGGCCAGAAGAAGATCACCTTCCACTTGCCTTTGTAGGTGTCCAGCGAGATGTCGGTGAACGCCTTCTTCAGGTCCGTGTCCACCGTGGCTTTCAGTTTGAAATCCGGGAATTTCTGTCCGACTCCGAGCATGTCTTTTTCTTCACTCCTTCCAGGGTTTGGGTTTGATCAGTTCCGGGTTGTCTTGCCGGCGCAGGCCGGGCACAGCCCCCGGAATTCCACGCTGTAGCGCAGAATCCGGTAGCCGGCCGGCGGCTTGCGCCGCAGATGAACAGGTTCGACGGCGTCCTCGTCCAGATCGAGAATCGCCTTGCAGCGGACGCACACCAGATGGTGATGCTCCGCCGGGTTGGACTCGAGACGGAGCCTGCCGTGATGCAGGCTGACCTCGCGCAGCAGGCCCGCCTCAAGAAAAGCGTGAATGTTTTTGTACACCGTCGCCAGCGAAATGGCGGGTATTTCCCGTTTGACCCGCTCGTAAATGGCTTCCGGCGACGGATGCCCTTTCGATTCGAGCACCGCCCGGTAAATCATCTCGCGCTGATGGGTGACCGCCAGCCCCGCCTCGCGGCAGCGCCGGCGGAACTCCTCCAGGGAAACTCCGCGATGCACGGGCATTCGACAATTTTTATTGAACGAAAATCATTATCGCCTGTCAAGGCCCCGCAAGGCCTGCCTCTCCAATGATGAGGCCCGCGCCCGGAAAGATCCATCCTGTCGCGCCAATGGCTCCGATAGGCCGTCTCAGCCCGCTGCCGTTCGTTTCCGGGCCAGCCAGACGGTGCGGCAGCCGCGGTCGAAGTCCGGGTAGCCGCGGAAGAACGGGGCCGCGTCCCGGGCCCGGATGCGGTCGAAGCCGGCCTTTGCCAGCTGGTGGCGGATTTCTGCGGCCGTCCAGCAGACCTCCTCCACCCGCTCCCGGTACCGGCGCCACAGCCTGCCCGCGCGCACGAACAGGTCCACGTCGCTTGAGGCCAGCCGCCGCCGGCCGTCGTAGCGGTTGTGCAGGGCTGCCGCCAGCCCGGGCCGCTCGATCCAGAACTCGCCGCTCCAGTAGCGTTCGAACCCGCGCGCATTGTTCACATCGAAGTAGAACCACCCGCCCGGCTCGAGCGCGGCGGCCACGCGGCGGAAAACCTGCGCGAGGTCCCGCCGCTCGGGCAAATGGTTCAGCGCGTCGCACTCGCACAGCACCAGATCCACGGGGCGCGGCAGACAGAAGGAGCGCATGTCGGCGCGCAGCACCCGGACGCAGACGCCGGCGCGGCGGGCCTTCTCCCTCGCCAGGCGGCACATCCCGGGCGACAGATCGGCCGCCCAGACAAGGATGCCGCGGCGCGCCAGCTCGACGGCCGTGGTCCCGGTGCCGCCGGCCAGGTCGCAGGCCGTGGAAACCGTGCCGAGCAGCGGCCCCAGAATCCGCCGCCGCGCCTCCTCGAGCGGCCCCCGCAGGGGTCCGAAAAGCTCGTCGTAATGGACTGCCAGGCGGCGGTAGACGGCGGCCCCGGAGCGGCGAGTCATGCCCGTATTATTGTAGAAGTGCGGCGCTGCCGCTGCCACCGCCGGCCTCCGCGCGCGGCGGCCCCGTGCGTGCCTACGTTTCCTGGGCCACGCAAGCGGGCTTGAGCAGCCGTGCCACCTTTTCGGGCGCCGGCAGGTGGCGCTCCACCTCGTCCATCCCGTCGGCGGTGATCATCGGGCAGCTCTTGTCGTCGAGCGCCACCCAGCCGCGCTGCTTCAGGTACCACAGGGCGAAGAACATCGCATCGGCGGGGAAGTTGACCATCGCTTCGATCAGCCGCACCGGCATGCCCGGCGAGCCCGGGTTGGTGCGCCGCCGGTCGTAAAGAATGCAGAGAATCGCCATGCGCCGGTCCGCCTCGCCGGCGACGGCGTCGAAGAACACGCGCGGGGAGAAGACCGGCGGCCCTTCTTCTTCCTTGGGCAGCAGCGAGTCGAACGCGTGGCGGGATTCCGGGTTGGAAAGCGTTTCGTAGGCCAGCGTCACCGCATCAAACTTCTCGCGGTCCGGCGCCGAGCCGTTGCGCGGATTGTACTTCGCCGCCAGCGCCGCGTAGGCGCGATGGATCTCCTCGGTGCTCGCCTTCCTGCCCACGCCAAGCACAGCGTAATGGTCCTGGAACTTGCCTGCCGAAACCGAGCCGCTCATCTTGCCTCTCTGTCACGCTATCGGCGGGTTCGCGGCGCGGCTACAGGCCGGCGCGCCTACAGCCGGCGCCGCCGGCTGCCGATGAGAGGATCGTGCGGAAGCTGTTGCTGTTCGTGTGCCTTCTGGCGGGCCTGCGGGCGGCCGAGATCAGCCGGATTGAAACGGGAACCAGCCTCCGCGAAGGCGCCTGCGCGCTGGCCAGGCGCGCCTCCGCCATCGAAGCCACCGAGCCGCAGATCTATGCCCGTTTCACCGCCAGCCGGATCGCGCGCGGGGAAACCTTGCGGGTGGAATGGGTCGACCCGGCGGGCGAGGTCGCCGAGGCGTCCGATTACGAACAACTGCCTTCCGCCACGGCCGTCTGCATCGTGAATGCCTTGCAGGTGGGCGGGCTCGCCCCGGCCACCCGGCCCGGCAACTGGACCGTCCGCGTGTTGGCGGGCGGACGCGTCCTCGGCGAACGCAGCTTCGAGATCCGCGGCCGGCCGGCCCGCGTGGCCGTCAAGGTCGCCGAGTCCGGCCCCGGCGGGCTTGTGCTCGACACCTGGGGCGCCGAGCCGGACACGACCATCAATCTGGCGCGCTACAGGGAGCAGGGCGGTTGGGAGTATGTAGCCGTCGTGCTGGCATCGCGCCGCGAGGCCAACCGCCTGTGGGCCAATCCGGGTCCGCTCGAGCCAGGCGAGTATCTCGTCATTCTTCGCAACCCCGACGGCGAGCAGAGCCTGCCGGCGCGGTTCGTGATCGCTGCCGGGCAAGGGTTCCGCCGCCCGTTCCCCGATGGCGAAATCTGGCGCGTCACCCAGAGACCCTACGGCGCGTATTCCCACTACGGCCGCGCTCTCCATGCCTGGGACTTCGCGCCGGTCAACGGCAGATATGTGGCGGCGATGCGCGCCGGCACCGTCTTTGCCCACGATTTGCGGCTGGGGCAAACGCCGGGCCGCCGCCTGTTCGGCAACTACATCTCCATCCGTCACGACGACGGGACCTGGTCGCACTACGCGCACCTGAAGACAGGCACTTTCCGCGTTCGCACCGGCCAGCGGGTGGAGGCGGGCCAGGTGCTGGCCGAAGTGGGCAACAGCGGCTACTCCTTCGGCCGGCACGTGCACGTCCACGTCACCCGTTCGCCATCGATCGCCGCCCCGAGCATCCCCATCTCGTTCGCGCCTTCCGGCGGCGCCGGGCCCGCGCTGACCCGGGCCGAGCCGCCCGCAACGAGCCGCCCGCAGGCGCTCTGGACCGGCGAAGCGGGCTTCGCCCAATGGTGGTCGCGGCTGCTGCGGGTGCCAAAGGGAACGCAAAGATTGGCCGTGCGGCTCGAGTGGGATGATCCCGCGGCGGAGCTGGATCTCTACCTCGTGAGCCCGCGCGGCGAATGGATCCGGGCCGAAGGCAAGGAGGTCGCCGTGCCGCAGCCGCTGCCGGGTGCCTGGCGTGTTTCGGTGCAAAGCGTCAAGGGCGACGCCCGTTTCCGGCTGTTGCCGGAAATCACACCTCAGAGTCCATGAAGGCGCCTTGGCGATATACTGAAAGCGAGGCCCGACATGAGAACCTACCTGCGTTTCGGCATCCTGGTGGCGGCGATCCTCGGCACGCTCGCCTGGCTGGCGGCCAGCGGCATCCGCGAGTCGAAAACCTACTACAAGACGATCACGGAGCTGAAATCGATGCCGCCCACGGAAGCAGGCAAGCGGGTGCGCGTGACGGGCGACGTGGTGCCAGGTTCGATCCGCCGCGAAGGCGCCGCGGTGCACTTCCAGATCTGTGAAAAGGACCGCGGGGTCACGCTGAATGTCGTCTACACCGGCAAGGATCCTCTGCCCGACACCTTCCGCGACGACGCGCAGGCGATGGCCGACGGCAGGATGGCGCCGGACGGAACCTTCCACGCCAGCTCGATTGCCGCAAAGTGTCCTTCGAAATATGAAGCCGCGCCGGGCAAGGCGGCGCCCCGGCCGCTGAACCCCGGGCCGTCCCGGTCCTCGTTGTAGAGGAGTCCCATCCCCTTACGGAGCCTGTTCCATGGAGACTCTCGGAGCATTCAGCCTGCTGCTGGCGCTTTGCCTGGCGGCTTACGCTTTTCTTGCCTCGGTCATCGGGGGCTGGAAACAGAAACCGTTTCTGATCGAAAGCGGGCGGCGCGCCGTCTACGGCGTGTTTCTTCTGCTGACCGCCGCCTCCGCCATCCTCGTCTCCGCGCTGCTGGCCAGCGATTTCCGCTTCGCCTACGTGGCCGAACGCTCCAACCGCGCCATGCCCGCGCTGTACAAGTTCGCCGCGTGGTGGGGCGGGCAGGAGGGCTCCCTGCTGCTGTGGAGCTGGATGCTTTCGCTGTATTCCTCCATCGTCGTCTGGACCAACCGCACCCGCCACCGCGCGCTGATGCCGTGGGTGGTGGCGGTGCTGATGTTTACACAGACGTTCTTCTGCATCCTCAACGTGTTCGTTGAGCCGCCGTTCCAGATGCTCGCCGTCGGGCGCGGCGTCACCTCGGTAGCCGACGGCAACGGCCTCAACCCGCTGCTCCAGTACTGGCTGATGGCGCTGCATCCGCCGGCGCTGTATCTGGGCTTCGTCGGCTTCGTCGTGCCGTTCGCCTTCGCCTTCGCCTCGCTGTTGACGAAGCAGCCCGGCGAGGCCTGGATCGCCACCACGCGGCGTTGGTCTCTCATCACCTGGGGATTCCTCTCCATCGGCATCATGCTCGGGCAGGGCTGGGCGTATGCGGTGCTCGGCTGGGGCGGCTACTGGGCGTGGGACCCGGTGGAAAACGCCTCGCTTCTGCCCTGGATCACCGCCACTGCTTTCCTGCACTCGGTGATGATGCAGGAGAAGAAGGGCATGATGAAGGTCTGGAACGCGGTGCTCGTCAGCGCCACCTTCTTCCTGTGCATCTTTGGCACGTTCCTCACGCGCAGCGGCGTGGTGTCGAGCGTGCATGCCTTTGCGCAGTCCTCGCTTGGCTCCTGGTTCGTGGGCTTCCTCGCCATCGGCATCTCGATCACGACATTCCTCATCCTGCGGCGGCTGGATTACCTCAAGAGCGAGGCGGCGCTCGAGAGCGTGCTGAGCCGCGAGTCGAGCTTCCTGTTCAACAACCTCCTGCTGCTGGCCAGCTGCTTCGCCGTGCTCTGGGGCACGCTGTTCCCGGTGCTGACCGAGGCTGTCACGGGGGAAAAGATCACCGTCGGCGCGCCGTTCTTCAACAAGGTGAACATCCCCATCGGGCTGATGCTGCTCCTGCTGACGGGCGTTGGTCCGCTCATCGCCTGGCGGCGCAGCTCCTGGGAGAGCCTCAAGCGCGCTTTCCGCTGGCCGGTGCTCGGCATGGCGCTGACCATGGCCGTGTTGCTCGCCTTCGGCGTCCGGCACTTCTACGCCCTGATGAGCTTCGGCCTGTGCGCCTTCGTCGCGGTCACCGTCGTGATGGAGTTTTACAAAGGCGCGCGGGCGATCGCCACGAAGAATCAAATCAGCTTCCTGCGCGCCGTCGTCGAGCTGACGCACCGCAACACGCGCCGCTATGGCGGCTATCTGGTGCACATGGGCATCGTGCTCATGTTCATCGGCTACACCGGCTCGGCCTTCAACAAGGACACGACGGAAGAGGTTAAGATCGGCTCCCGTTTCCGCATCGGCGCTTACGAGCTTGAGGTGAAAGAGGTCACCGACGGCGCCAATCCGAATTACTCCTGGCAGCGGGCCGTGATCGCCGTGCACCGCGGCGGCCAGTATCTCGGCGACCTGAAGCCCGAGCGGCGCGTCTACGCCGCCTCGCAGCAGCCGACCTCCGAAGTGGCCATCCGCCGCCGGCTGAACGAGGACCTGTATCTGAACTTCGCCAGCATGAGCCAGTCGGACCCGGAAGCCGCCGTCATCCAGGCGTACGTGTTTCCGCTGGTGAGCTGGATCTGGATCGGATTCTACGTGCTGCTGTTTGGCACGCTAGTGTGCCTCGTTCCGAGCAAGGTAAAGTACGCTTACGCGAAAACGCAGGTGGTGGGCGTGTATGAACGGGAGCCGGAGCCTGTCCCGTAAGGGCGGAGAGGTTCGCGGCGGCCCGGCTTGCCAACAGGCCGGCGGCCCGGAGACAATTCGTTTGCCGGCGGCCCCGCTCGGCCGCCGGCTGGAAAGACGGCCCGAAGAAAGATGCTTTTTGCAATTGCTGTGGCGCTGACGGCGGGCGTGCTGGCCTTTGTCTTCCTCGTCCGCCCCGAGGATCTCCCCCCGGAGGAGCCGCCTCCGCCGGGCGCGCACCTGGAAGAGCGCAAGGCGGTCATCTACGACAATCTGCGCGACCTGAATTTCGAATACAGCACCGGCAAGCTCTCCGACGAGGATTACGCCAAGGCCAAGGCCACGCTCCAGGCGGAGCTGGAAAAAGTCCAGGCCGAGCTGGAAAAAGTGCTTGCGCGGGCCGGCGCCGCGCGCCCCGCGAAGAAATCGCAGGCCGCGCCCGCCGCCGCTGCCGGGCCGTCCGCCGCGGCCGGCGCCGTGTGTCCCCATTGCGGGGCGAAATTCGACAGGCCGCTCAAGTTTTGCGGCGAGTGCGGCAAGCCGATGGCGGGAGGTACGGCATGAGAGCGCTCTGCATGGTCCTTTTGGCGGCGGCTCTCCCCGCCTGGGCCGATGTCAGCGGCACGGTCATCAACCGGACCACGGGCAAGCCCCAGCCGGGCGTTGTCGTCCACCTGACCGGCATGGGCCAGGCCGGCATGGCCCCGGCGGGCAGCGCGCGCACCGACGCGAACGGCCGGTTCTCCATTGCCGCGAAAGCTGCCGGCCCGATGCTTCTTCAGGCCGTCTACAAGGGCGTCAGCTACTCGCGTGCGGTGCAGGGCGGCGGCGAGGTGGAAGTGGAGGTCTATGAAGCCGCCCCCAGGGTGCCCGACGTGCGCGTCACCCAGCACATGATCCTCGTCGAAAGCGACGGCAAAGAGTGGGTGGTCAATGAAACGGTGCTCTTCGAGAACTCTGCCAACGTGACCTGGAACGATCCCGGGCAGGGCACGCTGCGCTTCACCGCGCCCGAGTCGGCCGGAGACAATGTGCGCGTGCGCGCCACCTCTCCCGGGGGCGTGCCCGTCGAACGCGAGCCGCGGCGCGTGCGCGCCGGCCTGTTCGCGCTCGACTTTCCGGTCAAGCCCGGCGGCGAAACCCGCTTCGACATCAGCTACAAGATGCCCGCCACGGACCCCATGCTGCTGCGCGGACGCATCCTCCACCCGCCGGGACCGGTCCGGCTGGTGGTGCCCGAGGGGATTCGCGTGGAAAGCCCGGTGATCAGGGAAATCGGCCAGGAACCCTCCACGCGCGCCGCCATCTACGACATCACCGCCAATGAATACGAGCTGCGCCTGAGCGGCGCCGGGGCGCTGCCGCAAACCCCGGTCGCCAGCGAGCAGGAAGAGGACGGCCCGCGCATCGAGCGCATCCTGCCTCCCGGCTATGAACGCTGGTGGAAGGCGGCTCTGGCGCTGGCGGCCGCGTTCCTCGCGCTCAGCTTCTGGGCGCAGTGGCTGAAATCGGAATCCGCCGGCAACAAACCCGCCCGATGAACGCGCTTGCCGTAGAAAATCTCTGGAAATATTACGGCGATTATCCGGCCCTGCGCGGCATCGCATTTTCGGCCGCGCCGGGCGCCTGCGTCGCGCTGCTCGGACGCAACGGGGCGGGCAAGACCACGCTGCTGCGCATCCTCGCCGGGCTGTCGAAGCCCACGCGGGGAACGGTGCGCGTGTTCGGCAAGGATTGCCTTGACGCCGAGGTCCGCCGCCGCACCGGGCTCATCGGGCACGGCATCGGCATTTACGACGAGCTGTCCGCGTACGAAAACCTGCGGTTGTTCGCCGCGCTCTACGGACTGGCCGACCCGCGCCGCGCGGCGCTCGAGTGGCTGGAGAGAACCGGCCTTGAGCGCGTCCGCGACGGGCTGGTGCGCGAGTTCTCGCGCGGCATGCGGCAGCGGCTCGCCGTGGCGCGCGCCTTCCTGCACAAGCCCTCGCTGCTGCTGCTCGACGAGCCCTTCACCGCGCTCGACGACCGCGCCATCGCCCTGCTTCAGGGCCTGTTGCAGGAGTCGCTGGCCGCCGGCGCCACCATCGTGATGTCCACCCACCAGCTGCGCGAAGCGCTCGAGCTGGCCACCCACGTGGTGCTGATCGTCAAGGGGCGGCTGGCCCATTCCGGCGAGCGCACGGCGGAAATGGCGGCCGACCCCGGCTACCTGTACCGCACCTACGGGGAGTCCTGATGCTGTTCCTGCGCCAGGCCTGGACCATCGCCGCCAAGGATCTGCGGAGCGAGTTCCGCACCAAGGAGGCGCTGAACGCTTCGCTTTCCTTCGCTCTGGTCATCCTGCTGCTGTTCAGCTTCGCCTTCGACCCGACGGCGGAAATGACCCGCGAAATCAGCGGCGGCCTGCTGTGGCTGGTGTTCGCCTTCGCCGGCGCGCTGCTGCTGAACCGCAGCTTCGCCCGCGAGCTGGAAAACGACTGCCTCGACGTGCTGGTCGTCTCGCCCGTGCCCGCCGCCGCGCTGTTTCTCGGCAAGGCGCTGGCCAACTACGTCCTGCTGCTCGGCATCGAGGCCGTCTGCCTGCCGGTGTTCGGCGTTTTTTACAACGTGAGCTGGGCCGGCCAGCCCGGCTGGCTTGCTTTGGTGGTGCTGCTGGCGACCTGGGGCATCACAGTCATTGGAACCATGTTTTCGGCCCTCACAGTGAACCTGCGGCTGCGCGAGCTGATGCTGCCGATGCTCGTCTACCCCGTGCTGATCCCCTGCCTGATGGCCGCCATGCAGCTGACCACGCCGCTCATCGCCGGCCAGCCGCCCTCGGGCGACCAGCTCGCCTGGGTGCGGATGCTCGTCGGATTCGATATCATCTTCACGGCGCTGTCCGTGACCCTTGTGGAGACTGTTCTGATCGGGTGAGCCGATGAAAGAAAAAATCCTTTACGCGCTTGGCGCGCTGGCGGCCCTGCTGCTGGCGCGCAACATCCGGGTGATGCTGACCGGGTTGCCGGACGAGGCGTTTCAGGGAGCCATTTTCCGCATCATTTTCTTCCACGTGCCGGCCGCATTCACCTGTTTTTTGTGCTTTTTCATCGCCTTGATCGCCTCGATTTCGTATCTGAAATCGGGCAAAATGCAGTGGGATTCGCTGGCTGTCTCCGCCACCGAGGTCGGCCTCGCCTTCGGCGCGGCGAACCTGGTCAGCGGCATGATCTGGGCGCGCATCATCTGGGGCATCTGGTGGACCTGGGACTGGCGCCTGACGTCGATGCTGGTCTGCTGGCTGCTCTACGCCGGCTATCTGGTGCTGCGCCGCGCGGTCGAGGAGCCGGCGCAGCGGGCGCGGCTCTCGGCGGTGCTCTCCATTCTCAGCTTCGCCGTGGTGCCGTTCGTGTTCTTCTCGATCAAGTGGTTCCGCACCCAGCACCCGCAACCGGTCCTCTACGGGGAAGGGAAAATGGACGCGGCCTACCGGGCGATGCTCTACGGCAACTGGGTGCCGCTGCTGATGCTGGCGGCGGTGCTGGTGATGATCCGGATCGGGCAGGAAAACCGCCGCCGCGAGCTCGACGCCTTGCGGCGGGAAGTGCACGCATTCTAGCGGGAAAGGACGAATCGCATGGGCGACGCTGCGGCAAGGAATTTCGAGTATCTGGCGTACGGGCTGATCGCCGTGTGGGCCATTCTCGTCATTTATGTGCTCACGCTGGCCAGCCGGGAGCGCAGGATCGGGCGCGAAATCGAGAACCTGAAGAGGATGATCGAAGACCGCGGAGGGAAGTAGCGCCATGCGACGCAGGCATCTACTGGCAGGGCTGGCCGCGGCGCCTCTGGCCGCGCGCCAGGCGCAGGCCGAACAGGCGGCGGCGCGGGCCGTGCGCGGCATGCCCGCCCCGCGCATCCGCGACGTCCAGGTGATTGCGACGGCGCCGCAGGGGCTGCGACTGACGGTGGTGAAGATCCTCACCGACCAGGACGGCCTCTACGGCTACGGCTGCGCCACCTACACGCAACGCGCCGACCTGGTGGTCTCGGCCGTCGAGCGCTATCTGCGGCCCTTCTGCATCGGCAAGCCTGTCGACCGCATCGACGACCTCTGGCAGGCCATGTACAACTCCTCCTACTGGCGCAACGGGCCGGTGCTCAACAACGCCATCAGCGGCGTCGACCAGGCGCTGTGGGACATCAAGGGCCGCATGGCCGGCATGCCCGTCTACCAGTTGCTCGGCGGCAAGTGCCGCGAAGCGGCCGACTGTTACGGCCACGCCAGCGGCCGCGAAATCCCGGAAGTGATCGAGAACGCGCGCCGCCTCATGGCGCGCGGCTTCCGCCACGTGCGCGTCCAGGTCGGCGTGCCCGGCCAGGCCGGCTACGGCGCGGGCAGCGACGCCGTGAAGGTGGAAAAGCTGCACGACGCGCCGGTCTTCGAGCCGGAAGACTACATCCGCCGGGCGCTGAAGCTGCTCGAGACGGCCCGCAAGGAGCTTGGCGACGAGGTCGAGCTGCTGCATGACGTGCACGAGCGCATCTCGCCCATCCAGGCCGTGCGTTTCGCCAAAGACTGCGAGCGGTTCCGGCTCTTCTTCCTCGAAGATCCCCTCTCGCCCGAGGACATCGAGTGGTTCCGCATCCTCCGCCAGCAGTGCTCGACGCCGATCGCCATGGGCGAGCTGTTCAACAGCCCGCACGAGTGGACGCCGCTGATCCGCGACCGCCTGATCGACTACATCCGCATCCACGTCTCCCAGGCCGGCGGCCTGACGCCGTGCCGGAAAATTGCCGCGATGGCGGAGCTGATGGGCGTCAAGACCGCCTGGCACGGCCCCGGCGATGTCTCGCCCGTCGGCCACATGGCCAACATCACGCTGGATCTGGCCTGCTACAACTTCGGCATCCAGGAAAGCGTGGAATTTCCCGAGGCCGTCCGAGAGGTCTTCGACGGCTGCCCGGTGCTGAAGAACGGTTATTTCTACGCCAACGAAGCGCCCGGCTGGGGCATCGAGGTCAACGAGGCGGCGGCGAAGAAATACCCGTACGGCTACGGCGAGAAGGGCGAGCGGCAGCGCCTGAATGGCGGCTGGGGCGAGATTCGCCGCCGCGACGGGACGATCATCAAGCAGTAGCGCGGCGCGCGGCGCCGAAAGCGCATTGTTGTTACGCTCCCGGATTCAGAGCCGCGAGCGGAGCGGGCCGAAGGCCCGCGGGAGCGAGCGGTCATCACGGGCGAACTGCATCCAGCGCTGCGAAAGCGAGCGGTCACAGCGTTCCGCACACGGCTGCCGTCTCCGCAACAGCGTACGAATTCCGCAACGGATATCCGCCCGCAGGTTGAT
>Ga0308390_1000216_pt1 | contig 43494 bp, 40 predicted proteins | sample Hotspr2Sample149_FD_202358 | JGI IMG/M metagenome (GOLD analysis project Ga0308390, IMG submission 202358) | Hot spring phototrophic mat microbial communities from Mushroom Spring, Yellowstone National Park, Wyoming, United States - 20040719_149 ...
ATTTTCCTGGTCCATGCCCGCTCCCGTGCGCCCGCCGCGCCGTCAGAACTCCAGCTGCACGCCGGGTCTGAGGCCGTTGGCCTTCGCCACCCCCGCGCGCACTTCCAGCACGTATTTCGACTCAAAGCTGCCACCGTACACCGGACACTTCTCCTGCGGCCCGGGGCATGGCGGCGCCTGATGCACCACCTGCACGATCCGCTTCTGGCCGTCCAGCCAGATGATGTCCAGCGGAATGCGCACCTGGTACATCCAGTACGAGTAGTGGCCCGCCTTGTCGTGATAAAACAGCAGCCCGCGATCCTCGGGCAGGTCTTCCCGGAACATCATCCCGCGCTGGATCTCCTGCGGCTGGGTCAGTTGCTCCACCCGGATCACCTTGCCGTTGGGGAATCGCAGCGGGATCGTGTAGTACTCCTCCGGCTTCATCGCCGTCCCCGAGTCGCTGCACGCAGTCAGCAGCAGCGCCAGAATCCCCACCGCCGGGCCAAGTGTGCGCATCTCCTAAAATGGTAGAGGATTCCCCGCCGCCCATGCACACGGCCGCGCCTGTCCCGCACCCGCTGGAGCGCCTCTGGCGCCGGCTTGTCCTCACGCTCGAAATGATCCGCTTCGAGCACTCGGTCTTCGCTCTCCCGTTCGCCCTGACGGCGGCGCTGCTGGCGTGGCGCGAAACCAGGCTGCCCGCGCCGGCCGTCTGGCCCCGGCTCGGGTGGATCCTCGTGTGCATGGTCTCGGCGCGCTCGGCCGCAATGGCTTTCAACCGCATCCTCGACGCCGACATCGACGCCCGCAACCCGCGCACCCGCAACCGGCACCTGCCCGCCGGGCTGCTGTCCCGCGGCTTCGCCTGGGGCTTCACGTTTTTCTCTTCGCTCCTGTTCCTGTTCGGCGCGGCCATGCTGAACCGGCTGTGCCTGCAACTGGCGCCCGCCGCTCTCGCCGTCGTCTTCTTCTACTCGTGGACGAAGCGTTTCACCTCGATGTCGCATCTGGTGCTCGGCTTCTCGCTGGGCATCGCCCCGGCGGCGGCCTGGATCGCCATGACCGGCTCGCTCGATGCGCGCATCCTCTGGCTCACCGCCGCCGTCACGCTCTGGACCGCCGGCTTCGATGTCATCTACTCCTGCCAGGATTACGAGTTCGACCGCCGCGAAGGCCTGTTCAGCCTGCCGGCGCGCCTCGGCATCGGCCGCGCCTTGATGCTGGCCCGGCTGTTCCACATCGCCATGGTCGCCGCGCTCGTCCTGCTGGCGCGCTCGTTCGCCGCCGGCCCGGCGGCATGGGCGGGCATCGCCGTAACGGCGGCGCTGCTGGCCTGGGAGCACCGCCTCGTGCGCGCCGGCGACCTGTCCCGCGTCGACGCCGCCTTCTTCACCGTGAACGGCTGGGTTGGCGTGCTATTCTTTGTTTTCTGGGCCTCTGACATCCTCCTTTTCTCTCCGGGAGCCTGAACGCGCCATGACCAGCCTTCCTGCAACTCCCGTCTTCGAGGACGCGCGGCTGTTGCCGGTCCTCGAAAAAGTGCAGCGCCAGGAGCGCCTCGGCTACGAAGACGGCCTGTTGCTGTACCGCTCGCACGACTTGCTGGCCATCGGCTACATGGCCAACCTCGTGCGCGAGCGCATGCACGGCAACGTGACGTATTTCAACGTCAACCGCCACATCAACCCCACCGACGTCTGCGTCGCCTCCTGCAAGCTGTGCGCTTTCGGCAAGAAGGCCAAGGACCCGGCCGCCTACACGATGTCGCTGGAAGACGTCTGGGCCCGCGCCGCGCAGGGCGCCGCCGAAGGCGTCACGGAGCTGCACATCGTAGGCGGGCTGCACCCGGAGCTCACCGTCGACTGGTACTGCGACATGCTGCGAGGCCTGAAGCAGCGCTTCCCGCAGATCCACCTGAAGGCGTTCACCATGGTCGAGGTGGCCTACCTCGCGCGCCGCTTCCGCATCCCGCTCGAAGAAGTCCTGCGGCGGCTGCGCGAAGCCGGGCTCGATTCCATGCCTGGCGGCGGCGCCGAAATCTTCTCCGGGCGCGTCCGCCGCATCATCTGCGACCACAAGATCGACGGCGACGAATGGCTCGAGGTGGCGCGGCTCGCCCACCGCATGGGCATCCGCAGCAACTGTACCATGCTCTACGGCCACATCGAAACCGAAGAGGACCGCGTCGACCACCTGCTGCGCCTGCGCGCGCTTCAGGACGAAACCGGCGGCTTCGTCACCTTCATCCCGCTCGCCTTCCACCCCGACAACACCCCCTTGCAGCACCTGCCGAAGACGACCGGCTTCCAGGACCTGAAAAACATCGCCGTCGCGCGGCTGCTGCTCGACAACATCCCGCACATCAAGGCCTACTGGGTGATGATGACGCCGAAGATCGCGCAGATCGCCCAGCGCTTCGGCGCCGACGACATCGACGGCACGGTGATCGAGGAGCGCATCTACCACGACGCCGGCGCCACCACCAGCCAGGGCCTGCGCCGCTCCGAGCTGCTGCGCCTGATCCGCGCCGCCGGCCGCGAGCCCGTGGAGCGCGACACCGAATACCGCCGCGTCGAGCGCAACGAAACCACGTTTGCGATTTTCGTCTGAAACAGGCCGGCGGCCTGCGCGCCGCCCTGGCCCCTCCCTCCGGCGGCGAAGGCCATTGCGCGCCCCCATGCGGGGCGCGTCCGCGCGCGGGAAAGTTCCCGCCCGCGCGCCGGGCGCAGCGAAACAGTTTCTGTCGCTTTTGTTTGAAACAGGTCCGCGCCGCCGCCCGTTTCGCGTCAGCGCCCGAGGAACTTCTCGAGCCGCGCCGTCTCGCGGTCGGCGTTCTCCAGATGCCGCTTCGCGGCCGCCGCGTCGCCGCGCTTGAGGGCCGTTTCGGCCTCGTCCATGTAAAACTCCATCCGCTGCGCCGAAGCGGAGATGTCCCCGCGCAGCCCCAGCCCCATGCGGGCCTGCTCCTGCTTCAGGCGGTTGAGGGTCGCCTGCACGGCGTTGACGCGCGCGCCGAGCAGCATGAGCCGCTCGCGCAGCTCGCTCAATTCGCGTTCGTCCACCGCCGGGGCGGCCGGCGCGGCCGCAGCGGACTGCGCTTGCGCGGGCGGCTCGTAAGCGGGTGCGGCCTGTCCTGGCGCCGGCTGGGCCGGCGCGGGAGAACGTTGCAGCGCGCCGCTCCCGCTCTCCATGCGCCGCGCGGGGCTGGAGGACACGCCGGAAGCGGTTCGCGCCGGGACGGGGACGGGCGCCGGAGCCGCAGCGCTTTCGGCGGCGGGTTCCGGGAATTGCGGCGCCGTGGCGGTTGCGGGTTCCGCACGGTCCGGCTCGGCCATCGGCTGCGGCTGCGCCGCTGGCGCGGACTGCCCTTCGGTGGCAGGCTGGGCCGATTCCATGGCCGCGGGCGGCGCCACCGCCCGCGTGCCAAAGAATTTGGGCAACTGAATCGCGGCCAACACGAGCACGGCCACCGTCACCAGGGATCCCAGCACAATGTAGAGTCCGCGGTTGGAAGGCTGGCGCGGCGCGGGCGCCGGCACGCCCCAGGCCTGCTCCGGCGTCATCTGCTGTTGGGGTGGCGGCCCGGCGTTGTAGCCTCCCCCGGCCGCGGCCGCCCCGGCGGCCTGCGCCGGCACGGTCATGCCGAGGCTCGCGCCCAGGCTGCGCAGCGCCGTGCCCATCGCCGCCGCGGTCTGGAACCGCCGACTGCGGTCCTTTTCGATCGCCGTGAGGATGATGTCGTTCAGCCCCTGCGGCACGTCGGGCATCAACTGGACGGGGGGCACCGGCGCCTCTTGCAGGTGCTTCCGCATCAGCGAGTATTCGCTGTCGGCCTCAAACGGCACGCGCCCGGTGACCAGCTGATACAGCGTGATGCCCAGCGAATAGATGTCCGTCCGCGCATCGATGTCCGGCAGACCTTCGATCTGTTCCGGCGAGATGTAGGGCAGCGACCCCACCAGGAAGCCGGTCTTGGTCATCGTCCGGTCCTGGGCGAACTTGGCGATGCCGAAGTCGAGCAGCTTCACCACCCCCTGCGGCGTCAGCATCATGTTCGAAGGCTTCAGATCGCGGTGGATGATGCCCTTCGAGTGCGCGTACGCCAGGGCGTCGCAGACCTGGGAAATGTAATTCACGGCCTCTTCGAGCCGCAGCGGCCCGGAACGCACCAGCTCGTCCAGCGTGATGCCGTCGACGAACTCCATCAGCATCAGCAGCTGGTTTTCATAGTGCAGCGCCGTGTGCAAGGCGGCGATATTCGGGTGGCTGAGCGTCGCCTGCAATTTGATTTCGCGGATGAAGCGCTCGCCGAGTTCGGGGTTCTCCGCCAGATTCGGCAGCAGCACCTTCATCGCCTCCACGCGGTCCGAGATCAGGTTGCGCACCTTGTACACTTTGCCCATGCCGCCGGCGCCCAGCACCGCCAGCACCTCGTAATCGCCAATCCGGTCCCCCGGCTGATAGGTCATGTCTCCTCCTCGGCTCCACCCGCCCTCTAGTTCTTTACCGTATCGCCGACCTTCGGCGGCACAGCGCCGCTGTAGGTTCCCACCGCGGACTCCTCGTCGGCTTCCGTAATCGTCAGCGTCCCGAGCGTCTCTTCCATCCGGCGGATCACACGGCCCGTGGCGGGGTCCTTGATCTCCCGCGACAGCCGCCGCACGCTCAGCGTCATGCCCGGCCGCACGCCGGCGCGGGTTCCCACATTGATCACCACCGTGTTGCCCGTGACGTCCGCCACCAGCCCTTCCACCGGCCGCGCCTTCGTCTCGATCCGCGATGCGTTGGCCGTCAGCTGCGTGGCCAGCTGCTCCACCGCGTGCCGCGTCGCCTCGCCGAGAATCGTGTTGGCAAAGTTTGTGCTGCGCATGTCGACGGCGCCGCCGCCGGCCGAGCCCCCGCTGCCGCCGGCGCCCAGCAGCGACGTGCCGCTGCGCTTCGATTCGCCGTTGCCCGTCGCTACCGCGAGTATCTCGCCGGTTTCCACATTGACGAGCCGCGCCGTCACCGCCACCACCGCCTTGGCGCTGCGCACGCTCGTGCCGCCCAGGCCGTACTTGCCGATGCTGCGGCCGAAGCCACCCAGCCCCACCTGCCGGTCGTCGCGTCCGAACTGCGTGATCGAGCCGACGATGATCGCATCCACGCCCAGCAGGCGCCCGATGCGCGCCGCCGATGCCGGATCGGCCCGGTCGCTGTTGGAGAAGTTCTGCTCGGCCAGCAGCCTGTCCAGCGCCTTGCGCTCGATCACCGAATAGGCGCCGCCCTTGACCAGCTCCTCCACCAGCATGTCGCTGATGCCCGTGCCGACGTCGACATCGGTCCCGAAAATTCCCGCCACGACGCTGCGGACCGTTCCGTAATCAAAGTTCAGCACCGCCACCCGTTTCTTCTGCGGCGCCTGGCCCGGGGCGGCGGGAATCGACAATGCCATGGCCAACAGCGCCGTCCAGATTCGCTTCATTTCAGGATGTTCCTCCAGTGCGGGCAACTGCTCCCGATCAGTGCCCTCATCAGATTAAACGAAGAACCGGGCGGCGACAAGCCGGAAAACCGCCGAAAACTTCATCCCGGGGCGCCCCTGTCCGGTCGCCCCGACGCCTTCTTCGTCGACGAGGTGGGCCCCATGGAGCTGCGCGGCGAGGGCTGGGCGCCGGCTTTGGACCGCATGGGCGGCTTGCCCGCACCCGTGGTTTGGGTGGTTCGCCCGAAACTGGTGGAGGAAGTGCGCCGCCGCTGGGAGTGGGGCGAGGCCGAAGTGGTGGAAGCCGCTTCCGCCAGCGCGGCGGCGTTCACTGAAATGCTGCTCGAGCGGCTTCCGGCGCGGCAGGCGGCCTGCCGCTGACTCAGCCCTGGTTGTCCTTCCACTCCTCGTACCAGGCCATCTGGATGGCCTCGAGCTTGGCCTCGTTGGACGCCATCGGGTCGTCGTCGAAGCCGGGCAGCGCGGTCACCATGCGGTGCAGGTCGGTGAAGCGGACGGTGAGCGGGTCGATGTCCGGGTGCGCCTCGTACAGCGCCATGCCGAGGTCTTCGAAATCGTTCCAGGTCATGGGCGGCTCCTGCTCTAATCGATCTTCGTGCCCTTCAGGGCCTCGCGCACGGCCGTGTTCATCATGGTTTCGGCGAGCTTGCGCGTGGCGTTGTCGAGCTTCCCGATGCGGTCGCGGATCAGGAGATGGTCGCCGGAGTGGTAGACCATCTGCAATTCGTTGATGGCGGCGTCGATGGCGGCGCGCTCCTCGTCGGTCAGCTCGAGCCAGGCGTCGCTTGAGCGGGCCTTCTCCACCGCGGCGAGGATGTTGTCGGCCTCGACGCGCGCCTCGCGCACCTGCCGCTCGCGCAGGTCCTCCTCGGCCTTCTCGTAGGACTCGCGGATCATCGCCTCCACCTGCTCCTCGGTGAGGCCGTAGCTGGGCTTCACCTCGACGGTCTGCTCCTTGCCGCTGCGCAGGTCGCGGGCGGTGACGCTGAGAATGCCGTTGGCGTCGATGAGGAAGCGCACTTCGATGCGGGCCATGCCCGCCGGGAGCGGCTCGATGTCTTTCAGGTCGAAGCGCGCCAGAGAGCGGCAGTCCTTGGCCAGCTCGCGCTCGCCCTGCACGACGTGGATGAGCACGTTGCGCTGCCCGTCGACCGACGTGGTGAAGACTTCCGTGGCCGAGGCCGGGATGGTCGAGTTGCGGTGGATGAGCTTGCTCACCACGCCGCCCATCGTCTCGATGCCGAGCGACAGCGGCGTGACGTCGAGCAGCAGCTTGTCCTGTACGTCGCCGGCGAGGATCGCCGCCTGCACGGCGGCGCCGAGCGCGACCACCTCGTCGGGGTTCAGCTCCGAGTGCGGCTTGGCCTTGAACAGCGTCTCCACGGCGCGCCGCACCATCGGAATGCGCGTCGAGCCGCCCACCAGCACCACTTCGTCGATCTGCTCGGGCTCGAGCCCGGCGTCGCGCATCGCCTGGCGGCAGGGCCCGAGCGTGCGGTCGACGATGTCGCGGATGAGGTTTTCAAACAGCTCGCGCCGAAGCTCGCGCTGGTAGCGCCGCCCGCCGTATTCGAGGTCGATGACCGTGACGGGCCGGAACGAGAGCTCCTCCTTGGCGCGGATCACCGCCTGGCGGATGGTCTGCACGGCCTCGCCGTTGTGCGAGAGGTCCTCGCCCCACTCGCTGGCGATGTCCTCGAGCGCGATGGCCAGCAGGCGGTTGTCGATGTCGTCGCCGCCGAGGTGGGTGTCGCCGTTGGTGGCGAGCACCTCGAAGATGCCCTCGTGCAGGCGCAGGATCGAGATGTCGAAGGTGCCGCCGCCCAGGTCGTACACGGCGATGATGCCTTCGCGGCGCTTGTCCAGCCCGTAGGCGAGCGAAGCGGCGGTCGGCTCGTTGACCAGCCGCAGCACCTCCAGGCCGGCGATGCGGCCCGCGTCGCGCGTGGCCTGCCGCTGGGCGTCGTTGAAGTAGGCGGGCACGGTGATGACGGCCTGGGTGATTTCCTCGCCCAGATGCAGCTCGGCCCGGCGCTTCAGCTCCTTGAGGATTTGCGCCGAGATCTCGGGCGGCGTGAAGGTGCGGTCGCCGAGCTGGAGCCGGATGACCTGCTCGCTGCCCTCGGCGATGCGGAACGGGAACAGCTTCAGCTCGTCCTTGACATCTTCGAGGCCGCGGCCCATCAGCCGCTTGACGGAGTACACGGTGCGGTCCGGGCGGTCGATGAGCAGGCGGCGCGCCGGCTCGCCCACGACGAACGAGCCGTCGTCGGCCAGGCTGACGATGCTCGGCACCATGCGGCTGCCGTCGGGGCCGGGGATGATCTCGGGCCCGGTCAGGTCCATGAAGGCGGCCAGCGAGTTGGTGGTGCCGAGGTCGATGCCGATGATCCGCTTGCGCGTGGCGGAAGAGAAGTCGATCTGGAAAGTGCTCATGGGATTCATCCGGGCGGCGGCGCTAGGCGTTGCGCGCCGTCAACTGCTTGTCCACTTCCTGGACGAGGTTGCTGATGTAGCGGCGCCGGTTCAGCGTCGAACGGATCTCGGCCAGAACCTGCCGCCGCTCGTCGCCCTGCGCGTCGTCATGGCGGCGGAACAGCGCCTCGAGGTCCCGGTCGATGGCGGAGAGCATGTCCAGGAATTTCCGCCGCATCTGCTCGAGCTGGGGCAGGACGTCCAGGTCCCCGCCGCGCAGCTCGTCGAGCGCCAGGTTCAGCTCGAAAACCTCTTCGAGCAGCTCCGGCGGGACGTCCCGGTTGCGCTGGTCGCCCACGGGGAAGCCTTCCTGCCGCAGGACGTATTCAGCCCGCTGGATGGGGTCCTTGAGGACGCGGTAGGCGTCATTGAGGATCGAGGAGGCCTCGAGCGAGAACCGTTGTTCCTGCTCCGAGCGGCGCGTGTAACGGTCGGGGTGCAGCAGGCGGCTGAGCGTATAGAACCGGTTTTTCAGCTCTTCCGGATCGAGCGCCAGCCGGCGCGGCAGGTCAAAAAACTCGTAGTAGTCGGGCGTCGGCGGCTGGATGGTGTTGCAATAGCGGCAGAACAGGCTGGCCGCATCTTTGGCGCCGCAATGCCAGCAATCGTGTACGTGGGCCATCAGGCTGAGAACGACGTGCCGCACCCGCAGCTTTTCGTCGCATGGGGGTTGTCGAACGCAAAGCCCGAGTGCATGAGCGATTCCTTGTAGTCGAGCGTCATGCCGTCGAGGAAGATCATGCTCTTCGGGTCGATGTAGATCTCCACGTCCTCGAAACGGAAGATGTGGTCCGAAGGCCGCGGCCTGGGCTCGTAGCGGAACAAATAGCTCAGGCCCGAGCAGCCGCCGCCCTGGACGCCAAGGCGCAGGCCGCCACCCTGGACCCCTTGCTTGGCGAAGGCCTCGCGGATCTTTTGCACGGCTTTCGGTGTGACGTGGATTTCCGGCATGGCAAAAACTTCCTTGCGCAGCCGGCGCGCCTGCGCGGCGCCCGGCCGCTCCCGATTCCAGCTTACGCCGACTGCGCCGCGCCGGCGTGGGCCGCGGCCTTCTTCTTGTAGTCCTCGATGGCCGCCTTGATGGCGTCCTCGGCGAGCACCGAGCAGTGGATCTTCACCGGCGGCAGGCTGAGTTCGTTCACGATCACCGTGTTCTTCAGCTGCATCGCCTCGTCGATCGTCTTGCCCTTGATCAGCTCGGTGGCCAGTGACGAGCTGGCGATGGCCGAGCCGCAGCCGAACGTCTTGAACTTGGCGTCCTCGATGACGCCCGTCTCCGGGTTCACCTTGATTTGCAGCTTCATCACGTCGCCGCATTCCGGAGCGCCCACCAGCCCGGTGCCCACGTTGGGGTCGTTCTTGTCCAGGCTGCCGACGTTGCGCGGGTTGTTGTAATGATCCAGAACTTTCTCGCTGTAGGCCATGGTTTTTTTCTTTTCCCCTTCTGCCTGTGAAATTCGTACCGCTTTGCGGGAGCGCGCAGCCTAGTGGGCCGTCCACTCCACCTTGCGAAGGTCGATCCCCTCTTTGACCATCTCGTAGAGGGGCGACAATTCGCGCAACTTCTTCACCACCTCCACCACCTTGCCGATCGTGTAATCGATCTCCTCTTCAGTGGTGAAGCGGCCGAGGCCGAACCGGATGGACGAATGAGCCAGGTCGTCGCCGGCCCCGAGCGCCTTCAGCACGTAGCTCGGCTCGAGCGTCGCCGACGTGCAGGCCGAACCCGAGCTGACGGCGATGTCGTTGACCCCCATCAGCAGGCTCTCGCCCTCGACGTAGGCGAAGCTCATGTTCAGGTTGTGCGGCAGCCGGCGCTCCATGGTGCCGTTGATGTAGACCTCGTCGAGCTGGGCGAGGATGCCGTCCTTCAGCTTGTCGCGCAGCCGCTGGAGCCGGGGCATCTCCTCCGGCATCAGCTGCTGGCAAAGCTCGGCCGCCTTGCCGAAGCCGACGATGCCGGGCACGTTCAGCGTGCCGGAGCGCATGCCGCGCTCGTGGCCGCCGCCGTCGATCTGCGCCACCAGCTGCACGCGCGGGTTCTTGCGCCGCACGTAGAGCGCGCCCACGCCTTTCGGCCCGTACATCTTGTGGGCGGTGAACGACATCAGGTCGATATTGTCGGCGATGACGTCCACCGGGATCTTGCCGGCGGCCTGCGTGCCGTCGGTGTGGAACAGCACGCCCTTCTCGTGGCAGATCTGCCCGATGGCGCGGATGTCCTGGACGGTGCCGATCTCGTTGTTGCCGTACATGATCGAGACGAGAATCGTCTTGTCGGTGATCGAGTCGCGCAACTGGTCGAGGTCGATCAGCCCGTCCGGCCGCACCGGCAGATAGGTGACGCGGAAGCCGCGCTTCTCGAGCCGCTTGCATGTGTCGAGCACGGACTTGTGCTCGGTGGCCGCGGTGATGATGTGGTTGCCCTTCTCGGCGTACATCTCCGCCGCGCCCTTGATGGCGAGGTTGTTCGACTCGGTGGCGCCGCTGGTGAAGACAATCTCTTTCGGCGAGGCGTTGATCAGCGCCGCGACCTGCTTGCGCGCCTTCTCCACCGCCTCCTCGGCCACCCAGCCGTAGCTGTGGTTGCGGCTGGCCGCGTTGCCGAAGTGTTCGCGGAAGTAAGGCAGCATCGCCTCCAGAACACGCTCGTCGACCGGCGTCGTCGCATGATAGTCGAGATAAATCGGGAATTTCAGCATGGCCAGTTCCTTTCCTTCCGCCTCATCCGGATATGACAGTCAACCTGCCCGCCTTCGCCGGGCCGCAACCGGCGGCCTCGTCGCTGAGATCTGCAATTGTGATGCTTTCCAGCACCTGCTGGATGCGCTCATGCACCTTGCGCAGCGGCTCGCGCACGTTGCAGCAGTCCGTGATTTCGCAGTCGCTGTCGCCGCTGAAACAGTTTGTGAGCAGCACCGGGCCGTCGATGGCGCGGATCACCTCGAGCGCGGTGATCCGCGACGGGTCCCGGGCCAGCCGGTAGCCGCCGTTGACGCCCTGCTCGGAGACGAGGAAGCCTTCGCGCACCAGCCGTTGCAGAACCTTGGAGAGGATCGGCACGGGGATTCCGTAGGCTTCCGACATCTCCTTCGTGCTCGCAGGCCGGTCCTTGCCGAACACGGCGATGTGCTTCAGGCTGATCAGCCCGTAGTCGGCCTTCTTGGTCAGCTTCAGCATCGGGTCAGCAATTCAGGACCAAATCAGTCCACTTCCGACTATAGCATCCCGGACCAAATTGGTCAAGGATCGTCGCAAGAGGTCGCCTGGGCGGGCATGCGGCCCGGGGAATGGCAACACCGGAACGATGAGGAGACAGTGCGCTCGAGGTGCGAGGGGGCGAGTTCCCGCTGCGGGCGCAGCTCCGACAGCGTTCCCGAAAGCGTGGCACTTCGGATTCAGAGCCGCGCGCCGGTGCGCCGTCGTTCGCCAGAACGACGGCCGGAGTGAGCGGTTCCCGCTCTGCCTGAAGAGATCTGCGCCGCAAACCGCGACTGCCGCGGACGTGGTCCGCAGCCGCGCAGTTTGGCTGCGGGAAGCGCCGCTGGTAACCGCTCGTTCCCGCGGCCTTCGGCCGCTCCACTCGCGGCTCTGAAGACGCTTCGCGTGCGGCGCCGAAGCACGCATGCGCGTTCGGAACCGCGAACGGAGGCGGGAATTCGCTCCGAATTCCGGCCGGAGTGAGCGGTCATCGCGCAATCGTGAGCGGGAACCGGGTTTGCAGGCGGCCGCGTTTGGCGACCGCTCGCTCCCGCGGCCTTAAGCCGCTCCACTGGCGGATCCGAACCCGCCCTCAAAGCGCTCCCGGACCGCCATGCTCTTTCTCACTCCGCGCGCCAACGGAAAACCGGCCCCGGTTTTCCGCTAAACTGGCGCGTGGATGCAGCCGCCTGTCGCCTACATTGAACGGCTGGGCCCGGCAACTTTGCCGTCGCCGATGCCGAGCCGGGAAGTCGACCCGGACCACCCCAACCCGTTCGTCGCCGACACGCACTTCATCCCGCTGCAAATCACGCTGGACCTGGCCGCCGAGCGGCCCGGCAACATTCTTTTCGAGAAAGCCGGCCCGCGCGAGAAGATCTACTTCGACCCCGCGCGCACCGCGGCCGCCATTGTCACCTGCGGCGGGCTCTGCCCGGGGCTGAACAACGTCATCCGCAGCCTCGTGCTCAGCCTTCGCTGCCACTACGGCGTCGAGCGCATCTACGGCATCCGCTACGGCTACCACGGCCTGAATCCGGCCAACGGCTTTCCGCCCGTGGAGCTGACGCCGGAGGACGTCAGCGACATTCACGAGCTGGGCGGCACGATTCTCGGCACATCGCGCGGCCCCGAAGACGCGGAGATCATGGTGCGCACGCTGCGCGAGCTCGGCGTCAATCTCTTCTTCCCCATTGGCGGCGACGGCACGCAGCGCGGCGCGTACAGGATCCACGAAGCCGCCTGCGCGCTGGGCCACCCGCTCGCCGTCGTGGGCGTGCCGAAAACGATTGACAACGACATTCTCTATGTGACGCGCACCTTCGGCTACGGCACGGCTGTCAACGCCGCGCGGCAGGTGATCAACATCGCCCACACGGAGGCGCGCGCCGTGCTGAACGGCGTCGGGCTGGTCAAACTGATGGGCCGCGACTCGGGCTTCATTGCCGCCGGCGCTACGCTGGCCAGCGGCGAGGTCAACTACTGCCTGATCCCCGAGCAGCCCTTCGATCTGGAAGGCGAGCGCGGCCTGCTGGCCGTGCTCGAGCGGCGGCTCGAGCGCAAGCGCCACGCGGTGATCGTCGTGGCCGAGGGCGCGGGCCAGCATCTGATCCCGCGCGACAAGGTGGAGACGGACGCCTCGGGCAACATCAGGCACGCCGACATCGGCCTGTTCCTCAAAGACCGCATCGCCGCCCACTTCCGCGCCCGGGGCGCGCCGGTCAACGTGCGCTACATCGACCCGAGCTACATGATCCGCGGCCTGCCGGCCGACACCGAGGACGCCATCCTGTGCGACGGCCTGGCGCGCAACGCCGTGCACGCGGCCATGACGGGCCGCTCCGGGCTGATCATCGGCCTCGTTCACAACCGCATGGTTCACGTGCCCTCGCACATGATCACCGGCGGGCGCAAGAAGGTGAGCCTCGACGGCGAGCTGTGGAAGGCGGTGCTCGCGGTCACCGGCCAGCCGCCGTCGTGGAAGTGAAACCGGCGCCTGACGGCGCAGTGAACCTGCGGGACCCTGCGCCACGCGCCTATTTGCCGATGCAGAAGGTGGAAAAGATGCGGTTGAGGATGTCGTCGGCGGTGGTGGCGCCGGTGAGGGCGTCGAGCGGCTGCAAGGCGGCGTAGCAGTCCAGCAGAAGCAGCTCGTGCGGCAGGCCGGCCGCGTTCGCCTGGCGGGCCTTCATGGCGGCTTCGCGCGCCTCCCGGAGCAGCGCCTCGTGGCGCGCGCTGGTGATGAGGGCCGATTGCGGCGCGGCGGCGCCGCCGGGCGCGATGCGCTCCACCAGCAGCCGCTTCAGCTCCGCGATGCCCGCGCCGGTCTGCGCCGACACGGCGATCTCCTCGACGCCCGGCTCGAGCCGCCGCGGCAGGTCGCTCTTGTTGCCCACCACCACGCGCCAGCCCTGCCGTTCGGCGCGGGCCAGCAGCCCGCGGTCGGCGTCCGACAGCGGCTCGCCCAGATCCAGCACGACGAGCGTGATGTCGGCGTCGGCCATGGCGCGTTCGGTGCGTTCGATGCCGAGCCGCTCCACCAGGTCCTGGCTGTCGCGGATGCCCGCCGTGTCCACCAACCGCACGGGCACGCCTTCCAGCGAGAAGGACTCGCTCACCGTGTCGCGCGTCGTGCCGGGGATGTCGGTGACGATGGCGCGGTCGGTCCCGAGCAGCGCGTTGAACAGGCTGCTCTTGCCGACGTTGGGGCGCCCGACGATGGCAAGCGTCATGCCGTCGTGGACGTACTTGCCCCAGGCGTAGCTGGCGAGCAGGCGCTCCAGGTCTTCGATCACGGCGGCGAGGCGCGCGTCGATTTCCTCCGCCGGCGCCACCGGCACGTCGTCTTCGGCGAAGTCGATGCCCGCCTCGAGCAGCGAAATCAGCCCGACGAGCCGGTCCTTCACCGGTTTGACCGCGCGGGACACCGAACCCTCGAGCTGCCCGGCGGCGACGCGCGCCTGGTAGAGCGTGGTGGCGGCGATCAGGTCGCGCACGGCTTCCGCCTGCGGCAGGTCGATGCGGCCGTTGAGATAGGCGCGCAGGGTGAATTCGCCCGGTTCGGCCGCGCGGGCGCCGGCGCGCAGGGCGCGCGCCACGCAATGGCGCAGCACGACGGGCGAGCCGTGGCAGGAGATTTCGACGACGTCTTCCGCCGTGTAGCTGCGCGGGGCGGCGAAGAAAGCGACCAGCACTTCGTCGATGGCGGCGCCGTCTTCATCGAGCAGGTGGGCATGGGCGATGCGCCACGGCTTCCACTGGTGTCCTTCGCGGAAACGCAGGATGGCGCCGGCGATGGCGCGGGCCTGCGGGCCGGAGATGCGCACCACGCCCAACCCGCCCGCGCCGGGCGGCGTGGCGATGGCGACGATCGTGTCGCGTGCGGTCACAGGGCGCAGGCGAGAGCCGGAGTCAATGCCGGTTGCGGGGGCCGGAGCCGCCCTTGCCGCGCGGCCTGCCCTTGCCGCGGCCGCCCTGTTCGCGGCGGCCGCCGTGCTCGCCGCTCCGGTGCGGCCTCGGGCCGGCGTCGCGCGCGCCGCCGCGCGGGGGCCGGGCGTGGGGCGGCGGGGGCGGCGGCTCGGGCAGCGAGGGCATGCCCGCCGGATACACCACTACATGGCGGTACGGGCCGACGCCGGAGCTTTCGCTGCGCAGATCCGTCATGTCGCGCAGGGCGAGATGGATGAGCCGGCGCTCGCGGCTGTTCATCGGGCTGAAGCGGTAGGGGGTTTTGGTGGCGCGCACCTTTTCGGCCACGGTGAGCGCGCTCAGCCGCAGCTCTTCCTGCCGCAGCAGGCGCGTGTCGTTGGCGTCGAAGCAGATGAGCGCATGCTCGTCGGGGGCCATGCGCAGCACTTCCTGGGTGAGCTGCTCGAGGGCCAGCAGGACTTCCGCCTTGTTGTTGGTGAGGTAGTCGAGATCGGGGCCGCTGAACCTGACCACCAGCGAGGGCTTCTCGAAGTAGGCCCCGGCCTCGGCGCCGTCGAGGATCTCGTATTCGACGTCGAGATCCATGGCGTCCAGCACTGCATCCAGAAAGTCCGCGATCCGGTCGCCGACCGTCTCCACCGTGTATTGGCGCTCGCTCATCAGGCTGTCCCCTGCTTCTTTTTGGCGGCCGGCGCAGGCGCGGCCTTCACCGCCGTTTTGTTGAAGAAATATTGCTGGACGATGCCCACGACATTGCCAGTGAGCCAGTATAACACCAGGCCGCTGGAAGCGCTGTAGAACAGCACGGTGAGCATGACGGGCATCAGCACCATCATCAGGCGCTGCTGCGACGGGTCCGGGCTGGCCACCGGGGTCATCTTCTGGAGAATGACCTGGGTGAGGAGCATGCCGATGGGCAGAAGGCGGATGGCCGAGGCTTCCGGCTGGCTGAGGTCGGCCACCCAGAGCCACTGCGCGCCGCGCAGCTCGATGGCGACGGAGAGGACCTTGAAGAAGGCGATGAAGAACGGCATCTGCAACAGCAGCGGCAGGCAGCCGCCCATGGGGTTGATGCCGTGCTTCTGGTAGAGGGCGATCATCTCCTCGTTCATCTTCTGCCGCTTCGGGTCTTTCATGGAAAGGCCCTTGTATTTCGCCTGAATGGCCTGCAATTCCGGCTGGATTTGCGCCATTTTCTGCGAGCTTTTCAGCTGGGAAAAGCGCAGCGGCAGCATGGCGAGGTTGATGATGACGGTGGCGATGACGATGGCCCAGCCCCAGTTGCCGGTCCAGTTGTCGTGAATCCAGTGCAGGGCGAGGAACAGGGGCTTGGCGATGAACCAGAACCAGCCCCAGTCGATCATGGTCTCCAGCTTGCGGTCGGTCGAGCGGAGGATGTTGGTGTCCTTGGGCCCGACGAAAAAGGCCCACTCGTTGCGGGCCTTGCCTCCCAGCGACACGCCGACGTGGGGCTTCTCCTCGCCGCCCTCCTTTTCCGGGACCGGGTCGCTCCACGCGGTGAACTCGAGCGACGCCTCGCCGCGGGGCAGGACGACGGCGGCGAAATAGGTGTCCTCGATGCCGGCGAAATGGAACGTGCCGGTGACGGTCAGCGGGCCTTTGTCGGGCGAGTGAACGCCCTCCTCGACGAGCTTCTGCCTGACGGCGTCGTAATAGACGCTTTTCTGCACGCCGGAGGGATTATGGACGGTGCGGTCGCCGAAGCCGCCGCGCCAGGCCAGATGATGCTCGACCGGGCGGCCGTTGCTCTCCACCTCGCTGAGGAACTGGCCGCGATAGAGCTTCTGCTCGAAGTGGAACCGCTTGAGAGCCCGGGTCGAGCCGTCGTCGTAGCGGAATTCGATGACGAGCGGCTCGGGCCGGCTGACGGCGAAGAGCGCTTTGTTCAGGTCGATGGCGGGCTTTTCGCGCGGAAAAATGTAGGACCATGCCCAGCCGGCCCTGGGCGCGGCAGCGGCGTTGACGAGATCGACGGGCTTGCCCTCGCTGTCCCGGTAGCGTTTGAGCACCCAGCTCCGCACGGCGGCGCCGCGGTTGGCGAAGACGATGCGGTAAACGTCGGTCTCGAGGATGTGAATCTCTTCCTTTTCAGCGACAACGCGGGCAGGGGCTGCCTCGGCGCCGGACTTCGGGGCAGCAGCCTTCGCCTTTGCGGGCGGGGCGGACTGCGGCGGGGCGGCAGACTCCGGCGCCGCAGCGGCCTGAGGCGCGGCGGCAGGCGCGGCGGCAGCCTTCTTGTCCGCGGGGGGCGGAACGGGCTTCGGCAGGAAATACTGCGTGGCGAACAGCACCAGGCCCATCAGGCCGAAGGCGAGCAGGAGCCGCGTCTCCATGCTCATCTCTTTGCCGCCGCCGGGGGTTTTCTTGCCGTTCAATGGTTCTCCCATCCGTACTCCTATTTCACCGGATCAAAGCCGCCGGGGCACAAGGGCTGGCAGCGGGCCAGCCGCTTCAGTCCCATCCAGAGGCCGCGGGCTGCGCCGTAGCGCAACACGGCCTGGCGCATATATTCGCTGCAAGTGGGGTGGAAACGGCAAGCGGGCGGCATCCAAGGCGAAACCCCGCGCTGCCAGGCGCCGATCAAGAGAACAATCAGGCGGCGCATAGCGAAACCACCCTTTCGACGGCGGCGTCGAGCTCGGCCTGGGGGGCGTCGAGGCTGGCTTTGCGGAGATTGAAGACGATCCACCAGCCCGGGGCGATGCGCCAGAGGCGGCGGCGGATGGTTTCGCGGACGCGGCGGCGCATGCGGTTGCGGTAGACAGCCTTGCCGAGCGAGCGCGGAGCGGTGAAGCCGATGCGGGCCTCCCCGCTGCCGCTTTGCCAGCAGAAAGCCACGAAGTAGGGGCTCACCACGCGGGTGCCTCGTTCATACACCTGCCGGAATTCGGCGGACCGGGTCAGACGCTTCGACCGCGGAAAGCGCTCGCGCCCGCGGCCGCCCGCGCTACTTCCGCTTGGCGTAGCGGACGGCCCGTTCGTCACTGACGGTGAGCTTCCAGCGGCCGCGCGCCCGCCGCCGCGCCAGCACGGCGCGCCCCGTTTTGGTCTTCATCCGGGCGCGGAAGCCGTGCGTTTTCGCGCGCCGGCGATTGTTCGGCTGAAACGTTCTCTTTGGCATGGGTCAATCCTGAAGGTCAGATGCCCGGCGCCAGTGCGCGATCGACGGGCACAAATCGGGTTCCCCCCGCACAGCGGGCGAAATTTCAGTATAGGGAGCGCGCCGAGGCGCTGTCAAACCGCCGCGCCGGGGCCCGCGCCGCCCTCGAGGGCGCGTTTGAGGGAGCCGGGCGGCAGGTCGAGCGTGCGGATGGGGAACGGGATCTGGATCCCCTCGCGCCGGAAGCGGGCGAGGATGCGGCGGCGGAGGGCGTCCTGAACCGGGAACTGTTTGGTGAAGTCCGAGACATGGACGATGAGGGTGAGGTTGAGCGAGGAGTCGCCGAAGCCGGGATTGAAGCGGACTACGGGCGGCGGTTCGAGCAGCAGCCCTTCGATGTCCGAGGCAGCCTGCACTTCCTCGAGAACCACTCGCTCGACGCGGTCGATGTCCTCGCCGTAGCTCACCGAGAGAGGGATCGGCAGGGCCATGCGGGGCTCGGGGAAAGAGTAGTTGGTGACGAGCGCCTCGCTGAGCTTCGAGTTGGGGATGACGACGAGGTTGTTCTGGAGAGTGCGCAGGGTGGTGATGCGCCAGGTGACGTCTTCGACGAATCCCTCCTGGCCGGAGTCGAGCCGGATGTAATCGCCCTTGTGGATGTTTCCGGCCATGGAGATGTAGAAACCGGAGAAGAGATTGGCCAGCGTGTCCTTGAGCGCGAGGCTGACGGCGATGCCGCCGACGCCGAGGGCGGTCAGGGCGGGAGCCAGGGAAATGTTGAGCAGGTTGAGAAGAACCAGCAGGCCCGGAATCGCCCAGAGGATCCGGATGGTGGCAGCCGTAAGGGTAGTGACGTGCCAGCCGGTGGCGCTGCGCGACAGAGCGTGCCGCAGCAGGATGATGGAGGCGCGCGAGAGGCCGACCGTCAGCGGCAGGATGATGAGGGCGGCGGCGAGCACGGTGAGGCGGTGCTCGACGGCGCGCGACAGGTAGCGCTCCTCGATGTCCTTGATGGCGACGAGGAGCGCGATGGCGAGGGCGGTCCACTGGGCGGGCCAGCGCAAGGCGTGGAGCAGCTCGTCGTCCAGCGTGGTGCTGGTGCGGCTGGCGATCTTGTGAAGCGCGCGCAGGCCGACGTAGACGGCGAGCCCCAGCGCGGCGGCGCCGGCGCCGAGAATCAGGAGAAAACGCCAACCCGGGTGCCAGCCCGCGCTGAAAGAGAAGACGTTGAAGGCGACGCTCATCGGGATGATGCGGCGGCGGGCGCGGCGCGCCGCACCGGCAGGCCGGCCATGTGGAGATGGTGTTCGACGTCCTCCGGCGTGAGCCGGGAAGCGTCATAGACGACCACGAGGCCGTCAAGGCTCGGCGTCAGGCGCAACGACTGGAAGCCGTAGACGCCATGGAGGCGGGCGATCGGCTCGGCCCAGGCGTCCTCGAAAGGCTTGACGAACTCGAATCGCAATTCCACCTTCGACATCGCAATTGACAGAATATCACCCGTTGTCCGGCCGGCTCAGCTTCCACAGGATCTGGCGCAGCATGCCGGAAAGAATGGCCGCGTCGCGCGAGTTCAGGCGCAGGCGGTGGAGCAGGCGGAGCGTTTTGTTCCGCGCGGACTTCTCCCGTTCAAAATCCGAGTAGCCGCACAGCGACAGGACCTGTTCGGCGAGGCCGGCCAGCCGTTCGATTTCGGCCTCGGTGGCGAGCGAGGCGGCGCCGGGCAGGCGGCGCGCCGCCGCCGGCGAGCGGTGCAGCTCGTACAGGGTCACAGCCACCGCCTGGCCGAGGTTCATCGAGTCATGCTCGGCGCGCGTGGGGATGTGCAGCAGCCAGTGGCAGCGCGAAATGTCGGTGTTGGAAAGGCCGAATTTTTCGCTGCCAAACAAAATGGCGGCGCGGGCCGAACGCAGGTGGCCGCGCAGAAGGCGGCCGGCTCGCTCCAGCCGGTGCAGCGGATGCTCAAATACGCGGTGGCCCAGCCCCGTGGCGCCGACGACGAGGGAGCAATCGGCCACGGCGCCGGCCAGGTCGTCAAACACACGGGCGTTTTTCAGGATCTCCGATGCGCCCACGGCGCTGACCGCTTCCTGAAAGGCGACCTCGTAAGGGCGGACCAGCCGCAGATCGAAGAAGCCGAAGTTGCTCATGGCGCGGGCGGCGGCGCCGATGTTGAGCGGGTTGCGGGACTCGATGAGGACAACCGCGAGGCGCTCTTTTGCGTCCGGGTCCATGGCTCCATGCGCCAGCATAGCGCGCGGAGAGCAAGCGCCGGCGGCGGCGCGGCCGCGCCATCGGGAGGCTTTTCAGGCCCAGGCGGTTGCGGAGCAGGCCGGCGCACCAGCGGAGCGCCGGCTCTGGCGGGACGCTCCCGCAGGGCTGCCCGTCAAGGGGCCGCTGCATCAGGATGCCTGCGGGTTGCGGCGGCCGCGTTCCTCTACAATGCCAAGGGGGTGAAGTGCGAGAAGAAGAGCGATGAGGCTTGACACAAGCCCTTCGGGTTGCCAGAGGTGCCAGCCTGTCAACCAGCCTGTCACGCCGTCCGGGCTTCGCGGGAACGCAGCAGGCGCACGCCCCGCGAAGTCCCGTTCCCGTTGGAAGCAGCCGAATCGGCCAGCGAGCGCGCATTGAAAATGGAAGCCTGCTCGGCCAATGATTTCACGTCGCTGCCTTCTTCGACCACCATTTCGTGCTCGACCCAATTCGAGAGAGGAATGTTGCGGAAATACAGCCGCTCCTGCATGACCAGCGACTTGCGGTTGACAAACATCGACTTGTTCTCGCGCATGAAGTGGCGCTCCTCGACGCGGAAGTCGGCCAGGAGCTGGTCGAAGGCCTGGCGGGCGGCGATCTCTTCGGCGGCCCGGACCTTCTCTTCCATCAGCTTTTCCTGGTTGCGGATGATGGCCTGCGCTTCGGCCAGGCTTTCCCGCTCCTTGGCCACGGCCACTTCGAGCCGCGCCTGCATGATGTAGTAGCTCAGCAGCGCGCTGCCGGCCGCGATAAACAGCGGCAAAAGGATCCAAACAAGCGCCGTCATGGTCACGTCCTGGTCATTCATCGGCGGCCCGGCAGGCAGACTTTAGGCCGCGCAACGCCCGAGCCGCAGCTCGGGCGCTAGCCTTACTGGGTGGGGTCGAGCCGCCGTCCTTGCAGGATGTACCACGCGAGACCCGGGTCAAGCGAGGCCAGCGCGGCCAGGAAGCAGCGAAGGCGGAACGCCAGCGCCGCAAAGAAGCCGTCGTAGCGGGCGATCCAGGACGCGGCCCCGGCGACGGCATCGGAAACCAGCTCGCGGCGGCTGGCCGGGGGAGGCAGCTCCGGGTGCAGGACGGCGCGCGCCTGCTCCACGTAGAGCACCTTCTTGCCCGCCAGGCGGATCTGGCGCCAGACGTCGAGCATCGCCCAGTACTCGGAGAAGCGCTTCTCGTTGAGATAGTTCATGCCGGCGAGGAACGTTTTGCGGATAATCACGGCCCAGTCCTCGGCCGCCTCCACCGCGTCGCCGGACAGCGGCTGGCGCGGCAATGGCTCCAGATTCAGGCTCGCCTGCCGCAGCTCGGCCGGCCCGGGCAGCCGGAAGGCGGACGGGACGGGATCGCCCGCAGGCGATTCCAGGGCCGGGATGGCGGCGGCCGCGTCGGCGCGCGCCTCGAGAGCCCCGGCGAGCCGGGCGATGCAGTCCGGCTGCACCTCCACGCGGGGGTCGAGAAAGAGAATGTAGTCGCCCTTGGCGGTGCGCGTGCCGATGTTGCGCGCCCGCGTCTTGCCGAAGTACATCGGCATGCGGATCACCTGCACCCAGGGCCGCCCGGCGTCCACCTCGGCCGAGCCGTCGCGGCTGCCGGCGTCGACGACCAGCACCTCGAGCCGCTCCGGCTCGCGGCTGCGGGCGATTGCATCCAGACAACGCTCCAGCGCCTCGCGGCAATTCAGGCTGACGATGACGACGGAAACCAGCGGCGGCTGAACTTCCGGCTGCGGAGCTTCGGGATGCACCAATGGGAATGATAGCGTACCGGGCGCAGGCCCGCGCGGTCAGTCGATCAGCCCTTTGCGCAGCGCAAACCGCACCAGCTCGCCGGTGGAGTGCAGGTTGAGCTTTTCCATGATGCGGCCCCGGTGGGCGTCCACCGTGTAAACGCTCAGGTTCAGATGGGCGGCGATTTCCTTGTTCGTCTTGCCTTCCGCGATGAGCTGGAGCACTTCGCGCTCGCGCGAGGTGAGCAGGTCGATCGGGTCGGACACCTGCTGGCGGTAATCGGCCAGCACGCTGTCGGCGACCGCCGGCGCGATGTAGCCCTCGCCGCGCGCCACGGCGCGCACGGCGGCGATCAGATCGGCGTCGAAGGCGTCTTTGAGCAGATAGCCGCGCGCTCCGGCGCGCAGGATTTCCCGCACGTAGACGCCGTCCTTGTGCATCGACAGCGCCAGCACCCGGGTCCGGGGCGAGACCTCGCTGATGCGGCGCGTGGCCTCAATGCCGTTCAGCCCGGGCATGGCCACGTCCATGACGACCACGTCGGGCTTCAGCTGCTCGACCAGGGCGACGGCCTCACGGCCGTCGGAGGCTTCGCCCACGATCTCGATGTCCTGCTGGGCCTCGAGGATCCGCCGGAACCCCTGGCGAACCATCGAATGATCATCGGCGAGCAGAATCTTGATCGTGTTCCGGCTCATGACGCCTTTCGCGCGTCGGCGGCGGAGGTCCGGGGCGCGCAAGGGACGACGGCCTCGATGGAGAGGCCCTTGCCCGGCGCCGTCTCCACCTTCAGCTCCCCGCCCGCGCTGCGGGCGCGGGCGCGCATGCCGACCATGCCGAGGCCCGGCCCCGGGGCGGCATCCGGGGACATCCCTTTCCCATTGTCGGAGATTCGCAGCCGCACCCGCGAGTCCTCCTTCTCCAGGGTGACGGTCACCCGGCTCGCCCCCGAGTGGCGGGCCGCGTTGGTCAGCGCCTCCTGGGCGATCCGGAACAGGTGCGTCTCCAGCTCCTCCGGCAGCCGCTCCTCGCAGCGGCTCTGGAAGTCGACCTCGATTCGCGTGCGCTGGCGGAAGCGGTCGCACAGCCAGCGCAGGCTCGCCGCCAGGCCGAAGTCGTCGAGGATGGTCGGCCGCAACAGTTGCGAGATCTCGCGGACCGAGGCCATCGCCGAATCGACCAGCTGGAGGGAATCCTCCACCAGGCCCCGCTCAGGCTCGGGCCCCGAGCCGAGCATCACCAGGTTGGCCTTGATCGCCGTCAGCGTCTGCCCCAGCTCGTCATGCAGCTCGTGGGAAAAGCGCCGGGCCACGGCCTCCTGCTTTTCAAGCAACTGCCACGAGACGCGGCTCAGCTCGCCGGTCTGCTCCTCGAGCTGGCGGGTGAGCCGCAGCGTCCAGCGCATGGCGTAGACGGCGCCGAGAACAGCCAGCAGGAACCCCAGCCCGAGCAGGACCGCCGATTGCTGCGCGAGGCGGATCGACAACTCCTCGATCCTCTGCTTGAGAGCCACGCTCCGGCCCGTTTCCACTTCCACGAGGCGGTCGACGAGAGACAGCACGCTTTGGTGCGCGGCCATCAGGCGGCGCAGCGGGCGCCGCTGCGCAGCATCCTCCTGGAGGATGCTGCGCGCTTCGGCGGAAAACCGGGTGGCCGCGCGGTAAAGCTCCTGCCAGAGCGCCTGCTCCGGCTCGCCGGCGGCTTCCTCGGCGATCCGTTCGATTTCGCGGTCGGACTTTTCCAGCTGGCTCAGCAGCTGCGCCTCGTCGATGTCCTCCGGCTGGCGGGCGAAGTCGGCAAACACGGCGTTGATGGCGCGCTGGCCGCGGAGCACGGCCTCCAGCAGGTTCTGGATCCGCACCTGTTCGCCGAGCAGCTGGGCGGCGGTGGCGCGGATCGAGGCCAGATTGCGAACGCCGAGCAGGCCGGCCGCGAGCAGGCAGAGGATGACCAGCGCATAACCGGCCACGAGCACGCGGCGAATGGTGCGCTGGGTGACAGGCTCGGCGATGGCGCGGCCGGAAAGGCGCGGCAGCCTGGGGGTCATGGAATCCGGATCCTGATTCCATCAAGCCGCGATTCCGCGCCCCGGCACAATCCCCCCGATCGGCGAGAAAAGGCGCCGAAGCAGGGTCATGCCTCACTCGGCGCGGATTTCAATCTGCCCGATGCCGCCACGGACTTCGAGGCGAAGGCGGGCGCGGGATTTCCCGATGCCCTCGCTCACCCAGCGGCCTTCCTCCCGCCGCAGCCCGGAGACCTGGATCTCGCCCAGTCCTCCGGAAGCGCGCGCCTCCACGCCGGCCTGCGGCACGTAAACCACGGCGCGCCCGATGCCGCCCTGGATGCGGGCCTCGACATCGTGGTCCCACTGCCGCCGCAGGTCCACGGTCACTTCGCCCACGCCGAGGTCGAGATCGAGGCTGCGCAGCGGCGCCTCGCGAAGATCCAGCCGGTTCTCGCCCGCCCCGCACCGGACGGCCAGGTCCAGCGGCACGTCCCCGCCGAGCCGGATGCGCCAGCGGTTGACGATGTTGCCCGCCAGCGGCTGTCCCGATCCTTGCGAGATCGTCAGGCGCCGCCGGAAGCCGCTTTCCTCGAAGCGGACCTCCGGCTTGAGCGACGGCACGTTGTAGATGAACTCCGCCTCGAGAAACTCCCTCGCCCCGCCGGCCAGGCGAAGCTCGCCCGCGCCAATCCGGATCTCGGCCGAGATCCGTTCGGCCCCGGCGGCCTTGGCTTTTTCGATGACCACGGACTCGCGGGTTTCTTCGCGCGTCTCGCCGGCGGGGCCGCGCGGAGGCAAGCGGCACCCGCCCAGCAACGCAACGCCCAAGGCGGCGGCGAGAGCGCCTCTTCCGCAGCGTGTCACCATGCACCTCCCTGTCGACGCTTACGGAAACGGCGCCGCAAATGTTCCCGCGCCTCCTCAGGCGGCCGGCCGCAACACCACGCGCTCCAGGTTCATTGTCCCGCCGCCGGGCGCGATGCGCACGCGCACCTCGCTGCGGCCGGCAGGCAGCTGGATCTCGCCCACGCGGCGCGTTTTGAAGACCCAATCCCCGCCGGTGGCCTCCGCCTTGCCCGGCAGCTTCGCGCCGCCCGCCTCCACGGTGAAGGCGGCCCCGGCGCTGCGCGCGGCGTAGCTGATTTCCACCGCGTAGCGGCCGCCCTGCGGCGACTCCGCCACCCAGTAAGGCACGTCGCGCTCGCGCGTCCACTGCGTCAGGAACACGTGGCCGAGAGCGTTCTCTTTCTTGGCGCGCTGCCCGAATTCCGTCTCGATCTCGCACGAGTCCACCCCGAGCGTGATGACGCCCTTCGCATCCGGGCGATTGGCGAACGGCTCGGTCGCCGGGGCGCCGTCCAGCTCCAATGCGACCACGCTGGCGATCTCGTCCGGCGCTTCGCCGCTCAGCTCGAGCACGACGTCCGGCCCGTCGCGCACGGCCTTCACGGGGCGGGCCGGGTCGGCGAGCAGGCGCGCTTTGTGGACGAGATTTTTCAGCCCGGCGACGCGGAGCTTGCCGTCGGCGGGCCACTGGAAGACGTGCAGGTAAAGCGTCCGGCCCTTCGCCGTGGCGCGGCCGAAGAAGGACATCCGCTCGAACGGGCTGGCGGTGGTCGCATAGATGGCCTCGCCGTTGACGCGCAGCCAGCGGCCGATGGCGTTGAGCCTGGTGACGAACTCGTCCTGGATGGCGCCGTCGGGCTTCGGCCCCACGTTCAGCAGAAGGTTGCCGCCTTTGCTGACCACCTCCACGAGTGTGCGGATGAGGTCGCGCTCGGTCTTGAAAACCGTCTCGTACTTGTTGTACCCCCAGGAGTCCTGATTGATCGTCATGCAGGCCTCCCACAGCACGGGCTTGCCGTCGGGGCTCCTGAGGCCCGTGGCGGGCACGTACTGCTCCGGCGTGCCGAAGTCGGCGCGGTTGCCGGGCTTGCGCTCGTAGAGGCGGTCGTTGATGAGCGTGTTCGGCTGGAGCGAGCGGATGAAGTCGTAGATCTCGTCTTCGCGCTTCGCATTGGACAGCGTGTGCTCCCACTCGCCGTCGAACCAGATGACGGCCACGTCGCCGTAGCCGGTGAGCAGTTCGCGGAGCTGCTCCTTCATGAAGTCGATGTAGCGGTTGTTGTCGCCTCCCTGGTTGTATGTCTCCGGGTACTCCCAGGAGCGGCGCGGACGGTAGTCGGGATGATGCCAGTCCATGATGGAGTGATAGAAGCCGAGCCGCACGCCGTGCCGTTTGGCGGCGGCGGCGAGGTCCTTGAGGGGATCGCCGGGATAGGGCGTGATTTCCATGTCGTAGTCGCTCACGCGGCTGCGGTAGATGCTGAAGCCGTCGTGGTGCTTCGAGGTGATGACGATGTAGCGGGCGCCGGCATTTTTCGCCAGCGTGACCCAGGCGTCGGCGTTGAACTTCACGGGGTTGAAGCGCCGGGCGTACTTGTCATATTCGGCCTGGGGGATCTGCGCCTGGTGGCGGATCCACTCGTGGCGGCCGATCACCGAGTACACGCCCCAGTGGATGAACATGCCGAACTTGGCCTCGCGGAACCAGCGCGTGCGCTCCTCGGGCGGCAGCGGGGGCTGCGAAGGCTGGGCCGCGGCCGGCAGGGAGGCCAGGCAGAGGCTCGCGGACAAGAGCGAAAGAAAGCGTCGGGACATGGCTGTGGGGTATTCTATCGCTGCGGGCCGCGGCAGGCCATCCTGGCCGGGCCGCAATAGAATGGCAGAAGTGGAGCAGGAAACCCGATGAAGACAGAACGACGCACTTTTCTCGGCGCTGCCGCCGCCGTGGCCACGGCGCGCATGCCCATTCTTGGCGCCAACGACCGCGTGGAGATCGGCATCGTCGGCCTCGGCGGACGGGGCCGGGACCACATCAACTTCTACAACGCCATCGAAGACTGCCGCATCGCCGCCGTTTGCGACGTCGACCAGGCGGCGCGGGAGCGCGCCATCGCCATGATCGAGAAGGCGAAGGGTTACAAGCCCGCAGAATACGTCGACATGCGGCAGATGTTCGAGTCGAAGGACATCCAGGCCGTCTCGCTGCCGCTGCCGAACCACTGGCATGCGCTGGCCACCATCTGGGCCTGCCAGGCGGGCAAGGACGTCTACGTGGAGAAGCCGGCCAGCCACAACATGTTCGAGAGCCGCAAGATGGTGGAGGCGGCGCGCAAATACAGGCGCATGGTGCAGGTGGGCTCGCAGAGCCGCTCCACGCCGCACAAGATGAAGGCCATCGCGCTGCTGCGCGAAGGGATCATCGGCAAGGTGTACATGGCCCGCGGCCTCTGTTTCCGCCGCCGCTTCTCGATCGGACACACGCCGGACCAGCCGGTGCCTCCGGGAATCGACTGGGACAAGTTCCTCGGCCCGGCCCAGATGAAGCCTTTCAGCGTCAACAAGTTCGAATACAACTGGCACTGGTTCTGGGACACCGGCAACGGCGACATCGGCAACCAGGGCGTGCATGAGATGGACATTGCACTGTGGGGCCTTGCGCGGAAGGACTGGCCGAAGCAGGTCACGGGCGGCGGCGGCAAGTTCATTTGGCAGGACGACCAGGAGACGCCCAACACGCAACAGGCCGCCTTCGTCTGGGAGGACGGCGAGATGACGTTCGATGTGCGCAACCTCCCCACGCCGCCGGAAGCGCTGGCGCCCATCCGCGGGGCCAACTACGTGGGAAACATTTTCTTCGGCGACAAGGGATTCATGGTGCTGGACCCGGCAGGTTTCGAAGTTTACCGCAGCGCCATGGCGGACTTCGTCGGCGCCCGCAGCGCCGGGGCTGGGGGGCGCGACAAGTACGAGAAGATCGCGGAGGAAAAGGCATCCGGCGACGGCATGATCGCCCACGTGAAGAACTTCATCGAAGCCGTCAAGTCGCGCGACCACACCAGGCTGAATGCGGAAATCGAAATCGGCGCCTGGGCGGCGGATTTCTGCCATCTGGCCAACATCGCCTACCGCGTGGGCCGGACCCTGAAGCTCGACGCCAACGGGCGCTTCATCGGAGACGACGAGGCCAACGCGATGCAGACGCGGAAGTACCGCCCGCCGTACGTGGTGCCGGAAAAGGTCTGATGCGGGCGCGTGCGGCGCGCCGAGAAAAGAATAAAGGGAACAGCCATTATGCGGAATGTGATCATTGTCGGCTCCGGTTGCGCAGGAAATACAGCCGCCATTTATACGGCCCGGGCCGGCCTGAAGCCGCTGGTCATCAGCGGCCATGAGCCCGGCGGCCAGCTTTCGCTTACCACGGAAGTGGAGAATTTCCCCGGATTTCCCGAAGGAATTCTCGGCCCCGTTCTGGTGGAAAACATGAAAAAGCAGGCCGAGCGGTTCGGCGCCGAATACATCCAGGGCGTGGTGGAGGAGGCAGACCTCCGCCAGCGGCCCTTCCGCGTCCGCATCGACGGACAGTGGGAGGAATGCCGGACGCTGATCATCGCCTCCGGCGCCAGCGCCCGCTGGCTCGGCCTGCCGAACGAACAGAAGCTGATCGGCCACGGCGTCAGCTCCTGCGCCACCTGCGACGGTTTTTTTTACAAAGGCAAGAAAATCATGGTCGTGGGAGGCGGGGATTCGGCCATGGAGGAGGCGAATTTCCTCACGCGTTTCGGGGAAAGCGTCACCATTGTCCACCGCCGCGATGAATTCCGCGCCTCGAAAATCATGCTGGAGCGCGCCCGCGCCAACCCGAAAATCCGCTGGATGACGAGCACCGTCATCGAGGACGTCTATGACGTCGAGAAGGGATACGTCACCGGGGTGAAGCTGAGGAACGTGAAGACCGGCGAGACCTGGGTGGAGCCGGTGGACGGGCTGTTCCTCGCCATCGGGCATATCCCGAACACGAAGCCGTTCGCCGGCCAGATCGAGCTGGACGCCGACGGCTACATCGTCAGCCACGGCGGCGCCCGGACGAGCGTTCCCGGCGTCTTCCACGCAGGCGACGTGCAGGACCGCGTCTACCGCCAGGCGATCACCGCCGCCGGCGCCGGCTGCATGGCCGCCATCGAAGCCGAGCGGTTTCTGGAAGCGGAGGGGCACTGAGCCGCCCTGCGCGGCGGCCTTGCCTGCCAGCCAGGGTGACATCGTTGCAGCTCCATCTTTCCGACTACGGCCGGCGCAGCTCCGCGCCCTCGCCGGCCAACCGGATGATGGCGGAGTTCGCCCGCGATTTCCGCGACGGTTTCGACATCAACCTCGGCGTGGGCTACGTCAACGAGCGGACCATCCCCGCGCGGCTTTTCGTCGAGGCGCTCGCGGCCGTGGCCGCCGATCCGGCGCGCTACCGCCAGGCTTTCAATTATGGCGGCCCGGAAGGCTCGCCGAACCTGATCCGTTCCCTGCGCGCCTTCCTGTTGCGCCGCGGCGCCGGTCTGGACGAGGCGACGCTCGACCGCAAGAGGCTGATCATCGGCCCGTGCGGCGCAATGAGCATCCTTGAAGGCTTTGCCGAGATCTGCGCGCCGGGCATCGTCGTCACCTCCGACCCGGGCTATTACATCTATCTGGACGCCCTCGAGCGCCGCGACTTCCGCCTGCTCGCCGTGCCGGAGGACGATGAGGGCATGCGCGCGGACCTGCTCGAAGAGAAACTCGCCGCGCTCGGCAGCGCGGCAAGCCAGGTCTCCTTCTTCTACGTGATGACCGTCAGCAACCCGACCGGCGCCATCCTGTCCGACAGGCGGCGGCGCGCGGTGTTGCAGGCCGCGGCGCGGTTTTCCGAGGCGCAGGGGCGGCGCGTGCCCGTTCTCTTTGACCTCGCCTATGAATGGCTCGTGCACGCCCCGGAGGTCCCGCAGCCCAGGTCGGTGCTCGCCGAGGACGAGCTGGGCATCGCGTACGAGGCGGGCACGCTGTCGAAGATCCTCGCCCCCTCGCTGCGCATCGGCTATCTGCTCGGGCCGCCGGGCGAACTGATGAGCGCCATGGTGCAGCGCACCAGCGACGCCGGCTTCAGCGCGCCGCTGTTCGTGCAGGAGATGGCCTCCTGGCTGCTCGACCATCACATCGAAGCGCAGATCCGCGCCGTCAACGAAGGCTACCGGCAAAAGGCGGCCGCGGTGCGGGGAGGAATCGAACAGAATCTCGGACCGTGGCTCGAGCACTGCACGGGCGGCTCGGCGGGCTTTTACTTTTATCTGACCTTCCGCAGCCTGCGAACCGATCCGGAGTCGCCGTTTTTCCGCTACCTTGCCGAGGGCGGCCAGCGGCCCCGGGTCGTTTACATTCCGGGCGTGTATTGCGTGCAGCCGGACGGCGATCTGGCCGAGGCGGGCCGCCGCCAGCTCCGCCTTTCCTATGGTTTCGAGGAGACCGGCCGCATTCTGGAGGCGCTCGCCTGGATGCGGCGCGCCGCCGAGGCGTGCGGGGACTGATAAGTCGGCCCCGCCGAGAAGTCGCCCGTCTCCTGCTCGACGCTTGCACGCCGCGGCTGGCAGGCAGGGCGCGTTGCAGACTTTTGCCGGAGGCGCTCCGGGCCTTTGCGCCGGTTCTGCCGGGATCGATGCCCGGGGAAGGGCATGTGCATGCCGGCGCCCGCCGGCTGGCGCAGCGCCGCAGGCGGCCGGGTCGGCTCCGGCTCGGGCGGGGCCGCAAGGGCAGCTGTGGCCCGGTCCTCCGGCCGGCGGGATGGCCTGGATGATTCCGGCCTGCGCTGCCGGGTTCGCAAGGAGCTTTGCAGGGATCCGGGGCGGCTGAAAGGGCCGTGGGAGTCCATGCTAAAGTGGGGGGCGGGACTGAAAAGGTCGCAAAATGGGGCTTCGCTATCTGGTCGTGGTCGCCACCGTGGTCGGCCTTTGTGTGCTCAGCCCCCTGAAGCCGGTTTTCGGAGTTTACGGCTATTACTGGTTCGCGATGATGCGGCCGGACATTCTTGCCTGGGCCGGGCCGAACCGGTATTCGTTCTTCCTCGCGGCCGCCACGCTTTTCTCCAACACGCCGGCAATCTTGCGGAATCTTCCCAGGCTGGCTCTGAACCCGATCCTGCGGAAACTGGTGGCGCTTCTTCTGCTGATCACGATATCCGTGATTACGGCGGTGGATCCGTCGCTCTGTACGGACCGTTATCTTTTGTTCCTGCGAATTTTCCTGATGGCCCTCGTCATCCCGCTGGCGATTGAGACGATGCGCGAGCTGCAATGGTTTTTCGTCGTGGTTGCGGGATCCCTGGGCCTCCTTGGGGCGAAATTCGGGCTCTATGGCCTGAGGCACGGAGGCGTGCAAATCGACCAGGGCTACGGCGGCTTCCTCAGCGACAACAACACGCTGGCCCTGGCGTTCGCCATGAACATCCCGCTGTGCTGGTTCGCGCGGCATCTCGTTCCGTGGAAGCTGGCGCGGCTGGGTTTCGCCGCGCTCAGCCTTCTGTGCCTCTGCGCTGTCGTGTTTTCGCACAGCCGGGGAGGGATACTGGCTGCGGCCGCGGCAATTCTGCTGATCCTGCTGAGCGAGAAGAGGAAGGTTCTGGCCCTATTGATGCTCGCGTTGGCAGGCGGCGCGGTTTCCTACCTCGTCCGGGACTCGATCTCCAACCGCATGGCGACGCTCAAGGACCCGTTGGCGGAGGACTCGGCCCGCAGCCGGATCATCCTCGCCACCTATGCAGCGCCCAGAATGTGGCTGGATTACCCCTTCTTTGGCGTCGGCTTCACGGAGGCCAACGAGCAACGCCTTGTTTTCAAATACGTCCCGCCTGAATATGCCGCCGCATATGCAGGAAAGGTGCTCCACAACAACTGGTTGCAGATTCTGGTCGACAGCGGCATCTTTGCTTTTGTTGTCTATATGTGGCTCCTGCTCGGGACCGGGCTGCAAACCTGGTTTGCGGCGAAAAAAATCGCCGCCAGCGAATCCATGGAGAAAGCAGCCATTCCTTTCGCCATTTCCGTCTCGCTGGGGACATTTCTGGTGGGCGCCACCTTCCTGTCGAGAACCACCTTCGACCTCTTCTACGTCCTGCTTTGCTCGGCCGCTGCGTGGATGGAGATCCGGAAGACGGAACAGGCGGAAGCGGTGTCAGCAGCCGCACATGCCGCCCCCGCAGTCCCCGTCGTCCCGTCTCCGGACATGATGGCGGGTTCGTCCCATGAGGGGAAGCCGGAATCGCTCGCGGCTCACGGCGCCCGATTCCTCCGCACAGCGCGCGCCCGCCCGGATGCACCGGACACCCGCTGAGCCCCGCCTGTCTCTCGGATCATGGCGTCCGGTTCCGTCTGATCCGGGCGGAGCTGATCGGCGCCGGGTTCACCTGAACGGCCTGGACAAGCCCGCCAGCGCCACGGCGCGGCAAACCCGAATCAAGGGCTGCGATCCACGTACGGCGCGGCGCGGCTGAAATTGCCCGGGAAAAATCTCACACCAAAGCCCCGGAGCCCGAACCGCAGGGCTGCCGGGCATGTTCTCCTGCGGCCGGCCGGTTTGGCAAGGCCACTTGCTCGCGGATCCGGCAAGGGCGGAAGCGCCTGCGCCGGCCCGAAACAACACGGCGCAGGCGCCTTCGCCCGGAGGAGGAGTTGCTCGTCGCAATCGGGCGAAGCGCGCCTGCGCCATTCAGGCAGAGCGCGGTCCTCAGAAGAGGAACCGGATGCCGAGTTGCACGATGCGCCGGCCCACCTTGGAATCGGCGAAGCCGAAGCGCGGGTTGGTCACGCGTCCCGCCGCATCCATCGTCATGCGGAGGTTCTGGTCGTTGTTGACGAAGGAGACGTTCGGGTGGTTCGGCATGTTGTAGGCCGAGAACCGCAGCTGGACGTTCTTCGACTCGCTCCAGCGGAAGTTCTTGAACACCGAGAGGTCGGTGTTGAAGAAGCCCGGCCCGCGGAAGTAGGGCATGACGATGGGTCCGTTGACGCCGAGCTGCCCGTTCTGGCCGGCAATCGGCGGCGCGAAGCAGGCTGCGTTCATGTATTGCTTCGGACCGAGATTGGCGCGCGGGTTGCAAACGAGGATCGGGCTGAGCGCCCAGGCGTCGGTTCCCGTCACTTCCATGGCGCTCATCGTGTTGCCCGGACGGATCTTCGAAGGAGCCTGGAAGGCGAAGTTGTTGCTGGTGTTCTGCCAGATGTTCACGCCGCTGGTGGCCTGCACGATGCCGGAAATCTGCCATCCGTTGGCGATGCCCTTGGCCACCGGGTTGCCGGTCTTGACAAGGTCGGGGATGTTGAGCACGTAGCTGGCCGCCAGCACGTGCGTGCGGTCGAAGGACAGCGGGCCGTAGTTGTCTTTCATCCGCTCCGGCAGCGCCAGGATCGGGTTGGTGAGGATGCCCATCGCCTTCGACCAGGTGTAGGCGAGCGTGTAGTTGGACCAGCCCGCCTGCTTGGTCGCGAACACCTGGAGCGAATTGTAGTTCGAGTAGGACTTGTGGCTCGGCACGTTGAGATCCTGGTAATTCCTGAGCGGCCGGTAGGCGTTGGTGTCGCCGCCCGGATCATTCAGCATGGCGCCGATGGGAACGCGGTTGATGTTCTGGAAGCCGGTGTTGATGAGGTTGTCGGACTTGTTGCCGACGTAGGACACCTCGAGCAGCGTGCGGCTGGGCAGCCGCTGGCTGATGGTGAAGCTGTAGCTTTGCGTGCGGGGCTGGCGGTCGTCGCGGCCGTCCACGGCCGTGCCGCCGAAGGCGAGCGAGCCCTGCGTGGCGGTGGCGTCGATGCCTGCCATCGTCAGGCCGCAGCACACCGTGGTGGACCGCACGCCGGCGGGCATGTCCATGGCGTCGGCGGCCAGCTGCGGGTCGTGGTAGTAGAACATCCCGTAGCCGCCGCGGATCACGGTCTTGCCTTTGCCGAAGATGTCCCAGGCGAAGCCGAAGCGGGGCGAATAATACAGCGCCCGCGTCTGCCAGCCCGCCAGAGGAACGCTCTTGTCCTTGGCGTGCCACAGGATGCCCGGCAGCTCCGCCGAGGGCGCATTCGGATTGTACGCCGAAGGCACCCACGTGGCGATGCCGATGCCGTTGCGCGCCGTCCACGGCTGCATGTGCTGGATGCGGAGGCCGTATTCGAGCGTGAAGCGGGGCGTCACCTTCCAGCTGTCCTGGGCGAAGAAGGCGATTTCGTTCCACTTGATGTCGCGGGCGATCTGCTTCGTGGCTTCCTGGTACCAGATGGGCAGCCCCGCCACGTAGTCGCCCAACACGTTGCCTGTGCTGGAGTCCGACCACGTGTCGAAAATGAGGTCGCCGTTGGAGTTGGCATTGCCCGGCTGGTTGTTGCGGATGTAGCCGTAGTAGCCGCCGAACTTGATCGTGTGGGTGCCGACGACCTTGCTCACCGTGTCAGTGAGCGTGACCAGGTGCTTGGTGGCGAACAGGATCGGGTCGAAGCCGCCGGTCGTGTACATGCCGGCGGTCGGCGCCGACCACGTCCAGAAGGCCGGGATCTTGTCGTCCTGCTTGAAGATGCCCTTGTACGGGAAGTTGTTCGCCGCCCGGGTCATCTTGTTGTAGTCCTTGTAGGAGTTCGGGAAGTCGACGAAGGTGTAGCCGAACACCGTCTCGTTGGTCAGGGACGGCGAAAGGACCTTGGTGAAGTTGAACGACACGCTGTCGGTGCGGTTCTTGCCCTCGATGGGCGTCGGCAGCGGCACTGCGCCTGCGTTGCGCCACCAGAGCTGGATCGGGAAGGGCTGGAGCTCGTTCTGCCGGTTGTAGCGCACGAACAGCTTGGTGTTGTCGCTGATGTTGTAATCGATGCGGCTCAGGCTCTGCCACATGTTCTGGTCGATGACCAGAACCCTGGCGTAGTTGTAGCCGTTGCCCGCGCCCCCGGGGTCGGTGTTGGGCAGCGGCGTCAGCTTGACCAGGTTGAGCATGCCCTGGTCGAGCTGGCTCGCCGGGATGCGGCCGCCGGGATAGCGGTCCGCCTTCAGCGGGGTGGCAGCGATGCCGGCGGCGTTCCGCAGCTTCTCCAGATAGGCGGTGTCGGAGAAGTCGCCCTGCCGCATGGCTTCCGTGTGAACGACCGAGCGCAACAGGCCGGTATCGATCGTCTGGCGGAAGTTCTCGTAACCGGTGAAGAAGAACAGCTTGTCGCGGTTGCGGTTGAACTTCGTTCCCGGCAGCAGGACGGGTCCGCTGAAGGTGCCGCCCGGGAAGAAATACTTGTTGTTGGGCCGCCCGGCGACAGGCTTGCCCGTCTTCGGGTCAGTGCCCTGGGCGTTGTTCAGCCAGTCGTTGGCGTTCAATGAGTAGTGGCGCGCGTAAAGGTAGGCGCTGCCGTGGAAGTCGCGCCCGCCCGCCTTGGTGATCGAGTTCAGTACAACGGGGCCCTTGGCGTTCTCGGCGCCGAAGTTCGACTGCTGCACCTTGAACTCCTCGATCATTTCGGGGTTCGGGTTCACCGGGTTGGCGCAGTTGCATCCCGGGTCGCTCACATGGGAGCCGTCGGCGACGATGTCGAGCGCCTCCGGCCGCGTCCCGTTGGCGGAGAAGTTGCCGATGGTGCTCTGCTTGCCGCCGTCGCCGTTGCCGTTGATGCCGATGTTTTCGCCGTTGAAGCCGGGGCGGTTCTCCACGCCCGGGCTGATGAAGGCCATGCCGGGCAGGATCTTGATGTATTCCGCGGCGCTCCTGCCCACGATGGCCACGTTCTGCATCTGCTGCTGGCTGAGGACGACGTTCTTCTCGCCGGTGTCGACCGGGGTCAGCTCCTCCAGCACGGCGGTTACGCTGACCTCGGTTCCGGTGGTGGCCACCTGGAGCACCACCTCGCCAAGCGTCCGGCGGTCGCCGGCGTTGAACGTCACCTTCTCGGCCTTGTAGGGCTGAAAGCCCGGATGTTCGATTGTGACCGTGTAAGATCCCGGCAACACGCCGGATATCGAAAAGTAGCCCTCGGAGTTCGTGGTCGTCCGGCGGATGTCGCCCGACCGCTCATTGGTCATGGTTACCGTCGCGCCGGGCACCACTGCCGAGGAGCTGTCCATCACAATCCCTGTCAGGCTGCCGGTAATGATCTGGGCTTCCGTCCGGCCGAGGCTGAAGATCGCCAGCAAGATCAGCAGGACAGCGAAGGCCAGGGCGCCGGAACCTGTCAGGAAGGATTCACGCCATCGTTGTGTCATCGATACCCCTGTGGTCTGGAATCGAGGCTTGCCGCCGACTTCGCGGCAGCTACACTAATGTAATTCCACTACCTGCCGGCAGAAAGGCTAAAGCGGTTACCGTCTTGGGCCGGGGCTAGTTACATCCAATTAGTCGTTTCCTTTGAAGCACGTTACACGGCGGGCCAACCCCGTGTAACGGCCGCGCGATTTCCCTTTACCCCGAGCAAGCCGAATGTTATAGTGCAAGGCGGTGGAGTCGCGGCCTCCTATCTCCCCCGAATCCTGCAGCCGGCCGAAGTTTGCCGACGAAAGAGCCGAGCTGGATTCCGTGCTCTCGTCGGAGATCTTTCGGAGGGCCCCCTCGCTGGCGAAGCTGCTGACTTACATCTGTGAGAAAGTGTTCAGCGGGCAGGAAGCGGAAATCAAAGAGTACAACATCGCCGTGGAGGCCCTCGGCAGGCCGGCGGATTTCGACCAGAAGCGAGACTCGATTGTGCGAGTGGAGGCCCACCGGCTGAGGAAGCGCCTGAAGGAATACTACGAGACCGAGGGCAAAGACCACACTCTGCGCATCGAATTGCCGGTGGGCGCCTACGTGCCCGTCTTCGTTAGCCGAAACGGCGAGGCGCAACAGGATTTGTCGCAATCCGGTTCCAATGCTCCTCCTGCGGAAGAAGCCAAACCGGAACCAGGCCCGCCGCCTGTGGCGCCGGCCTCCAGACGGGCGCGCATCGCAGCGGTGGCGGGTGTGGCGGTGCTTGGACTGGCCGTAGTGTCCCTGGTGTGGGTGGGCCGTTCGCTGCGCCAGGCTCCCGCCCCTGCCCCCGTCCCGCCGCAGCAGCCGGTCGATTTGTCCGCCACGGCCACGGTGGGCGAAATCCGGATCGCTGCCGGCAGCGCATCCGCGGTGCGCGACCGCGACGGTCAGCTCTGGCTGTCCGACCGCTATTTTCAGGGCGGACGGGCCGTAACCAACCCGAAGCTCGATCCGGCTTCCACCCTGACACCGGAGCTGTTCCGGTCCTGGAGGGAAGGCCAGTTCGCCTATCACATCCCGCTGAAAGCCGGCACCTACGAGCTGACGCTGTGGTTCTGCGAACCTGTCCTGCGGTCCGGCTCGGACAATTCGCGAACTTTCCGGATCACGCTCAACGGCAGGGTCCTGGTGGAGGAGATGGATCCGATCACCGAAGCAGGCGGCGGCCAGATTGTGACGGCCCGCACCTGGAGGGACATCCAGCCTGGGCCGGACGGCCTGCTCCACCTTGAGTTCAGTCCCTTGGCCGGGCCGGCTGTGCTTTCGGCGCTGTCTATCGTTCCCGGAACGCCGGGACGGCTGAGGCCCATCCGGATTGCGGCCCGCGAGGAGCCCTACACGGATTCGGCGGGCCGGGTCTGGCTGTCGGACAGGTTTTTCTTCGGCGGCAAGCTGGTGAAGCGGATCGAACCGATCCAGGGGACCGAGGATCCGGAACTGTACCGCGGGGAGCGTTACGGGCGCCTCACCTATACGATTCCGGCGCCGCCGGATTCCACATACACGGCCGTGTTCCACTTCGCGGAAACCTGGTTTGGAAGCCGGCAGGGGGGCGGCGGGGAAGGCAGCCGCCTGTTTGACATCCTGTGCAACGGGATTCTGCTCGAGCAGAACCTGGATGTCTACCGGGCCGCCGGCGGGCCGTTCCGGGCCATCCGACGGACCTACCGCGGACTGAAGCCCTCGCCCAACGGCAAGCTGGCCTTCCAGCTGGTTCCCGGACGCAACTATGCGTTCCTGAACGCGTTGGAGATCCTCGACGAAGGCCGCGCACCGGCGGGGCCGCGCGCGGAAAAATAGTTCCTGTTCAGGCTATCAGACTGGTAGAATGGAACTTTGACGGCAGAGTCCGGTTCCGAGGCCCATTCTGATGAGAACCCTGTTCCTCAACCCGCCCTCCTTCGAGGGCTTCGATGGCGGGGCCAGTTCGCGCTGGCCGGCAACGCGCGAGATCGAGTCTTACTGGTATCCGGTCTGGCTGTGCTACCCCGCCGGGATGCTGCCTGACTCGAAAGTCGTCGACGCTCCCCCGCACAAGATCTCCATCGAAGAAACCGTGCGGATGGCGAAGGACTTCGAGCTGCTCGTGTTGTTCACCTCGACGCCCGGCTTCGACGTCGATGTGCGCATGGCGTCGATGATGAAGGACTCGAACCCGAAGCTCAAGGTCTGCTTCGTGGGCCCGCCCGTCACCGTCGAGCCCGAAAAGGCGCTGGCGCACACGGCGATTGATTTCGTCATCCGGCGCGAGTTCGACTACCAGATCGTCGACTACGCCAACGGCAAGCCGATAGAAGAGATCCCCGGCGCCAGCTACCGCAGGAACGGCCGCGTGGTGCACAACCCGGACGCCCCGTACATCGAGAACCTGGACGCCCTGCCCTGGGTGACGAAAGTCTACAAGCGGGATCTGGACTTCCGGCGCTACAACGTGCCGTTCCTGCTGAACCCGTTCATCAGCTTATACACCTCGCGCGGCTGTCCGGCGATGTGCACCTTCTGCCTGTGGCCGCAGACCCATTCCGGGCACCGCTGGCGGCTTCGCTCGGTCGACGACGTGGTGGCCGAGGTGAAGTGGGCGAAAGAGAATTTCCCCGGCCTGAAGGAAATCTTTTTCGACGACGACACCTTCAACTACAAGGGCGCGCGCACAATCGAGCTGTGCAGGAAACTGGCGCCGCTCGGCGTCACCTGGTCCTGCACCAGCCGCGTCACCACGGATTACGACACGCTGGCGGCGATGAAGGACGCCGGCGCGCGGCTGCTCATCGTCGGCTACGAATCCGGCGACCCGCAGATCCTGAAAAACATCAAGAAGGGCGCCACGGTGGAGATGGCCCGCCGCTTCACGAAGAACGCCCACAAGCTGGGCCTCACCATTCACGCCGACTACATCGTCGGGCTGCCCGGCGAAACGCGCGAGTCCATCCGCCGCACCATCGAGTTCGCCAAGGAACTGGATACGGAAACCATCCAGGTCTCGATTGCGCACCCATACCCCGGCACCGAGTTTTACGATTACGCGCAGAAAAACGGGCTCATCCAGCTCGGCGTATCGATGACGGACGAGAACGGCCACCAGCTGCCGAACATCGTCTACCCGGGCCTGGACCGCGCCGAGCTGGTCGAGTGGGTGCAGCGGTTTTACGACGAGTATTACTACCGGCCCAAGGCCGCCTTCCGCGTCGTGGCCAAGGCAGTGCTGAACGGCGACGTGAAGCGGCTTTACAAGGAGGCTCGCGAGTATCTGAGCCTGCGGGCCAAGCGGCGCCGGTTCGTCGCCGAGCAGAAGGGCCGTCCTGCGGAAGAGCCGGTGAGAGAAGCAGCTGCCGCCAGCGGAGATTAGCCGGAATGAACGCCAGGGCGTATTGGCACACGGCAGGCGTCATACTGCTCAACGCCGCCGGAAACTTTGCGCTCACTGTGGGCATGAAGCGCGCGCCAGCGGCCGCCGGGCCTGTGTTCGCCCTGTTGCAGCCTTTCGCGGCGGCCGGCGTTGTTCTGCTGATCGCCTGGATGCTGCTGCGGCTGCGGCTGCTGCAAATCGCCGATCTCTCTTTCGTCCTGCCCGTCACGGCGGTCGGCTACATTCTGAATGCGGCCGTGGGCGCTGCGCTTCTTGGGGAACACGTGACGCTGACACGCTGGGCCGGCGCTTTTCTAATCACCGGGGGAGCGGCGCTCACCTCGATGACCCCGGCGCGCAGCGGGCGCAAACAGGAGCAGCGCGAGACCGCCGGAACCGGGCGCGAGGAAGGCGAACCACGATGATGCAGTGGCTGCTGGTCGGCGCCATCGTCGTCTGCACCGCGTGCGGGGACCTGCTGCAATCGCACGGCATGCGCCGCGGCGGGGCGAGGTGGAAGGTGCCGCTGTCGGTCGTTTTTCTCGCCGGCTCGTTCTTCTCCTTCACGCAGTTGCTCCGCATCGCCGATCTGTCTTTTGCCGTGCCGGCCACCGCGGCCAGCCTGGTGCTGGAAACCTTGCTGGCACGGGTCGTGCTGAAAGAGCACGTGGACTGGAGGCGCTGGGGGGGCGCGGCGCTGGCAGCGGCCGGCGTGGCGCTGCTGGCGCTTTGATCGCCTGGCTGCTGCTTGCCGCAGCGGCCATCGCCCTCCTGTATCAATCCGCCGCGCTGGCGGCGGCGGCCGCCTTTTACCTTCGCGCGCGATTCGCGCCGGCGCCCCCGCCGCCGTCCTTCCCTGCCGTTTCCATCCTGAAACCGGTCTACGGCCTGGACCCGCAGCTGGAGGCGGCCGTGGCCTCGCACCTTGCGCTCGATTACCCTGAATACGAGCTGCTGATCGGCTTTCAGCGCGCCGATGACCCCGCCATCCCGGTGATCGAGCGCCTGCTGGCGCAGCGCCCGCACGTTGCCGCACGGATCGAAATCATCCCGACCCGCGCCATGAACGCGAAGACCGGCGTGATCGACGGCCTGAGCCGGCTGGCGCGCCACGGCGTGCTGGTGGTCAATGACGCCGACATCACCGTGCCGCCGGATTATCTCAAGCGCCTGGTTGCCAGCCTGGAGCTGCCCGGCACGGGCGTCGTCACCTGCCTGTACCGCGCACACGCCTCTTCGCTGGCGGGTTGCTTCGAAGCGCTGGGCATCGCCACGGACTTCATGCCGTCCGCGCTGGTGGCGCCCTTCGTGGGCGTGCGCGAGTTCGGCTTCGGCTCGACGCTGTGCTTCCGGCGCGCGGACCTCGAGGCCATCGGCGGATTCAGTGCTTTCGACAACTTCATCGCCGACGATTATCAGCTCGCCTCCCGCATCGTGGCCCTCGGCAAGCGCGCCGTGTTCGCCGACATCGCCGTGCTCACCTATCTGGCCGACCCCACGTGGAGCTCGGTGTGGCGCCATCAGCTTCGCTGGGCGCGCACGATCCGCTTTTCCCGCCCCGGCGGGTTCGCCGGAATGCCGGTCACTCACGCAGGGCTTTGGGCGCTGATGAATCTCGCCGCGGGCAACATAGGCGCGGCGGCGGCGCTATGGCTGGCGCGTTGCGTCATGGGCGCCTTCACGGGTTTTGCCGTGCTCGGCCACTGGCCTGCGCTTCTGGCCGCGCCGCTGATTCCGTTGTGGGACCTGTTCGCCTTCGCCATCTGGGCGGCCGCCTGGTGCGGGCGCACGGTCTGGTGGCGCGGCCGCAGGATCGAGCTCGGTCCGGAGGGGAAAATCCTGCCGCCCCCGGATCCCGCCGCCTGAGGCAGCGCTCCCGGCCAACTCCGCCGCATGACCGGATTCCGGCTGGCCCGCTTCACGCTTCGGGACATGAGGCTTGTCTTGAGCCGGAGGACAAGCCACGCACGGAGGCGCGATTTTAGGCGCGGACGGCGCCGTAAAACGCCGGATACGGAAGCCCCGCCGCCAGCCGGTGCGCCAGCAGCGCCGCCTCGAGCGCGTGGTAGTCGCCCCACATCGACGATTCCCCGCGCGGCACGCCGCCGCCGTCCGGCATGTGATCCCACCCGTTGGGCCGGTGGTAGACCGAGTGCAGAATCAGCCCCTGGTGCGATGGGCTGGCGGAGAGGTACGGCTCGTCGAGCAGCGTGTCAAGCACGCCGAGCCCGGCCTGGAAATAGCGGCCGTCATTCAGATAGCGGCCCAGCCGCATGAGCCCCTGCGCGGCGATGGCGGCGGCGGAGCTGTCCACCGGCTCGTGCGGGTTGAAGGGATCGGCGGGGCGCGACCGCCAGTCGCCCAGCCGCTCGAGGCCCGGCGCGCCGGTGTCCCAGTACGGGATCCCGTCGGAGGCGGTATTTTCGATGTAAAAGTCGCACGTGGCGCGGGCCGCTTTCAGAAATTCGGCACGAATTTCCTGTTTTCCGCCGTATTTTTCCAGCTCTTCCTCCCCGATGGTCTTCAGGAACTCGAGCTGCTCGGCGAAGCCGAGCATCGCCCAGGCCAGCCCGCGTGTCCAGGTGGAAAACGGCGAATACCCCTGCTGCGAATTCGGGCAGCGGTAGCGGCCGTCGTTCGGGTTGAAAATCGATTCGTGCGCCACGCGGCCGCGGACGTCATAGTGGTCGCGCCTCTCGCCGTAGTAGACCGAATAGCGCGCCGTCGCCCGGGCGTGGTCGATCAGCCTTCCGAGCAGGGAGATACGCTCGTCGTTTTCGCCCATCAGCGCATGGCCGAGGCGGTGCGAGATGGCCAGCGCGCGCAGCGAGCGGATTGTGTCGACAAACAGCGAATGCGGCCCGTTGAAGGAGTAAATGAAGCCGCCGCCCCCGTGGATGCGCGACCAGCGCAACGCCTGCACCGCGCCGCTCGCTTTCAAGGCCATTTCATAGAAGTTGCGCTCCCATTCGTTGTCCGGGATGCGGCCCTCGTTCATCAGGCGCAGCAGCTGCCCGTAGGTCGACACATTGTTGAAGCCGTGGTCGTGCACGCCTGAGTGGGTGACGTGCGCGGCCATGCGCTCCACGGTGCGGCTTCGGCCCAGCTCCAGCATCCGCGCGTCGCCGGTGGCGTCGAAGACCAGCAGCGGCATGCCGAACTGGAATCCCTGCGTCCACTCCGTCCAGCCGCGGGCCGTGTACCGGCCGGCCACGGTGAAAACGGGAGACCCGCGGCCCGGGTCCCATTCCCGGTCGAGGGCCAACGACTTTTCGGCGGCCAGATCAAAAAGCCGCGCGATTTTCTTCTGCAATGACGAGGAATTTAGGCTCAATCCGGGGTCGATTTTCATACGGGAAGAACTCTTCCGGTGCGGGCGGCCTCGTGCGCGGCCAGCGTGAGCTCGCAGATCCGGAAAATCTCGCTGTGAGGCTGCGTGGTGGGCTTGCCCAGATAGACGTGTTCGAGGAATTCGGCGAAGACCGAGCCCTCGGGCGGGAGTTCGACGATCTTCTCGGGCTTCCGGGCGGAGGTGAGCAGGGTGACCCCGGTGGCCGCCATGTACTCGGCCACGCCGCGCGTGCCCGCCAGGCGCAGCCGGTCGTCGCCGTGGGAGCCGGCCGTGGCGGGGCGGCAATAATCCATGTGCAGGCTGGCCGTGCCGCCGTTGTCGAGCCGGAATGAGGAAGACGTGGTCGTTTCCATCGCCCCCTGCCGCAGGTCTCCGGCGACGCCCTGGAAGCCCGCGGCGGCGCGGAACTCGCGCCCGCTTGTCCACCGCATCAGGTCGATCATGTGGATGCCGATCCAGAGGATCGTGCTGCCATAGGTGGCGCGTTCCTTCATCCACTTCGGCCGGCTGCCGAGCACGTAGGATTTCTGCGCCGAGATCTGGATGACTTCGCCGATCTCGCCGCAATCAACGATCTTCTTCAGCGCTTGGTAGGGCCGCTCCCAGCGCATCGGCAGCAGCATCCCGAGCCGGGCGCGCGAGCGGGCCAGTTCGCGCCGGATGCGGGCGAGGTCGTCGTAGCGCAGCGCCAGGGGCTTTTCGGCCATCACATGATGGCCTCGCCGGAGGCACTCAAGAATCGCCTCGGCCCGGCCCCCGTTGTCATTGCAGACGCCGACGATGTCCGGGCGCGTCTCGTCGAGCATCCTCCGGGGATCCGAGTAGACTTTCGCCTTGCCCTTCGCGTAGCGCTCGGCGGCGGCGAGGTCCCAGTGCTGCACTCCCACGATTTCCACGTCGGGGTACTGCTTCAGCGGTTTGGTGAATTCGCCGGCGTGGCCGTCCAGACCCCACACGGCGACACGCACGGTCTTCGGAAGACGCACCGCCTCGCCCAAGGCAGCCGCCGG
>Ga0308390_1000224_pt1 | contig 42925 bp, 42 predicted proteins | sample Hotspr2Sample149_FD_202358 | JGI IMG/M metagenome (GOLD analysis project Ga0308390, IMG submission 202358) | Hot spring phototrophic mat microbial communities from Mushroom Spring, Yellowstone National Park, Wyoming, United States - 20040719_149 ...
AAGGGAAAAACCTGGGCCGAGGCCCTCGAGCTCGAGCGCAAGTTCAAGGACATGATCCTGGAGGGTGCCCCACCTGCACCCGAGCTAGGCGAGCTGGCTGCTTTGTCGGGGGTGCACAAACTAGCGGTGCGGGTCAAGTGTGCCACCCTGGCCTGGAATGCTCTGGAACAAGCCGCCCGTCAGGCTGGTGTGGTGTTGGCGGAGGCGTAACCCAAGCCTGGCTTCTAGCCCAACAGGGTGCTGAAGTCGTTGAAATCAGCGCGGAAGCCCCCGGGCACACCTTTCGCGATGACCGAGACCGCGTCGTGAGAGTGTAGGCTCTCGAGGTGGGCGCAGGCCACCTGGAAGTCGTATATGCGCTTGTCAGCCTCGAGCCGCTCGTAAAGCAGCCGGGCAGCATCCTCTACAAACTTCACATAAGCGCCATTTAACTCGGCGAAGGCCTGTTCGTCCTCGCGCTTGACCATGACCTGGGTCTCGGTCTTGAGGGCTGCGCGGGCGTGTTGGATCAAGTCCTCCAGGTGCAGTGAGGTGTCGGGGGCCACCTCTACTTTGATACGGGCCTTAGAGCGCTGGCTGTGAGGGATGGCGTATACCCCGCGCTGGTCGCGGGCGTGCTCGGCCAGCTCAGCGGAGCAGGGGCAGGCCGAGGAGTAGACGAAGTCCAGCTCAACAAAGCGCCGCAGGTTTCCGTTTTCTTCGATTGCGGCTTCGTAGCTGCCGCTGTAGTACTGATAGCCTTCCAGGCCCGAACGCAGGGCCGTCACCAGCATGGGGTAGTTAAAGGCCACCTTGACCCGGGCGCTCAGGCTGTCCAGCTCACGGCGGTAGTCCTCCACCACCTGGACCAGGGTATCCAGGTGGAAAAGAGCGTCTTTGTGGGCATAAAAGGTGCGGATGATCCGGCTCATGTTGATGCCCTTGAGGTTGGCCTGCAGGGAAACCGTACCGGTAACCCGGGCCTCGAGGGTTAGGGCCTCACCCGTGCGGGTGGCAAACTTGAGCGGGAGTCTGAAGCCTGAGATACCCACTTGCTGGATGGCGACATTGGCCCCTTCAACCGAGTCCACCGTCTCGGTCATGTCAGGTAGACTGGCTTTGTAAGCAGCATCGGGCTGGAATTGGTGGTCGTAGTGGCGGGTGATGACGGGCTCCGCGCCATCGGTGTTGTGGAACAGGTAGGCTTTTTTTCCGCCGTTTTTGCCGAGTTTGAGGGGGGAGGTTTCGAGGATTTGCTTATCGTCGTAGCTAAGCAAGGGTGTCTCCTTTTCCGTCAGCAACCTCGAGGAGTCTGACGTGTGTGGCTGAAGGGAAGCTGTTGTGTGGCGTCCTGAACCACTTCCCTTCCTCTTAGGTTCAGGAACCAGTATCGGTCAAAAACAACCGTACCTCTAAACTATGCCACCTTGTGGGCGAAATGAACGTAACCTGGAGACTTGTTCTTATGGTGTGTCCTGTCAAAGGTTCCATCCGCCCGCAACCTCTAAAACCTGTCCTGTGAGGTAGCTGCCTGCTTCCTCCACAAAGAAAAGAACCGCTCGAGCCAGCTCCTCAAGCCGGGCTGGCCGCCCCATGGGGATACTGCTCAACGGCTTGGAGAGGGAGTTCTCGGCCACCCCCGGTGAGACCACGTTCACCGTGATGCCCCGGGATGCGAGGCGCTGGGCCAGCGACTTGCTGTAGATCACCAGGCCAGTTTTAGCGATTACGTAGGGTGTAATATCCGGGCGGGCCAGCAGGTTCTGCGCCCCGGCGAATCCGATGTTAACCACCCGCCCATGGCCGCTCTGGCTCAGGTAAGGAAGGGCAGCCTGGGTCAGGTAAAAGGGTGCGTTAAGGTTGGAATCGAGCAGCCGCTGCCATTCCTCGGGAGAGGTCTGGTCAATGGGTTTTTTGAGGTAGTCGCCCACGTTGTTGACCAGCACCTGCAGGCCCCCCAGTTGCTCGACCACCGCAGCGATGAGGGCTTGGGCTTGGATAACTTGCGTTACATCAGCTTTTACCTTGATGGCCCGTACACCGAATTTTTCAGCTTCCTGGCGGGTCTGTTCGGCCTCGAGGGCGCTGGTGTGGTAGTGCACGGCCACATCAAAGCCCTTCTGGGCCAGCGCCAGCAGGATGGCCCGTCCAATCCCCTTGGCCGAGCCGGTAACCAGGGCCACTTTGCTCATGCCGCCTCCTGGCTCATGTACGCCTCCATCAGGGTGCGGGTGATGCGGTTTAGGGGGTAGCTGAGCGCCTCCTCTGGGCGAACCCAGGCCCACTCCACAATTTCTTCGTTGGGGCGGACTTCCTCGCTGGAAGACTGGGCGAAGTAGTTGACGAACAAAAAGTGCATGGGTTTGTAAAACTCTGGGTCGAATACCCCCTCCAGCAACAAGGCATAGCGGATATTGAAGAGCTCGAGGCCCACCTCTTCCTGGAACTCTCGCTTCAATGCTGCTTCCAGGGGTTCGCCCCAGGCAACCTTGCCCCCTGGCACCCCCCACCAGCCCTGCCACTTGGTGGTTTTGACAATCAGTACGCGGCCTGATGGCCCCTGTACCAGGGCACCTACGGTGGGGATAGGGTGTGTGTGTTGCATACGGGTTTCAGGCTACGTGAGCAAGGTCAAGGAGAAGGTGCTAAAGGTTAACATGCCCCGTCGGAGGGGGTGGGGGCTAAATGTGCGGCTGGTTCTGCAACTCTCGGTAGACCGCATACACCCGCCCCCCCTTGGGGTAGGCCTCGAGGTGATACAGCCTCCTATGGTTGGGCAAAGCGGTCTTGACTTTTTGCGGCAGGCCGGTCTCGAAAGCCACCACTATGGGGTCGTTATGGCAAAAGCCCATGCCACGGCTCACCCGCTCGAAGATGTGCGGGTGCCTGGCGCTGAAATAGACCCGCAGGGGTCTGCTACCGGCCATCAGCACAATCGAGGGAACAGGGCCGCGCTCGGCCAGCGCGACGATAACCACCTCCTCCGAGACCTGGTGCAGCTCAGCCAGTTCGGGCACCAGCTTGGGGCTCTGGCCCTTTTTAGCGATGGCGGCTTCTACCACCTGACCTGGAAGCAGCATCTCGGCGGCCCCCAGGTTGCACAGGGCCTCGAGTTCTCTTTCCAACGCCTGCCCTTGGTAGGCTTCATGCAAATCGGAGAGCAGTTCGCTGTCCTGCTTGATCAGGACGTGCATCACCTCGTGCGCTAAGGTAAAACGCTGGCGCCGGGGGGGTGAGTCCTGGTTGATCAGGATATGGTTCGGCCCGGGCAACAGCGCGCCTAACTGACCCTCCGGCAGCTTACCGTAGGAGAGGCTTGCCCCAATGCCCCTAGCCAGCCGCTCGGGGGTGAGAGGGGCATGGGCGTTGCGGTAGTTTTGCGCCAGTTCGATTACCCTGGGTCTGAGGTTTGGCACAGTATTCAGTCAGCGTTTGGGGCATCTGCTGAGCTACTTGATGGCCACAAATATGGAAACCCGTTGGGCATTTTCGTACACCTCGTAATCGAAAGTGTAGGCCCTTCTCGGAGAGTTGGGCCGCTGGAAATAAGCTCGGATTTCCTGCCAGCTCTGCGCTACCGATGCTGGCCGGGGGTTGTCTACGGTGAACATCAGGTACCGCCCCCCGGGGACATTCAGCCCGCTCAGGTTAGGTGGGACATCATCCTGCCCAAGCACCTGGTAGCCCAGCAGCACAGTGAAGGGGCCCTGTTCGCTTTCGTAGCTGTGGTAGACCACAAAGGGCTTCCCCTTGGCCAGGCGTTTTGGTATAAGCTGCTCGAGCTCCCCCCCTTCGATTTTGCTCCAGAGTGGGGGAATCCGTGCGCTCCAGGGGTTTTGCTCCAAGGTCAAGCTGGTACGAACCGAGTAACCTGCCACAAAAAAGCTGGATTCTTTGGTGCGGATAGGATGCCCCATGGCTCCATTATGGCAGTTGCGCTAAAACTGCCGCTAACCAAACAGCACGGTCAGTAACCTGGCCGGGCTAGCGCAAGAACTGAGGGGATGGCGTCTTTTTTGCTCCAGCCGTAGCTGCCTCAGCCTTCCAGTACCCGCTTGAGGTGTAGGAAAATTTCGTACCAGTCGCGCTTAGACTCCGGGCGCTTGCCCCGTAGCTCGATGCGAGCTAGGGTGCGTTGCCACTCGGGGGTGATCTCGGCTCCGAGCTGGGGGTCGGAGATGAGTTCGGCCAGGCCCTTGGGCAGTGAGGCTTCGGTGCGCTCACCGTAGAAGTCCACCGGGGCCAGCAGATCGTTGACCGAGATGCTATAAGCGCCAGCCAGGCTTTGCAGGGTATCTAAGGAAGGGTTGGTGCGGCCCCGCTCGAGGTCGGAGAGGTAGGGCACGGAAAGCCCGCTCTTCTCGGATAAATCCTTCAGGCGCCAACCCTGCTGTGTGCGCAGCTCGCGAAGACGCTCAGCCAGTGTCATGTTTCTGACGGTAGCATAAGAGTTATATACGGTCAAGGCGTAATCTTCCGCTTATATATTGCAATATGCAGATAGATTATGTTAAGATCATAAAAGAGGGCAGAAATATGAAGACCAGTGAAATAGTCTGGAGGTCCGTAGGGCGGGGCACAGTTCACCCTAACGAGGTGCTCAACGCCCTTATCGAGCTGGACAACCGCAGGGGCCAGATTGGGTTGTGGGCGTTGGAAAACGAGCTGCGTGCAAAGATTCCCCGGCTTCGCTCTACGGCCCAGCCTCTGGCTAAGGCCTGGCTCGAGGCCGCCATTCTCTACCGCACTACCTATTACCCCGAGGGCCGCCTATCCAGGCTTTTTACCCGCTTCGTTCGGCCCGAACAAGTGCCCCCCTTGGCAAGTTAGCCTATGCAGCGATGTGAATATCGGCCGCGCCCGGTCTGGATGGGAGGGCCCTTTACCAGAGCAGCGAACCTATAGGTGTGGATTGAGCCGGGATGGCCTGTGGCTGCACTTTTGCCTCGAGTCTAGTCCCCAGGTGGGCCAAAACCCTACCTCGTGGCTAGAGGCAGTGGATTTGCAACACGTGACCGCGGGCCTCGTGGATCCCAATGGCAAGCTGGAGAACAAACCCTGGGCCTACCTGCGAGTTCACCCTCCGGGTCTATCAGGAGCTTACGGGATAGCCCGCTCTTTGAGGGCCTCGAGCAAAGCCTTACCGAGGGCTTCGCCGGGTTTGCCCTCGCCCCGGTAGGCTTCGGGCTCTTTTTCGATCCAGACATGGCCCTTGTGGTGAAACTGCAAGCTGCGGAAGCCCTGGGCGAAGGTGGCCTCGATGAGCTGACCCAGCGAGCCGGCCTCGAGGCCCTTTTCTTGCAGCGCCTCGAGCAATTCAGCAGGTAGATCGGGCTCGAAGCCCTGCCGGGCGGAAAGCCGCTGGTAGGTGGGCTCGCGCTCTTCCATGGTGCCGCCCTGGGTAAAGTAGCGCTCCAACACCCTATACCAGTCGCCGCTCTTGGTGATGGGGGCCATTGCGGCGTAGGCCTGCTCGAGCGCTTCTGGGCTGTAGTCGTGGTACTGGTTTTCATGTACCACCAGCTCGCGGGGCAGGCGTGGGCGGGGGGCGGGGGTTTCGTCAGGCACGCCCACACAGAGCCCGGCCACCGGCACCACCCCAGGGGGTAGTTGGCAGAGCGCTGTGATCTCCTGAATTCCGTTCAGAACGCCCCCGATCCACACGATGCCGTAGCCCAGGCTTTCGGCCATGGTGGCTAGGGCGCTTCCGGCCAGCACCGCATCGGCAATAGCAAAGTGCAGCGCGGTGCGGGGCCAGCGCCCAAACACCCCGCCGCGGTGCTCGACCAGCCGGCGCAGGCGGTAAATGTCGGCCAGAATCAAAAAGAACTCGGCGCAGGTTTCGATGTGGGGGTTGCTGCCGGAGTAGCTACTTACCTTGCGCCTGAGCTCGCGGTCGCTGATGCGCAGCAGGCTGTACATCTGGGCAGTGGCGTCGGTGGGGGCGCGCTGGGCAGCAAAGAGAATTTTGTCCAGGTCGCCTTCGCGTAAGGGCTCGGGTTTGAACTTGCGCACGCTGGCGCGGCGTTGATAAAAGGCGTAAAAGTCACTCACGGGTCTAGCCTATCGTCCGGCCACGGGTTCAACTGTGGCTCTGCTCGTGCAGTTTCTTGTTTCAGGTAGGCGAGATGGAAAAGGCTTCCTTCTAGCGCAGCGCCTCGATTCCGGGCAAGGTGCCGAGCTCTAGGAGCTCGAGGCTGGCCCCCCCACCGGTGGACACGTGGCTGAACTTATCGGCCATGCCCAGCTTGTTGGCAGCGGCCACCGAGTCGCCCCCGCCAATTACGGTAAAGGCCCCTTCCAGTCGGGCAATGGCCCCACCCACAGCCAGGGTGCCCTTGGCAAAGTCGTCTATTTCGAACACGCCCATGGGCCCGTTCCACAGCACCGTCTTGGCACCTTGCAGGGCTTCGGCAAAGGCTTTAGCGCTCTCGGGCCCGATGTCCAGTCCCATCCAGCCGTCCTCGATGGCATGGGCAGGCATGATGCGGGTAGGGGCCCCGGCCTCGATTTTTTGCGCGGCCACCACATCGGTGGGTAGTAGCAGTTTTACCCCTAAGTCGGAAGCCTTTTTGAGTAACTCGCGGGCCAGATCCAGCCTATCGTCCTCCACCAGGCTCTTACCCACCTGCCCCCCCTGGGCCTTGATGAAGGTGAAGGCCATGGCCCCACCGATCACCATTCCGGTCGCTTTGGGCAGCAGGTTCTCGATCACCCCGATCTTGTCCGAGACCTTGGCCCCGCCCAGCACCACCCAGTAGGGCTTTTCGGGGTTATGCAGCACCCTGCCAATGCTTTCGACCTCCTTTTCCATCAGAAAGCCCGCATAGCTCGGCAAAAACCGGGCCACGCCGGTTACCGAGGCATGGGCCCGGTGGGCCGAACCGAAGGCGTCGAGCACAAAGGCATCGCCCAAACGCGCGAACTTTCTTGCCAGGGCTTCGTCGTTTTTCTCTTCGCCGGACTCAAAGCGCACGTTGTCCAGCAGAATTACCGATCCAGATGAGGCGGCTTTGACGCGCTCGAGGGTTGCATCGCTAGCCGGTGTCAGCTCAGGCGACCCCCCGATAAAAACCACCGGCTTACCCAGGTGCTTTTCCAGCACCAAAGCTACAGGGGCCAGGCTGCTGGCCTCTTCGAATCCGCCCTTGGGCCGCCCTAGGTGCGAGAACAGTACCAGCGTTGCCCCCTGTTCCAAAAGGTGTTTGAGCGTCGGGATGGCCGCCACCACCCGGGTCTCGTCCTCAACCTTGCCTTCCTTGATGGGCACGTTGAAATCAACCCGCACCAGCACGTGCTTGCCGGCTGCATTGAAGTCTTTTAGTGTTCGCACGGTTTACCTCCTGGCAAACCCCCTCTCCCGGGCAGAGGGGTGGGGTGAGGGAAATACTCACAGCCTCTTGCCGATGTACTCGGCCAGGTCGGCCACGCGGCAGCTGTAGCCCCACTCGTTGTCGTACCAGCTCACCACCTTGACCAGGTTGCCCACCACCAGGGTGTCGAGGGCGCTAAAAATGGAGGAGTGGGGGTCGCCCTTGAGGTCGCTGCTGACCAAGGGTTCCTCGGTGTAGGCCAGGATGCCCTTCATGGGGCCCTCGGCTGCTCTTTTCATGGCCGCGTTGATCTCTTCCTTGCTGGCTTCTTTGCTCAGAACGGCGGTGAAGTCCACCACCGAGACCGTGCTGGTGGGTACCCGAAAGGCCATCCCAGCAAACTTGCCCTTGAGTTCGGGTATTACCAGCCCTACCGCTTTGGCTGCGCCGGTCTCGCTGGGCACGATGTTGAGGGCTGCTGCGCGGGCATCGCGGGGGTCGTCCTTCACTGCGTCCACCAGGCTCTGGCTGGCGGTGTAGGCGTGCACGGTGGTTAGGATGCCCTTTTCGATACCAAAGTTATCATTGAGCACCTTGGCTACCGGAGCCAAGCCATTGGTGGTGCAGCTGGCGTTGGAAATGACGTGGTGCCGGTTGGGGTCGTACATGTGTTCGTTAACCCCCATCACCACCGTGAGCATCTCGCCCTTACCTGGCGCGCTGATGATCACTTTCTTGGTACCAGCCTTGAGGTGGGCTTCGGCAGCCTCGAGCTTGGTGAAGCGCCCAGTGGACTCAATTACAATATCGGCCCCAATCTCACCCCAGGGTAGGTTGGCCGGGTCTTTTTCTTCGTACACCCGAATGGTCTTGCCATTTACAGTGATGTTTTTTTCGTCGTAACTGACGCTTCCAGGGAAACGGCCGTAGTTGGAGTCGTATTTGAAGAGGTGAGCCAGGATAGCATTGTCCGAAAGGTCGTTGATGCCCACCACCTCCACCCCGCGCTCCAGCAGAATTCGAAACACCTGGCGGCCAATGCGCCCGAAGCCGTTGATGCCTACTCTCATATATTCCTCCTGTTGGGATCAAACGCCGGATAGACTCCGCGTTCCGCTGGACACTATAACGCCCCAAATAGAAAGACGCCTAGACACAAAGACCCCTACTTTTTTCGTAAAACGGGGTTTTTCCTACAAAAGCCCGATATAAGCTAGGTACCTCTGTACAATTTCCTGTCCGTAGAAGAATGCGATCAGCCCACCTATGGCCAGATAGGGCCCAAAAGGGATCTGACTTTCACCACCAAACCGTCGCAGGATAGAGCCGATAATGGCACCAGCAAAAACCGCGATAAATATCCCTACCAGCAGATTAGTGAAGCCCAGCCAGACCCCTAAAAACCCGGCCAACACCACATCACCGTAGCCCATTACGCTCACGTAGGCGCTTGAGCTTTCGGTTTCGGGCTCAACCTTATCGGAGGGGTTGCGAAACCACCAGTACAGCATTCCGGCCAGGGCTATCCCCCCCGCGCTGACCAGCATTCCCCGCAGGCTTTCCACAGGTGATAGACCCAGTCCCCAGGCCGCCAGAGGAGCAAAGGCCGCCAGTCCTAGGGTCAGGCTGTCGTGCAGGGCGAACACCTTGCCACTGCGGGCGTTGAGTGAAGCATTGAGCAACCCCACCACAAGGCCCAACCCACCCAGCCAGGTGCCACCCACCGTGCCCCACATCCCGCCCCAGGCTCCGACCATGGCTGCCAGATGCACCAGGTGCACACCAAAGGGGCCTTCGCGGGGGCTATCCTTGAAGCGGTTGTAAAGCCACCCGCCATAGCCTGCGAATAAGGCCACCAGACCAGCTCCCATCAAGCCACCGTCCACCGCTGTTTGCAGGTTTTGGGGGAAGCCCAGCAGAAATGCCCCCAGCAGGCCTAGGAAGAACCCGGTAAAGTTGAGCGAGTTGGGGAGGGTTTTGGTGTCAATGTCAATGAAGGACAGTGCGATCAACAGGGCGATAAAGGCCCATATGAACAAGAGCTCGGGAAAAACAGGACGCAGCAGCGCGGCCAGGCCAAAAAGAATTGCCGTTAGGCCCTCCACAGCGGGATAACGCAGCGGGATGGGGCGCTGACATTTTTTGCATCTGCCCCTCAGCATGACCCACGAGGCAACCGGTATCAGCTCCAAAGGGGAGAGCGCATGCCCGCACTGGGGGCAGCGGGAGCGGGGCCATACCACCGACAGGCCAGCTGGGATTCGGTAGATTAAGACATTGAGAAACGAACCCAGCAAACTTCCCAGCAAGAGGGCAAAAACCACGAGGAGAAAAGGGGGTAGCGGCTCCACTCCGCTATTGTAAAAGGGTGCTGGGTAGCCTGTGCATCTGGCTGCCCCAGCGGCAAAGGGGGCCTTTGAGAGCCCCGGTGTGTCTATGGCTTCGCCTTTGATGCTCAAAAGCCCTTTGTTAGAAGTACCGCACGGCTTTACCACCCGCGAAGGTGGGGTCTCATCCGCACCTTTCCATAGCCTCAACCTGGGCATTTCTACTGCTGACCGTCCTGACCACGTGCTGGAAAACCAGCGACGGGTGCTGGCAGCCTTTGGCTATCCGCCAGTGGTGAGCTTACGTCAGGTGCACAGCAATCGGGTGCATGTGGTTGAGGAGGCGGGGGAATGGGAGGGCGACGGGGTGCTTACATCCACGCCCGGGCTGCTGTTGCGGGTTAGTGTGGCTGATTGTTACCCTATCCTGCTACACGACCCGGTGCGGCAGGTGGTGGGGGCGCTGCACGCTGGCTGGCGCGGGGTGGTTTTAGGCATACTGCCGAGGGCGCTCGAGCAGATGCGGGTTTGCTATGGCTCGAGCCCGGATGACATTCGGGTGGCGGTGGGGCCTGGTATCAGCGCTTCCAACTTCCAGGTAGGACCGGAGGTGTTGGAGCAGTTCGAGCGACAGGGTCTGGCCTTTGCCTGGCCTGATCCAGAACACCCCGGCAGGTACCGGATTGACCTCGAGCACGCCATACGCACCCAGGCTCAGAAGGCCGGCATACCTCCCCAGCACTATTGGGCGCTAGGGCGCTGCACTTATGCCGACCCGGTTTTCTTTTCTCACCGCCGCGACAGAGGCCAGACCGGGCGGATGTGGGCTCTAATCATGCTGCCGGTGCCGGGGTCTCAGGGCACCTGAGCTAAGGTGTGCTTTCCTCCTCATGAGTTTTCGATACACTAAGGCTGTGCTCAAGCCTAGGGCTCAGCTCAGGTCGGTTACCGAGATCACTCCCTCATGGCTTCAACAACGGGGTTTGAAGGGGGTACTGCTCGACCTGGACAACACCTTGGTACCCTATAAGACCTATGGTGAGGCTCCTGAAGGCTTACTGGCCTGGCTACAGAGCCTCAAGAAGGCGGGTGTTCCGGTAATGCTGGTCTCTAACGCCAGCCCTAGGAGGGTGCGCTACTGGTGCGAAAAACTGGGAATTCCAGGCTTTGGCCTCGCGGGCAAGCCTTGGTTTGGGCTTCGCAAGGCCGCACGGCTTTTAGGTCTGCCCCCCCGTGAGGTGGCGGTGGTGGGTGACCAGCTTTTTACCGATGTGCTGGGGGGAAATCTGGTTGGGATGTATACAGTGTTGACCCCAGCGCTTTCGCAAGATGAGTTGACGTATACCCGAATGGTGCGAAAGCTCGAGCGCTGGGTGTTGAACAACCGCTGCTTTGGCCCCACCCGCGGCATAAATGAGGAATATGACCCGCAGGATTCCTGCCGAAACCTCAAAATAAGCAAAGACTAGGGAGGAAGTGGTGTCATTTATCAAAGTCCGGCTTAACCGGGGGTTTTTGCAGGCTCCGGGTATTCACCGCCTCGCAAGGGAGGTCTGATGGCGAATGTTTTGACGATTGGCGACAAAAGGTTGGGTGCAGCCCTTTTAGACATGGGTCTGCTGAACGACGAGGAGCTTCAGCGGGCTCTCGAGCAGCACCGCGAAGTTGGGGGAAACCTCTCTGATGTCATCGTTGATTTGGGCCTGCTCTCCGAGCGTCGCATCGCCCAGGCCATTGAGGAGGCCTTTGGCATACCGCTGGTGGAACTGGTGGGAATGGAAATTTCCCCAGAGGCTAAGTCGCTTATTCCGGCGGAACGGGCCAGGGACCTGGGTGCTATTCCCTTTGGCTTGGAGGGCGGCACCTTACGGGTAGCCCTGCTAAACCCCTTGGACAACCTGGTGTTGGAGGAGCTCGAGGATCTCACTAACCAGATCATAGAGCCCTACCTCACCACGCGCTCTTCTTTTCGCTATGCCCTAGCCCTGCACTACCCCGAGCTGGGCTTGCCAGTGCCTCTGCCTCCCACTGCTGTTTCCCCGAGCGATATGCAGCTCGGTGAAATCCTGGTAAACAAGGGTTGGCTGAGCCGAGAAGACCTCGAGGCCGCCCTGGTAGAGCAGGAGCAGACCGGTGAGCTTTTGGGACGCTTGCTTACGCACAAGTACGGTCTAGCTGAGGAAAAACTGTACCGGGCGCTGGCGGAGCAGGCCGGTATTGAGTTCAGAACGGACCTGAGCGACCTCGAGCTGCAACCGGAGGTCTCGGCCTTCTTGTTGCGTCCGGATGCCCTGCGCTACCAGGCGATCCCGGTTCGCCAGGACGGGCAGCGGGTACTGGTGGTGCTGGCCGATCCCCGCCACCGCCACGCTGTGGCCCAATTGGTCGAGCGGCCGACCAGTTTCATTCTGACCCTGCCTAAAATTTGGGAAAGCCTGTTCAACCGGGCCTATCCCGAGAAGAGCCGCATAGGTGAAACCCTGGTGCAAGAGGGTAAGCTGGGCCGCGCGGCCCTTCAGGACGCCCTCCTGGTACAGCGCCGCATGGGCAAGACCCGGCCTCTGGGGGAGGTGCTGGTGGAGCTGGGGTATGTAAGCGCCCAGGACGTGGAGGATGCCCTTGCCAAACAGCGACAGGGGGGCGGGCGGCTGGAGGACACCTTGGTGCAGTCCGGCAAAATAAAACCCGAGATGCTGGCCAAAAGCCTGGCCGCCCAGCTCGGCTACCCCTACATTGACCCCACCGACTCCCCCCCCGATCCTTCGGTGCTCACCTTAGTGCCCGAGTCCACCGTTCGGCGCTACACCATCTTCCCCCACCACCTGGAGGGCAACACCCTAGTAGTTCTGATGAAAGACCCCCGCAACATCCTGGCCATCGATGATCTGCGCATGATCACCAAGCGCGACATCATGCCAGCTGTATCGGCAGAGGTCGCCATCACCAGGCTGATCGAGCGCTTTTACGGAGGCACTACTGGGGTTGAGGAGCTTGCGCGGGAGTTCGAGCTCAAGAAGAAGGAAGAAGAGGCCGCAGAAGCCAGCAACCTGGATGACAACGCGGTGGTTAAGCTGGTCAACAGCATCATCCGCGAGGCCTATTTACAAGAGGCCTCGGATATTCACATCGAGCCGCGCCAATCCGACATTCTGGTACGCATTCGAATAGACGGCAGCCTGCGTGAGTATATGCGTCTACCCAAGGGGGCCGGGCCGGCGGTCGCCTCGAGGGTCAAGATCATGGCCAACCTGGACATTGCTGAGCGACGGCTGCCCCAGGACGGGCGGGTGCGCTACCGCGATCGCTCGATTGACCTGGATCTGCGCCTTTCCACCCTGCCAACTGTATATGGCGAAAAAATCGTGATGCGCCTTTTGCGCAAAGCGGCTGATATTCCCGAAATTGAGCAGCTGGGCTTTGCCCCTGATGTTTTCCAGCGCTTTGAGGACGTGATCTCCAAGCCTTACGGCATCTTTTTGATCACCGGGCCTACTGGTTCGGGTAAATCCTTCACCACCTTCAGTATCCTCAAGCGCATCGCCACCCCTGACAAAAACACCACCACCATCGAAGACCCAGTGGAGTACGAGATCCCTGGCATCAACCAGACCCAGGTTAACCCGGTCGCGGGCCTGACCTTTGCCAAGGCCCTGCGGAGCTTCTTGCGGCAGGACCCCGACATTATCATGGTGGGTGAGATCCGCGACTCCGAAACCGCCAAAATTGCCACTGAAGCGGCTCTTACCGGCCACCTGGTCATTGCCACGCTGCACACCAACGATGCAGCGGGGGCAGTAACCCGTTTGGATGAGATGGGGGTGGAGCTCTTCAACATCTCGGCGGCCCTCATAGGGGTGCTGGCCCAGCGCCTGGTGCGTAGAATTTGTGAGTACTGCAAAATTCAGGTGGAGCCTGAAGCCAGTGTGTTGCGCCGCCTGGGTTTGTCCAAGGAGGATGTGCGCGGCAAGGCCTTCTATAAGGGAACAGGTTGTGAAAAGTGCAACGGTACTGGTTACAAGGGCCGCACGGCCATCCATGAACTCATGGTGGTGGACGACGAGATCCGGCGGGCCATTGTGGAAGGCCAGTCGGCCACCCAGATCAAAGAAATCGCCCGCAGAGGTGGTATGAAAACCCTGCGCGAGGACGGCATCCAGAAGGCCTTTATGGGCTTGACCACCCTGGAAGAAGTGATGGCCCGCACCAACGAGTGAATCAGGGCCCGCTTTAGAGGTGGTCGGGGGGTATTTGGTATGGCTCGAGCTAAAGCTTCTTACGGGGTATGTAAGCTTTGTGGTTACCGTGGCACCAAGGCCAGCATGACCAAACACCTTGCCCGGTGTGTGGAGCAGCCGGTTTCAAACAAAGGAAAGCCGGTTCGCTTGCTGCACCTGCGGATTGAAGACGCTTATAAGCCCTCGCCCTTCTGGATGGATATCGAGATTAAAGCCAGTGCGTCTTTGCAGGTGCTGGACGATTTCTTGCGCGATATCTGGCTCGAGTGCTGCGGCCACCTGAGCCTGTTCAAAATAGACGGGGTGATTTATGAAGCGGTTATTGACCGCAGTTGGGGACTGGACGACTCAAAGTCCATGGAGGTCGCGCTGGGCAAGGTGGTGCAGGTGGGCTCGAGCTTTGCTTACGAGTACGACTATGGCTCAACCACCGAACTCCGGCTCAGGGTGCTGGGCGAACGCAATGCTTACCTGAAGAAAGACCTGCGCCTGCTGGCCCGCAACGAACCACCGGAGTGGCGGTGTACGGTGTGCGGCCAACCGGCCACCCAGATAGACACCGAGTGCGCCTACGAGATGGACCATCCCTTCTTCTGCGACCTGCATGCCCAGGAGCATGCGCAACAGCGCCACGACGGTGACGATTACATGTTCTTACCCGTGGTCAACTCGCCGCGCATGGGAACGTGTGGCTATACAGGCCCTGCCGATGAAAGCCCTTACCTCGCCTAGAGCACCCTTTATATTGATGTGGTCTCTTCCTGGGGCCCCGTCTGAAGCGCAGGCAGCAAGAGATCGGGCCATCATCCTGGGCTCGCCTGCCCTTAGACGGAGTGGTTCAGGCGGGGTTGCTATCATAAGGGCGGGTGATCCAACCCTATTTGCGCTGTTGGGCGGTAGAATCTCAGCTATGAGCTGGAAAGACTACTTGCAGCAACACCAGTCCGTCCATCTAGAAGACTTCCGCGACTTTCTCGCCATTCCCAGCATCTCGGCCCAGCCCGACCATCAGGCCGATGTGCGCCGGGCGGCGGACTGGCTGGCCGAGCGTTTCCGCAAGGCCGGTTTTACTGCCGAAGTGCTGCCCACCGCCGGGCACCCGGTGGTGCTGGCCGAATACTGCCCCTACCCCAACCGGCCTACCGTGCTTTTCTACGGCCACTACGACGTACAGCCCGCCGACAACCCCGAGCGCTGGAACTCCCCACCCTTTGAACCCACCGTGGTGGATGGCCGTATTGTGGCCCGCGGGGCGTCGGATATGAAGGGCCAGGTCATGGCCTTCCTGCTGGCAACGGAAGCCCTTATTGCCACCGGAAACCTGGGCCTCAACGTTAAAGCCCTGATTGAAGGGGAAGAAGAGATCGGCAGCCCCAGCCTGCCAGCTTTTATCGAGCAGAACCGAGCGCGGCTCTGCTGCGACATGATTATCAACGGCGATAGCGGCCAACTTTCCGAGACTACGCCACTCTTGAGCCTGGGTGCGCGGGGCATTTGTGGGCTCGAGTTCGACCTGATTGGCCCCAGCCACGACCTGCACTCCGGCTCCTGGGGCGGCCAGGTGCAAAACCCCCTGCATGCCATGGCCGAGCTCATTGCCTCGCTGCACAACCCCGATGGCAGCGTGGCGGTAAAGGGCTTTTACGACGATGTGGAGCCCCTAGGCGCCGAACTGCGGGAATGGTACAAGCGCATCCCCTGGAACGAGGAGGAGATGAAGCAGAAGCTCGGGGTGCCCGAGTTTTATGGTGAAGTGGGTTATACCGCCTGGGAACGCATCACCGGGCGGCCTACGCTCGAGGTCAATGGGATGTGGGGCGGCTATATGGGGCCGGGGGGTATGACCGTGATTCCTTCCACCGCCCACGCCAAAATAACCTGCCGCCTGGTGCCCCAGCAGGATCCGGAGAAGATTTTGACCCTGGTGCGGGCGCACTTAGAAGAGCACCTGCCCAAGGGGGTGCGCCTGCAAGTACGGGTCAAGGAGTCGGGCGCCCCGGCCTTCCGCATGCGGGCCGATCACCCGGTGGCCCAGGTGGCCCGGGAAGTGCTTACCGAGCTTTATGGGGTGCCGCCGGTGGAGACCATGTTTGGTGGCTCGGTGCCCATTCTAAGTACCCTTAAGCAACTTCTGGGCCACGACCCGGTGAGCTTTGGCTTTGGCCTCGAGGACGAGCTTATTCACTCACCCAACGAGTTCTTCAGGCTCTCCAGCTTTGAAAAAGGCAAGCAGGGCTATGCCATGCTTCTGATGCACCTGGCTCGTTGAGCGCGGCTAAAGAGCCTCATGTCATCTAGTGGCTGTTACAGCTCTGGGAGGCCTTGGTAAAGGATAGCTAAACGCCAAGGTTAAACCTGGCTGAATAGCCTCTCACTAGGACTAGAACCTGCATCCTAGGCTGAAGGTGGAGGAGGCCATACATGAAGCGAATCTTCCCAATGACCATTGGACTCTTTCTGGCAGGTGCGCTGGCCGCGCCCCAACTCAGCCCTCAGGGCATCATCGTCAACCCAGTGCCTACCGACCTGCAGGTGCGGGTCTGGGTTGACAAAGACCCTAGCAAAACCGGCAACCCGGTTTACCAGATCGGGGAGCGCATCCAGGTCTCGGTGCAGGTTAACCAAGATGCCTACGTATATATCTTCAGCGTCAAGGCATCGGGTGAAATTGACCTGATCTTGCCCAATGCCTTTGACCAGAATAACCTGCTGCGCGCAGGCGAGACCCGTACCTACCCACCTGCCGTGGGCGCTCGCTACGAGCTTGTAGTGGACGGGCCTGAGGGACAGGATCGGGTGCTGGCCGTAGCCAGCCGCCAGCCCTTATCTCTGGCCCAAATTGCCGATATCCGCACAGGCCGGGTGAATGTGCAGGGTGCAGATAATCTGGCTCGAGCCCTCTCGATTGTGGTCACGCCGCTGCCCCAGCAGGACTGGGTTTCTAACGTGGCTTTCTTCATCGTGGGGCGGGCGGCAGTTACCCCTGTACAACCCGTACAGCCTGTACAACCTGGCACGGGCACCCTTAGCGTGAACTCGAGCCCGTCGGGGGCGCAGGTGCTGGTTGAAGGCCGGGTTGTCGGCAACACCCCCCTTAGCCTGGTTCTGCGCCCCGGTAGGGTGGATGTGGAACTGCGCCTGGGGGGCTACCAGACCTTCCGCACTGTGGCCCAGATCCGGCCCGGCGAGACCACGGTCATCAACGCCAACCTGATTCCGCTGGTGCAGAATGGTTTGCTACAGATCAGCTCTAACCCTCCGGGGGCACAGGTGCTGCTAAACGGCCGGGTGGTAGGTAACGCACCGCTCAACCTGACCGTGCAGCCGGGACGCTACGAGGTCGAGCTGCGCTTGAGTGGTTATCAGAACTTTCGTGCAACGGTAAATGTGGGCAGCGGCCAGACCGTGCCGCTTAATGCCATTCTGCAGACCCTACGCGGGACGCTCGAGGTCTTTACCAATGTGGAAGCCCGTATCTTCTTGGATGGGCGAGAGGTGGGCCAGACCCGCGGAGGCCTCCTGCGCCTCGATGAGCTGGAGGCTGGCAGTGTTCAGGTGGTGGCCCTGGCCCCTGGCTACCGTGTGGTTTTCCAGGATATCCGCATCGAGGCCGGGCGCACGCAGCAGGTACGGCTTAACCTGGGGCGGGCCCGGTAGCACCTGGCTCTTTTAGGTAAAGTGCAGGTGGGTCGAGCAAGCCACCGAGGCCCTATCCCTGAGATAGGGCCTCGCCAGACTATGACCGCTCTTGCAGGGGGTTCCTTCGGCCCCCTGTACCCCCGAACTGCAGGCTGGTCTGCCACGGGTTTGCACAGCACTGCAATTGTGCATGTTGGCAAGCGGGGATGATGTATTATCCTGCTGGGAAGTAGGGTTGCTTTACGAGGATTCTATGGAGCTAAAAGTAGGAGTTGTAGGGGTCGGTGTGATGGGTACCTATCACGCCCAGGTCTACGCAGGGCTGCCTGGGGTTCGGCTGGTAGGGGTGGCCGACCCTGATCCTTTTCGCCAGATTGCCATTGAGCAGGACCTAGAAGTGCCGGCCTTCGACAGTCCAGAGGAGCTGCTTGGCAGGGTTCAGGCGGTCTCGATCGCCTCGCCAACCTCGCTGCACTACGAGCAGGCTCGCATGTTTTTAGAGGCCGGGGTACACGTGCTTTTAGAGAAGCCCATGACCCGTACCATGCAGGAGGCGCGGGAGCTGGTGCGCTTGGCCGAAAAGCGCGGGGTCATCCTGCAGGTGGGGCACATCGTGCGGTTTTACCGGGCTGTGAACGACCTGATGAGCATGGTCAAGACCCCCTGGGTACTCGAGGCCCGCCGCTTAGGCAATAACCGCCGGATACGCGACATCGGGGTGGTGCTCGACCTGATGATTCACGACCTGGACCTGGTGCTCTTGCTGCTGCGGGAAAAGCCCCTACGCTACAGCGTGGTGGGCCGGCAGGTGGAGGGGTTGGATGAATATGCCCAGGCGGTGGTGGATTTTCCTTCAGGAGCCCGGGCGCTTTTTACTGCCAGCCGAATTTCGCCCCAGGTCGAGCGTTCGCTCACTATCACCCAGCCGGGCGAGGTATTGCGCCTGGACTTCAACAGCGAGTACACCGAACTCTCCTTACATCGCTCGCCCCCTATGCAGCCCAGCTCCGAGCAGGCCGAGCCCAACGGGCGCACCCAGGTGCAGACCGAGCGTATCGCCATACACAACGACAACCCCCTGCGCCGCCAGCTCAAGCATTTCGTGGACCGCATCCAGAAGGGAGAGCCCTCACTGGCAACCCTCGAGGACGACCTGCAGGCCCTCGAGCTGGCCCTCGAGCTTTCCAGCACCTTACAGCCCGTGATGAACCGCTAACGCCAAAGCACATTTGCACAGCTCCTGAGCCCCTTTAGTATTAAGCAGTGGATATTTACCAGATCCTGAAGCTTTTGCCCCACCGCTATCCCTTCTTGCTGGTCGACCGGGTTTTAGAGGTCGACGAGAGGCGTTTTCGTGCTTTAAAAAACGTAACCTTCAACGAGCCCTACTTCCAGGGTCATTTTCCTGGCTACCCCATAATGCCGGGGGTGCTGTTGATCGAGGCCATGGCCCAGGCCGCAGTGGCGGTGGTAATCCAGCAGCCGGAGTATAGGCCGGGGGGGCTGGTGTTTCTGGTAGGGGTCGAGGAAGCCCGCTTCAAAAAGCCGGTGGTTCCAGGGGATACGCTTTTTCTGGAGGGGGAATTGCTCGCATACCGGCGTGGGTTAGGAAAGGTTAGGGTAGAGGCGCAGGTGGGAGGCGAGCTGCGGGCCGAGGCCACCCTGACCTTCATGCTGCGTTCTGCAACGGGAGGGGCACTTTGATGAGCCGGATGACCATCCATCCAACAGCGGTGGTTTCCCCCAAAGCCCAGCTGGCTCCTGATGTCAAGGTAGGGCCTTACACGGTAATCGAGGGTCCCTGCGAGATTGGCCCCGGCGTTGAACTGGGGTCCCATGTGGTGATCCACCCCTTTGTGCGGCTTTTGGCTGGGGTCAAGGTGGGGCCGCACGCGGTGTTAGGCGGTGAACCGCAAGACCTGAGCTTTAGAGGGCAGGAAACCTGGCTTGTGGTGGGCGAAAACACGGTGCTGCGTGAGGGGGTTATCCTGCACCGCTCTACCCGCGAAGAGCAGCCCACCCGCATCGGCGCGGGCTGTTACCTGATGGGCCAGGTTCACGTGGGGCATGATGTCCAAGTGGGTGATGGGGTAATCCTGACCCAAGGGGTGGCGGTAGCGGGACACGCGGAGATTGGCGACTACGCGGTGATAGGAGGTCTAGCGGGCATCCACCAGTTTGTGCGGATTGGGACCCGGGCCATGGTGGGGGGTCTCTCTAAGATTACCCAAGATATCCTGCCTTTTACCCTGGCTGCAGGCAGCCCAGCCCTGCACTACCGCCTCAACACAGTGGGTTTACGCCGGGCGGGCATCACGGGCGAGCGCTACCGGGTGCTGGAGCAAGCCTTCCGGGCTATGCGTGAGGGCCGCTCCCTCGAAGCCCTGCCCGATACCGAGGAGCTGCAGGCGCTCAGAGCTTTTCTGGCGGCTCCTTCCCGCCGCCATCTCTCGGGCTTTGTGAGTGGCACACGGCGCTTTGAGGATTAAGGCCACGAAAGAAGATGCTGGACGAAATTCTACTGCTAACCAACGGCCCCGGCGAGCTTTCGACCTGGGTGCCACCGGTGCTCTCACGCCTTAGGCGAGAAGTGCCAGGAGCCCGTATCGAGCTGTTTTTGATTCGCGATCAGTTTGCTGCGGGAACCGAGCAAGCCAAGGCTCGAGCGCTCTGCCTGGATGCCCTTTCGGGCCGGGGGGGGCTAGCTCGCAGGCTGCTGAGTGGCAGATCCAGGAGGCGGGGTGTGGTGTTGATGCTAGGTGGGGCTCCCCGCGATGCGGTGTTGCTAGGCCGAGCCACAGGCTACCCAGCTTTTTCCTACACCTTTGACGCCAAGGCCTACCATCCCGCTCTGCAAGCTGTGCTGGTGGACTCTCAGCGGACCAGGCTGGCCATGCAGGCTAAATGGGCAGGCCCGGCCCGCATAACGGTGGTGGGCAATCTAGTGGTGGACGCCCTAAACGAAGCGCCTCTGCAGCCCGCTCCCGAGGCCGATGTGTTGCTCTTTGCCGGTAGCCGTCCCTTTGCTGCTCGCTATCTGCTGGGGTTTTTGCTGGCGGTGGCTGAGGAGATGGCCGCTCAGCAGCCTGGCCTCAGGTTTGCCTGGGTGTGCAGCCGTTTGCTGCCGGAGGCGCTGGTGAACGAGGCGCTGGAGGGTAGGCTGGTGAAGGATTTGGGCGGGGTGGGGGCGAGTTGGGCGGAAGGGGGCTTGCGAACCTGGCGTGGCCTCGAGGTAGCTGTGCTGGATGAGCCTCAGCGCTACTGGGCTATGCGCCGGGCTTCTTTGGCCATCACCATCCCGGGTACCAACACCCTCGAGCTGGCCCTAGCAGGCCTGCCTTCACTGGTGCTTTTGCCCTTGCACAAGCCGGAGTTGCTGCCCCTTGAGGGCGTTTGGCACTGGCTCTTGAGCATGCCAGGGGCTCGAGCCCTCAAGCGCGAATTCGTGCGGCGCATGGCCGCGCGTATACCCCACCTGGCCCTGCCCAACCAGTGGCTAGACGAACAGGTTTTTCCTGAACTGCGGGGGGTTTTCAGCCCGGCTGAGGTGGCTGCTGTGGGACTCGAGCTGCTTGTTCCAAAAAGAGCCCAGGAGGTTCGGGCCAAGCTTGAGCGCTTGGAGGCCTTGCCGGGTGCCGATAGGCTGGTGGGGTATGTGCTGGCGCACAGTGGCTAGGGGCCAGTGGTTTTTTTGCCCACGGCCACGACCAGGCTAATTTCACATTCACCCTTGCACTTCAAGCTCCGCTGAACCCATGAACCTCCTTCAGCTACTCCGTCCTTTCTGGTGGCAAATCCTGCTGGCTACGGGTCTGGCACTGCTACCAGCTTTTGCCCAGGCTTGGCTGCCAGGCCGGGTGATCAAGCCCCTCTTCGACCAGGTGCTCTCTGGGCAGTTTGAGCGTCTGGGCGAGGTGCTTTGGGCTGGGGCTGGGCTGCTGCTGTTGCTGGTACTGGGCGGATATATGCTGGAGGCTTTTTTGGGCTATATCTCGGTCAGAATCCCAGCGGTTTGGCGGGAGCGGGTGTTTGAGCGACTACTACATACCGACCTGATAGCCCTTCCGCCCTCTTCGGGGGGGCTCACTGGGCGGCTGGTGGGCGACCTAAAGGAGATCGAGGGTTTCTTGTTCCATAGCCTGGGGGGGCTTCTGGCGCAAGGCGTGCTGCTTTTGGCCCTGCTCTGGCAGCTTTTGTTGGGCTATACCCAGCTCACCCTTTACCTGCTGCTGGCGCTCCCGCCCATGGTGCTGCTGCTGGGCTGGGTGGGAACCTGGGTAACCCGTTATAGCCGCCGGACCCAGGCTGCGCTGGAGCGGTTGGCAGGTCGTATGGCCGAAGGTTTTGCGCGGCTAGAGCTGGTGCGTGCGCTGCACCTAGAAGATTTCATGCGTGAGCGTTTCCGTCGCAGCAACCTGCAGCAGTACCGGCTGGGGCGCACCCGCAGCCTGATCGCTGCGCTGAACCTACCATTGGGCCAGCTTGCTACCACCTCTATCCTAGGGTTGCTGCTTTTTTTGGGGGTGAGCGCAGTGGAGCGCGGCCAGATGTCGCCAGGTGACCTGGCAGCCTTCATGAGTCTGCTGGCCCTAACCATCACCCCCCTGCAGGTGCTTAGTCGTGTGGGTACAGGCTTCGCCCAGGCCGAAGGGGCAGCTGCCCGTCTGGTAGAGTTGCTCAAGCTACCCCGGGCACCGGAGATGGGCCAGCACCGCCCCCAGGTCCTGGAGGGGGCGCTCGAGCTGCGCCACCTCAGCTTTGCCTATCCTGGTGGCCCGACCATCCTACAAGACCTCAACCTGCGTATAAAACCGGGCTCGTTCATAGCTATTGTGGGCCCCTCGGGTGCAGGCAAGAGCACCCTGCTGCGCCTGCTGCTGGGCCTGTACCGTCCGAGTGAGGGGCAGGTTCTGCTGGACGGGCGTGACCTGCAAAGCTACGACGCCCACTGGCTACGCTCCCGCCTGGCCTGGGTGCCCCAGGAACCTTTGTTGTTTGCTGGAACTGTGCAGGAAAACCTAGCTGCTCTGGCTCCTATGGCCACCCCAGAGGCTATGCTAAAAGCCCTGGAGACAGTGGGCTTGCGGGCCGAGATAGGCCTCTCAACCCTGCTGGAAGACCACGGTGGGGGGCTTTCGGTGGGGCAGCGGCAGCGGCTGGCCATCGCGGCAGCCTTGTTGCGCGAGGCCCGGGTGCTCTTACTCGACGAGATCACCAGTGCCCTGGATCGCAGCAGCGAGGGACAGGTGGTGGCTGCCCTGGAAGCGGCTCGAGCGGGGCGCACGGTGATTGTGGTGGCCCATCGCCTCACCACCGTGCAGCAGGCCGACCAGATTGTGGTGATGGAGGGGGGTCGGATTGTGGAGGTGGGCCGCCACGCCGAGCTGATGGCCCTGGGTAGGGTTTACGCGAGCCTGTGGCAGGGGTAGGTGGCCGTCGGCTGCTAGAATTTGTGGTGTAGCCGCCCGCTGTTTTGTGCTGCTCAAAACCGGCCTGCTGGCTTGTGGGTCTGGCAAAAAAGGATAAAGAACATTTCTTTGCGCTGCTATGGGAGGCTTATGCAGGAATACCTGAAGAAAGCTCGAGGGGGCCGGGTGGTGCAGACCCCCTTTTTGGAGCCTGATGCGCTGGAGGAGCTGCGCCGCTTGGCCAAGCAGGAAGGCCTTCGCCTCGAGGCCTTTGGGGGCCTGCCGCTGGCCTCGAGGCAGGTGGCGGTGCTGTTCCCCGAGCACATTCCCGCGGTAGCCGACCCCACCCGGGTGGTGTTCCTGGCCTTTGAGGGGGATCTGGAGGCGCTCGAGGACAAACTGCGCGCAGCACTGGAGCCTGGACTGCTGGGCGATATTGAAGAGACCCGAGAAGGCTTTTTGCTGGCTACCCTGCCCAAAGGGCTCAAAACCCTGCAAGAATTGGGAATCCAGGCCCAAGAAGCCGCTCCTGAGCAACTGCCCAAAGCGCGGGAGCGCACCCGCAGCGTGGTGGTGCCCAGCCTGCGGGTAGATGTGGTGGGAGCCAGGGGTTTTGGGGTTTCGCGTACCTATTTTGCCCAGGGGGTCAAGGCGGGCAAGGTCAGGCTGCGGGGCAAAACCGCCTCTGTCAAAGATGAAATAACCGAGGGCGACCACCTGCTGGCTGAAGGGTTAGGCAGTTTGGTGGTCAAAAAAGTGCTGCACCGAACCAAACGGGGCAACGTGAAGCTGGAGCTCGAGGTATCGCGCTAGCGGATTGATAGACCCTCGGGGCCAAACCGCAGGCGCTCGGGCTTGACCCCCAACACCAACTCCAGCAGCTCTGCGGCGAGTTGCTGAAAGACCCGGGCCTCTTTGGCGTCGTTTTGTTGCAAGGCGGCCACGTAACCGGCTAGGGGCAGGGTAGCCAGGTGAATGAACAACTCGTATAAGGTCTGCCGTTCGCGGTTGCTGAGCTTCTTGAAGGCGGGTGAGGCGCCTAGGGCCTCGTCGGCAGTAGCCTGGAAGGCCAGCAGGCTTGCTTCCGAGGGCTCCTGTCCGGTGGCGACCATGTAACAGGAGCCCACGAAGTAGCTTAGGGCCATAGCCAAGTTGTTCGGGCGGCCCAGCCGCCGGGCCTCCTCTTCGTATAGCTTTTGGCCTTCGCTAAAGAGTTCTTTTAGCAGGCTTTGCGCCTCGCGGTCTTTGCTAAGGGTGCGGGTGATGGTGTCTATCAGCAGCGGGCTTGGGCCAGGTTGGAAGCTAGTGGCTGTAGGCCTGGGTCGGCTGGAGGGGCTGTTGGCAGCATTAGGCTGGGAGGGGGTGCTAGGTTTGCGGCCCAGAGAGCCCAGGATGATGCGATTAATTTCCATCTGGCTGGTGTTCATGGCGTTGGCGTAGAGCTGGAACATGTTGGCCTGCCAGAGGGTTTGGAAATTGGTGATCGGTACCATGCCGCCCCCAGCGATAAACTGGGCCTGGGCGGGGCCTGTCAGCAATCCCAGTAGACAGGCTTTGAAAAGCAGCAGAGGCCTGAGCATGGGCTCATCTTAGGCTAGCTAAGGGGAGCTAGACTGTAGGTTGCTTACAAAAGGCGCTTTTGAGCCAGGTGGCGATCTCATCGGAGATCTGCTGGGCCAGCGGGTCTAGAAGCATATCATGCTGGCTTGGGTAGACGCGGTACTCCTTGTGGGGGCCTCCGATAAGCTCGAAATAGCGTCGTACGGCGGCTTCTGGTACGGTGTCGTCGTGGGCTGCCTCGAGCACTAAAGCCGGGGCCCAGACCCGCGGCAGCAGCTTTGGAAGACGCTGCTGGAGTGCAATCAGTTGCGACAGGGCCGAGGTCGGGAAGTTGGGGTAGTTGGGGCTTTTGGCACGCCGCCGGGCTTCTTCGGCGGGGTCGGTGCTGTAGGCCCAGGGTTTAATGGGGTGCAGCAGGGGGGCCAGGTAAGCCAGCCGGTTTTTGAAGCCCAAGGCAGGGGCTAGGGCTACCAGGGCAGCAGTTTTGTGTTCGGCGGCCAGCCAGCCCGCCAGTAACCCCCCCATCGAGAGCCCCACCACGGCCCGGGGTTCGGGCAGGGCCAGATAAGCTTCGCGGGCGGTCTGGAGCCAGTCCTGCCAGCGCACGCCCCGCAGGTCTTCGGGCCGGGTGCCATGGCCGGGCAGGGTGGGCTGGCTCACTTTGAACCCGGCCTTGCGCAGCGTTTCGGGTAGGGGTCCCATGGTCAGAACAGGGTGCGAGGTAAAACCGTGTAAGACCAGAATGTTTGACATAAACCGACCTTAGCATATCGCTCCACTCACAGACGTGCCTCCCATGCGAAAGGCAACTACGATGTACATAGCAAAGCAATCGAGTGGTAAGCAGCCCAATGTTTGCGCAGAGCGCTCTACTGTATGCAGACTATGTGCACGGTATCGCCGAAAGACCCCTATCCAAAGCCCCAGGGAGGGCTCAAGCCTGGCCGGCTCCGCATCGGGTAGGCTTCAGCTTTTGTGCTCCACCACCAGCACCCGAAAATCGTTGAGGTTGTGGGCGGTCTCACCGGTGATGAGCAGATCTCCCAGAGCCTGGAAAAACCCGTAGGCGTTGTTTTCTTGCAGCAGGGCCTTCAGGTCTAGACCCCTCTGGTGGGCCTGGTTCCAGCTATCGGGCCGCAAGATGGCGCCCGCCGCTTTGCTGTTCCCATCTATGCCGTCGGAGTCGGCGGCCAGGGCCCAGAGGCCCTCCTGGCGCAGATAGAAAGCCAGCCAGGCCAAAAACTCCTGGTTGCGTCCCCCCTGGCCCGACCCGCGCACCGTCACGCTGGCCTCGCCGCCGGAGAGCAAGACCACTGGGGGGCGGAAGGGCTGGGCGTGGGTGCGGATGCTTTGCACCAAGCTGGCATGAAAGCGGGCCAGCTCGCGGGCCTCGCCCTGGAAGCGGTCGGAGAGGATCACCGCTCGATACCCCTGGGCCTGCCAGAAGCGCTGGGCGGCCTCGAGCAGAGCCTGATTGCTGCCAATAAGACGGTTTTCTACCCGCCGGAAGAGGGCCTCCCCCGGCTTGGGCGACTCGGGCAGGGCGCCCCTTGCGCCCTGGATCAGGTGTGCGCGTACTTGAGGGAAGTCCAGGCTGTACTTGTCGAGTACCGCCAGGGCCTCGGCAAAGGTGGTCGGGTCGGCCACGGTGGGCCCTGAGGCGATCACCGAGAGGTCGTCGCCCGGCACGTCGGAAAGGTACAGGGCCAGAATACGGGCCGGGGTGGCCGCCGCCAGCCGCCCGCCCTTGAGGGCCGAGACGTGCTTGCGCACCGCGTTCACCTCCAGGATATCGGCCCCTGAGCGCAATAGTGCTTGGGTCAGGGCCTGCTTGGTGGGTAGGTCAATCCCCCAGGGTGCACACAAGAGCGCGCTGCCACCCCCCGAGACCAAAAGCAGCAGCAGCTCGTCGGCTTTGAGGCGACTGACGGCTTGCAGGACTTTTTGTCCGGCTACCACGCTCTGCTCGTCGGGGACGGGGTGGCTGGCCGGTATGATCTGGCCCCCATCTGCTCGAGGCCAGATGCGGCCTTCCTCGGCCTTGGGCACCGCGATAAACGGAACCCGGGGAAACCGCTCCTGGGCGGCGGCCAGCATGCTCATGGCCGCTTTTCCCACCGAAACGATAAGCGCGGGCGTTTCTTGTGGCAGGTGCGCTGCGGTGAGGTGGGCGGGGTGGGTTTGCTCCAGGGCGTGCTGGAAGCTGGCGACGAGCAGCTCGCGCATACACGCATTCTATCCGCAATGGCCGCGTCAAAGCCTATCACCGCAGGGCTGACGCTGCTAAAGGTCGAGGGATGCGCGGCGCGTAGCCTTCGATGTTCAAGGCGATTTTACCGCTCGGGCAGGATGGGGCCTCCGCTGTAGGCCCGCTCGAGCAGCTCAAGGGTGTGCAGCACCGGAATTTCCCGCCCCAGCTTACGCAGGTGGCTTTGGATCTGGGTAAAGCAGCCGATGTTGCCGGTGACCACCAGCTCGGCCCCGGTGGCCAGGATGTGGCGGGCTTTGCGTTCGCCCAGGGTGGCGGCGATTTGGGGCTGCTCGAGGTTATACGTACCCGCCGAGCCACAGCACAGCTCCCCCTCGGGAATCTCGAGGAGCTCGAGGCCGGGGATGCTTTGCAGCAATTGGCGCGGTTCGGCCCGCACCTGTTGGGCGTGGGCCAGGTGGCAGGCGTCGTGGTAGGCCACCTTGAGGGGCTGTTGGAGCGGGGGCACTTCCTTCAGGCCCAGCTCGACCAAAAAGACCGAGACGTCCTTGACTTTGGCCGCGAGTTGGCGGGCCTGGGCCTCTTCAGCCTCGCCCTGGAAGAGCAGGGGGTACTCCTTGAGGCCCGAGCCACAGCCCGCGGCATTGGTAAGGATAGCGTCGTAATCGCCAGCAAAGGCAGCCAGGTTGTTGCGGGCAAACTGCAAGGCCCGGGCCCGTTCGCCGGTGTGCATGGCTAGTGCGCCGCAACAGCTTTGCCCTGGGGGGATCACCACCTCGACGCCATTCTGGGCCAGTACCCGCAAGGTGGCGCGGTTGAAATTAGGCTGTAACACCTGCTGGGCGCAGCCGGCCAGGAAGGCCACCCGGGCCCGCCGTTCACCTTCTGCCGGAACCACCGCGGGCAGGGGTTCCGGCTTGGGCAGCCCATTGGGGAGGAGCTCGAGGGGAGCCTTCAGCAAAGGCGGCAGAAGGGGCTTCATGAGCTTGCCTAGCTGGCCCAGCCGGGCCGCGACGCGGAACCTGGTGGGGTAGGGGAGGGTCTCCTGGATGGCCAGGCGAAAGAGCTTCTGGAAGGGGGAGCGCTGTCGCTGGGGCTCGCTCCAACCCCGGTAGGTGGTGATGAGCTCGCCGTAGGGCACCCCGCTGGGGCAGGCGGTGACGCAGCCCAGGCAGCCCAGGCACTTGTCCAGGTAGGGCTGGGCCTCCTCTGGTTGCAGGTGGCCTTCCAGCACCTCCTTTATCAGAAAGATGCGCCCCCGGGGGGAGTCCATCTCCTCGCCCAGCACCTGATAGGTGGGGCAGGCTGGCAGGCAGAAGCCGCAGTGTACACAGGCCTCGATGGCATGGGCCATGATTTCGCCCTGGGGGCCGAGCTTTTCAACGTCAATCTTGTGCTGCATAAAGCTCCATTGAGCGGTCAGGGGTGATATGCGGTGAACTTGCCCTGCGGGTCGAGCGCGGCGGTAACGCGGTGGCCCATCACTTGCCCCAAGTCTATGCCAATCTGGGGACGCGGCGTAGTGCCCTTTAGAACCAGGCCAGATAAGTTTTCCGACTTGAGCAGGGTATCCAACCGCTCTAGATCGTTGTTCCAGGCCATATACAGCAGGTTGCCGGCGCTCATATAGCGCCTGGGAGCGCCGCCCAGTGCTTTTTCCAGGGCGGGGATCTGCCGGGCGGTGAGCGCTACCTTGACCAAGTAGCCCTCGCCCAGGTTAAGCGGGTTCAGGCTGCGCCAGTACAGAGCCTCGCCCTCACCCTGCAAGACTTCGCCGCTTCTGCTCAAAAAGAGCTGGAGCCGCTCCAGCCGGGCCGAGAGGGCCTCGGGCAGGCCGCCCAGGCGCAGGATGAGGGTGGCGGAGGGCTCGAGGTCGAGGGCATACAGCTCGATGGGTGAACCCGCCAGCTTGTAGAGGGCTTCCAGGGCCGCTTCCAGCGCAGGAAAGGTGATCCGCAGGGTGGCGGTGGCTTTGGGGAAGGGAAAAACCTTGAAGGCCAGCTCGGTCAGGATGCCCAGCCGCCCCAGGCTGCCGACCATCAGCTTGGGCAGGTCGAACCCGGCGGCGTTCTTCACCACCTTGCCGCCCCCGCGCACCAGGTTGCCCTCACCGTCCACGAATTGCACCCCCAGGATGAAGTCGCGCACCCCGCCAAAGCGCTGGCGCAGGGGGCCAGAAAGCCCCGCCGCTACCGTGCCCCCCAGGGTGGCCCCCTGCTCGACCAGGGGGGGGTCGAAGGGCAGGTACTGCCCGTTTTGCGCCAGCAGTTGTTCCACCTCGGCCAGCCGGGTCCCGGCCCGGGCCACCAGCACGTACTCGCCCGGGTCGTACTCCAGCACCCCCGACAGGCCGCTCATCTCCAGCACGGCCTGGCCTTCGCGGGGTGTGGAGAGCGTCGGTTTGCTCCCGCCCCCCCGGGGCAGAACTCGAGGTTGGCTGCGGACGGCTTCCTGCACCTCGGCGGGGCTGGTGGGGTAGAGCACATCAGCCGTCATGTGCTACTCCCGCCAGATGACCCCGGCTTTTTCCAGGGGGTGAGGCCCAGAGTGCATAAGCGCAGGGGCTTCGCCTCCGGGGAACATCTTGCCCCGGTTGGAAAGCTCGAGGGGGTCGAGGGCCCGGCGGATGCGCTGCATGGCGGCCAGGTCGGCCTCGGAGAACATCTCGGTCATGTAGGCTTTTTTCTCCATGCCCACCCCGTGCTCGCCGGTGATGGAACCGCCCAGCGCCACGCACAGGCGCAGAATCTCCCCGGCCAGTTCCTCGGCCCGCTCGAGCTCCCCCGCCACCCGCCCGTTGTAGAGGATCAGGGGGTGCAGGTTGCCGTCGCCCGCATGGAAGACATTGGCGACCCGCAGGCCATAGTGCTCAGAAAGTCGCTCAATTTCCTGCAGGGCCTGGCCCAGCCTGGAGCGGGGCACTACCCCGTCCTGCACGATGTAGTCCGGCGAGAGCCGCCCCACCGCCGAGAAAGCGGCTTTACGCCCCTTCCAGATTTTCATGCGCTCCTGTGCACCCTGGGCCACCCGCACCTCGTAGGCCCCGGACTGCCGGATGACCTGGTCTAAACGGCGGGCCTCGGCTTCGACCTGGGGAATTTCACCCTCGAGTTCCACAATCAACAGGGCGCGGGCCTCTTGGGGGTAGCCGGCCTGGACGGCGGCCTCGGCGGCTTCGATGGCCAGCGAGTCCATAATCTCCATCGCGCCCGGCAAAAGCCCCGAGGCCACCACCGCTGCCACCGCATCGCCGGCTTTGGCCAGCGAGTCGTAGGCCGCCAGCACGGTGTGGTAGGTCTCGGGCTTGGGCAGCAGGCGCAGGGTAATTTCGGTGGCGATGCCCAAAAGTCCCTCGCTGCCCACAAACAAGCCCAACCAGTCGGGGCCGGTGTTTTCCAGGCTTTCGCTGCCCAGCGTCACCGTCTCGCCGTCGGGCAGCACCACCTTGGCCGCCAGCACGTGGTTGGAGGTCATGCCGTACTTGAGGCAGTGGGCCCCCCCGGAGTTGAAGGCCAGGTTCCCCCCAATGGTCGAGACCGGCTGGGAGGAGGGGTCGGGGGCATAGTAGAGGCCGTAAGGCGCAGCGGCCTGGGAGACCTGGAGGTTGATGTAGCCCGGCTGCACCACCGCAATGCGCTCTTTGGGCTCGAGCCGCAAGAGTTTGTTCATGCGGTTGAGCCCGATCAAAAGCCCCCCTTCGATGGGCAACGAGCCCCCCGAAAGGCTGGTGCCGGAGCCCCGGGCCACATAGGGTATGCGATGTTTGACACACCAGCGCACCGCCGCCACCACCTCGTCGTGGCTCTCGGGCAGCACCACCGCCAGGGGCCGGGCCCTGAAGGCCGTGAGGGCGTCGGACTCGTAGGGTGCCAGCTCGCCCGGCCTGTAGAGCAGGCGGCTGGGCGGGAAGAGGCGCGCCAACTCCTGCAAACCTGGGTTCATGGATGCCCCCGGGCCCTGGCCCGCGCGGGCTCGAGCGGGTTGTGGGTATTGCTGGCTTCAGTTTTCACCGGTGCCTCCTGGTGTGCTTTGAAGCTAGCGTTGTTTTGGGGTTTTGTCAATGAAAGAGACTATACTTTCTAAAAAGCGACTTGCCTCGGCTATGGGGCCGACCAAGACAGCTCTTGGCGGGTAATACTATGGTAGTTATGCGGTTGCAGCAATTTTTGGCCCGTGCTGGCGTTGCTAGCCGTCGCAAGGCGGAAGAGCTGATCCGTGCTGGCAGGGTGACCATCAACCAGCAGGTTGCCATGATCGGCGCGGTTGTGCAGCCGGGTGATATTGTGCGGCTAGATGGCGAGCGGGTGCACACGCCACAAAAGAACGTGGTTATTGCCCTACACAAACCCAGGGGATACACCACCACCCACAAGGACCAGCACGCCGAAAAGCTTGTTTATGAGCTGGTTCCCAAGCACCCCGGATTGCATGCGGTGGGCCGGCTGGACAAAGACACCGAGGGCTTGTTGCTACTAACTACCGATGGTCAGCTCACCCAGCGCCTTACCCATCCACGCTACCAGGTGCCCAAACTTTACCGGGCGTGGTGCAAAAACGGGAGGGTCAGCCAGGAAGCTTGCCGGCATCTGGTGCAGGGGGTTTTGTTGGAGGATGGGTTGGCTAAGGCCCTCGTGGCCCACCCAGCCAAAGGCGGGGTCAGGCTGGTTTTGGCTGAGGGGCGCAAACGCGAGGTACGCCGTATGCTGAACAAACTGGGATATCCGGTGGAGCGCCTGCTGCGCTTGGCGGTGGGGCCCGTCGAGCTAGGTGACCTCGAGGCCGGCGAGTGGCGCTACCTCAGCCCAGAGGAAATTGAGCAGCTCTACACCAGCGCCGTGCCCAAGACCCCCGCAGCCCCTTTCCAGAAGTCCAAGGCGGATGTACGGACCAGTGGGAGTGTCGTAGAATCGAGCCGTGAGCGTCTTTCAGCCCGGAAACGGTAGGGTGCAAATCAGCGAGGCCCAGATTGCGGCTCGCATACGCGAGCTGGGCGAACAGATAAAGCATGATTACCAAGGCCAGGAGCCCCACCTGGTCTGCGTGCTCAACGGTGCTTTTGTCTTCATGGCCGACCTGGTGCGCGCCATTGACCTGCCACTAACCATAGATTTCTTGGCAGTCTCGTCTTATGGCAACGCCCAGAAAACCAGCGGTGAGGTGGAGCTGCTAAAAGACCTGCACATGCCTATTGCGGGCCGCCAGGTGATCCTTGTGGAAGACATTGTGGATACCGGCATTACCATTAACTACCTGCAGCGTATGCTGGAAGCCCGCCAACCTGCCTCGCTCAGAATTGCCGCCCTCCTCTCCAAGCCCTCCCGGCGTCAGGTGGAGGTTCCCATCCACTACTTGGGCTTTGAAATCGCCGATGCTTTCGTGTATGGTTACGGCCTTGATCGAGGCCAGTTCGACCGCAACCTGCCCTTTATCACCTCGCAACCCTAGAAGCGGTTTAGGGGGTTCTGGGAGCAGAAGTCGCTGTCGTAAGCTGCCTCGTGAACCTCTAAAGCCCTGTTAGGATAACACAGGCTATGAAGAGCTATCGCTACCTGGACGTCATCACAGCCATGTTCGTGGTGGTGCTGGTGGTTTCCAACATCGCCTCAACCAAAGTGGTGGTGCTGGGCCCCTTCACCTTTGATGGGGGCACGCTATTGTTCCCGCTGGCCTACATTTTTGGCGACGTGCTCACCGAGGTTTACGGTTATAAGCGCTGTCGCCGGGTGATCTGGATCGGTTTCTTTTTGCTGCTGCTCTCTGCCCTCACCTTGGGTCTGGTAGGAGCCTTACCCGCCCCTTCTGACGAGTTCAGTCAGAAGTCCGCTGAGGCCTTTTCCACCATCTTAGGGCTGGTACCTCGCATCGTGCTGGCCAGCCTGGTGGCCTACTGGGTGGGGGAGTTTGCCAACAGCTACGTTCTGGCCCGGCTCAAAGTGGCCACCCAAGGGCGCTTTTTAGCCCTACGCACCATTACTTCTACCCTGGTGGGGCAAGGGCTAGACACCGCTATCTTTCTTTTGGTGGCTTTTTACGGTATTTGGGACAACAACCTGCTTTGGACGGTATTTGTCTCGAACTACATCTTCAAAGTGGGTGTTGAGGTGCTCCTGACCCCCGTTACCTATGGCGTGGTAGGCTTTTTGAAGCGTGCTGAAAATGAAGACTACTATGACCGTGACACCCGCTTCAACCCGTTTTCATTTGGTTAGGGTCTAGCGCGATTGCAGGGAGTGTTTTCTAGCGGGCGCTGGCTCTTTATGGCGCACCGCGGCTGAGAAATTCTGCATATCGGGGTCTTAGGTGGTGGGGATTGGTGGCCTTATTACAGGGGAGATTTTTTCTGAAAGTTGGGGCGGCGCTTTTCCTGCAGCGAACTTAGCCCTTCTTTAGCATCTGGACCTAAAAACCCCATGAACTCGAGGGCCAGCGAGGTGTCGAAGTTGGGCCCCATCATGCGCAACCAGTTGTTAAGGGCGTACTTGGTAAAGCGAACAGCGGTGGGGGAGCTCTGGGTCAGCCGCTGTGCGATTCTGAGGGCTTCGTTATAGACCTCACCGTCCTCCACGCACCTCGAGACCAGGCCAATGCGTTCGGCCTCCTCACCCGAGAGCGGCTCGTTCAAGAGAAGGTAGTACTTGGCCTTGCTCAGCCCGCACAGCAAGGGCCAGACCATCACCGCATGGTCGCCCGCCGCTACCCCCAGCCGCACGTGCCCATCCACGAGACGGGCCGTTTTTCCGACCACGCTGATATCGGCCAGCAAGGCCACGGCCAGTCCAGCCCCCACCGCTGGCCCCTCAACGGCTGCCACGATGGGCTTAGAGCAGTTCACCACCCCGTACACCAGGTCGCGGGCCTCTTTCCAGACCCGCAGCAGGGCCTCATAATCCCGGATCATCTCCGCGATCATCTCGAAGTCGCCGCCGCTGCTGAAAGCGCCCCCCTCGCCCCGCACCAACACTGCCCCAATGCTTTCATCGGCATCTACATCACGCCAGACATAGGCCAGCTCGCGGTGCATCTGACTATCGGCAGCATTGAGGCGTCCGGGATTGGAAAGAACTACCTCGAGCACGCCTTCACTGGGTTGCGAAAACTTCAAACGCTGATAGTGTTGTTGCCAGCCCATGTCAGAAGTTTACGCCCCAAGCGGACTACCCATTGGGGGTTGATTACGGGTACAATCCGCTGGCATGGCCCTATTTGCCCTGAACAAACCACTGGGACGCACCTCGCACGACGTGGTGGACATGATCCGCAAACTGCTGGGGATGCGGCGTGTGGGGCATACCGGCACCCTCGACCCTCTGGCGACGGGGGTTTTAATTCTGGCCACTGGCGCTTCAACCAAACTGGTGCCCTTTCTTTCCACCGAAGAGAAAGAGTACTTGGCCTGGGTTTCCTTTGGCGTAACCACCGAGACCCTGGATGCTGAGGGGCCGGTCGTAGGTCCTTTGACCCACTACCCGAGCCAGCGCGCCATTGAGGCGGCCCTACCGTGGTTTTTGCAGCTCACCGAACAGACCCCTCCGGCCTACTCGGCGGTAAAGGTGAAGGGTGTTAAGGCCTACGAAGCGGCCCGCAGGGGTCAGGCCCTCGAGCTAGCCCCCCGTCCGGTCAAATACCACGAGCTGCGCCTGCTGGCCTACGATCCCAAGCCGATTGCGCATCACATTGCTCCTTCGGCGACAGGCTGGCAGCTCTCCGAACGGGGCCGCAAGGTTGAGCTACCCAAGCCACTGGGTGACTACCCCACCGCAGTGATCCGGCTGGTGGTGGGCCCCGGCACATACGTGCGCTCGTTTGCGCGCGACCTGGGCCAGCAGCTGGGTACTCAGGCCTTCCTCGCCGGGCTGGTGCGCACCCGGGTGGGCAAGATCGGCCTCGAGCGGGCCCAGGAGATAGAAAACCTGGACCTGAGCAAAACCATTGACGAGCTCGAGGCCCTCTCCTGCCCTAGCGTAGAACTCACCCCAGCCGAGGCCAAGCGGGTTGCAGAGGGGGTGCCGCTGGCCATTCCAGCCAGGGGTCTGGTGGCCTTGCTAGGTCCCAAGCGACGGTTGATTGCTATTGCCGAGGGGGACGGCTTCAAGCTACGCATCAAGCGGGTCTTCAAGGAGCAGTAGCGCGCAAGATCTGGCGCACCCCGGGGTGCTGCCTTCGAAGCGGGAGCAATAGGCCAGTCTGCTGGTTTTTACAGAAAGCCGCTCAGTCCAGTTCGAAGGTTTCTTTGATGATGGGCTGTGACAGCACCAGTGACGTGCGGGTGCTGCCGTAAAAGCCAATCTGCTGAATGAGCTCTTGTAGCTGCTCCACCGAAGGGGTCATGACCTTGGCCACAAACGACGAGGGGCCGGTCACAAAGTAGCACTCCCGCACAGCTTGATTACTGCGGGCGAACTCGAGCATCTGCTGGTAGCGGTGAGGTGGGGTGGCCACCTCGATGAGCGCCGTAAGGTTGTAGCCCAGGGCTTCGGGGTTGATCCGAGCCCTGTAGCCGGTAATGATGCCCGCCTCTTCTAGGCGCCGTACCCTTTCGGTAACGGCAGGCGTGGAGAGCCCTACCCGGCGGCCTAGCTCGCTGTAGGAGAGTCGCCCATCCCGCTGTAGCTCGTTCAGAATAGCCAGGTTGACTTTGTCCAGCAGCTTGGAAGCCATACGCCTTATTTTGGCTTAAGAAACTAAAGCACGAATGATGCATACCCTAAAGTTCTTACTTTCCTTTGTGCCTCGACCCGTCTAGGCTTGGGAAAAATAGGAGGCCACTATGGTGATTGGTGTTCCCAAGGAGATTAAGACGCTCGAGAACCGAGTAGCCCTTACGCCCGGCGGAGTGACCAGCCTGGTGCGGCGGGGGCATAGGGTACTGGTACAAGAGGGGGCTGGGGTGGGCTCAGGCCTCTCCGACGCTGAGTACCAGAAAGCCGGCGCCGAGATAGTTAGCGCGCAGGAGGCCTGGGCCGCCGACCTGGTGGTTAAGGTCAAGGAGCCCATTGCCGAGGAGTACAAGTACCTCCGCCAGGGCCTCATCCTCTTCACCTACCTGCACCTGGCTGCCGACGAGCCGCTCACCAAAGCCTTGCTGGCTGGGGGCACTACTGCCATTGCCTACGAAACCGTGCAGCTCGAGGACGGCTTGCTACCCCTGCTGCTGCCCATGAGCGAGGTGGCGGGGCGTATGGCGCCACAGGTGGGAGCCGCTGCGCTAGAGAAACCTCATGGTGGCCGTGGCGTGCTCTTGGGTGGCGTGCCGGGGGTGGCGCCAGCCAGTGTGGTGATCATCGGGGGTGGTGTTGTAGGCACCAACGCTGCCAAGATCGCCCTGGGGATGGGGGCCCAGGTGACCATCCTGGAGGTGAGCAAGGCCCGCATGCAGTACCTCGATGATGTTTTTGCTGGAAGGGTCATTACCCTGGCTGCCACCGAGACCAATGTGGCGGCCTCTATTCGCCATGCTGACCTTTTAATTGGGGCGGTGCTGGTTCCTGGGGCCAAGGCACCCAAGCTGGTTACACGCGAGATGCTTTCCACCATGAAAGAGGGTGCGGTAATTGTTGATGTGGCTGTAGACCAGGGGGGTTGTGTGGAGACCATTCGCCCTACCACCCATGCCGACCCCACCTATGTGGTGGATGGCGTGGTGCACTACGGTGTGGCCAATATGCCGGGGGCGGTGCCGCGTACCTCTACCTTTGCCCTGACCAATCAGACCCTGCCCTACCTGCTCAAGCTGGCCGAGAAAGGCCTCGATGCCTTGCGCGAAGATCCCGCCCTGATGCGTGGCCTCAACACCTACCAGGGCCAGCTGACCTGCTGGGGGGTGGCCGAGGCCTTTGGTCTGCCATATGTTGAGCCCAGAGCGGCTTTGTGCCATTAGTCACGTCCGCGCCAGCTGTAGAACACCCTGTTGGGGTGCGTGTCGACTTTTGGCCTCGAGCTAGGGTGATTTCGGATGAGGCATGGCCGCCAAGCTCAGGAACTCCTGATAGCAGCCTATCAGCACTTCTTCCGGAACGGGTTGGATATCGAGCCGGCCCATGTCCTTGGGTATGATCCAGTTAACCGCTTGATGCGTTTTTTTCTTGTCGCGGTGAATGAAAGGCGTCAGGTCGTCCCAGGTCAGAAGGGGGAGTGGGGGCGGGGCGAGCCAGTGCAAAAACTGTAACACGGTGGGCACCAAGTCTGCGCCACCCAGGGTGCGGCCCAGCAGGGCAGCGAAGAGCAGTCCGTAACCTACGGCCACCCCATGCGATACCGCGCCCTGGGTAGCCCCCTCGAGGGCATGGGCCAGGGTGTGCCCCAGGTTGAGCTTGCGGCGCTCATTCTGCTCGGTGGGGTCGGCCTCGACAATCTGCACCTTAACCATCACGGCGCGGGCCAGGTAGCGCTCGAGGCCCTCCCACTCCAGCGAAACCGGCGCCACGTCGACGAGCACCTCGTCACCGGCGATAAGGCCGTGCTTGAAGGCTTCCACCAGGCCCTCCTTGAAGGTTGGGGGAGGAAGGGTTCGCAGGGTCTTCAGTTCGGCATAAACCCCCTCTGGGGCGTAGAACGCACCCACCAGGTTTTTGCCTTCGGGCAGGTTAATGCCGGTTTTGTTGCCCACCGAGGCGTCCACTACGGCCAGCGTCGTGGTTGGCAGGCTGATGTAGCGCACCCCCCGCAGGTAGGTGGCGGCCACAAACCCCCCCAGGTCGGTGAGGCTTCCTCCTCCTGCGACGTACAGGGTGGTATCGCGCGGGAGGGCCTGCTGGGCTAACCAGGACAGCACCCGAGCATAGTTCGCCAGGCTCTTTACCCCTTCGCCGCCAGGAAGACCCAGGCTGGCGGCAATGTCCAGGCGGGCGGCCACTTCCCGGGCGTAGCCCTCTACTGCCAGGTCAAAGATGAGGGCCCGGGGGCCGGGGGCTTGGGGCAGCTCGAGGTCAAACCCAATGTGAATCGGGTAGGGGATAGGATGCTTAATTAGCAGCTTCTGCATACTTCCACAAATTCTGGATGATCTCGTCTACTACATCGGGGATTCGCCGACTATCGGTGGAGACGTGAATGGTGGCCTGGCGGTAGATGGGCTCGCGCTCAGCCAGGAGTTGCTGGATGCGTTTGAAGGGGTCAGGGTTATCGAGAACGGGACGCCGCCCAGGATAGCGGCTAACGCGTTCGAAGATGGTACTGGGGCTGGCCCACAGCGCCACCACCGGCCCGCGCTGTAACAGCTTCTGGCGGTTTTCTGGGTTGACAAAAGTGCCGCCGCCCAACGAAAGCACCAGATAGTCTTTCTGGGTGAGCTCGCTGACCGCCTCGGCCTCGAGCTGCCGGAAGGTGGGTTCTCCAAGGTGGCGGAAAATATCGGCTACTGAAAGCCCCGTCTCACGTTCAATGTACCGATCAAGATCAATGAAGTGCAGCATCAAGGCGCGGGCTAGCTCTCGTCCAATGCGGCTTTTGCCCACACCCATGAATCCCGTTAGGGCCACCCAGTTTGCCGGGCGTTCAATCTGAAGCATACGGGGGCTATAGGCTGCGCAGATTCTAAAAGGCGTTTCTCTGTTAGGTAACCTACCTGGGTAGGTGTTGCGCGCTAGTAGGCGAGTACCCGCGCCTTATAGCGCTCCACCCGTTCGATGAGCTCGTCTAAGGTGTCGCCACCAAATTTTTCCAGGTAAGCCTGGGCCAGCACGATGCCCACTAGGGCTTCTAGAATTACGCTAGCTGCCGGCACAGCCGTTACGTCGGAGCGCTCCCGCGCGGCATCAGCGGGCTGGCGGGTGACCACGTCCACTGTGGGCAGCGGCCTCATCAGGGTGGCAATAGGCTTGAGCGCTGCCCGCACCACCAGCTCCTCGCCGGTGGTCATACCGGCCTCGGTGCCCCCACAGCGGTTGCTTTGGCGGTAGTAGCCTCGGCCTGGTTCCCAGTAGATGGGGTCGTGGACCTGCGACCCCAACTTCATAGCGTTGCTGAAGCCGGTTCCGATCTCTACCCCCTTGACCGCCGGGATACTCATAACCATCTGCGCGATGCGGCCGTCAAGTTTGCGCTCCCAGTGCATTTGAGAACCCAGGCCCATCACCAGACCCCTGAAGCGCGCCTCAACGATGCCACCTAGGGTGTCGCCGCTGGCCTTGGCCTCATCCACCCGGCGCATGACCTCGGCTTCGGCCTGGGGGTCAGCCATTCGCACCGGACTGGCTTCAATGCGTTCCTTGAGGTTCCATTCGAAGGGCACGTTGCTCCAGACCCCGGCCATGCCGTCCACAAAGGAAGCGCTCTCAACCCCAAAAAACGAAAGCAGCTTATGGGCGATAGCGCCCACCGCTACCCGCATGGCGGTCTCACGGGCCGAGGCCCGCTCGAGCACATCCCGCAAGTCTTTGTGCCCGTATTTGACCCCCCCCACAAGGTCAGCATGGCCCGGCCGGGCCGCGGTGAGGGCTTTTTTGCGGGGTTCGTTGCCCGGAGCTGGATCCATTACTTCGACCCAGTTGCGGTAGTCGGCGTTTTTGATAACCAGCGTAACAGGAGCCCCAGTGGTTCGTCCCGCTCGTACCCCGCTCACCAAGTCCACTGTGTCGCTCTCAATCACCATTCGCCGCCCACGCCCGTACCCGCCCTGGCGTTTTTTGAGCCAGGGGTTGATGTCTTCGACTGTGAGGGGCAGTTGGCTGGGCAAACCTTCCACGATGCCGGTGAGCTGTGGCCCATGGGATTCTCCAGCAGTCAAGAAACGCATGAACAGAATGTAGCACAAGTCGGGTTGATGTCCAAACTACTCTAGCACCCAGGGTTCTGGTAAGGCCTAGCTTGAACGAGTCCCTTCGCAGGAAAAAAGCTTGGCCGGGCAGCTGCCCGGCCAGGGGGGGTTTCTCCCTTAACGCTGGGCAGCCTCCTTGACGATGCTGCCAGTGATAATCACGATGAGCTCATCATCCTTGACGCTTGCGCTCCGTATCTTGAAGAGCTCTCCCAGCAGGGGAATATCTCCCAGAAGCGGTATCTTGCTTTCGGAGGTGTCGGTAACTTTTTGCACCAAGCCCCCAAGAACTACCGTCTGGCCATCGCGGATGCGCAATTTGGAGAGGGTGGATTGCTGGGGAACGCGGATGCTGCCTGCGGGGCCATCGGCGGGGTCACCACCGGTTTGGGTGAAGACCTCGAGCAGGATACTACCATCTGTGGATATCTGTGGGCGCACCCGCACCAGCAACCCATAGTCAAACTCGCGCACTGAAATCTGATCGCCAATCCTGATAGGGATGAGCAGCCGACCACCCACCTTGATCTCGGCCCCTTTGGCTCCAGTCGTGCGCAGATCAGAGCTATCAGCGCCGTAGTTGTCCTCGACCAACAAGTTGGCATCGCTCAAGCGGCGCGAGAGCTGCTGCTTTTCTAATGCGTCCAGCACGGCTCGGATATTGAGCGAGGCTAGGCTGCGGGTGGCGTCGAAAATCAGGTTCAGGCCGGTAGAGAGGAAGCTAGCAATTAAGTTGCCGCCCGATATGGTTTCCCACTTGATGCCTAGATTGCGGATCACCTCGCCTGATACGGCCTGCACCCGAATTTGCAGTTGCACCTGCTGCACTGGGCGATCCAGGCTGGGGATCAAGCGCTCCGCCAGGGCGATCTGCTCGGCGGTACCCGTGACGATGATGGTGTTGGTGCGGGGCTCAGCCACTACGGTTACCCGGGGTGCAGCTGGGGCAGCTGCCTGACCCTGGCCCTGACCCTGCCCTTGCGCTGGCGCAGCCTGATCCTGGGCCTGGGCTGCAATGGCCTTGCTCAGTACCTCAGCCAGCTCACTGGCGCGGGCATGTGAGAGGGCAAATGATTTCTGCACCAGCGGGGCGGCCGGTATAGTAACTTGAGGAACATCAATGCGTTGTAGGAGGCTGAGGGCCTCATTTACTGCACGTGAGGGGCCGCTGATGGAGAGTACGTTCTGCCCTGGTACCGCCCGCACAGTAATGCCAGGCACCTCTTGCTGAACAAAGGCGGCCAGTGCTGCAGGGTCGCCCGAGCGTACCTGGTAGAACTCGCGCACCGTTGGTTCCGCGGCTGAGGCAGGCTGGGCGGCTTGTCCGCGGGCGCGCTCCACAACTTCTCGAGGACCTACTACAATCACGTTGTTTTCGAGTAGGGCGTAGGTGATGCGGCCGTCGCCGTAGGTGTTGATGAGTAGATCCCAAACCTGCCGGAAGGGCTTCCGATCAATGTCGGCAGTAACACTGACGTTAGGGATGTCGCGCAGAATGGGAGACAGACCCACGCTTCGGGCCAAGGCATCCAAGAGGGCCGACAGGGGCTGGTTGGCGCCGATGTTGCTCACGGGCTGATCGAAGCGGGCGTCCCTGGGTAAAGAACCTTGCGCCAGCGCCAAACTTAACACCACTAGAAGAGCAGATAAACGCTTCATAATTCACCGCCTAGGGGCTATCGATGGTCAGATTTAGGCTCTGTGAACCTTGCACCAAGAGGGCTTCTTTAGCACTCAAACTTTTGAGCAACACGTCGCTGCCAGGCAGGGTTTGGCCTACCGCCAGCACTGTAAAACCGTTCTTGCTTTGGAAGATGGCCACGCTGGTTGGGCCCAGCACCACCCCCGAGAGCCTTAGGTTTTGTTCGCGTACGAAACGGGCCAGAGGGCTTTCCTGAACCGTTTCCTGTGCGCGTGAAAGGCTACTTTTGGGCTCGAGCACCTGGGCCAGCCGGGCATTGATCTCGGCCCGTGCAAATTCCAGGCTGCTGCTTATGCGTGGCTCAGTGGGTATGTCCAGGGCTGCCGCCGCTTTGGGGGCAGCAGTTGTATCGCCCAGCTCGCGCTCAATAAGCGGGAGACGAATGGGCAGGGCACCCGAGTCTAAGCCGATGGTGCCAAGCTGAGCAGTGCGGGCTGTGCCCTGGGCCAGGCGGGGCTGGGCGGTAGGGGTGGGCGCTGCTTCCATTCCCAAGGTGGGGCGGGTGCCGGGCAGGCTGGGGCGCGGTAGTGGCACTACGGGCTGGCGTATCTGTACCCGGGCAGTCTGCTGCGGGATGGGTTGTGGCGCTACAGGGATGGGGGCTGGACGTTCGGGGATGGATGCCGTCGGTTGGCTAGGCTGGGCTACGAGGGACGCAGTAGTTTCGATGATTAAGGGCACGAAAGGGTTGGGTGGAATCGCTACCTGAGGCCGGGCTACAACAGCACCAGTGGGAGCTTCTTCCTGCTCTTTTGGCTGCTCTGTGCGGGTAGCCTCGGTAACCAGGAAGGGTACGGGGAGTACCTCGAGGGGCCGGGCGGTGGTAAGCGGTGCTGAAGGCTCCGTGGGTGTAGGGGTAATGAGGGCTTGTTCTGTGGCCTGGCTAGGGCGGAAGAAGGCGAGGTACCACACCGCCACTGCCCCTACCAGCAGGACTGCTGCCAAACCCACTTTGGCGCTTTGGGGCATGCGTTGGAGGAAGTTCACGGCTGGCCTCCAGGCTGGGGGTTTTGCGGGGGTTGATCCCGCCCAGTGTAGGTGTAGACCGTCATGGTCAGGCTGGTGTTGATGATGGGGTTGGCAGCTTGTGCCTCAGTGGTCGCAGGTCCACTGTCACTTAGGGTAAGGTTGAGGCCTGAAACAGTGGCGAAGCGCTGTAAGCCCTCGAGATTGCGCAAAAACACATAAAGCTCAGGGAAGGGTGACTCCACTTGCAAGGCCAGGTTGGTGGCACGCACGTTGGCAACCCCTTGGTTATCGCCCGGGCTACGGTTTAGGGTACGCAAAACCACCCCACTTTCCCGAGCCGTCTGGGCCAGTGAGCTCAAAACCCGACCGAGCTGTTCGGTGGGGGGTAGCTCGCGCAAAAACTGCTGCCGCTCGGCATCGAGGCGGGCGATGGCCTCGCGCAACTGGGGCAATGCCCGCTGGGCTGCACGGCCACGGTCGCGCTCGACCGTGAGGCGGTCCACCTCAGCCTGCAGCTCGGGGATGCGTCCTTGTAGGGGCTGGGTTACCAGGAAATACCACATCATACCCAGCAGCAAGGCTGCTGCGATGGCCAAGAGAGCCCACTCACGCTGGCCCATTTTAGCGAGAAGGGCTACCACGATCCTCACCTCCTGTGTTTGACGGGGTTGCAGCAACTAGCCCGATGGTGGCTCCAAAGGTGTAGAGTTGGCGCTGCTGATCCAGGCTGGCGCTTTGGAAGTTGATGCCGAAGCGGGGAGAGGTTTCGAAGGCCTCAACGAAGCGGATCAGGGCGTTCTGGCCAATAGCTTCACCTTGAAGGTTGAACT
>Ga0308390_1000229_pt1 | contig 42700 bp, 30 predicted proteins | sample Hotspr2Sample149_FD_202358 | JGI IMG/M metagenome (GOLD analysis project Ga0308390, IMG submission 202358) | Hot spring phototrophic mat microbial communities from Mushroom Spring, Yellowstone National Park, Wyoming, United States - 20040719_149 ...
GAAACGCTCTCAGACAATATTTTCTGTTCCTGTTACCTGTTCTTACCTGCTGTGTTGGCGGTTGAATTTTAGTTTTGTACGCTCTTCCTTACTTAAAAATCTTGACTTTTATCGGTTTTTACCTTAATTAATGGGTAGTGAGCGAACGGTGTGTTTGCTCCGGTCATCAGTGCCAACCAGAGGAGATTGGATATGCGGAGGAAGAGGTACGGTTTTACCCTGATTGAACTGCTGGTGGTGATTGCCATCATCGGCATCCTGGCAGCGATTCTGCTGCCGGCCCTGGCCCGGGCTCGTGAAGCAGCCCGCCGCTCGTCCTGTCAGAACAACCTGAAACAGATGGGGCTGGTCTGCAAAATGTACGCGAATGAAGCCAAAGGAGCATTCCCGAGCATCCAGTTGTACGACTGCTACAATGCGTCTCTCTACCCCCCATCAACAAATCATTTGCCATTAACGCCATTTCTTTGTTCCCCGAGTATCTGACTGATCCAGGTTCCACCCTGTGCCCCTCGGATCCTGCCAATAAAGGCGTCCGGGATACCTATGTGGAGGCAAACGGTAAACCACAGATCTGGACTGGTGAAGGGTATATGCCACCGCCAGCTGATGTCGAGGAAAATTTCTACCCCTGTGAATTGGACAGTTCCAGTTGCAGTTATTTTTACATTGGCTGGGCCCTGTATCTCCCCGGAATCACGGATGATCCCCACAAGTTCACCACATACGGTGACCCACTGGCCCTTTTTGCTGAAATTGTCAACTACTTCAGTTCCAAACCGGGTTTGGATCCCAACCTTGTGGCCGGCATGAATGGCGCGTTGCTCGAGATTCAGCAGATTATTACCGACACGAATCCGGCCAATCTGGGCCGCGTTCACGAAGACATCAAACCCAGCGGTGTCAACCTTACGGTGTACCGCCTGCGTGAAGGCATTGAGCGGTTCCTGATCACGGATATCAATAATCCCGCCGCGAGCAACCTTGCCCAAAGCAACCTCGCGGTCATGTCCGATACGATCGGTGCCAGTTCCACCGACGAGAACAGTTTCAACCATGTGCCTGGCGGCAGCAATGTACTGTACATGGACGGACATGTGGAGTTTATCCGCTATCCCGGTCCGTTCCCGGTCAGTCCGCTGACTGCGTGCCTGATGAGTTCGTTCTAAGCGAGGCGTCAATCCGAATACCAGGAAAGAAGAAAAACGCCCTCCAGCCTGCGGCTGGGGGGCTCTTCTCTGTCCGGGAGCATCGAACTCGTTACCGATAAATTCGGACTGGACTTACTCCAGTGCAATCGGCTCCTCCGACATACAGTCTGGCAGGGGATAAGGAGACGGACGCGGTCGGGATTCAGGCCGACAGGCGTACGCTCGCAGCAAAAATCGGCGTATTGACCGTGTTGACGGTTTCACGGATCCGGGCTGGCGGCGGCGGGGTATAAATCACTGCGCTAACCGGAAGTTTCGGCGGCAGATCAGCCAGCAGATCCCCGCCTGCCGGAAGGGTATCCTGCTGCAACCGGCTGATCAGAACATCCCGGTAGAGGGTCGGCACCACGCCGGCTACATCGAAAATGCTGCCTGTTGGCAGGACCGGTCCTGATTGAACCGGGGTTTCCGGGTGAACTTTTCCTGCCGCGTCACGGGAACGGTTTGTTGCCTGCATCCCTGCGGGTTCTCCCTGAAGCCGCGGTTCCGCGAACCGCGCGTATCGCATGCTGACATCCGTGTTCACATGCATGGCTGCCGTCCTGGCGTCTCTGGTAACTCTGGAACCTTCATGGTTCCGTAATGGTTATCGGAATTTCCCCGTGAAACTTTACTTTTCCGGTATCAAACTTGTCAGTCGCGGACTATGATTATTCCGCCTATAGGAAGAATACGAGTGGAACTTTAGAATGTACAGCATGTCTGAAAAGAGGGGAACAACGGTCTGCTCGAACCGTATCGCCCAAAACCATACGGTTCAATCCCATTAACCCTGATCCATTATAGAACGCTGCCAATGAACGCAATAACCGCGCCAGAAAAAGCATCTCTTATCGGAAGACCACTGAGCCTCCACTGGAACCCTCTGTTGTATTTGGAATCTGAACTTGTGCTTACAGAATGTTGCATTTAGAATTTGAATTCGGCGATGACAGACGACGAATATTTCCTGGTGGTTCGGGTTCTGTTACCATATTTTAAAGTTCTGTGCGTGTGGAAGGGTCTGCCCATGTGCTGGATGACAGCCTGTCTCATTACGGTGATGTCTGCGTCGCATCCTTTGCCGGACCCGGGTCCGCCGCCGCTGGCGTGGCCACCTTTTCCTGACCGGTTGAGCGCGTATGTTTTCCTGAACTGGACTCTGGTGCCTCCGGACCGTCTTGCGGCCGCCATTGACGCCCGGCCGGAAGACCTGACCTGTCTGGCCGGGCTGATGGGTCTGGATCCCGATCCGCCGGTATCATCCGAAATGACCCGCCGGGGATATGTAACCTTGACCCGCCGGAACTGGCACCTGTTGCCTTGGGATCAGTTGCTGCAGTTGCTGGGCTGGACAGCGGATGAGCTGGCCTTTGCCCTGCGGGAAGATGATTTTCTGTACATTAAACTGGGGAGCCTGAAACCCGCGGCGCCGCCCCTGCGCTGGACTGCCCCTGATCCGGCGACGGAGTCCCGTCTGCGCCGCATCGGGGAACTGATTCGGCGGGATTTTCCGGATCTGTCCCGGTCGGGGGCGGATCTGTTCCAGTTCGTGCGGGAATTGTCGGATCCGCCAGCAAGCCATTCGTCATCACCTGCAGGGCCGGGTGACAGCCCCCGATTCTGCGGTTCCTATTTTGCCCTGTATGGAGATCCCCTACTGGAGGACAGCCAGGCATCCTTTCCCGACGGCTATCTGCGGCGGCTGGCGGCTGTGGGGGTGCGGGGTACCTGGCTCCAGGGAGTGCTGTATAAACTGGCGCCCTTCCCCTGGGATCCCGCCCGAAGTGAGGATTGGGAACAACGGCAGCAGGCGCTGGGGGCGCTGGCCCGCCGGACCCGGGAACAGGGCATCGGCCTGTGGCTGTACCTCAACGAGCCCCGTGCGATGCCTCTGTCCTTTTTCGAAAAGCATCCGGAACTCAAAGGCGTGACCGAGGGCGATTACGCCACGCTCTGCACATCGGTTCCGGAGGTGCGGGCATGGATTCGGGAGAGTGTGGCGTCGATTTGCCGCGCGGCGCCGGATCTGGCGGGGATTTTCACCATCTCCGCGTCGGAAAACCTGACACACTGCTGGTCCCATTTTCAGGGCCAGGGCTGCGCCCGGTGCGCGGCCGCGGGGGCGCCTGAGGTGGTGGCCGCGCTGCATGAGGCGATTGCCGCGGGCATGGCGGACGCCGGAAGCCGGGCCCGGTTGGTGGCGTGGGACTGGGGCTGGCAGGATGATTGGGTGGAGTCCCTGGTTCAGCGGTTGCCCCGTCAGGCGGCCCTGATGAGCGTGAGTGAATGGAACCTGCCATTGAACCGGGGTGGGGTGGCGGTATCGGTGGGGGAATACGCGCTGTCGGCGATTGGGCCTGGACCGCGGGCGGAACGGCACTGGAACCTTGCGCGGACGGCCGGATTGTCCTGTTTCGCTAAACTGCAGTTAGGCACAACCTGGGAATTGGGGAGCGTGCCCTATCTTCCCGTACCGGCGCTGGTGGCGGAACATGCCGAACGGCTGCGCGCGCGTCATCTGGATGGGTTCATGCTGGGCTGGACCCTGGGAGGATGTCCGTCGCCCAACCTCGAAGTATTTTCCCGGATGATGGACCATCCTGATCTTTCGCCGGAACAGGCGCTGCGCGCGGTGGCCGCGGACCGGTTCGGAGAGACTGCGGCGGATCTCACAGTCCAGGCATGGCAGCGGATCAGCGCGGCCTTCCGAAACTATCCGTATAATTTTTCACTGCTTTATAATGGTCCTCAGCATATGGGGCCGGCGGCGCCGCTGTGGGAAACACCGACCGGATATCGGGCCACGATGGTGGGTTTTCCGTATGACGATGTGCCCGCATGGCTGGGACCCTATCCGGCGGATACCTTCGTCACCCTGATGGAACAGACGGCCGAGGGGTTTGAACAGGGGGCCGGCCTGATGGAACAGGCCCTGTCTGAAATGGAAAGGGGCCCCAACGATACCGACCACCGGAACGCGCTGGAGGCGGAAGTCCGCGTGATTCGGGCGTGCGGTCTCCATTTCCGCAGTGTCGCGCGGCAAGTTCGGTTTTATCAGGCCCGGGACCGGCTGCTGCGGGTGAAACGGCCGGAAGATTTGGCTGCCACATTCCGGGAACTGCGGGACCTGGCGGCGATGGAACGGAACTGTGCCCGCGCCTTGTACGGCATCCAGCGTCAGGACAGCCGGATTGGGTACGAGGCCACCAACCATTACTTCTACGTGCCGGCAGACCTGGCGGCACGCGCGGTTCATTGCGATCTGATGGCGGAGAGGTGGAACGCTCTCCTGCGATCCATCGGGGACGCATCGGTTGAGCATGCGGAATCCTAGGACACGGTTACCGCTTCAGTGAGGTGAGGATCCGTTCCGTTCCGGCGAGGTCATGAATGGCCCGGATGTCGGTGAATCCGGCGGATTCGGCGAAAGCCCGGGCGACAGGGTATTGATTTTCGCCGAGTTCGAGGGCCAGCAGGCCGCCGGATGTCAGCCAGGGTGGGGCATCCCGGAGGATCCGCCGGATGATGGCCAGTCCGTCCGCTCCGCCCAGAAGAGCTCCCGGGTCCTCATACAGGCGGATATCCGGTGGCAGCCCGGACCACTCCGGAAACGCCACGTATGGCGGGTTGGCGGTGATTACGTCAAAAGGCGCCAGAGCGCGCAGTTCAGGCGGTTCGAACAGGTCGCCGGTCAGCAGCGTGACTTCCTGCCCCAGACGTTCAGCGTTTTCCCGGGCCAGGGCGATGGCGGCCGGACTGATGTCCACTCCGGCACCCAGACAGTTCGGACAGTGGTGTTTGATGGTCAGCAACACACAGCCGGAGCCGGTACAGAGGTCCAGTACCCGGGGGCTTTCCGCTCGGCGTTGTGCCAGGAATTCCAGTGCCGCGGAGACCAGCAGTTCGGTTTCCGGCCGGGGGATCAGCACCGGAGGCCGCACGCGGAAGGTCTGTCCGTAGAAATCGGTTTCTCCCACGATGTACATGACGGGCTCACCGGTCTGCCTGCGGCGGACCATGCGGGTGAAACGGTCGAGTATGCCGGGGTCATCCAGCGGGTCCGTCAGCCGGGCCAGCAGCGCCGCACGGGAAATCCCCATGGCATGCGACAGGAGGATTTCGACGTCCAGACGGGGCGTGTCACTGTGGGATTCCAGCGTCCGGACCGCTTCCGAGAGGATGGTCCGGATGGGGACAGGATTCATGCTTCCAGTTCCACCAGCCGGGCGGCCCGATCCGCGGCCGCCAGCGCGTCGATCAGATCCTGCAGATCACCGTCCAGAATCTGCCGGAGTTTATAGAGCGACAACTGGATCCGGTGATCGGTTACCCGGTTTTCGGGGAAATTGTAGGTCCGGATTTTTTCGCTGCGGTCGCCAGATCGGACCTGGATCCTCCGCTGGGCGGCCCGGGCGGCGTTTTCTTCCTGGATTTTGGCTTCCAGCAGGCGGGAACGCAGAATCATCAGCGCCCGGGCCTTGTTTTTGTGCTGTGATCGTTCATCCTGGCAGGTGACCACGATTCCGGTGGGTTTGTGGGTGATCCGCACGGCGGAGTCGGTGGTATTGACGTGCTGCCCGCCCGCGCCGCTGGACCGGTACACGTCGATTTCCAGATCGTCCGGATTGATGGCGATGTCCACTTCTTCAGCTTCGGGCAGCACGGCCACCGTGACGGCTGAAGTGTGGATGCGGCCCTGAGATTCGGTGTCGGGGACGCGCTGGACCCGATGCACGCCCCCTTCCCATTTCATCTGGCTGAAAACCTGATCCCCCGCCACCCGAAAACTGATTTCCTTGAAACCGCCCAGACCGGTTGGATTGCTATTGAGGACCTCGACGGTCCATCCTCGCCGCTCCGCGTAACGGCTGTACATGCGGAACAGATCCGCCGCGAACAGCGCCGCCTCCTCCCCGCCCGTTCCGGCCCGGATTTCCATGATGGCGCACCGCTCGTCGTTGGGGTCGCGGGGTACCATCAGTTCCTTCAGCCGGATCTCGAGGCTCTCCATGCGGGCTTCGGCCGCGCGCGCTTCTTCACGGGCCAGGTCGCGGAGTTCGGGATCTTCAGTTTCCCGGAGGAGCCGCTCGGCTTCCTGCCAATGGGATTCCGCCTGTTCATACTGACGGTAAGCCGAAACGATCTCGGACAGTTCCCGATTTTTCCGGGCCAGCCGGGCACACCGCAGGGGATCCGTCGCTATTTCCGGGGTGGCCAGTTCGCGCTGGATGCGGTCCGCCTCGGCCGCTACGGCAAGCAGTTTCTCCCGCAACAGGGCGTCCATGGCTGGTGCCGGGGCGGAGACGGATTACTTACCAAACTTCTTGTTGAAGCGGTCAACCCGACCTTCGGTATCCACGAACTTCTGTTTACCGGTGAAGAAAGGGTGGGAAGCGCTGGACAGTTCCAGCGTGTACAGGGGGTAGGTTTTTCCGTCGATTTCGATGGTTTTGTCGGTCTTCACCGTGGACCGGGTCAGCCACTTGACGCCGGCGCTTACGTCCATGAATACCACTTCACGATAGTTTTTCGGGTGGATATCCTTTTTCACCGGAGATCTCCTTCTGATCCGCCCTGAGGGGGCGGGGTCCACACCGCGCGTCGGTGTTGTTGCAATCATTATCCTTAACGCCCCCAGGGGGAAGTAATCATAGCACAATTTGACGAAATCCCGCAACCGGTACGCCCGCAGTCTCATCCGGTAATATCATGGCGCGGTGGTATCAGGATAGAGGCTTTAACCGGATGTTCCGTGCCGTCTGATATTGATACGGTTTGACTGTAGCAGGCCTTGCCTGTTATGCTAGATAAATGCTGGTCTGTGCCGATCCAGGAGGACGGTATAGGCGCTTTCCGGATATTTTTTTTCCGGACAACCGCTGTTATCCGGATGCCTTCGGCGGGATAGCGGGTGGGGGCGCGTTTCGGGCAGGCATTGATGTGTTGTGACATTACCCCACGAAACACGGGAGTTCCAATATGAGCGATCAGGAAACGGTGAAAGACGCGGGGCAGCAGGTCGAAACCCCGGAAACCGAAACCCACGAAAATGAACGTGAACACGCACACGCCCATCATCATGGTCACGATCACGACCATCACCACGATGAAGAACAGTATGAGTTCACGGAAGCTCCGGTATTCGATGTGAGCGTCGGCGAAGCCTGCGATTACACGGTAAAAACGAGTGTGGCCGCGGTCAATATCGTCAGGGAGATGGAACGCCAGTTGGAGGACATGCGCCGCACCGTTGAACTCCCGGGATTCCGGCGGGGCAAGGCACCGGTCAAATTGCTCCAGAACAAATTCGGCCGGGTGGTTAAGGAAGACGCCTGCCGGAAAATGCTGGAGGAAGCCTTCAAAAAACTGGTGAAAGACCGGGGTCTGCGGCCGGTAACCAGTCCGAAGGTACCTGACTTTGACGCGCTGGTGGAAACGTGGCGTGAAGATCAGCCCCTGCAATTTACCATGACCTTCGAAACAGCTCCGGAAGTGGAACTGTGCGCATACCGGGGCATCGAAGTGGAACGGCCCACGGTTACGATTGAGACGAAGGATATCGATGAGGTCCTGGAAAACCAGCGGCAGCGGTTCGTTTCTTACGAAGTGGTGGACGACGCAGCCGCTCTGGACGACCAGGTGCTGATCGACTTTGAAGGCACGATCAACGGCGAGCCCTTTGAAGGCAACCGGGCAGAAAATTATCCCTACCTGATGGGCGCTTCCCGGTTACTGAAACCCTTTGAGGCCGCCCTGATGGGGCACAAGGTCGGGGAGACAGTTGAGGCCGACGTTACGTTCCCCGAGGATTGGCGGAACAAAGACGTGGCCGGAAAAACCGCCAGATTCAAGGTGACGATCAAGGAAATCAAACGGCGTGTGGTTCCTGAACTCAACGATGAACTGGCCCAAAAAGCCGGGTTCGAATCCCTGGAAGCCTGGCGTAAGGCCACTGAGGAATCCATGCGGCAGCGGGTGGTCGAACAGTCCGACAGTTATGCCCGAAGCAACGCCCTGCAGAAGATCATCGAGCAGAGCACCTTCCGGATTCCGGAGAGCATGATCGACCATTTGAGCCGTTCGACCTTCGAGGAACTGCTGCAGCAGCGGCGGGGAGAAACCCTGACGGAAGAACAGGAAAAGGTCCTGCGCGAAGAATCCCGCCAGCAGGCGATTGATGAAATCAAGCGGCTGACAGTGGTGCAGGAGATTGCCGATGTAGAGGGCATAGAGGTGACCGATGAGGATCTGGATTCCGAAGCACAGACCCTGGCGGATAACGCGGGGGTGGATTTCCAGCTCGCCCGTGACTGGCTGGGCACGCGCGAAAACCGCAGCCGTACCGAATGGGATATCCTGGTGAAAAAGGTGCTGGACTCGGTGATGGCCCATGCGAAAGTGATTGATAAGGAACTGCCGCGGGAGGAGGAATCCGCTTCCGAACCGGCGAAGGAACAGGATCATGCGCCCTCAGCGTAACACGTCGTCTGACCGGATCGATCCGGTGGTACCGCCCCGCGTCCTGACGCCGGGATGGACAGGTGAGCATCATCCGGTTGACCCTCGCGCGGTGACCATCTACCAGCAGACCAGCCGCGGCGAACGGGCCTACGACATCTACTCCCGCCTGCTCGAGGACCGCATTGTTTTCCTCGGCATGCCGATCGATGATTACGTCGCGAACTATATCATCGCTCAGTTGCTCTATCTCGAGGCGGAAGATCCGGACAAGGATATCAGTCTTTACATCAACTCACCGGGCGGCAGCGTGACGGCGGGTCTGGCCATCTATGACACCATGCAGTTCATCAAGCCGGACGTGGTAACCATCTGTCTGGGTCAGGCGGCCAGCATGGCGGCAGTGCTCATGGCCGCCGGCACGCCCGGAAAACGCTATGCCCTGCCTTATTCACGGTTTCTGCTGCACCAGCTGATGGCCGGCGTGCGGGGACAGGCCACGGATATTGAAATCCAGGCCCGCGAAATCATGCGCATCGCTGAAATGATCGATGAGATTCTCATGCGTCACACCGGTCAGCCCATCGAGGTCATTCGCCGGGACAGTGACCGCGACTTCTTCATGAGTGCGCAGGAAGCAAAAGATTACGGACTGATTGACTCGGTGTTGACCCGCCAGGAGGTCCAGGCTCAGCGCAAGTGATTCCAGTTGATCGAGTTGATCTCTGCAGGGTTCGGGGGAGTGAGGAACAGCGGGGGGAAGAAGTGAATTGAGTGACTGAGCCCCCGGGGAAACAGGACTTGGCAGCATGCGCGTCACCCTGAAATGGCTGAGCGGGGCAGTGGTCGGCGTACTGACCGCGGTGTTTCTGCTGGCTGTTTCGGAAGCGGGGTTCCGCCTGGCCGGACAGGGCAACGACACGTCCTTCCTGATCCGTCGCGAAACACCGTCTGGACTTTGGTACGCCTCCAACCGCGCGTTCTACCAGCAGTTTTTCAATCTTCCGCTGGGTGCTATTGTCCACTGGGATGATCTGGAGTTTGCTTTTCCGGCGGAAAAGTCCCCTGAAACTTTCCGGGTTTTTGTATTCGGTGGTTCCGCGGCGAACGGTACCCCTCCCGATACCGCCTACGCCTTCTGGCGGGTGCTCCAGGCGATGCTTGAAAAGCGGTACCCCGAACGGCGTTTTGAATTCTGTTGCGTAGCATCGCCTGGCGCGAACTCCCATGTCATGGCTGCCGCGGCCCGGTCCTGCGCGCAGCATCAGCCGGACCTTTTCCTGATCTGTATGGGTAACAATGAATTTATCGGACCTTATGGAGCGGGCAGCAGTATCACTAAGGCATATCAGCCCAGTCTGACAAGGATCCGGCTGCAGCAGATGGTACGGGGGCTCCGCCTGTATCAGTGGATGGAAGGGATGGCTCCATGGCGGGAACTCAGCGCCCGGGTGGTTACGGCGGCAGATGTATGGCGGTACCTGACCCCGATTGATCCGGACAGTGAACCCATTCAGCAGGTTGTGAAAAATTTTGAAGCCAATCTCAGCGAGATGATCCGTCTGGCTGATGCCGCGGGGGCGGCTGCGGTGGTCGTGCCTCCGCTGACCAACCTGAAAGACTGGCCGCCGTTTGTGTCGGCAGTTGGCAGGGGATTGACCCAGGGGCAGCGGGCTGAGTGGAGCCGGTTTTGGCGGGAAGGCCGCGCGAACGAGCAGGCCGACCAGCCGGAAGCGGCCCTGCAATCCTACCTGTCGGCCGCGGCAATCGATGACCGGCACGCGGAATTGTGCTGGCGGATAGGTCAACTGCTCCTGAGACGGCAGAAACCGGCTGAAGCAAAAAAATGGTTGATCCGTGCACGGGACCGCGACTGGGTGATCGCGAGAGCGCCATCCCGTATTCTCGAGGCAACCCGTCGGGTTGTTAGGGTTACGGACGCAGTTCTGATCGACCAGTTTCCCGCAAAAAATCCGGATACCTGGATTCCGGGTCAAGATGAAGTGTTTGATAACGTTCATCCGACATTTGAAGGCAACTGGCTTCTGGCGGCAGCCTGTTATCCGGTCGTTGCGCGCCTGCTGGAACGTTCCGGTGCACCCGGTTCGGGGATGACGTCGGATCCGCCGGACAGAGAAACTGTCCGAGCCCGACTGGCATTGACCGCGGGCCTTGAGGCAGAGCACTGTGACGCGGTGACCCGGAAAATGACCTTTTGGGGGCGTGGGCCTCTGGATGAGGTGCTTCGCCGGATCGCTCAGCGGAAACAGATTTTGGCAGAACAGGCAAAACAGCGGGGCGAGGATCAAGGACTGGCCCTGTGGCAAGCCTGGCAGCGACACCCGGAGGATTACTGGATCGGATCGCGCCTGTTCTGGCATCTGGTCAACACCGGCAAAACGGATGAAGCCCGAACAGTGCTCGACACCCTGACGGCCTCCCATCCGACCCGGCGGGGGGCTCAGCGAGCACGAATCCAGTTTGATCTGAGGCATCCCGACCATTCCACCGGAGCACTGGAATTGCAGGCGTTTCTGAGGCGGTTCCCGGATGACGGTGCCGGCTGGGAACTGCTGGCCGGACTGCAGTATGACAGGGGTGATTATTCCGGCACTATTAAAAGCGTCCGCAGGGCCCTGCGGGAAGACCCGACTTTGAACGGGGCAAGGTTTTTACTGGCCCAGGCATTGGAAAAGACCGGCCAAGTGGCAGCTGCTTTGGAAGCGGGAACCGAAGCGCTGGCGGTCGATCCCGAGAACCAGGCCGTTGCGGAACTGCTGGACCGTTTACTGGCGGACTGGAGTCCAGAGGATAAGGCGCAGTTCTGGGGAGGGATTGTCCGGAAAAATCCGGGGTGCTGGACTGCCCGGCTTCGGGAACTGGAAATCAGGCGGACCTTGGGTCAGGATACGCCCGAAGCGTGGCAGCATCTGTTGCAGTATGCCCGGGACTGTGGTCCCCGGGCATGGTCAGCACAATATGCCGCGCTGGGCGTTTTGGGACGTCCTGAAGAACAGCGTGCCGTGCTGGCCGATGCTGTTCGCTGGAATCCGGCCGATTTTCGTCCTTATGAGGAAGCAGATCGACTGTTGCAGACGGATCTGCCGCGTCGGATTCAGTTCTGGGAAGACCTGGCATCGGAAGTTCCTGGCTGCCGGGTGTGGTTTCATCTGGGACGGGCCCGCGAGACTGGTGGCGACCTGGCCGCGGCAATCGAGGCATACCGAAAGGCGGTAACCGGATGTCCGGACGATCCGGCCATGGTTGCTTCACTGGGATTTGGACTGCTCAGGACAGGAAGGCTCAATGAAGCCCTCGAACCGCTGCGACATGCCGCATCTATCAACCCGGAAATTCCCGGGATACAGGACGCCACACGGCAGGCGGAATCCGCCTTGTCGGTCCTTCCCTAGAGAGCGGGAGCTCAGTGGGGTTCTCAGGAAATTGTTATAATGCGCCCTAAGCAATGGAAGGAGAAAGGATCATGTCTGAGCCGTGGATGCTGGTTCCCCCTGAGACGAGTCCGATGCTGGAGCCGGAATTTCGGCCCGCCGTCCTGGCCCACCGGGCGTTTCTTGACGCCGTGAAGGCTATTGGAGGCGGTGAGCCGCTGGTGCTGGGCCTGGAACGGGGAGACGGGTCCGTGTCCCGTTATGAAACCCGTGTTTTTCCGGATCATCATCCCAAAGCGGAGGCCAACTTCTTTTTTGTGGAGCGTCTGCTGAAGTTCCTGTTGTGGCAGCGGGGCGCATACAGGGTATACGTGGGCGGATCACCGGAGGTCGCCCGGTTTCTGAAAAGGTGTTATGCTCCCGGGGGCCTGAGGGCCTTTGACGCGGAATTCATGGGCCGCGACGTGTATGAGAAAGAGTTTGAAATTGTTCATTGCGCTCCGCAGGAGGTTCCCGAGACCCGCGAGATCACTTCTTCCCTGGGGCGTCACCTGAACGGCTGCCGGATCGGCTTCGACTTGGGCGCGTCAGACCGCAAGGTATCCGCCGTGATCGACGGCAATCCCGTCTACAGCGAAGAAGTCATCTGGGAACCGGCGAAGCACGCGGACCCGACCTACCATTACAGCGAAATCATGGCAGCGTTGCGTTCGGCGGCATCTCATATGCCACGGGTGGATGCCATCGGCGGCAGTTCCGCTGGAGTGTACGTCAACAACCGGCCGATGGTGGCCTCTCTGTTTCGCGCTGTGCCGCGTGATCGGTATGGCGAGATCCGGGACATGTTCCTGCGCATCAGTCGGGAAATGGGGGTGCCGCTGGTGGTGGTCAACGATGGTGAAGTGACGGCCCTGGCCGGTTCGATGGCACTGGAAGACAATGCCGTGCTGGGAGTGGCCCTGGGCAGCAGTGAAGCGGGCGGTTATGTCACGCCTGAGGGCAATATCACCGGCTGGCTCAACGAACTGGCCTTCTGTCCGGTGGACTACAACCCTGAGGCGGCGGTCGATGACTGGTCTAAAGACTTCGGTGTGGGCGCCAAGTATTTCTCACAGCAGTGCGTGTTCCGGTTATGCGACCGCGCGGGCATCACGTTGCCAGCGAACGTGACCGATGCCGAGCGGCTGAAATTCGTGCAGGAGAAACTGGAATCCGGACATCCTGGCGCGGAAGCCATCTGGCGGACCATGGGGGTGTTCCTGGGTTATGGTTTGGCGCATTACGCCCACTTCTATCAGCTCCGGCACGTGCTGGTGCTGGGACGCTGCACATCCGGACGGGGTGGTGATCTGCTGGTGAGCGAGGCGCGGGGCGTGCTGGAACGGGAGTTCCCCGAAATCGCCTCAGCCGTTCAGATCCACTTGCCGGACGAGAAAATCCGGCGCGTGGGACAGTCCATTGCGGCGGCCAGTCTGCCCGAACTGCCCTGATTCCCCGCGCATAGGGAAGGAGTTGAGCCATGAAATTCACGATGGAAACCGCGGAACTGTTCATTCCGGACGGTCTGGAGGAAACGGCTGCCTTGGCCCGGACCACGCATATGGGTGTCGGCGCGCATCAGGATGACCTGGAAATTCTCGCCACACCGGCCATCCTTGAATGTTTCCAGCAGCCGGACCGGTGGTTTACCGGCGTGACTGTGACAAACGGCGCCGGGTCGGCGCGCGCGGGGCTTTATGCCGCCTACACCGACGCGGAAATGGTCGAAGTGCGCCGCAAGGAACAGCGGAAAGCCGCCATCATCGGCGAATACGCGGCGCAGTTCCTGCTTGACCACCCCAGTTCAACCATCAAGAACACGGCCGATACCCGTCCCGTGGAGGATCTGGCGGCGATTCTGCTGGCCTGCCGTCCCCGGGAGATCTACACCCATAACCTTGCCGACAAACATGACACCCATGTCGGGGTGGCCATGGCGCTGGTGGCGGCTCTGCGCCGGGTCGCCCCGGAATACCGTCCGGAACGGGTCTACGGCGTGGAGGTCTGGCGTGATCTGGACTGGCTGCCAGACGCGGAAAAGGTGGTGTTCGATGTTTCCGCCCACGAGAGCCTCCAGGCGGCCCTGGTCGGCGTTTATGATTCCCAGATTGCGGGTGGAAAGCGTTATGATCTGGCCACGCTGGGTCGCCGCCGCGCCCATGCGACCTACCACGCGTCCCACGATGTGGATACCGCCACCGCCGCGATCTTCGCGATGGATATCACGCCGGTAACCGCCCCTGACGGACCGGATCCTGTCGCTTTCACGCTGGCGGCGGTGGACCGGTTCCGGGCCGATGTGGAAAACCGGCTGCGGAAATTCAGCCGTTGAGCCGCGTGTACGGCGGACTGATGGTACGGGTGGACCGAAAAATAGTGCTGGGGCACGGGGGAATCGGGTTCGGTCTGCCGGTCGTGCTGGTTTTTCTGGCATGGCTTCCAGGATGCGGCGGATCGGCTGCCACGTCCGCCGCGACCGCCGTGCCGCCGCCCATTCAGGACTATATGCCCGACGCGCCGCCTGAACGGGGCGACTGGCTGCGTCTGCGGCTGCCGGCGGAAATGCCCCACCTCAATCCGCTCACCAGTTCCGACGCGTATGCCGATGAAATCCTGGCGTGGATTTTTGATCCTCTCCTTGATCGGGATCCCCAGACCCTGGAGATGCGTCCCTGGCTGGCGTCCTCCTGGGATTATTCGGAGGATCATCTCCAGTATGTGTTTCACCTGCGTCCCGGTGTGGTGTTTTCCGACGGACATCCGCTGACGGCCGAGGATGTGAAATTTACTTTCGATATGATCCGTTCTCCGCTGGTGGATGCCCCTCAGTTACGCAATTACTTTGTGGACATCACTTCAGTGGACGTGCTGGATGAACATACGGTCCGGTTCACCTGTGACAAGCCTTATTACCGCCATCTGATCATGATCGGCGGCATGTATATCATTCCAAAGCACATCTACGGTGAGGGTGATTTCAACCGGCATCCGGCCAATCGCGCGCCGGTCGGATCCGGACCTTACCGGCTGGAGCGATGGAAAACAGGCCAGGAACTGGTGCTGGTACGCAACGACCGGTGGTGGGGCGCGGAATTAACCCGGAACCGCCCCTACTTCGACCGGATCATCTACACGATTCTCACGGAGGATAACAGCGCGTTTCTGCTGCTGGCCCGGGGGGATCTCGATACCATGGCGCTGCGCCCGGATATCTGGGAGCGCCGGGCGGCCACGCCCCGGTTTACCTCCCGGTTCAACCGCTTCGCCTACGACCGCCCGGCCTACACCTATATCGGCTGGAACCTGCGGGATCCCCGGTTCGCGGATCGCCGCGTGCGCCGGGCCCTGGCCATGCTCATGGACCGCGATGCCATCCGTGACGGCATATATAAGGGTCTGGCCACGATTGTGACCTCCGGCTTCATGCCCGGCACGCCGGAATTCAACCCGAACGTAAAGCCCGTACCCTATGATCCCGAAGGCGCGCGGAAACTGCTGGCCGAAGCAGGATGGCGGGACAGCAATGGAGACGGACTCCTCGACCGGGACGGCGTGTCCCTGAAATTCGAGGTCGCCACCACCAATCAGAATCCGCTGGCGGAACAGATTCTTACCCTCTACAAAGAAGCCCTGGCCCGGGAGGGCATTGAACTGGTGATCCGGCCTATGGAGTGGGCTTCTCTGCTGGACCGGGTGGACAAACGGGAATTCGAAGCGGTGCTGATGGGCTGGCAGATGCCACCCGATCCCGATCCGTATCAGGTTTGGCATTCGTCTCAGGCCGACGCGGGGTCTAACTATGTCGGTTTTGTCAACGAAGAGGCGGACCGGCTTATTGTCGAGGCCCGGGCCTGCTTTGACCGGAACGAACGGATCCGCATGTATCACCGGTTCCAGGAGCTTCTGGATGAGGAGCAGCCTTACCTTTTTCTGATCGCGCCCAAAGCACTGCTGGCGGTGGACCGGCGGATTTATGGCATCCGGACCTATCCTTTCGGTATGGACCGGCGGGAATGGTTTGTGCCCCGGCAACTGCAGCGTTTCAGTGCTGCCGCGCCCTGATGCCGCCGCCTGACAGACAGGGTGGCCGCAGTTGGTCTCAGGTGGCGCGAAAATGCTACGATGATGTGCGGCAGGTTCTGCCGCATGCGGATCCCCGGGGAGTAGCGCAGTCCGGTTAGCGCGCCTGCTTTGGGAGCAGGAGGCCGCGGGTTCGAATCCCGCCTCCCCGACCATACTGAAAAACAATTCCGTTGAACAGGTTTTCACGATATCCCGCCCGTCCGATAGCGGTCATTTTTCTGCAGGCGGGCTGTTCCCTGCGGTGTCCATTCTGTGCCACCGAGACGCGGGTGGAAACCATGACGCCCGAAGCCCTGATCACCCTGCTGGACGAACTGGCCAAAGCCGAGGTTCGGAATATCGTTTTGGGGGGCGGAGAACCGGCTGAGTGGCCCTGGGGCTGGGAAACCGCCTGCCGTCTGGCCTGGGAGCGGGGGTTCCTGGTCCAGTTGGGTACGGCGGGTGCCGCGCTGCGGCCAGGGTTTGAGCAGGTTCCGTGGGTGGACCGCTTTGTGCTGCCCCTGGACGGCGACACGCCGGCGCTGCATAACCGGTTCCGCCCTGTGGGACTACGTCCCGATATCTCCGGCACCCGGGCGGAGGCGTTTTTCGCGCGGCTTGGGGGCACAGTAGCGCCGGACGGTCATTTTGCGGTTATCATGGACCGGCTGGCCGCCCTGGCCGAGGCCGGCCGTGAGGTTACCCTCAGCACGGTTGTGAACCGGGAGTCCCCGTCTGGCATGGACCGGCTGGCCGGAATGGTGGGGGAGATCGCCCGATTGTTGCCGGTGCACGCGTGGCATCTCTACCGGTTTATTCCAGCCGGACGGGGAGGCACAAACACGGCAGAACGTTTCGGTATTGATCGGGAAACCTTCGACCGCGTGGGGTCCCGGGCCCGTGAGTTGGTTCCGGCCGTTCAGATCTTCAAACGTTCCGACATGCGTTTTTCCCGGGACGTCGACTTTTTCTGGTTTGAACAGGGCCGCATCCAGCGCGGGCAGGACATATGGGGCGGCGCCGATACTGTTCCGGCCGGCAGCGGGGCGGATACATCTTTTGCGACGCTCCGCGCGAAGCCGCTGCCCGGCCAGGCTTAAAAAGCCGACAGCACACCCTTACATCTGTTCGCGTCGTTCACCAGGCGTTTAGCAACTGGAACGCCTTTTCCTGATCCGCCGGATACCTATTCCCAGCAGCGTCAGTCCGGCCAATCCGGCAGTCAGACCGCCGCCGACAGGCACGCTGGCCGTGACATTGACGTGGAAGAAATATTCCGCCTGGGCCTTTTCTCCGGAAGAGGTCTCGTAGACCACGCGGTAGACGCCGCTGTCGCGGGTGTCAATTCGCTGAGGCACAGGAAGGAACCGGTAACGCCCGGAATCTCCTGCCCGTCTTTATACCACGTAAAATTGTAGGCATTGGGCGCGTCCGGCGGTTCCAGGCACACGGATTCGCCGATTTCGAAGAAGCCGCCTTTTGTGGCTTTCCGGAAGGGCAATTCGCCGTCCCGGCCGGTAATGGACAACTCATACAGTTCAAGGGAGGCAGGCTCGGTTCCCTGGGGCCAGCCGCCTGTGGGCGGGGCCAGTTTCAAGGAAATGCGGTTAGGCATGCCGCTGTCAATCTTCGGGTAACGGAACTCTATGGATTCCGCCGGCTCGCTGACCGTGCTTTTGTTCACCCCCGGCTCATTTACCCCGATTTCCACGGTAAACTGGCCGTCCGTGCTCAGGATCACGCTGTCGCTGGTTGCGGAGAACCGATAAGGCCTCTCCGGATTTCTGGGCAACCGGGACATGCCGGTGATGTAAAGATGGTACTGGCCGGACTCAATGTTCACGGGCAACTGAAAACTTTTGTTGGCGCCGCCGTTTTTCAGAATCACGTCGAAAGAACCGGTATTCCCGTTGGAATTATCCAGCGCTTCGAAGCGGATGCCGGCCAGCGGTCCCTGGTTGCTGCCGTCTGGTCGGTTCACCAGCTTGAGAATTTCGGTAACCTGGCCGGCGCCGATGGTGCGACCGCCCTCCCGGATCGCCCAGTATTCCAAGGTCGCGCCGCTGGGCAGCGTACCGCCCTGGGGCATGATGCCGCTGATACCCGCATTAACCCGCTCTCCGAAGCACACTCCCTGGGTTTGCTTGGGCACCGAGACGTTCATACTGATCGGCCTGATCCCCCCACCTCGAAAATCCCCGGTCGGGCTCAGTTGCAGGGTTCCGTTCCCAAAGGTACCCCGCACGGCCGTGCCGCTGTTGGCTTTGCCCAGGAATGCCGGATCACCGGAAAAACTTACGGGAAGCCCCTGGTAAGCAACCGCTTCCTGTTCGATGACCAGCACCAGCCCGCCGTCACCGGCGGCGGCCAACACCAGGGGGGAAACCAGCGGCAACTGTCCCCCGGGCAGGTAGAAAGAAACGGCCGCCATCAGGCCGGGTGGCGTTCCGGGCACGCCGCCGTAGACCGGTTCGCTGAACACCAGGCTGAACTGAGGGTTATCCGCGATACTGCCTTTCTGACCGGGGAGGATCTGATACCTGGCATAATTGCCGGCTGACAGGCCGAACAGACCGGGGTTTCCGATGGCCATCCGGGTCCTGGGGACCAGCGCGCCGTCTGCCGGCAGCTGGCCGATCAGTTCCGCCGGGGACAGATAAATGTATATGGCATCAGTGAGGGCGTCGGCATTCCCGAGTACGCCCAGCGGCTGGTGCTGGTAACCGACCGCTGGCTCCCAGCGGACCACGCTCAGCGCGGTCACATCCGGCGACGGCCCCGGACCGATCTGCAACAGGTAAACCGGATCGGATGATTCCGGTCCGATAAGACCCGCACCCAGCAGGAGGTTTACGCCTTCCCCCCAATACAGACTCCACAGGGATACCGACATTCCGCTGTCCAACTGGATGAGCGGCGCCGGGGCGGACGAAATCTGAAGTCGGCCCGCTTCCGGAGAACTCCGAAGACCTTCAATCAGAATGGATTCCTCGCCATATGGAAACAGCGTGACGGGCCCGCTCGGTTCGTGGAGCAGTCCGAAATAATACCCTTGGGCGTAGCCTGCCTGCGTCAGGGTGCAGATCAGAAAAGCCGTGGACAGGCCCAAAAAACAGACGGGGTAGGGTGCCATATTGTTAAATCCTCCTGTGTTAAAGGGGAAAACACCTGCGTTTATTGAATTTTACCGCAGGCCGCGAAAAAATGCAAATAAAAATCGGTTTAGTATATAAAAATTAACGATAAGTATACCTGTAAAACAAAAATAATGCAGATCATACGGTTTACATACTGATCAATACGACGGAAGCCTTAGTATCACCAGAAAACTGGCGCGCGACCTGTTGCACTGGCGCCGGGTATCCGGTGACTTGCCGGATGGCGTTGCGGTGCGGGTATGGGGGTGGGGTTCGGGGCTGGTTGGTGGTGGAGCAACGCGAGAAAAAAGCGGCCATGGACTTGACAGGCGAGGGAAAATGTGTTATACTGTTATTAGCACTCGACGATGTCGAGCGCCAACAGTACCCGGACATCCCCAGCCCGGGATCCCCGTTCTGAAAATGACGTAACGTTGGTGTAACCCTTTAGCGGAAAAAGAAAGGAGTAGGTTATGGCTGCCAAGCAACTCGTATTCGGACAGGAAGCACGGGTTAAACTGCTGGAAGGCGTGGATGCCTTGGCCGACGCGGTCAAGGCCACCTTGGGGCCTAAAGGACGCAACGTCCTGATGGAAAAATCCTACGGCGCGCCCAAGGTCACCAAGGACGGTGTGACCGTGGCCAAAGAAGTGGAGATCAAGGAACCCTTCGCCAACATGGGGGCCCGCATGGTACGCCAGGCTGCCAGCAAGACCGGTGACGTCGCCGGGGACGGCACCACTACTGCGACCGTACTGGCCCAGGTGCTGGTCCATGAAGGCATGAAGCACGTTACCGCCGGCGCCAACCCCATGCACCTGAAACGCGGTATGGACAAGGCCCTCGCGGCCGCCATGGACGCCATCTCCGCCATGGCCAAAAAGGTCAAAGGCAAGGAGGAAATCAAGCAGGTGGCCACCGTTTCCGCCAACGGCGACACCACCATTGGGGACATTATTGCGGATGCCATTGACAAGGTGGGGCAGGACGGCGTGATCACCATCGAAGAGGGAAAGAGCATGGAAACCGAGGTCGAAATCGTGGACGGCATGCAGTTCGACCGCGGCTATATCTCGGCCCATTTCGTGACTGATCCCGAGAACATGAAGGTGGTGCTGGAAGATCCGCTGATCCTTTGCCACGAAAAGAAACTCTCCAGCATCCGGGATCTGCTGCCGCTGCTCCAGAAGGTGGTTCAGGCCGGCAAACCCCTGCTGATCATCGCTGAGGACGTGGAGGGCGAAGCCCTGGCGACACTTGTGATCAATAAACTGCGGGGCGTGCTCAACGTTGCCGCGGTCAAGGCACCGGCTTTCGGCGACCGCCGCAAGGAAATCCTGCGGGACATCTCCATCCTCACCGGCGGCACCTTCATCAGCGAAGACCTGGGCATGAAACTGGAGTCCGTGGAACTCAGCCAGTTGGGTACCGCCAAGCGGGTTGAGATCACCAAGGACAACACCACCATCATCCAGGGCGGCGGCAAGAAAGAGGCCATCAAGGGTCGCTGCGACCAGATCCGCAAGCAGATCGAGGAGACCACCTCGGACTATGACCGCGAAAAACTGCAGGAACGGCTGGCGAAACTGGCCGGCGGTGTCGCGGTGATCAAGGTCGGCGCAGCCAGTGAAGTGGAACTGAAGGAAAAGAAAGACCGCGCGGATGACGCCCTGCACGCTACCCGGGCCGCCATTGAGGAGGGCATCGTGGCCGGCGGCGGTGTGGCGCTGCTGCGGGCCCGTGACAAGGTGGCCGCGCTGGAACTGGAAGGCGATGAAAAGATCGGCGCGATGATGCTGTGGAAGGCCATGGCATCGCCGCTGGCTCAGATCGCCGAGAACGCCGGTGAAGAGGGCCAGGTGATCGTGAACGCGGTGCTCAAGGAAAAGGGCAATGTGGGCTACAACGCCGCGACCGGTCAGATTGAAGACCTGGTGAAGGCGGGCATCATCGATCCGGCCAAGGTGATCCGGTGCGCCCTGCAGAACGCGGTGAGCGCGGCGGGGATGATCATCACCACCGAGTGCCTGGTCACCGAACTGCCCGAGAAAAAATCCAACTGATCCGGACGTGACGGGTCCGGGCGCGTGTTGACGCTTCGGACCCGTCCTTACGGTTCGGGTTCAGCGTGCTATGCTGATGCGCACCCGCCCCTTCCGGGGTGGGTGCGTTATGCTTGCATGCTGGTGTTCGTCCGCTGTCTTGGGGAAAGTTAGTGACCTCGAGGTTTTGGCTGGTTAAACATCTGCTTTGTTGTTTTATCTGCGTGAGAGGTGTTATTTGCAGTCTTGTACGGATACTTCCAGCGCCCGGGCGCGCCAGTACCAGGCCTCAGGTTCTTCGGGCAGGACGGTGAGCAACCGTTCCGCTTCGATCAGGGCCCGTTCCGGATTGTCGGTCTCCACCAGCGCCCGGGTCAACCACAACCGTACCGCCGGCACCGATTCAGCCAGGGACTCCGCCTCGAGCAGTGCCCGCAGCGCCGGTTCCGGCCGGCCCCGATTCAGTTCCGCCATCCCAAGCACCGCCAGTAACTGGAGGCGATCCTGAGGATCCCGCGTCTGCTTCAGGCCGCTTTCCGCTTCCCGGACGGCCGTTTCGGGGTCTCCGACCCGCAACAGGGCCTGAATCAGGTTGATCCGGGCCAAAGTGAAACCGGGTTCCACGGTCAGCGCCTGCCGGAAACACCGTCTGCCCTCCTCATCCCGGCCCCCGGCAGTCAGGAGCCAGCCGAGGTTGTTCCACGCGCGGGCATGGTCCGGATCCAGCCGCAGGGTTTCCCGGTACCACCGTTCGGCCTGTGTTGCGTCACCAGCCGCCATCCAGGTCAGGGCCAGTTCAAACCGGTACTCCGCCGTGGCAGGATCATCCAGGCACAATTCCCGCCACAACCGGATGGAGCGGGTATATGCTCCGCGATCCCGCAGAAGCCGAGCCAGGTTGATTTTTGCCAGATAAAACGCCGGTGAGGCTGCCAGTGCTTTGCAGTACCACCGCTCCGCCGCCGCGGCATCGCCCCGCTGTTCCGCGATCCATCCCAGGTCGTTCATGGCCCGAGGGTCCTTCGGGTTCAGTTCCAGCGCCCGCCGCAGCCACGGTTCCGCCTCGTCCGGCAGGCCATCCATGAGCAGGTTCGCGCCGATGTGGAAATACAGGTCCTGCCGGTAGGGTCTGGGCTGGCTGGACGGATCGGGACTCAGCGCCGCCTCCAGCAGCCGCGCCGCCAGCCCGTGATATCCCTTCTCCGCAAAAGCATGGCCCAGGCGGAAGGGCATGTAATAGGAATACCGCAGCCGCAGCATCCGCTCCGCCTCGGGAATGGCCTTTTCCGGTTCCCCGGCGATCAGCCAGGACTCCGCCCGGGCATAATGCCACCGGGCCATATCAGGTTCGTAGGGAATCCAGTTCACGTGCGCCAGCGCTGTGGTGCCGCAGACCAGCAGTACCGGGACCATCCGCCGGGTCAGGGTCCCGCCGGATCGCCACGCCTCCCACGCGCGGATCAGTCCGTACCCCGCCACCAGAAACAGCAGCGGCACCAGCGGATGCCGAGCCCGGGCATTCACGAAAAACGGGATAAAGGACAGATAGTACACCGCGATGAAGCCAATCACCAGCACCCAGATCCAGCCTGGTGCCGGAACAGGGGAGAGAGATGCCGGAAGGGATGTGGCGGACACCGATCCTCTTCCGTTCTTCTGCCTTCGAAGGGCAGCCGACGCAAGCAGTCCCAGCCCACCGAAAAAGGGACCAGCCACCCACGGGAACCCCGGCAGATACTTCAGGGGCGGATAAAACCGTTTTTCTCCTTCCACTACCTTGTTTTCAGTGATCTCCTGGGGCGACCAGAACAGCACCGCCTTGACCCCGGCCAGTTTCAGTGCTTTGCCGGGATGCTGCCGTATCCAGTCCATCGCCTGCCGGGCGAAAATTTTCGACGCTTCGGAATGAGTCAGATCTGGTTTACCTACTTCTTTTCCCAGCCCCCTGACGATGTTGTTATACACCCACACAGAAAACTGGCCTGTCCCCTCCAGCTCCTGCAGGTAGGGGGTCCATGAGGTATAGCCGTCTGATTCTTCGCTGTTGCCGATCAGGAGGTTCTCGCCGAAATAGGTCGAAATCGGGACGAACTCGCCCGATACCATCCAGTTGCGCGCGGTTACCGGCGCGATGACCGCCGCGGTACACAGCGCCAGCGCCGCCCATGCCGCGGGAATCTGCCTGATCCGGCCCTGACGCCAGCACCACGCGGCCATCCAGCATGCCATAAACGGGCCAAACAGCAGAATGTTGGGCCGCATGATGGCGTAGAACCCGGTGATCAGTCCCGCCAGTGACGCCCAGCGGATCCTGCCGGATATGGCCCATCGGCGCAGCGTCAGCAGGAGACAGGGAATCAGAAACACGAAGACTGCCGGATCGTTCACCTCACCTTCGTAATAGATCGCGCCCCAGTATACAGCCAGCAGACCAGCCGCCATGAGCCCGATCCGACGTTCCCCAACTGCCCGGCCCAGACGGTATACCAGCACGATCGTCAGCAGTCCCAGGATGCTGTTCAACACCCGGGGAGCAAGATAACTGCCGCCGGTACACGCGTAAATCGCCGCCAGGAGCCAGGGATATCCGGGCGGGCGATAATAGGGTGTGACATTGATTTCGGGGTCCTGTCGGTGAGATGGGGGCGTCCAGTCCCCGGAAAGCATGGCCCGGGCCTGGTAGTCCTGCACCTCGAGATCCTGTTGCAGCGCCCGAAAGTCAGGGGCGCCGGTGACCTCCCAGAGGTACCAGCCCCGCAGGAGCGCGGCGACCAGCAGTATCACGGCCAGGAACCGGAAGTCACGCCGGTTCATGGAGTCCGTTTCCGCCGGATCTTTCCGAAGGGTGGACGTTTTGCTGTCCGGAATGTCAGGTTGTGTCATGAGATAACCGGCAGCCATGCTTAAAACAATTGAGATGATACCTGCCGGCGAATTCAGCATATCCACCCGAGACACGCAGGGACAACCCCGCGCCAGCGGTCAGTTCGTCGGTTCTTCCAGATCTGGGTTGATGGCCGCGGTGAGGGCCGGCCCGCTGATGGGATTCCACACGGGGCGTCTGAACCGTGTCGCGTCCCGGTAGCCCATATACCGTTCATGGATTAGCAGCCGTTCCAGGATGCCGCCGAGAACCCGAACATCCTGAGGGCTCTGCCGACAGATTTTCAAGCGGGTGGGATGGTAGAACCCGTCGAACAGCCGTCCGATACTGAAGCGGTCCAGACGGTACAGTTGCACGAGCAGTTCATGCAGATCCGGTTCATCATTTTTCAGGGTATGGATATCCATGCCCCGAAGATACATCCAGCGGCGCAGGGTATTCAGGTCAGTGCTCCGCCAGAGCAGCGCGCGTGCCCGGGGGACGTGGAAAATCCGTCCTCCTTTTCGGCGAACCCGGCCACCGAGGGCTGCAACCGTTATGGCCGTGGTAAAGTAACCGCCCGGCAGTCCCCCCAGATCGAAATATCGATCTCGCAACATACTGAAATTGCCGCAACAGGTTACTAACTCATGGCCGGATACCTCGCCTGAGGCGTCGCTGGCCGGTTTTTCCCCGGGCAGAGTCCACCGGGTGAATTTCCCGGGACGCAACTGGGGGTGTGGCAGGGAAATACCGTAGGCCAGCCCCCAGCCCTCCTGTTCGCGGTGCGCGGTGATATGAGCTTCGACGAAGTGGGTGGAAGGAAGCAGATCAGGCCCCAGGCAGATCAGACAATCCCCCTTGGCGGCCCGGGCCGCCCGGTGAATCAGATCCGGCTCCACCGTGCGGGGTACCCGGATATGCAGCATCGCCACCGATCCGGGGATCCGGCGTTCATCCTGTGCGATTATGGACCGGCTGTCCAAATCGGCCCCGATAAAAAGCACCTCAAATTTGCCCAGCGGCCAGGTTTGTTTTTCCAGAGCGGTGCAAAGCATGCTCTCCGGCCTGTCCCCCTCGCCGAGGGGAATGATGACAGACGCGTCAAAATCACCCATAAGACCCCCCCTATGTTGTCTGCTTGATCCGTGTGCTCGAAAAGGTTATACCTATTTTCGTTTTAACACACGATTTCATTTATTCATAGAAATCCACTTGTACGAATCTGACGCCGGAATCGTTCGTTTTATTCAATCCGCTTGACGCCGGTTCCCCGAATAAAGACAGGTTGCCCTGCCTGTAGGGCCAGGGACAAGGTACGGGAACGCTGGCCGGTAAAGACCGGCTCGCCCATCAGATTGAATACGCCGTCCGGAGTGTGGTCACACACGATCTGAATGGTGGCATTCCCGTCAGACCATACCGCCGTGCCTGATCGGGTGCGTAACCCCCGGACACCATCCCGTTTGCAGGGTACCGCTTCCGGCATACCCCCTTCCAGGGTCAGGCAGACGGATGCCAGCGCGCGAAAGGCCGGCTTCGGCGAGAAATCCTGATACAGCACCCCGAAATTATGTTCGAACACGAAGGGATCGGGACCGTCATTGCGGAAGTCATACCAGCCCATGTTCTGACAGGCGCCTGACCACACGGACGTCAGGTAACTGCGGGCCAGCAGCGTGGCCTGATCCCGTTCCGTGATGCCTTCCGCGTGGGTGGACCATCCCATCTCTGTAATCCATACTTTCCGACCGCCCGCGAGGTCCGCGACGCTTTGAAGTTCCCTGGCAAAATTTTCCTCGTTCAGCGTTTTCCGGTACGGATGAATGGTCGGCATATCAAAAGGTGCGCCTGCGTCCATCACTTTCCGGATAAAATCCCGGTCAATACCCGCTGTGGAGCATCCCAGTATCAGCGCGTCGGGATCTTCTTCTTTAATTGCGGCATAACAGCGTTTCAGCAGAACCGGATACAGTTCTTTTGGTCCGCTCCAGAAAAAAATATTCGGTTCGTTGTAGACTTCCCAGTGTTTGATGCGGTCCTTGAAGTGCCGTACGACCGCCCGGGCCCAGCGGCAGAAATCGTCAATGCCCTTCTCCGTATAAGGCTCGGTGAATCGGCCCCAGTAACCCAGCAGGCCGTACACGCAGATACCGTTACGGTGTGCCGCCGATACTACGGAGTCATAGAAACTGAAATCATATTCGCCAGGCGCGACTTCCGTGTTGGCCCAACTGAATTCTTCCCGGCTCCATTTGATTCCGGCTTTTCGGGCGATGGCCGCCACTTTTTCATGTTCCTCCGGGCTATACCGGTACAGGTAGATGCCCATACCCCAGGGGGATTCCGGACGCAACGTCCGGTCCCCGCCATCGGGCAGGTCCCGGGTATGGCAGAGTCGGCCGGTGACTGACGGAAGGGTATCCCTGACGGGTTTGAACTGTACGGTAAGTTCAGTGAAATTGAGGGATTCCGGAAGGGTGACATCAAAACACAGTTCCTGACGAGAACCACCGCCGGGCAGCATCCATGGAAGGGAAATTTTTTCATTCATCGGCCGCCCCTCCCAGTCAGTCTGTTGTAGTTCCAGGGTTCCATGGACGTCTTCGGTGGTCAGATTCCACCCCTGAACACGCATGGCGCGCCGGTTTTCCACCGGTTGACCGGTCCACTCGGTCCACAGGACCAGTTGCCGGCCCTGGGGAATGCGGGTGACACATTCGATCCGGTCCAGTACCGCGGCCGGAGCGGCTGAACCATCCTGCGGCGGAACCAGCCACAAATCGATCAGTTGCAGAGGATAGGTGATTTTGTCTTCTTCCGCGCCGCTGTGCTCCCAGCCCTCCGGTGGCGGCGGAAAAGTGACAACCTGAGGCCCGCCCGAAAGGGGATCACTCAACCGGCGGAAGGTCTGGAAATGGGAAACCACAGCCATGCCAATCCGCGTTCCGGGTGTGGCCTGACGGATATGGATTTCCACTGCTTCAGGCTCCCCGAACAGGGACAGCCGCGGATGCCGCGCTCCATCAGGGCCCAGTGTTCGGCCATCATCCCCCAGACCGGAAAAACCGCTGCCGCTGCCGAAATCCGTGACCAGGTATCGTCCAGAGCATTTTTCTGCGGCCGGGGCATCAGCATACGAACCCAGCGCAACGGTTGCCACCAACACCGCCGGCGCCCAGACACGTTTAATCAGTTGCATTCCAATATTCCTTGTCTGAGCCGAAGAAAAAAAACTTCCCCCTCCTTTTTCCTGCCTTACAGAACGATCCGTACTGGCGGAATGTTTTTAAGCGTCCTTCTTCGGCGTGTCTTCTTTTTCGATGATGATCAGAAAGTCATTGTAACTGCTGCTGTGGTTGGCGGTGATAGAAACCACTTTCCAGCCCTGAGCCAGCAGTTCATTCAATTCTTTCTGGCCGGTTCCATTGGACTGAATGATCACTGAACGCTGCATGGTTACGCCTCCTGTCAGGATAAATCTTTTCCGGCGGTTCCGCCCTGGATATGCTCCAGGAGAGCCGCCAACTCCCTGTGATTCAACTGCCCCGGCGCGCTTGCCGCTCCGAGGTAGGTATAGGTTACCAGAGATCCGAGAAACGGGAAAAGCAGGCGGCTGGGACGTCCGGCAGGTCCCATGCCAAGCACGATCATGGGCGGGCTTTCCCGGACGCACAGGAAAGCGGCGAGCCGCCGCAGATCTGCGTGGGTATGGCACCAGGTTGCGATTTTGAGGATATCCGCGCCGATGGCACGGAACTCATCAATCAGTGTCTCCAGAACGGTTGTCTCAGGTGTAGTGTGGAAATCATGGAAAGAGCCGATGACGGTTTTACCCTGTGCTCGCGCCGCATGGATGATGTCTACCGCGGCTGACGCGCGGAGTTCCACATCTACCGCGTCGGTTGTAGGGATGAGTTGGAGATATCGGTTCAGTCGGGCGGTTTCATCGAGAGGCCATCGGCCGCCTTCTTCGGTCCGGCGGATAGTCAGCAGGACCGGTCTGGGCCGCAGTTGCGCGAGATACGCGTCAATCCGGGGGGATGTGGGATCAGGGAACAGGTCTACCCGAAGTTCCAGAAAATCCACTCCTTCTCTCAGAGCGGCGTCGATTTCAGACGGATTCAGGAAGTCGGAGACAGCGGCGGCTGTCCGGGGCTGGCCTCCCAGCATACAGGACCCTACACGTAACGGGTTCATGCCGTGGCTTCTCCTGCTCCGGCTGTTTTTCGGATGCGCCGGGCTTTTCGTTCTTTCCATTCCCGTTCCAGCCGTTCCCGGGGTCTCCAGCGGCGGTGCATCCAAAGCCACTGTTCCGGGCGGGTCCGGATGGTATGTTCCAGGGCATCCTGAATGCGCTGGGTGGTGAGCCGCAGGTCTTCCAGAGGATCGCCAGTTTCCGCGGGTTCGACCGGTGGCTCAAAAGCCAGCAGGTACCGGCCGTCAGGCTGACGGGTCATGAACACCGGATGTATCGGTACCCGGGCGCGCCGCGCGATCAAGGCCGGTCCCGCCGTGGCCCAGCAGGACTGGCCGAAAAAAGTCACGGGGACGCCGTTTTCCCGGGGACTCTGGTCGGCCAGAATTCCGGCTGCGCCCTTTTCCCGCAACCAGGTGAGCAGTGGCCCCATGGCGTTGTCCTTGCTAAAGGTTTCCACGTTTCCCGAACGGCGCACACCGTCGATCAGCCGGTTCAGTTTCGGATCATCAAAAGGCCGGACCACCAGAGCCACCTTGAGTCCCACAGCCGCTCCGGCAGGTCCCAGCCATTCCCAGTTGCCGAAGTGGGCGCTGACAAAAACCGCGCCCCGGTCCTGGTCAATGTATTCCAGACCGGTCACATCAAACAGACGGCGTCCGGCGGGGGCGGCCAGTTCGGGAATCCGGCAGAATTCCGCGGCCACGATGCCCAGGTTGGCAACAGCGCCACGCAGGATGTGTTGTTTTTCGTCCGGAGTAAGGGTGTCACCGTAGGCGAGATCGAGATTCGCGCGGCCGACCTTGCGTATCCGGGGAATCAGATGTCCGGCCAGACCGGCCAGGGTCAGGCCCAACTGCCGGGCGGCAGAAGGCGGCAGGCGTCGAACCGCGCGGAAAGCGGCCCGGGTCAGCGCGCCGTAGACCCGATGTCTGAATGCCCCCTCCACCATGGATTCAGGCCTCCAGTGTGACGGTCTGTCCGATCATGGGCACGCAGGATATTCCACCGTTGCCGGTATTCTCCCGCATCCACGCCAGCGCGTCCGGATCACCGTGAACATACACGATGTTTTTCGGGTTGAACCGGTCGATGATCTCCGCCAGTTCGGACCGGGTGGCGTGGGCGCTGAACCGGAAGGCCCGAACCTCGGCAGGTCCCTTGGGCACGGGTGGCTTCTCCAGTTCAAAGGTGATTGGATCGCCAGGCGCGCCGTGCAGCAGTTTATGGCCGGGCGTGTCCGGATCAAGATATCCGACGAAGAATATACCGTGCCGTTCTTCCCGGGTCATCGCGGCGGCGAGTACCGCGGAGGGTGTATTCTCGAGCATCATCCCGGACGTAGCCACCAGAATACAGGGTTTTGCCAGCAGGTTCCGGATTTCTCCCGGTTCAGCCACCACATTTCCCATGCGTTTGAACATGTCCAGCGGTCGAAGCCACGCGCCGGGTTTCAGATGATCGCTGAACTTGTCATACACCTCATAAATAGCCCGGCCCAATCCGGCGGTATAGATATCCGCCTGGACGATCCGGCCGGTTTCCTGCAGGTGGGCCAGCAGATTAACCATTTCCTGGGTACGGCCCAGGGCGAAACAGGGAATGAGTGCGCATCCGCCACGGCGAAGCACCCGATCGACGGCCCGGGCAAAGCGCTCTGTTTCCTCGGCGAAGGGGAAGTGTTTGCCCTCGTCGGTGCCACCCTGGGTGGATTCAATGATGAGCGTGTCAATCCGGATGTTGCGCCGGGGGAACCGCGCGCCGCCCAGCAGAAACTGGGGTTTCCGGCACACATCGCCGGTGTAGTACAGGGTGTGACCGGGAAACTGAATCAGAATGCCGGCACTGCCCAGGACATGACCGGCCTCGTGGAACGAGATCTCTACCGGCACAGGTGCCTGCAGAAAAAAAGGTCGGCCGAAAGCCACCCCGGTCATATGGCGAATGAAAAAATTGACATCGTAATGGTCATACAGGGGATACTCGGAAAGACCCCGTTCCTTCGCAAGGGCTTCCATGACGGACACGCTGTTGTGCAGCATCCGGTCCATCAGGATTACAGTAGGATCCGAAGCATACCCCCGCACACCCGGATACATTTTCCCGAGCATGGGGGCGGCTCCGCAGTGGTCGACGTGCGCATGAGTGAACAGACAGGCGTGGGGAGGCCGGTTCAGCAGGGACAGAGCGGGTAATGTTTCCGGCCCTTCTTTTTTGGGATGGGTGCCGCAATCCAGCAGAATCCGGACGCCGTAACAGGAAACCTCATACGCGTTCGCACCCACTTCGCCGCCGCCACCCAGCACAGTCAGTGAAAGCGTACCATTCTGGTTCATAATTGTTCAGTATACCAAATTCCCAACAGGTGGCAAAAGAGACGTTAACGGACGTCCGGTCAGCGTTTTTGGCTATGATAGCGGTTAAGACGGAGCCTTGGAACTGTGTGACAGCCCCAGTAAATACCTGTTCATCGGGTGATGCGGCCGTGGTGCTGGTTACGGCCAACGCCCGGTATTCCCACGCCAGTCTGGGACTGCGGTGTCTGGCGGCGGGGCTGCGTTCCGTGCCCTGCCGGACGGAAATACTGGAATTCACGCTGGATCACACGCCCTGGGATATCGCCGAAGGGGTTTTGCGCCGTTCCCCGGTCGTTGCCGGTCTTGGGGTATACATCTGGAATGTCCGCCAGATGGCCGAGGCGGCATGGATCATTCGTCGTGCCCGTCCTGATCTGGTGCTGATTGGCGGCGGACCGGAACTTTACCGGGAACCTGAGGCCTTTCCGGCGTTCGACGCGCTGGATGTCGTGATCAGCGGGGAAGGGGAGCAAGTATTCGCCCGCCTCGTTGGAGAGGTGCTTCAGGGACGTTTTCCGGATCAGAAAGTGATCACGGCACCGCCCGTTCCGGAAGCGGAGATTCCCCTGCCGGCGGCCTGGTATTCCGATGAGGACCTGATCGCTCGGACAATATATATCGAGACCAGCCGGGGGTGTCCCTGTCAGTGTGTCTATTGCCTGTCAGCCGTTGAAAACGGCGTGCGCCACATACCGATGGAACAGGTGGCTCCGGCGGTGAAGGATCTGTTGCGGCGGGGAGCACGGCGGATTAAATTGGTGGACCGCACGTTCAACCTGGATCCGTGTCGCATGGCGGAGGTGCTGGCTCTCTTTCAGCCGGTGTCGGCGTGGCCAGGGCTGTCGCTGCACCTGGAGATTCATCCGGGCTTTTTCCGGGAAGCGGAGATGTTGTCACTGCTGCAGGCCTTTCCGCCGGGAGCGCTGCATCTGGAAGTGGGAGTACAGTCGCTGAATCCCGAGACCCGGCGGGCTATCCGGCGGGGCGGTGATCCGGAACAGGACCTCGTGGTGACCCGTCTGCTGATCCGGGAAACGGGGGCTGAAGTACATGCCGACCTGATCGCCGGTCTGCCATTGGAATCCGAGGAGTCCATCCGAACCGGCTTTGACCGGCTGTACGCTACCGGTGCGCATGAGGTTCAGTTAGGCATCCTCAAGCGGTTGCGGGGAGCGCCGATCGCCGCGGGGGCATACGCGGGGGATCTGGTGTTCAATCCCGCACCTCCGTACGACGTGGTGCGTACCACGTGGATGTCCTGGGAGGGACTGGCGCGCACCCGGCAGGTGGCCAGAATGACCGATCTGTTTCACAACCGCGGCCGGTTCCGTCACCTGCTTCCTTGGGCGCCAATTCAAGGGGAATCACCCTGGGACTGGTATCTCGGTCTGGCTTCACACGTAAACGCGCGGCATGGGGCCCTGCATGGTATCGCGCTGCCGGCTCAGGAACGGCTGCTGCGGAGTTATCTGGCCGTCTGTTTCGATGGGGCGATGCTGGCGGAAGCCCTGGAACGTCTGGAGGCAGACGCGCGGACCCGACTACCGCAAAGCAGGCGGCATCCGGATCAGTGATAAAGGAACGGTGCCAGCAGACGGAATTTTTCCATCATCCGCGCGGCCCGCTCATGCTGGCCGAGGGTGCTGAGGACCTGGCTCATCATCCGGTAGACAAACGGATCTTCGGGATCCAATTGCTGAACTTCCAGGAGTTGGCGCAGGGCGGCGAACGAATCGGTCTGCTGTTTCGTCGAGGCTTCCTCCCGGAGGGTGAGGGCGCGAAGCCTCCGGGCGGGTTCTTCGAGGGTTGGAAAGTCCCGCACCGCGGTGTGGAGTTCCTCCCGCGCGGCGGCGGGGTGTCCGGTGAGATCCAGCAGGCGGGCGCGGTACAGCCGGGCAAGCACAAAGCGGGGTTGCAGGGCCAGAGCCTGGTGGATCCGATGTTCCGCCGTGATCAGGTCTCCGTTACGCAGCGCGATGGCACCCAGGGCCAGGTGCACATGGGGAAGTTCCACACCGTCCGATTCCATGGTCCGCAGCAGGGATTCCGCTTCTCCCAGCGCTCCGCGGTTCAGCAGCAGGGTGATCAGGGTAAACCGCGCGGGCAGATACTCCGGGTGGACAGCCAGTGCGGCGCGGCATTCGGCTTCGGCCGTGACAGGGTCGCCGCAGGCCATGGCCTGTTCCGCGTAATCATGCCTGGCTTTGGGATCGTCAGGATGTGTCGCGGCCTTGTTTCGGGCTATTTCAAGGTACAGGGCCGCCTTGCGTCCCCGTCTTGTTTCCTCAGGGTCGTAGCCGTAATGGTGGATCAGGACAGGCAGCGTCCGGATGATGCCGTTCCGCTCACGAATGCTGGCAGTCAGGTTTTCATGCACCGGTTCCCGGTATTCAAAGCCGCGGCGGGTCCGGAAAAGACGGATGAGGGATACGGGAAGGTAGCCAGCGTGGCCGCGGGCCCAGGGAGACTCCGGAGGAACGGGGGTCCAGCGCCAGGCCCGGGGATCATCGCAATAGTTGGCCAAGGTGACTTCAAAAGCGTCAGCACTCTCGCCATCCGCGTCCACAATACGACGGATGACGGCTGCGCCCTCCGGATCCAGTACCTCGTCGGCGTCCAGGTGAAGCGCCCAGTCGCCGGATGCTCTGCTCAGAGCGGCGTTTCGGGCCGCGGCGAAATCGTTCTGCCAAGGCAGATCAAACACATATGCTCCGAACTGTCTCGCGATATCCGGGGTGCCGTCCGTGGACCCCGTGTCCGCGATGACCATTTCGTCGACGATATCCCGGACGGAGTTCAGGCAATCTGCCAGGCAGTCCGCTTCATCCCGAACGATCATCACCAGGGACAGCCGGGGTTTCATGGCATGGTCCAAAGCGTATGGTAGGCCGCGAGGTTACCCAAGACTTTTTTGACATAGTCCCGGGTCTCCTCGAGCGGGATGGATTCGATGAACTCATCGGGTGGGAGATGTCCCCGCGCGCGGATCCACTTGGAACAGTTGCCGGGACCGCCGTTGTAGGCCGCGATGGCATGCACGAGGTTGCCGTTGAACTGATCCAGCATACGCCTCAGATAAGCCGCGCCCAGTCGGATGGAGTACATAGGCTCGAGGAGCCGGGATGCGGCGTCTCGCGGCAGTTCAGGGTCTTTGGCGACCATCCACCGCGCGGTTTTAGGCATGACCTGCATGACGCCCACGGCGCCTGCCCGGGAGATCAGGGACGGGCGGAACGTACTTTCCTGCCGGGAGACGGCAAGGATGAGGAACGGATCCAGGTTATATTCCCCGGCGATCCGTGACACGACAGGCCAGTAGGCTGCCGGATAATCCAGACAGAGGGTGAAGTCGTCCCGATCAGCATTTTCGGCGCGTTCGCCCAAGGTCATGTTCACTACGGTGTGCATGTACCCGGCGTTGCACAGGAATGTCAGCATCGGACGGCGCTCGGAACCGGCCGGCGGATTCAGCAGAAGATGCAGCGTTTCCCATTCTCCTTCCGGAAGGCCGTGCCGCGCGAAGAACCATACCCGTTTTTCCGCTTCAGAACGTGGGCAAAAATCAGGAACGATCCGATGCGGCAGGGGATGATAAGCCATCAATCCGGCAGGCGCGCCGGGCAGGGAATGAGCGTCGGGATCTTTAATCCGCGCGAGTGCCCGGTGTGCTTCATAAGGTCCGGGACCGCAGGCGGCGGCCGCGCGGAGGACTTCCCGCTGCCGCTCGGTCTGTTTCACGTGCCCCAGGGTGTCGGCTTCCCTCCATAGGGCCCGGGCACGATAATCAGCCCGGGTGGTGGCGTCAGCGGCTCGAGCGTACCGCTCTGTGGCCTCGGTCCATTGTCCGGCGTCCGCGGACAGATCGCCGAGATTCATCCAACACCAGAACGCGCGGCTGTGTTTCGGATACCGTTCGAGGATCTGTTTGTAAACCGCTTCAGCTTTCGCGTTCTCTTTGGCATCCCGCAAACGGCCTGCCAGCCAGTAGACCGCTTCTACCGTATGGGTGTCATCCGCGGGAGACACTTTCATCAGGGCTTCAAGGAACATCCGGGCTGTTTCCCAGGCTTTTCGGCCCGCGGCGGACCGCGCGCAGAAAGTAAGCCAGGCTTCCAGCCATGGATGTTCCCGGTTGGCCTGGAGCACGCCGTTCAGCGATGTCCGGGCTTCCGCGGCGGGCGGATCCGTCAACGTCAAAGCCTGCTGCAATACGCGCCAGTCCACAGGTCCCATGCCGTCCGAATCCAGCCGGACTGCTTCCCGGTCAAACAGTGCTTTGGTCTCATCCATCATGCCCGACCGCAGCATGGCCCGGGCACCCAGGGCCCGGGCGTGGGAATCCGGCAGTTTCAGCAGTCCTTCGGCCGCTTGGTTACGCCGCTGAATGAACAGGCTTTCCGCGCGGGGCTGCAGAAGCGGCAGAGCTGCCATGGCGGTTTCCGGCGCGGCCAGCAGGTTTTCAATCCTTTGCCATTCATCATCTTCCATGAACCACGGCACGCCGGGCAAACCTTTGAAAACCTCGGCCCAGTAACGTTCCGCCTCAGCGCGGCGACCGGTTTTGGCCAGCAGTCCAGCCAGTTTAACCCGGGCCAGCCTTGTCCAGGGTTCAGGGTTCCCGGGGGTATCCGCGTATTGACGCAGGATTTTTTCTGCCTGAGTGTCCTGGCCGGGCTGACGGGCCAGCACTTCTCCCAGGCGGATGGCAGCGTAGGGACTGAGTGAAGTATTTTGCCGCGTCAGTTCCCGGAAGATTTCTTCCGCGCTCGGGAGGTTGCCGGCCCGTTCTTTTTCCAGAGCGGAAAGAAACAGTTCAGCGCCCGGCGGATCCTCCGGTTCGGTGGCCCTGGCGGCAGTTCCGGCCGTCAGGGCCGTCAGCAGGATAAGGATCAGACATCGTCGCCCACTGTGCCGCTTCACGGCGGATAGTTTATGGATCAGGCTCATTTTCCGTCTCTCAGAAGGCGTTGGGGAACCGGAATCGTCGGATTTCGTGGGTGCCGTCGGGACAGGCCACTTCGGCATAGGCCCACAGTTCATCACCCACCCGAAGCCAGGAAGAGTACCGCCAGGTGTGAAATACACCGGGCGTCGGGCTTTCCAGCAGCGGACGTTCAGGGGTAAGATCCGAATAGGTCATCAGATTAAAGGTGAATGCCGCACCAGTCAGGATGTTATATACCGGATCCACCCATGCCGTACTGGAACCTTCGTAGAAAAACAGCCAACCGATGCCCATCGGTATCACGGAGGCCGGACGAACAAAAAAGTCATGCCACCCTGCCAGCGGCAGGATCGACAGTCTGGGATTTCCAACGGGCTGCCAGGTCCATCCGTCCTGACTGGTAAAGTGGAAAATCCGTTCGTTGCGCCGGGCATAGCCAATTACCCAGCAGTGCCAGCAGGAGCCGTCGTACAAAACCACCGGGTCTTTGTATTCTTCCGGCATAGTATCCCGGTCCCGCTCTGCCGGAAGAGGGCCAATAACGGGCCGGGCGGAAGCCGGATCGAACTGGTCCGGACGGTCCGCATCAGCAAAGCGGAGTATTTGCCAGGGTCCACGCTGCCACGGAGCGCAGCCGAACAGCATATATTTTCCGGTAGCCGGATCCCGGGCCAGCGCTGGCCGCTCGAAACCCGGCACGCCGGCATCCTCCCGGGTAATGGACAAAACCCGTTCAAAGGCTACCCCGTCGGCGCTTTTCAGAATTCGGATTTCATATCCCTGCAGTCCCCGTTCTCCGTCGCCGCGACGCATGCGGCATGCCAGCCAGACGGTACCGTCATCGTTCCGGAGGACTGACGGTGCGCCGGCCCACCATTCCGGTGCGATGGTATCGGGCCGCAGGATGACATCGTATGCCGCGTTGAGCCGATCCACCCGGTCAATACCGGATGAGAATGGCGGAGGGGTCTGACTCAACGCGAAACTCCAAGTCATCAGCAGGATACTTGAGAGCATAACGCCTCCTCAGGCGGATCAGTCCGCCCAGTCGCGGGCCCGTTCCAGGGCGCGCCGCCACTGATCACGGCGGGCCTGCCGTTCCCGGGCGTCTCCGACGGAGAGAAAACGCCGGTCTTCCACGCGGCATTGATTCAGGGCCGCATCGTCGGGCCACACGCCCGCTGCCTGACCGGCAAGCAGCGCCGCGCCCAGCGCGGTGGTTTCCACGGTTTTGGGCCGAGTGATCGGAATACCGCACAGATCCGCCTGAATCTGCATCAGCAGGTTGTTGGCCGATGCGCCACCGTCGACGCGCAGTTCCGTGATGGTCAGTTCGGCGTCTTCGCGCATCGCGTCCAGGACATCCGCCACCTGCAGCGCGATGGCTTCCAGGGCGGCGCGGGCGATGTGGGCGCGGGTAGTGCCCCGGGTGATGCCCACAATCGTTCCCCGCGCGCGGGGATCCCACCACGGCGCGCCCAGTCCGGCGAATGCCGGTACCAGATACACCCCGCCAGTATCGGGCACGGACGCCGCCATCGCCTCGACTTCCGGGGCGGATCCGATAATGCCCAGACCGTCACGCAGCCACTGGACCACCGCTCCCGCGATAAAAACGCTGCCTTCCAGGGCATAGGCCAGTCTGCCGCCCCGCCGCCACGCCACGGTAGTGAGCAGATTGTTCCGGGAGACCGCCGCGCGTTCTCCGGTGAACAGCAGCATGAAACAGCCCGTGCCATAGGTGTTTTTGACCATACCCGGCTGCAGACAGAGTTGCCCGAACAGGGCAGCCTGCTGATCTCCAGCGATCCCGCCAATCATAGGTGATCCCGGGAGGATATTGCGGTCGACTGTACCCAGATTTGCCGAAGAGTCGGTGATTTCGGGCAGTACCGCCCGGGGAATATCCAGTGCCCGAAGCAGTTCGTCGTCCCACTCGCCCGTGTGGATGTTGAACAGAAGGGTTCGGGAAGCATTGGACGCGTCGGTGATGTGGCGTTTTCCGCCCGTGAGGTTCCAGACCAGCCATGTGTCAACGGTACCGAAAGCGAGATCGCCCCGCTTTGCGGCTTCGGCGGCCCCAGGAATCTCCCGCAACAGCCAGGCCAGTTTAGTTCCGGAGAAATAAGCATCCAGAACCAGACCGGTACGTTCCCGAAATAGCGGTTCCAGTCCAGCCTGCCGCAATTCATCGCACATCCGTGCGGTTCGCCGGTCCTGCCAGACGATAGCATTGGCCACCGGTTTCCCGGTCCGCCGGTCCCACAGGATGCTCGTTTCCCGCTGGTTGGTGATGCCCACTGCAGCGATCCGGGCCGGATTCACACCGCCTCGTTCCAGCGCTTCCCGCGCGACAGTCAACTGGGATGCGAGTATGTCTTCGGGGCGATGCTCTACCCACCCCGGACGGGGAAACAACTGTTCGAATTCCCGCTGGGCGGCGGCGACCGGACGCCCATTCTCGTCAAAAACAATCGCCCGGGAACTTGTTGTTCCCTGATCCAGGGCCAGGATATATGTGTTCATGTTCACCTCCTCTGAAGGAACACCGGCGATAGACGTGGATTATTGTACCCGAATCCGAGGATGGCAACCGGTTCTGAAAAATAAACCGGGTGGAAAGTGTAACCTTTCCACCCGGAAACAGATCAGCAGAGACCTCAGCGGTTCCGGTTTTTCCGCGCGCCCAGAGCGGCGAGACCGACAGCCAGCAGGGTCAGCCCGGCCATTCCGGCAACAGGAATGCCCCGATCCACGATCAGCCCGATTTCAGGTGACTGAACAGTGGTCACCTGATCCGTGGCTTCACAGTAGTACCAGCCGGCGTCTTCGAAACCAACCGGATCGAAGGTCAGCACCGCGTCTGTTTCGCCAGGAAGGGGTTCCCAGACCTTGCTCCCCGTATTCCGGTACCACTGCAGGTTGACAGGTCCCACGGCGCCTTCCACCCGGACCTCGATACTGAAGGGCTGGTCAACAACCGCGGTCGCGGGGTTCGGTGTTACGGGAATGACCTGAAGCGTGCAGTTATCCAGCACGGTGACCGTCCGCGTTACCGTTTCCGTGTTGTCAAAACGGTCCCGCGCGGTGTAGGTTACCGTCCAGGTGCCGGGTGGCAGATAGCCTTCCGGTACGGCACTCCGGATTTCCATGGTAGTCAGAACACCTTCACACAGGTCTATGGCTGAGGCGCCTGGCTCCTCGTAGACCTCGCCACAGTTCAATGTCATCTCGCTGCTGCCATTCAGCACGATATTGGGTGGCAGGGTGTCATAGACCGTTGCCTGAATACCGTCAATTGGGGCAAACACCGTATTTTGACCGTCACTGGCGGTAAACCAGATCCAATGCGATCCCACTGGAAGCACATCACTTGGAGACACTCCTGGGATCCCGCTTCCCGCGCAGTTATCCGTCCAGTACGCGTTAGGCAGGGGAAGCGGAATGCCGCACTCGCCCATGATGGGAGCAGAGTTCTCCACGGTAATCACCGGCGGTTCATTATCCACGATGGAAACAGACAGATAACTGATAGTGCTATTAAAACCATCATGGGCTTCATAAGCTACCTGATAGTCGCCAACCACCGGGTTCATAAGATCCAGACTACCCAGGTCTACCACGGATGTAGGCAGGATGCCTGCGCACAGATCGTAGCCGTTCCGGTTAGGCAAACTGAGCGGAATACCGCAATCTGCTGTTATGGAATTGGGCGCGCCGATTGCGGGCGGGATGGTATCCACTACCTGGACCGTCCGGGTAATCTGATGACTCAGCCCAACGCCGTCCGTAGCCACATAAGTAAGGGTGTATGTCCCTACGGTATCGGTGTCCACGGTTCCCGTAACCGTAACCGGCAGATTCCCGCTGCAGGTATCGAAGGCGACCGCCCCCGGATCATTGAAGGAATAATGGCACTGGGTAAGGATCGTATCGCCACCCAACAGCGATACCAGCGGCGGAATGGAGTCCTGAACGATTACCGTTCGCAAAACTTCCGCCTGGTTCCCCAATGAGTCACTGACCCGATACGACACTGTGTAAGTACCTGCCACATGCTCATTGAGCCCTGAGGTGTCGATCACAATGGCCGCGCTTAGGTCGCCCTCCCGGTTGTCCAGTGCGGTCGCACCAGGTTCTGAATAACTCTCGACCCCGCATTCCAAGGTCATCGGATTGTCTCCGTTCAGGGTGATAACTGGCGGCACGAAATCCAGTTCATACATCTGGCCAAGGGTGTACGTGTTCGTAATCAGTTGGGCGCCGAACATATCATTGGCTGTCGCGTTATCCAGGTCCAGCCGAATGGTACCTTCACCTCCCAGGTTATGCAGAATCACCTGCCGCGTCGAATTTCTGAGATTGAAATCGTCCACGAAGTGAGGATAAGGATTTGAATTGGAAGCAAAACCGGCCAGACCGAAGTACCATCCATTCAGCGGACTCCAGCCACTCAGCCGCAAATCGCCGCAGATGAAACGGTTGTTCACGGTCACAGTGCAAAGTCCATCCTCGTCCACGCCGATGGCGACATTGATCCAGTTTCCAGCAACATTTTCCCGCGAGAAGGCACGCGTTACACCGTTATACCGGACCGATACGGAGGGCGCAATCTCAGAGGAACTGTTTGGAAAGGTGTCAAATACAACATACAAGCCAGGGTTGGTAGTGGGATTGATCGACTGGTAGTCGTTGGCGTTAGGCGCGTACCCGAACCAGGCACCCTCTCCGCTGGCTGTGCCCGCTCCGTTGGTTCCGCAGTACAGCCTGAACGAGCAGTAAAAGGACTTAAGCGCTGATGGCGGCTGAAAATACCAGCCTCCGGATTCCGCGGCGCCTCCGTTGGTCAGGCGCAGGGTGGTTGAGGTGACGTTGGCGCTACCGGTTAACGTGCCAACTCCAGCAGATCCGTCAAAGGTCTCAAGCACCCGGTAGGTGGGAACAGTGATTTTTTTGATCTCAGCAAGGGGACTTCCGGCAAGCGCGGTAATGACAAAATCGGCCGGATCCAAGTTCTGCATGGGCTCGGAGAACGTGACGTTGTAGCCGATTTCGGTCGTGGTGCCACCCACCGGGCTGGGATCACGGGTCATCATGGAAAGAATTCGAGGTTCAGATGTGGTGACCTGTAGTGAATCCACCCCATGAATATCCGTGGCGCTGCTAGATGTGCTGCCCCCAAAAGCCACGCGCCAATTGGCCTGAGGGGCCCAGCCCGGAAGCACGACATTACTGGCCCGGATGTAGCCGTTCTGGTACACAGAACATCTGCCGTCTGCCGTCACGGTAATGTGAAACTGCCTCATCGCATTGTAACGCAGAGTACCGTCCGAAATGGCGACATTGGCACACAGCAGACCATTGTAGTAAATCTGGAATCGGTTTGCTCCTGTGTAAAACCGGATTTTCAACCCGCTGGAAAGCGTGATGTCGTTGCCAAAAAGGGCGGAATCATCAATGGGACCATATGCGACACACATTCCCGTTCCGCCTGTGGTATTAGGACTACCGATATACCCGGCAAAGTTGATGGATATGCTGGGCAGCGGTTTGTTCGGCCGGGGAAGGAGCATGGTACCTGTCTGGTTTACTGCATTATCCGTTAACCGGATATAGCCGCCCGTGAGCACAGCGTTGCCGTTCAAAATGACCCCAGATGGTAAGGACGGGAAGTCTGACGCGAAAATCAACTCTGCCGTCGCGGGAAGAGCACTCCCCAGCAAAGCCAAACACACTCCCGCCAAGAATAAGCCTCTGCCTGCGCCCATAATATCACTCCTTTCTCCTGCACACCTTCCTGCCTGTATGCGATAAAATGTCACACACTTGATTATAACATGCTAAAACTGAGAATTCAAGCCTTTTTATGGGTTAGACTGTTTGGGCTGCAGAGTTTTGGGGTAGTCCCCCACGGTCAAGTTCCGAGCGGACCCGATGCAGCAGCCCCTTAATGCTGTATAGCTTTCGCAGCAGCGCGGCAGTATCTTCCGGGGTAAGCATCTGACCGACAATGTCCGGGGTATAACCCGAACAACTGAACCGTTCCGGTACATCCGTCTGTCCGCGTCGTCCAAACAGCATAAGTTGACGCACCAGCCGGGCAGCCCGCTCTATGACCCGGGCATTAACCTGCAGCGCATGCTGCAACGGCGAATCATCCGGCAGTTTTGTCCGCATGATTTCGGTATATCCGCCAACCACCTGCAGCATGTTGTTGAAGTCATGAGCAATGCGCCGGCCAGACGACCGATAGCTTCGAGTCGCTGTGCCTGCTGTAATTGCTGCTCCAGAAGGAGTTCTCGGGTAATGTCGTGACCGAGCAGCACGAAATGAGAGAGTGTTCCCTCGCTGCGCCAGAGGGGGGATACAGTTGCCTCCACATGGGAATAGGTGCCTTCCCAGTTCCGCAGGATAATCCGGCCTTTCCAGGACTTTCCGGTTGACACAACGCGGAGGATCTCTGTGAGGGTGTCTTCTGAAAGGCGCTCACAGGCCAACACGGCAAAGGGCTTGTTTTTACGCGGTCATAAACAGGTCGGGTTTGGTATACTTCCCGCATAAATCTGACCTTTCAGTGGGCCAAATCATTTTGGGGTGCGGTTGTTTTTCCGCATAGAATTGAAAGGGTGTTTTCGTGAAAAGTGACGAAATTCGCTCGGCTTTTCTGGAATTTTTCCGGCAACGGGGACACGTGATCGAACGCAGTGACCGGCTGGTACCCAAAAATGACCCGACACTGCTGTTCACCAGTGCGGGCATGGTACAGTTCAAGCCCTATTACACAGGAGAAGTGCCGGTGCCCTACCGCCGGGCCGCAACAGCTCAGAAGTGTCTCCGAGCCGGGGGCAAAGCCAACGATCTGGATGAGGTTGGGAAGACTTCCCGGCACCTGACTTTTTTCGAAATGCTCGGCAATTTTTCTTTTGGCGATTATTTCAAACGCGAAGCAATCCAGTGGGGATGGGAATTTACGACAGAAGTGCTTCGTATTCCTCCTGAGCGGGTGTGGGTTAC
>Ga0308390_1000230_pt1 | contig 42684 bp, 40 predicted proteins | sample Hotspr2Sample149_FD_202358 | JGI IMG/M metagenome (GOLD analysis project Ga0308390, IMG submission 202358) | Hot spring phototrophic mat microbial communities from Mushroom Spring, Yellowstone National Park, Wyoming, United States - 20040719_149 ...
ACCTTTTTCATAGTCTTTGGACACCTCCTGATAGGATGATTGGTATTCTCCTTGTGTTTTACCAATTGTACCTGTCAGGAGGTTTTATTGCTTCCCAAACGTGACACAAAAATAGAGTACACTACCCCTCCCTTCTCTTCGGTTTTTCGGTACCTGAGTTAGGATAAAGGTCTCTCTTCCTTTTTGTCTACCCTACCTGTTGCAGATCTCTTTGAACCTATTCAGCCCTTTTGGCGGAAAAATCAAAAATTTTTGGGTAAAAACTTCCAATCAGGAGTGGTTACTTAACCCGCCGGGAGAGCAACACACCGAAAGAGATCACTCTCCCGGCTCACCGGTCATGAATTCTTAAGTGTCCCGGCGATGATTTCGAGGGCCTGCAGGATGTCCCCGCGGTTTACTTCTCGAGAAGTCACGAAACGTACCGTGTATTCACCAGCCGGAGTAGCAAGAACTCCACGCTCTTTAAGGCGTTCCAGGAAATGGTGAGCGGTGAGACCGGTGGCAGTGAGGTCGGCGAGAACGAAATTGGTGTGCACTCGAGAGAGATCCACAGTTATGCCGGGAAGACCGGTAAGTCCTTCTGCCAGAAGGCGCGCATTTTCATGGTCTTCCTGCAGACGAGCGATGTTTTCCGCAGATAAAGCCACAATCCCGCAGGCACACAGCCATCCGGTCTGGCGCATACCACCGCCGAGCATTTTCCGGTAGCGCTCTGCTTCCCGGATGAAATCCCGGGGGCCGGCGAGAAGCGACCCCACCGGTGCGCCCAGGCCTTTGGAGAGAGAGACCATCACCGTGTCGGCGCAATCGGCGATTTCTCTCACTTCCACCCCCAGGTACAGGGCAGCGTTGAAGAGCCTGGCCCCATCGAGGTGCACAGCAAGACCTCGTCTGGTAGCGAGTTCCTTGATGGCCCGGAATTTTTCTAAGGGGGGGACAATTCCTCCATACCGATAGTGGGTATTCTCAAGGCAAATGAGCCTGGTACGGGGATAATGAATGTTCTCAGGGCGAATCAATTGCTCAACGGCTTCCGGAGGTGGTACCCCGTCTTCGCCACGCGCCGGTTTTACCGTTAAACCGGCGATGGCTCCGATTCCCCCGGTTTCAGAGGTGAAAATATGGGCGTTCTCTTCCAGGATCACTTCTTCTCCCCGCCGGGTATGGGTGAGCAAAGCCACCAGATTCCCCATGGTCCCGCTGGGAAGGAAAAGAGCCCGTTCTTTTCCCAGAAGGAACGCAGCCAGCTCTTCCAGCTCCTGCTGCATGGGATCCTCTCCGTAGACGGAATCTCCCAGCCGAGCTTCGAAAGCAAACCGTTTCATTGCTTCGGTGGGAAGAGTGATGGTATCCCGTCGAAGATCGATAGGCTTTTTCATGATGCAACGCCCTCCTTCAAAACGCCGTGAAAATTTCCTTGAAGAATTCCCTGTCGGTCTCGCCGATACTTTCACCTCTTTTGAGTTCTTCCACGCAGTAACCCACGATGCTGGCCGAAATCATCCGCACCAGTTTCCGCCCCTCGATCACTACACCGCTTCGACTCTGGATATCGCCGATTCGCTCTGCCACTCTGTCCCACACATCCTGTAAATGGGTAAGAATCATCTCCATCCGTCGGCAGGCTTCTTCATGGCTTAAAAGGTCAAAACCAACTCGATGGAGCAAAAGCACCAGGTCTTTTTCCTGGAGAAAAAATTCGAAGTATCCCTCGATGAGCGACCGGATGATCTCCTTTCGATCCTCAAGGAGCAGGAGTTCATCAATTCTGGATGTTACCTGACGGATAATGCTCTCCAGAATCTCCATGAGGAGGTCAAGTTTACTGGCAAAATAGTAGTATATGGTGGATTTTTTGACACCGGAGAGCTCCGAAATTTCCTCCAGAGTGGCATCGAAAAAACTCTTTTCGGCAAATACCTTTCTGGCGGTTTCAATGATTTTCTGCTTTTTATCACCTGCTGATTCCATACTAAACCCCGTCGCTAAAAGCTATACTTCACTTCCAAAAAGATACCATCAGAGAGGCCACCCAGCCGGCTCTGCGGCGCTCCACTGCTTACGGAGTAGGAAAGAGAGGTGGTCCAGTTCTCTTTAGGCTTATATTCCACTCCCAGGATGTTCACCATGCTTCCATCGCTCAAACTCAAAACCGAGTTCCAGAAGGGTTTCCACTTTCCATCTTCACTCTCCCAGTTGGTCACCAGGTAGAGATAAGGAGAAATATTCTCTCCCTCTTCGAAGGGATTTCCCAGAAGGTAATTCAGGTTGATATAGAAGTTCTCGTGGGTGTAATCAATGCCCAGACTGGCTTTCCAGTAGGGCTCATCCAGAATCGAAGCCGTGGAAACAGGACTACCATTTACAAAGATCTGCTGTATCCATGGTTCTGGAAAGACCCAGGCCAGATCCCCCCGTACCGTTACCCCTTCAAGCCCTTCGATGAATCCCTGGAATTCGAGCCCCAGAATAGATCGCCGGGGATAGCCGCTCAGGACGGCGAGCGATGTCGACCCGTCTTCCCCCTGAGTAACGTCAATCCGGTAGGGAAAAGAAGAGAGGTAATAACCACTCTGAAAACTCAAAGCCACATCAAAGTTTCCCACCGAACCCCGGGTTCGCACCGCCCAGATGGGAGAAAGGAAGTCCACCGCAGGAGCGGTTTCTTCGATGGTTACCGAAGTCTGCTCAGGAACGAGGGGCAAAAAACTCGCGAGTGAACCGAGAATCATCTGCTCCTTCACAAAGGAAGGAACGAAGTTGGACATAAAATAGGGCTGATAAAACAATTCCAGCGACCAGGTATCACTGAAATACCATTCCACGTCCACAGCCGGTACCGGAATTTTGTCTTTGAAGCTCTCCGAATCCATCGAAAGCGAAAAGGGACGAGGGTTGAGCACATCGACAGGGCTCAGAACATCGCTGGCTCCCCAGGTCAGTTCCAGAAAACCTGCTTTAAAATCCACCCTATCCCAGGGGGCGTTACTCCCCTGGAGATAGAGCTCGTTGAGACGAAAGGGACGAAAGTTGTTCTCGTCCTGATATTTTAAGCTCAGGTCGGCATGGAGGTAGTAACCCTCTCCCATATCCAGTGTGGAAAGGGCGTTCACCGTTACCCCATAGTCAAAATCAGAGGTATCAAATTGGTAAGAGGCCTTTCCGGTTACCGTACCACTCCACTCAAGCCCCAGGGCGAGTCCTGGAAAACCGAGCACCAAGGCGATGAGGAATCCAACTATATTCAGTCTTCGGTTCACGGTTTCTCACCTCAGAGAGAGGGTTTCTGGATGGTTCGCACCGAAAAGAAATCCCCCGCCAGGGGAATGTTCTCTTCGATCTTTTCCATGGTGAAAACGGTCTTGCTTCCCTCCTTGAGGTCAGAAAAGGCGATCTCGAGAAAGCGGGTGGTTCCATCTTCACGCTCCTCCACCTTTAAAACCTCCAGAGTCTTCCAGAGATTATTGTCCTTATCGAAGAAATCGATCTTTTTGAAATAGAACTTCTCCTTATCCACCAGCATCACGAGCTTCGCATAATCAGATTCGGGATCCTTGGGGTAAAGCTCGAGCTGATAGTTGGCGTTATCTTCTCCCAAGAGTTTGCTTTCGTAATCCTCACGGTTATAGCTCTCACCGAAATCTTCGTAACTGAAACTGGTACCGGCAAACTTCTCTTTTTTACTCGAACCGGCAATAAGTCTCACCTTCTTGAAAGCGGGCATATAGAGGTACATCTTTTCTCCGCTTTTCAGGTTCAGGAGAGTCACATTTTTGACTTCGGCAGGGCTCAAAAAGCGAATGATCATGGACGTTTTGTCATCACCTTCGTCTTTGGAATACATGACCACTTCCCGATTTTCGCTTTTCCCCTTGCTATCGGTGAGCACCATCTTTCCCTGAATTCTCTGGGTTTCAAAGTGGGCCTCTTTCTCTTTCATGGTATCCAGGATTTCTTCAGCCGTAAGCCCCAGAGCCACCTGTCCCGCCAGGACTCCCCACAGAAGGAACGCCACCGTCAAGAATACGACCAAGTTCTTCATGCCTTGTGATTCCCCCTTTCAATTCTATTCTCTCTAACAAATTCCCCAAGGTGTAAAAGAAGCGGTAGAAGCAAAAGGGTGTACACCGCACTCAAAAGGAGCACCGTAGCCACCAATGGTCCGAAGGTCCGTAGCATTCCAATTTGGGAAAATCCCAGAACATAAAAACCGCCGGCAACTCCCAGGGCGTTGAGGAGAATCCCCCGTCCGGTATTTTTGATGGTATGCTCCACCGCCCTTCGAGCATCCCCCAGACGCAACTCTCCATACCAGCGGGAAAGGAAGTGGATGTTGTAGTCTACTCCGGCCCCGATGGCGATGCTGGCGATGGTGAGGGTGGCCACGTTGAGGGGAATACCGAAAAGACCCATGATCCCAAAGGAAGAGGCCACCGTCAGAAGGAGTGGCACCATTCCCAGAGAAGCCTTCTTGAGAGAACGAAACTGCAAAATCAAGAGTCCGAAAACGATCACAAAGGCAAGGACCATGCTCTTGACCTGGTTTGCAAAGAGCTTACTATTCACGTAATTGCTGATGATGGGTGTTCCAGTAATGCGGTAGGCCACCGTAAAAGCAGAAGGATCGTTTGTGGGAACGTAGACCTCTTCATCCAGAACCTCGTAAAAAACAAAGTCAAAATCTTCGCCTAGTTCCTGCCCCGATAGTTTCTCTACTGCTTCCCGGAAGGCGAGGATCTTCCGATTTTTAGCCACTCGTTCTACCGAATTGGCGATAATCTCTCCCAAATAACTTGCTTCGTCATCTCCTAATCCCAATTTCCCCAAAAAGGCTTCCTCGGGAACCATGCCATTCTGAAGGGCCTCTTTGAAGACCAAGGCCACTTCCTGAGGGAGCAATCCCAGATCCTCGATTTCCAGAGTAGCATCTTGAACCACTTCGGTGACGAAACCTTCGTCCTCAACCACAAAACTCTGCCAGGGTTGGGAAACGGCTTCTTCCACCACCGCACGTAAAGCCTCGGGCGAAGAAACCTTAAGACCAAAAAGGGTAAGGTCTTCCAGGATGGTGTTGACCAGGTAGAGCCTTCCTTCCGGTTCGTCTACCGAAACTGGTTTTACCCAGTGCGGCCTCTGGGACAGGAAAGCTTCGGCCCGGCGGAGTTCCTGCTGAAGCTGTGCAGAAGTGGTCTCTTCTGCTCGAAACTCAAGGAGAGTCTCTTGACCATTGCTTCCAATCCTTCCTTTAATGTAGTCGTTATCCTGGGCAAAAAACCACAGGTTGTCGAGCTTCTCTTGAGAAGCAGGAACAGCTTTCCAGCCCTCCACCGCCTCATTAAGATCCGCAAAGAAGGAAGCAATAGAAGAAGCCTCTTTAAAGGCCTGATATTGACCAAGGTATTTCCCGATACGGACCATTTCCCGCAGGATGAAGGGATGGCGCACCTGGGGTGCTGAAATCCACAGATAATTGTAATCGGTACTCCCGAACCGTTCCTTGAAGTAATCGAGAAGCCTGGTCACCGGATGATTCTCACCCATCTGACTCTGTACCGTCATTTCACTATGGATGCGGGGAATACCAAGGGCAAAAAAGACGATGATCAAGAGAACAATTGCCGTCACTGCGGTTTTGTGGTGGAGCACGCCCCGGCTGATAGTCTCAAGAAGCCAGTTAATCTGATCACTTTGACTCGCTTTATCCTGGTGGTTAAAGTGCCGAGGGATACGGGAAGGTGAATAAACTCGATAGAGAGCCCCCAGAGAAAAACCGGAAAGCACCAGCCCAAAAAAGACTCCCAGAGCCGAGTAGATACCGAGATCCGAGATGGGTTTGATATCTGCAGTCAGGAAAGAAAGGAAACCGGCCATGGTGGTGAGAGCACTCATGAGGATGGGTACAAACACTCCCTTCATGGTATTTTCCAGAGCCAGAACCGAATTCCCCGGATTCGATTTACTTCGCTCCTCATAGTAGCGGTTGACGAAGTGAATCCCGTAAGCGGTAACCAGAGCCAAAAGCATGACCGGGAGAGAAGCGGAAATCATAGTGAGCGATTGGCCCAGAGAAGCCGCGGTCCCAATGGTCCACAGAGAAGCCAGGAGGGCAATAAAAATGGGAAGAAAAACACCCTGAAAGCTTCGAAAACCAATGTAAAGGATGATAAGGAGCACCACTGCTGCAACCGGAGTCAGGAAAGCCATGTTCTCTCGGGCACTTTTGGAAACTTCTCGCATAATAATGGGAAAACCAAAAAAGGTGATTTTTGCCGGAATAGCGAGGCTTAAGACTTCCTTTTCCACTTCCTCAATAGCCTGGTATTCATCCACCCCTTCATAGAAGGAAATCGCCACTATGGTCCCCTTACCGTCCAGGGTTACAAGCTTTCCCCAAATCAATTCGTCCTTCTCCAGATCTTTCCGTAAATGCTGTGCTTCTTCTCCGGTTTGGGGCAAAACATCCACTACTTCCTTGACCTCAATTCCGTAGTCGGTAGTGACAATCTTGGGCATGTTGGTCAAAGCCGTCACGTTCTGGACCACCGGGAGACTCTTCACCGTGTCCACCACCGCCTGCAGAGACGAGAGGTTTTGGGGAGTAAAGAGGTCATCAAACTCCAGAGCTATAATCATGCTCTTTTTCTGGAAACCACTGAAACGGTCACTCAAAGAATTATAAAAAGAGACTTCTGGATCATCCTGGGGAACGTACTTGGTGATATCATCTTCAAAACGAACCTGACGCAATTGATATCCAAAAAAGAGGGTCACCAACACCGTTACCACCAGAATCAACCAGGCGTATCTCAGAATTCCCTGGATCAACTTCTGCACATTGTCACCTCCAGCCTCCACCTATTAAACTGAACGTTCAGTCGAATTGAGAACCATTATACTGTGCTTCTTTTTTCTTTGCAAGAAGATTTTTAAAAATTTTGCCCGCTAAAAAAACGCGGGGGAGACTCGCTCCCCCGCGTTAGACGATCAAGATACTCCCGGCTATTTTCCTTCCTGTTTCTTCATGGAAACCACAATACCCACGATACCAAGGATGATCTTCAAAAGAGCCACCGGTTCGGTCCCCAGAGGAATACCGGGAATCACCCCCAGAATTCCCATAATGAGGAGTAACCAGCTATACACCACAAGAAGCGTTTTCACCATGCAATCCACCCCCTCTAAAATAGGATTAACCTGGTCATTAGTATACTCCGTTTGTTTTTACTCTGCAATCCCCGGTCTTTTCCAGGAATTATGGTAGCTTCCCAGCACCCGGAGAAACAAAGTTCGGCGAGAAAGTTCCTCCAGAAGGTCTCGGTACTGCGCATCCACCAGATTCCCCTCCCAATCCACGTAAAAGAGGTACTCCCAGGGTCGCCCAGGGTGGGGACGAGATTCGAGTTTCAAAAGGTTTACCTGGCGCTGCGCAAAAACTTCCAGCGCCTGGTAGAGGCTTCCCGGAAGATTTTTGAGCGCAAAGACACAGGACACCTTATCATGACTCGCTAGGGCTTCAAAAGAGGTAGAAATGACAATGAAGCGGGTGAAGTTACGGGGATTATCCTCGATCTCTTCTTCCACGATAGAAAGACCATATTTGCGAATGGCTTCTTCGCTTGAGATACAACCACTCCCCTTACCAAATTCAGAAGCCCTGCGAGCCGCCTCTTCGGTATTGCCCACGTTCATAACCTTGACTCCCCGAAGCGCTTCCAGAAACCGGGCACACTGGGCGAAACCCTGCGGGTGAGCAAAAAGAACCTTGAGCGTTTCTTTCGACGTCCCGGGGAAAAGGCCCAGGTGTTGCGAGACCCGGATAAACCGCTCTCCCACAATGAACACCTGAGGAAACTCAAGCAAAAGATCAAAGTTATTGTGGATACTACCGGTAATGGTGTTCTCGATGGGGACCATCCCGTGGGTTGCCATTCCCGCGGTTACCTTTTCAAAAATTTCCCGGAAACTGAGACAGGGAACAAAGGTGGCGTTAGGAAAAGAACGTCGAGCCACCTGAGAGCTGAAGGAGCCCATCTCTCCCAGAAAGGCTACCGTTAGAGAAACTGGAGGAGAGAACTGCTCCGGAGCAGTTTTTGGTTTTTCGGGCGTTCTGCGCAGTTCTTTACCCACCAGAATGCTGACCACTTCAAGATCGGCCATCAACCGGCGGAACTGCTCCGGGTAGAGGCTCTGAGGACCATCAGAGAGCGCTTTTTCGGGCTCGGTATGCACTTCCACCATCACCCCATCCGCTCCACAGGCAATAGCTGCTCTACTCATAGGAATGACCTTCTCCCGCAAGCCCGTCCCATGGCTGGGATCCACAATGACCGGCAGGTGGGAAAGGTCCTTGACCAGGGGAATGGCGGTGAGATCCAGGGTGTTTCGGGTTAACCGCTCAATACCCCGGATACCCCGCTCACAGAGAATGACCTGGAAATTTCCCAGACTCAGGATATACTCGGCTGCCAGGAGGAAATCCTCAATGGTAGCCGACATTCCTCTCTTGAGCAAAACCGGCTTCCCCAGAATTCCGACTTTCTTGAGGAGGTCAAAGTTCTGCATGTTCCGGGCCCCAATCTGGATGATATCGGCATACTGGGCTACCAGGGCTGCATTCTCGGGGCTGGTCGCTTCGGTAACAATGGGAAGACCAAACCGTTCCCGGGCTTCCGCCAGGATCACCAGAGCCTCTTCCCCCAGTCCTTGAAAACTATAGGGAGATGTACGGGGTTTAAAGGCACCTCCCCGCAAAAGGTGGGCTCCAAAGCGCTTGACCGCCTCGGCTATACGAAAGAGCTGGTCTTTCGATTCCACCGCACAGGGACCGGCAATCACCGTTACGGTATCACCACCGATTTCCACCCCTCCTACCCGTACCACCGTCCCTTCGGGACGAAAAATTCGGTTAGCAAGCTGAAAAAGAGTCTCGATCTTCCAGATCCCGGCAATCCAATCGGAAGGGATAATTCCCTCCGGAGAAAAATTCCGTTCACTGACCAGGATGGTTTTTTGTTCCTGGAAATCGAGAAAATGTGCCCGTAGCCCAAAGGAATCCAGAGACCGGGAGAGCATCTTTTTCGTTTCTTCGTCAAGGAGCCTCGAGAACATGATAATCAAGATTTTCCACCCCATTCACCATCATGGTGACTACACAATACAAAAAGAGCAGCCGGAAATCAAGGAGGATCTATGGCTGAAGAAACGATTTTCCCGCTTCTTCCACCTCACGGAGACACGAGGAACACTCCCTAATGGAACCCTTGGCGTCGAAACCTCGGAAGAAAAGACCTCCCCGGTAATGACATCCAAAGGCATCAAAAAAGTACTTCGTGGTGAGGGTAACCCCTTCAAAGAGTTTTTCACCCCTGGTGGCTCCCACCGAAAGGAGGAATCCCTCTTTGGGTTTCATCGGTTCCTTGAAAAGGTAACGTCGGGCCCACAGCACCTGGGTACGATCAATAAGAGCCTTAAAATGGGCCGGAAATCCATAGAAGAAAACCGGAGCGCTGACCACCACCTTATCGGCTTCAAGGAGAACCCGATACACCGTTTCCATCTCATCATGCAACACACAGTGTCCCATCCGTTCACAGAAACGGCACCCCCGGCAGAAACCCAAGTCCATCTCCACCGGAATAAGCTTCACACATGGGTCACCCTCGTGTCGCTGTGCAAGAAAGGCATCAAGTAAAATTTCACTATTTCCACCCCGCCGGGGACTCCCCATGAGAGCCACGATGCGTGCCATAAGCTCTCTATCCCCCCAAAACTTCGGGATTCACCAGGTGTTCCGGAATTTCTCCCCGCAGACCCCGTATCAGGTTCCGGGCAGCCATCACCGCCATCCTGGTGCGGGTAGCCAGAGAAGCCGATCCGATATGGGGCGTCAGAACCACGTTGGGAAGGGTCAGGAGTTCCTGCTCCACTTCCGGCTCCCTTTCAAAGACGTCCAGGGCTGCCCCCCGGATCACCCCTTCCCGAAGGGCCCAGACCAGGGCTTTCTCATCCACCACCGGCCCCCGGGAGGTATTGATGAGATAGGCGTTCCGCTTCATCATCCGCAGTTCCTGCTCCCCGATGAGGTGATGGGTAAAAGGGGTAAGGGGGACATGGAGGGTCACAAAGTCGGCGTGTTGCAAAAGCTCCGGTAACGGCGCATAGCGGACCCCCAGGGCTTCTTCCTCGGCCTCCGTCATTCGGGTTTGCTTCCAGTACCACACCTCCATGTCAAACCCCCGGGCCCGACGGGCCACAGCCTTCCCAATCCTTCCTAAACCCACAATTCCTAAAACCTTCCTGTAAATATCTTCTCCGAGGAGAAGCAAGGGATCCCAGCCGGTAAATTGCCCGGAACGCACAAGATGATCCCCTTCCACAATGCGACGGGCCACACTCAAAAGAAGTGCCCAGGTTAAATCGGCAGTGGTTTCGGTCAAAACTCCGGGGGTGTTGGTGACCATGATACCCCGCCGGGTGGCTTCGGCAACATCGATGTTATTGAAGCCGGCAGCATAATTGGAAATCACCCGTAACGTCTTCCCCGCCGCTTCCATCACTTCCCGGTCGATGGTATCCGTGAGGAGGGTAAGGATACCATGTTTACCCTGCACTTTTTCCAGCAACACCTCTCGGGGAATCATGCCTTGGAAATCACTCACTTCCACGCTACAGTACTCTCCGATAAGCTCCAGTCCTTCCTGGGGAATTTTACGAGTTACAAAAACACTATATTTTTCCACGGCGTTTCCACCATTCCTTTTTCGTCCGGTTCTCTTCTCACCCAAGAAGGGGGTATCAACCCCCTTCAAAGATGGGTTTTTCCTCCCGATAATACCACTCCGTAGGACTGGACAGATATTCATGGGTGTTGAACAGGAGATTATAGTGGCGGTACTCCTCTGAGGCCAGGAAATCCAGGAAACTGGCTACTTCCCGGTTGTCCACCACTTTCATCTTCTCCACGTAGAAGTGGTGGGATTTCGATTCCAGGTCCATGGCCATTTTGATGGTGTCGAGTTCTCCGGTTTGAGGTGGTACCAGCTCGTTCATGTGTCTTTTAGCCTCGGTAAAAACATTTTCAAAATACTCCCGGGAAGACTTACGTACTCCACCCCACCCCTCAAAGGTGAAAGCTTCTCGATTCTTGATTTTGTTGTACCCTTCCTGGATCTTCTCCATATGGATCAACTCTTCATCAGCCAGCTTCTTCAGCACCTCCTTACTTAAGGGGTTTGCCACCCTCTCTAAACCACTCAGGTAGAAGTTTCGACCGTCTTCCTCCATCTGCAAGGCCTGCGCGAGGATCTCTTCCAGATTCATTGCTATTCCTCCTTTCTTTTAATAAAAAGCCAGTTGTCTCCACCGGCAGCAAATTTTCCCTGTTTCACCCGCACCAGAGCATATTTCCCATGTAATTTCTCTCCCCGTAATTCCAGGAGGATTTCATCCTCTTCCCATTTTGAAGCGGTATACACACCTCTATCCCAGATGCGCACCATACCCCGTCCATATCCTTCGGTGATCTCTCCTTCAAAGCCGGCATACTCCAAGTCATGGTCATCCACGGCTATCGCCAGTCTTTTCTCCCCATTTTTTAACGGGAGCGCTCTGGGGACGGCCCAGCTTTTTAAAACCCCGTCTCTTTCCAGACGAAAATCAAAATGGTGCTGTGAAGCCCAGTGCTCCTGAACCACGTAAATCTTCTCCTCCATCGTTACCTCCTTCCCTGTGGTTATCTACGATTTCAAACCAAACCTGGCCTTGTATTATTCACCCTTTATGATAAAATATTTCAAAAGTATTCCGAGGAGGATACAATGCAAGAGCTTCCTTTGCGGTGTAAGAATTGTAAGGCTTTAATCACTCCCGAAGACCTTACCGAGATCGGCATTTACAAGATACCCGCCTATCGGGGGTCAGCGTATATACGATACATCTGTTCCTACTGCCGAGAATTCGGTGAAGTGACTTTTAGCCTGGATAAAATGGATGACATCGTGCGGATCAGCCGTAAGCGGAAGAAAGAGCGGCCCAAGGGACAGATTACCATCGACGAAGTCATCGAATTCCATAAAGAATTAGAGCGGCTGAAAAACGTCGATTTCCTGAAAGACCTCTAAAGGGTCGTGCGAAAGATATGAAAACCAAGGAAGAAAGAAAAGAGACTTTCCAGAACCTTTTGGTGCCGGAGCTTGGAGCTCTGTTTCGTACCGCCCTGCGTATGACCCGCAACCGCGAAGACGCCGAAGACCTCATGCAAGAGACCATAGCCAAGGCTTTCGCGGCGTTCGACCGGTTTGAAGAAGGCACCAATTTCCGGGCCTGGATTTTCAAGATCCTGACCAACACCTTCATCAACAACTATTACCGGGTGCGGGACAAACAGAAGCTTCCCTCTCTCGATGAAATGGAAGAAGAAACTGCCTTCCAACCGGCCTTCGAGGGAGCCACACCCGAAGAAGCCCTCCTCAACACCCTGACCAGAGAAGATATCATCAAAGCCATCGAGAGCATCCCTCTCGAATTCCGGACCGTAGTAGTGTTGACCCTGGTGGAGGGGTTCTCCTATAAGGAAACGGCTGAAATTCTGGAAATCCCCATCGGGACGGTCATGTCCCGTCTCCACCGAGGTCGAAAATTACTCCAGAAAGCGCTCTGGGAATATTCCAACCAAAAGAACACCGAAAAGGAGAACGGGAGAGAATGGACTGTAAAGAAATCGTAGAAAAAATGTATCTTTACCTGGACCATGAAATTCTCACCGAAGAAGAACGAAGGGCCTTTGAAGAACACCTGGCTCTGTGCCGCCAGTGCTGCCAGAAATATGAGTTTGAACGACAGCTCTGGTCACTCATTCGCCAAAACGGCTTAGGAGATCCCATTCCCGAGACCCTGCTTAATCGGCTCCAGCAGGTTATTGCCAGCTTCTGAAGGGGGGTATTGCTGTGACTTCTCGCCGCCCGTTAGCCATCGATACCATCGCCAAATCTTTGGTGGAGAGTTACCGGAAAACCGAGCGGATTACGAACATCGAAAACCGCGAGTTCCCTTCCCGAGAAAGGATCATCACGATAACCGAAGAACTCCGAGCGCTCCTTTTCCCCGGTTACTTAGGAAGAGCAAAGCTCTGCTGGCTCAACGTGGAGTACGTGGTGGGAAGTCAACTCGATCACCTCTTTACCGAACTGAGCGAAGAGATCGCCAAAGCATTCCGTAACGAGCCTGGATTTCTGGAAAAAGCTTGCTTCGACTGCGAGGATCGGGCCTGCCGGGAAACCGAAACCTTTTTCCGGAAGCTTCCTGCCATCCGGGAAATACTGGACGAGGATGTCCAGGCTGCTTACGACGGAGACCCCGCCGCTAAAGGTCTGGAGGAAATTATCCTGAGCTATCCCTGCATTATCGCCATTTCCATCTATCGGATGGCCCATGAGCTTTTTGTCCAGGGAGTACCTCTTATCCCCCGGATGATGACCGAGTACGCCCACAGCCTCACCGGTATCGACATCCATCCCGGAGCCAAAATCGGACGGAGTTTCTTCATCGATCACGGCACGGGTGTGGTCATCGGGGAGACCTGTGTCATCGGTGACAACGTCAAAATCTACCAGGGGGTCACTCTGGGAGCCCTTTCCTTCCCCAAAGACGAACGGGGAAAACTCATCCGGGACACCAAACGCCATCCGACCATCGAAAACCAGGTTACCATTTACGCCGGAGCGACCATCCTGGGTGGTGAAACCGTGATCGGCGAAGGAAGCATCATCGGAGGAAACGTCTGGCTCACTCACTCCATTCCTGCTAACACCAAAGTAGTCATCGAGGAACCGAAGCTACGCATCGTTGAAGCCAGGCGATGAGTTGGCGCGGGCACCTGGCGTTTTTCTTTCTGTGGATTGCCGGAAGCATATGTTTTCTCTCTCTTGCGCCCCAATTGTTACGGTTTTTTTCTCTCCTCTTTCTGACATCCTGGTTCTTCCTGGCTTTTCTACCCGCCCTCCGAGCTTTTCTTTTCTCTCGCAAAAAGGGGAAAACTCGCTGGCAGGCTCTTGGATATGCTCTTCTTGCTTTTTTCCACTATCCTTACTTTCTCTGGATCATCCGCCCGTCTCTTCCCTTGGATAAAGAGGAAAAAGAGGCATTAATACTTGAATCTTCTCAGCTCACCGGCGTAAAGAGTCCGAGTTCTTTCCTCTGTCCCTTCTGCAAAGTGGAAATACCTCAAGTCCTCAAAACCCTTCCCCAGGGAACCATAACCACCCAGAAAGTGCCCCTGCTCTGTCCCCGCTGCAAAACTCGATTCGACGTTTGCCGCTATTGCACATTTTTCGAACCTCATACAGAGGGAATATGGGAAAGGAGCCTGGAAGGAGGAAAATGTACCGTGATCAAAAAAACCCAGAGCGTGGATGAAGTTTGTGTTCCCTCGGTAGCCAGGAAATTAAAAGAAATGGGGTGGTCCACCCTTCATACCGGCATCCCCGTTACCGATTCCTTTCACCGTCCGGATAACTGCCGCTTCTTTCAATTTGACGAAGTGAAAACCACCCTGGACCGCATTCCCTGTATGGGGAAAACGCGCTACCTCCTCCTGCGCATCGAGGAAGATTACTCCCACTCCTCCTCCGGTTCTCGTTCCAGCTGAGCAGCAGAACTGGCAAAGTCAAAACCCAGAATGGCACTCATTTCTCCGTTAATCTCCTGGAGGAGCGACACCAGCCGGTCCTGTGCCTGAAAATAAGCAAGAATCACCGGATGGGCAAAGGCTTTCTGACGAATTTTTTCCATTTCCGCAAAATCGTTATCCGTGATCTCTCTCTGCAGGGCAATCTGGTTTAAGTTTTCCTGTGCCTCTTCTAACTTGCGCAGCAAACCCATGGCTTCCAGGTTACTGGTCAAAAGTTCCCGACTGTTCTCGAAGTCCTGAAAAGGTTGGGTAGCCAAAATCCGCTCCGCCAGAGAGCGGGCGGCATCCTTAATCTCATGCGACATGAACGTATTCTCCACAAAGCACCTCCATAAAATTTTTCCCATTATAGAACTTTTCTCCAGAAAAATCTACTGGGTGTGCAGGTAAGGAGAGTCACCTGCCGGTCCAAGAGGGCAGCAGCATCACCCTATCTAGCGTAATTCCCGAAGGGCTTCAGCGTGCTTCCCACTCTCCGATGTACACATAGTAATCGGGAATCGCAAGAAAATACTCCCGCTTATACACCAGGTAGAGTTTCAACCTGTAGTGCGTCGAAGGCGAAAAGACCGAGAAATCTCCCCCGCGTATCCCCGCGACGTGGTAAAAAGGACCGGAACGGGTCATCCCCACCACCTCAAGTAATACTCCTCGACCTTCAGGTGGGGAAGCCACCTCCACCTCCAGGATTTCTGGAGGTAATACCGCTCCCGAATCTCCCGGGAACTCCCCGGTGGATTTTTCCAGGGCAGAAAGGGGGTACTCCCCGGGTGACATTTTCCGGAAACGCTCGAGTTCCTTGGAAAGAAAGGCTATTTTCTCATACCTATCCTGACGCTCGCTTTCCTTATACCGTTTCAGTTCTGTCTCGATGGCCCATACGGTGGCCGCAATCAGGTCTTTCTTGAGAGAAAGCGCAAACGTTTTTGGATTGGCATCCGGAAACTCCGACTCTTCGACAACTACCTCGATTGACGGCAGAAAAATCACCGGATTGGTCACCGAAACGGTACAGGGGAGTTCCAGGTGGAGGTCTTCCTGCAGGTCATACCCCAAAATTTCTCCCTGAAGCGACTCAACCGGACAATCATCAGGGATTTCCCGGACAAAGGTCACCTCGTAATGGGGAATCCCTCCACCTTTCGTCTCTTTCTCCTCTACCCGCGCCACGATATCATCCTTGGTGGTGCACCCCCCGGTATCGATTCTGATGCGAATGATGCTTCCCTCCACAGACAGTTCCCGGAGGATGAGAATCCCCACCTCTCGGGGCGTAAAAGCGTAAACCTCCCCACCTCCTTCCCCGGCAAACGCTACTATGGGGAGCAATAAAAATCCGGCAAAAAGGAGTATCCAGGGCTTCACCTCTCGACCCCCCTTCAAAAAATGCCACCATTCCCATTTTACCACCCCTTCTATGAAAACAAGAAACAAAATACCTTCGTCACCCTGAACCGCTCCACCCGGTTACCGCAAACCTTGTTTTTTTCCGTTTCCGAAGCGGTCTCGTTTTTCTTCTTTCTCCATAAAGTGTAGAATCACTTCGCACAGCTTGTAACGGTTACCCTGCATCCTTGCCTGGCTTTTCTTCCCGGAACCCTGGAAAAATCGGAGAATCCCTGTTCAGGAGAAAATAGAAAATACCCACGCTGGGGGGGGAATCTTACCCGCCCTTCCCCAAATTATGATAAGATAAAGGAAAAGAAGAAGGGGTGATTCAGGTTTTGCAGGTAGCCATTATCGGTACAGGAAAAGTGGGGGTTACCCTGGCTTTCACCATCCTCGTCAAGAATCTGGCCAAACGTTTGCTTCTCGTAGGTACCGAGATAGAAAAAGTCCGGGGGGAAATGTACGACCTGCGCCATGCTCAAGGATTCCTTCCCCACTCCATGGAAATCAAAAGCGTTTCTCTTTCCGAGGTTACCGAAAGCGACGTTCTCATCCTTACCGCCTCTCGAAAGATGACCGATATGAAAGACCGCCTGGAACTTCTCACCGGGAATGTCGAAATCTTCCGGAATATTGTCCCCCCCTTAGCTCGGCAGAACCCTCAGGCCATTTTCATCGTCATCACCAACCCCGTGGACATCATGACCTATCTGACTCTCAGGTGGAGTGGATTCTCTCCCAAAAAAGTGATCGGTACCGGTACCCTCATTGATAGCGGTCGTTTTCGAGCCCTCATCGGGGAATACAGTGGCATTCATCCTGCCGATGTCCATGCCTACATCCTCGGCGAACACGGGGAGAGTGAGTTTGCAGTCTTCAGCTCCGCAACGGTGGGGGGAATGCCTCTTACCGAGCAGTTACCCGTCTGTCGCAGTACCTGCCCTGTGAAGACCGTCCCGGAAGTTTTTGCCGAAGCTAAAGATGGGGGAATGATGGTCTACCGTCACAAGGGATACACCAACTACGCCATTGCGTTGGCTGCGGCCACCCTCCTTGAGGCCATCGTCGAAGATAGCGGTCGCATCCTTCCGGTGAGCACCCTCCTTGAGGGATACGCCGGGATAAGTAACGTATGTCTCTCGATCCCAGCGGTGATCGGACGGGAAGGCGTGCTCAAAACTCTGGAATTATCTTTCTCTTCTGTAGAACGGGAAGCTTTACATCGTTCGGCTGAAAAACTGAAAAGTGTCATCCGGTCTCTTCCTTTGTAGCGGTTTTCTGTTACAATACCGATAGGAAAAACCGGTCGAAAAAAGAGGTGTCGATCACTTTTGAGTAGGATTTTGAGCCGGGTTCTGGGCATATTCTTCCTGGGGATCCTGTTCTTCCCACTTTCCCTTGAGGTTCAAACCGTCCGGGTAGGAGTTTACCGCAATCCCCCACTCGTACTCCAGAAAGAAAAGGGGAGGTTCGACGGCCTCTTTATCCGAATCCTCAAATTCGTTGCCCAGAAAGAAGGCTGGGCGATAGAGTACCACTTCGACACTTTCGGGAAGCTCCTCACCTCCCTGGAGCAGGGGGAAATCGACCTGCTCGTTGCGTTCGCTTATTCCCCGGAACGAGCCCAGCGTTTTGACTTCAATCGGGAGACCGTGTGGCTCAACTGGGGTGTCATCTATACCCACCCCTCCATTTCCATCCAGTCATTCCTGGATCTTCACGGACGGCAAATCTACGTGGTATCAAATGATGTTTACTACCAGGTCCTTCAGCAAATCGTAGCCGGTTTCGCTCTGGATTGCCGGTTTGTGGAAGTCGACGATTACGAAGAAGTGGCCCTCAGAGTGAGGGAAGGAAAAGGAGTGGGAGTGATGAGCCGGTCAGCCGGAGAGTACTTTGGCCCCCGGTATGGCCTGAAGCCCAGTCCTCTGGTTTTTTCCCCGGTTCCTTTGCATTTTGCTACCCCAAAGGGTAAGAATACCGAGCTTCTCGAAGCGTTAGACCGATGGCTTCCTGCCCTCAAGGAAGATCCCCAGTCGGTGTATCACCAGGCCATCCGGGAACTCATGGAAATGGAGACTCCCTGGCGTTTGCCGCGCTGGGTGCATATTCTCTTACTCCTCATCGGCGGGGCAGCCGGTGTGCTCATCCTTTTCACCCGTCTTCTGCAACTCCAGGTCAAACGGAAGACCCAGGAACTCCAGAACAAAAATCGGGCTCTGGAGGAAGAGGCACACCGCCGAAGCGAAGCGGAACGGAAGCTCCACCGCCGGTTACAGCTCGAAGAGATGCTGGGAGAAATCTCTGCCCGGTTTCTCTCCGGAACATCCTTAGAGGAGCTGGTTCGGTTTGCGCTTTCCAAGGTGGGAACTTTCCTCAAGAGCGAGTACCTTCTGGCTCGACTGCCTGGTGAGGAGTATTTTTTCGGGTCCGTTCCTGCCACCAGGTCTCTTCCACTTCTTCCCGGGTTCCTTGAGGACGAAAACCTCCGGGAAACCTGGGAAAAAGAGCGGCGGCTTCTTCTTACGGTGCACGAAGATGAATCTACGGACACCTCCTGGAAGCCCCACGGAACTTTCTTTGCCTTTCCTCTGCGTCTCAATGAAGAGGGAGAGGGTTTTGGGGAAGGACTGCTCAAAGAGGAATACTCTGAAGAATATGTCTCCTTTATCCCCATCGTCATCCAGTACCTGGGAGCACTCCTGGAGTACGTCTGGGCGGTAAAAAGGCAGAGGGAGAAAGACCGGTGGTTCCGGGTAACCTTAGAGAGTCTGGGAGATGGGGTGATCACCACTGATCCGGAAGGACGGGTGACTTTCCTCAATCCGGTCGCCGAAAAACTCACCGGCTGGTCTTCCCGGGAAGCCCAGGGGAAACCCATCGAAAAAGTATTTCCCATCGTCAACGAAGAGACCGGACAAGCGGTGGAAAACCCGGTGCGTCGGATCCTGCAATCGGGAAAGGTACAAGGGCTCGCCAACCACACCCTTCTCATTCGCCGAGATGGTCAGAAAGTGGCTATCGATGACAGCGGAGCGCCCATCATCGATGAGGACGGAAAAACCCGGGGGGTGGTGATGGTGTTCCGGGATATCACCGAAAGGAGATTCCTGGAGGAAATAGCCCGGGGAAGTGAGAGAATGTACCGCCTCCTCTTTAACACCATGCCAGACGGCTTTGCGGTCCTGGAGGAGATCCGAAACGGCGACAAAATAGATTACCGGATTCTGGAGAGTAACCCTTCCCTGGAAAAACTTTTCTACCGCTTCGGACCCTTAGAGGGAAAAACGGTGGGTGACCTTTTCCCTAATTGGCGGGAACGTTTTGCCGTTCCTCCGGTCCCCAATCCTCCCGATCGCCCTCAACGTTTGGAATTCTTCTTTCCCGAGCTCGAAGCTTTCCTGGAAATCGTTTCTTTTTCCCTCTCCCCAGGAAAAATCGGCATCCTGGTCACCGATATCACCCTCCGCAGGAAAGCCGAAGAGAAGATCTGCTATTTCTCCTTCCATGATGCGCTCACCGGCCTCTACAACCGCCTTTTTGCCGAAGAGGAGCTGAGGCGGCTCGACGATGGCCGGCACCTCCCGCTTTCCATCATCTTCGCCGACTTAAACGGCCTCAAGTTCCTAAACGATGCTTTCGGCCACGAAAAGGGTGATATCATGCTCCGGAAAGCCGCCCAGGTTCTACAGGATTCCTGTCGGGAAAGCGACATTGTAGCTCGCTTTGGGGGTGATGAGTTCCTCATCATCCTCCCCAACACTTCCTTCGCCACGGCGAGAGAAATCGTCGAGCGAATCCATAAACTTTGTCAGAAGGTGCAGGAAGAAGAGGTGCTTTTCCTGTGTCTCGCCTTAGGAACTGCCACCAAAACCGAACCTTCCCAGGACATCTGGGAGCTCGTCAACCAGGCAGAAGAGAGGGCTTACGAACGGAAACTCGCCGACCGAACACTCTACCAGGGAGAAGCGTTACTTGGACTCCTTCGAAAAGCCCTTATCCATTACGGTATCGAGAGGAACGAAGAACTTCAGGCTCTCGAAACCCTGGCGGTATCCTTAGGGGAAAAAATCGGGGTACCCGGGGATACTCTTCCCAAACTCAGGTTACTCACCCATTTCCACGATGTGGGGAAATTGACCGTTCCTCCTGAAATTCTCCACAAAAAAGGAGCTCTTACCACAGAGGAATGGACGGTCCTCAAAACGCACCCTGTAGCCGGCTATCGCATAGCCCGTACCGTTCCGGTTCTAGCGCCCATCGCCGAAGAAATCCATGCTCTCCGAGAACGCTGGGACGGAAGCGGGTATCCGCTGGGAAGAAAAGGAGAAGAAATTCCGCTTTTTTCCCGGGTGGTACAGGTGGCGGAAGCCTATCTGGCGCTTCTTGCTCCCCGGCCATACCGTGAGAAACCTTTCACCCCGGACGAAGCCATCCAGATCCTCCGGCAAGAAGCAGGACACCGTTTCGACCCTGCCATGGTGACCGCGTTATTCGAAATCATCCCTCAGGGCAGGGGTTTCCCTTCTGGACATCCGCAGGAATGACGGATGATGATCTCGGGTTTTAAGACTACTTCCCGTTTTTCCCGAACCTTTCCGCCCCCGATTCGTTCCAGGAGAAACTGGGTAGCCAGACTCCCCATGGTGTAGGCCGGTTGCCTGGCTACGGTGAAAAACGGCACCAGCAGTGAAGCCAGTTCCAGGTCATCAAAGGTTACCAGGGCCAGGTCTTCAGGGATACGTAGGCCGAATTCCCGTGCCGCTCGTACCACCCCGATGGCGATAAAGTTATTGCCGGCAAAGAGGGCCCGGGGAATTTTTCCTCGTTCCAGAAACTCCCTGGTCATCCGGTAACCGAAGTCCTCTTTGTAAAGACCGATGTGCAGAAAATCCGGATGGGCAGGAATGCCGAAGTCAGAAAGAGCCCTTTTGTAGCCGGCGATACGTTCGGCACTGGTGGAAATGGCGGCCGGACCGGCCAACATTCCCACCTCCCGGTAACCATGGACCTCTATGAGATGACGAACCAGGGCATAGGCTCCCCCTTCACTATCTCCCACCACGCAATCCCAGCGAAACCGCTCGATTTTGCGGTCCACCAGAACCACCGGGATACCCTTCTCTTTGAGGGGAAGGAGAGTCTTACCGCTACCGCAGCTTGAGATAACCAGACCATCCACCATCTTCTTGAGCATGAGATCGATATAGGCAGCTTCTTTGTCCTGGTTTTCATCGGTGTTACAGAAAATGGTATTGAATCCGTAGCGCGAAGCGGTATCTTCCACCCCCCGGGCAAGGTTGGTAAAAAATGGGTTGGTGACATCAGAGATAATGAGGGCAATGGTATCGGTCTTCTTTTTCTTGAGACCCCGGGCAAGGTAATTGGGGGTATAATTCAGGCGTTCCGCCGTTTCCATGATTTTACGCCGGGTCTCCTCCTTGACCCGATTGCTACCACTCAAGGCTCGCGAAACGGTAGCCGGTGAAACACCGACCACTCTGGCAATATCATAGATGGTAGTCATATTTGCTCCCATGTCCTTGGTTGACCACGCTACGCACTCCAGGGTCTATTGTAACATGTTTCCCACAAAATGTGTAACTGATTTCATCAATACTTCCACCAAAACCATCAAACCACCACCATCAATAGAAAACAAAAGGGTAACCAGGTTCTCGATACGGTTGAATTTGAATAAGAATCCTGTTAAAGTATGGAGGAGAAAAGGGAGCATTTTTGAAATCGATTGCGAAAGGAGGCAAAATGAACATGGCGAAGGTTGGAATCATTACCTTTTCCGACGGAAGAAAACATGTCCACAACGAGCTTCTCCCCATGAACCGCGGCTTTGAGGAAAAATTGGTCAAGAAACTGCAAGAAGCCGGACACCAGGTGGTGGTCGCCGATGAAATCCCCTGGACTAACGAAACTGCGGTGAAAGCCGGTAAAAAGATGCAGCTTGAAGACGTGGATTGCACCATTTTTAACTACGCCATCTGGTCCTGGCCACACTTTACGGTACTCGCTTCTCAATTCGCTCCAGGGCCGTATCTGTGCCTTTCCAACATCAACCCCGGCTATCCTGGCCTGGTAGGAATGTTAGCAAGTTCCGGAGCGCTGGAAAATATCGGTACACCCTTTCTGCGCCTCTCTGGGGATATCGAAGACCCCAAAATCTTCCAGAAGGTCCTCACCTTTGTAAAAGCTGCTGCGGCGGTGAAATCCCTGCGGGGGGAGACCTTTGGGTGCTTCGGCGGACGACCCATGGGGATGTATACGGCCAGCGTCGGCACCGACAACTGGGCCAAAAATTTTGGCGTGGATGTGGAACACATTGACCAGTGGGAAATCGTGCGCCGGGCAGAAAGTATCCCCCAGAGTAAGGTGGAGAGTGCTCTCAAGTGGTGTGAAGCAAACGTGGGGAAAATCCTCTACGACGGTAAACAGCTCACCCCTGAAATCCTGAAAAAGCAAATCGCTTCTTACTATGCAGTCAAAGGAATCTGCGAAGAGATGCATCTTGATTTCTGTGGAATCAAGGGGCAGCCGGAACTCACCGAATATTTCTGCACCATGGACGTGGCCGAAGCCTTCCTGAACGACCCTTACGATTTTGACGGTCCCAAAGAACCCATAGTATGTGCTACCGAAGCTGATATGGATGCTGCGCTCACCATGGAAATCATGAAGAAACTGGCCCGCACCCCGGTTCTCTTTGCCGACGTCCGCCACTGGCACGATGACTATAAGGTGCTGGATCTCTGCAATTCCGGAGAACATGCCACGTACTTTGCCGGCGGTAGCTTCGACTATCGCGATAATCTCCCCAAAGTAATCTTTTATCCTGAGTCTTTCTATTTCTCTGCCGGCGGCGCCGCAGTACATCATCTGGCCCACCCCGGGAAAGTGACCCTGGCTCGCCTCGGCCGTCGAAATGGCTGCTACTACATGGTGATACTCCGGGGCGAATTCGTGCAGTTCGACGAAGCGACCAATCAGGCAATCATGAAACGTACCCAGATTGAATGGCCCCATGCTTTTGCTCGCCTGGAGACCGACATCGAAACCTTTATCCAGAAATTTCCCTGTAACCACATCCATGCGGTATACGGTGATTATGTGGAAGAACTGAAGATGGTTTGCGATTTTCTGGGAATTTCCTGCGAAATACTGGGAAAGTAGGAAAGTCGCCAGGCGTAAATTCATTGTAGGTGTTTTTAGAGAAAGAGACACAGAACTTCACCGTCCAGAGTATGCGGCATGAGTAATACCCTGGAGGTGAAGTTCTGCACAGAGGCATATGGTGCTGCAAATCGGTAAGGGATGCCAGAGGATTCTGGACTTGTCCCTCCTTTCTCAAGAAGAAAATGAAGTTCCAGGAGCTTAAAAAAACCAGCGAACCATCCTCGCCTCTCTCCGTAAAGATACCGAAGAATACTCCGCCTTCTGGATGACCAGATTGGTTGTGAAAAGCGAATTCGACATCCTTCCCAAAATCAAAAGCTCACCGGTAGTCCCAGAGTGGAGAGAAGACGCAAAGGAACTTAGAATGCCAGGCACCACCAGCTTGCGGTCGGTGCCGAATGTCCCATGTACCTGGGGAAAGAAGGGGATAAGAGGATAGATTAAGAAAGTAAGCCAGGGCAAAATCGCCCTGGCTTACTTTCCTTTAGAAGCTTTTCTCGGCCTCGTTCAAATTGGCCTTGGTAATCACCTTGGGTTCGATGAGTATGACCGGTTTTTCAGGGGTGGCACCTTCCTTGAGGAATTTCACCAGGATTTCAAAAGCCGTGGAAGCCTGTTTTCCCGGGAATTGCTCGATCGTAGCATCGAGAGTTCCTTCTTCGATGAGCTTCAGGGCCTCAGGTAAGGCATCGAAACCAACGGTGATGACGTCTTCGACTTTGAATTTACCGCTGGCCTGTAACGCCTGAATAGCCCCCAGAATCATCTCGTCGTTAGCACCAAATACTGCGTCGATCTGTGGAGTGCTCATGATGAAGTCTTCCATAACCTTCATGCCATCGTCTCGTCGGAAATTCGCGGTCTGAGACTTGACGGTGATGTTGGGATACTGTTTGATGATCTCGTTAAATCCGGCACTGCGGTCAATGGCCGGACCGGCGCCGGGAGTTCCGGTGAGTTCAATCACCGTTCCCTTCGGCTCTCCATATTTCTCGGTGAGCTTCTCCACGATATAACGGGCGGCATTCCTTCCGCCTTCGGTGTTATCGGCTCCTACATGGCAGAGAACCTGAACCGGAGCACCTTCTTTGATCCGGCGGTCTACTGTAACGACGGGAATATTGGCCTTGTTCAGGGCTTCCACTGCCGGAATGACCGCTTCGACTTCGATGGGTACAAGCAGCACTCCGTTGACACCCTTCACAATCATATCCTCAATGATGGAAATCTGCTTGGAAACGTTGTTCTCGGCCTCCAGAGAAATGACCTCAATACCACCAAGCTGAGCCGCTTTGTCCTTTACCGCCTGCTCCAGGAAAGCGAACCAGGCAAAGGAAAGGCTGGGGAAAGAAAGACCAATGGTCAAATCCTTCGCCCCTGCCACACCCAGAAGGAGCGAACCCAGCAACACCACTATCAGAATACTTCCCAGAATCTTCTTCATGTCCCATTCCTCCTTTCAATCATCACTACCTCAAAATGGACTTTTCCAGAAATCCAGGTTTTTTCGATACCTCCTTTCACCCCCTCTCTATACGGTACGGAACCGCCGCTTCAACTTATCCAGAAGCACTGCCAGAATCACGATCATCCCTTTCACGATCATCTGCCAGTAGGGCTGTACTCCAAGAAGGTTCAGACCGTTCGAAACCACCCCGATGAGGAGTGCTCCGATGAGCGTTCCATAAACACCTCCCTCGCCCCCCATGAGACTGGTACCTCCGATGATAACCGAAGCAATGACATCGAGTTCATAACCCTGACCAGCCACCAGCTCTCCAGAATTGAGGCGTGAAGTGAGAATCAAAGCGCTCAAGCCGGAAAGAAAACCCAGAATGGTAAAAGCCGAAATTTTATAGCGTTCCACCATGATTCCGGAAAGAAGGGCCGCTTCCTCGTTCCCGCCGATGGCATAGATGTAGCGGCCGAAAACCGTCCTTTTCAATACCATACCCGCTATGATCACGCACCCCAAAAAGAGAATCACCGGAAAAGGAATGGGTCCCACCATCCCTGCTCCAATGAAGCGAAATGCCGGACTCATCCCGGAAATGGGTTTTCCCTGAGCCACGAGGAGTGTCGCGCCCCGGAAAATGCTCATGCTCCCCAGGGTGACGATGAAGGGATGCAACTGCCCCTTGGTGGACACAAAACCGTTCATGAATCCGATACCCCCACCGATGAGGAGAGGAACAACTACACTTAAAAATAAGCTCCCACCCCACTTCACCTGGAAACCAGCGGCGATGATACCGGCAAAAGCAACTACCGAACCCACCGAGAGGTCAATGCCTCCCAAAAGAATCACAAAGGTCATCCCCACCGCGATGACCCCAATGATGGAGACTTGCCGGATAACATTCAGGATGTTGAGGGGATTGAAGAACACCGGATTCAGTGCCCCAAAAATGACACACACCACGAGAAACGCCAGCAGTATCCCTACTCGATCCCAGAAAACGAAAAACCGCTGCACAAAGGGTACGTTCTCTTCAGTCAACCCGGGCATACTCGTCTCTCCTTCCCAGAGCAAGCTGTAAAATAGTCTCCTTGGTGGCTTCCTCACGGCTCAGTTCCCCCATGATTCTTCCCTCCCGCATCACCAGGATCCGGTCACTCATGGCCAGGATCTCGGGAAGTTCAGAGGAAACCATGACAATGGCCGAACCACGCTCAATGAGTTTATTCATCAGGTGATAGATCTCGGTCTTGGCTCCCACGTCGATTCCCCGGGTCGGTTCGTCAAAAAGATAAATGTCGCAGTTCCGGGCAAACCACTTCCCCAGAACCACTTTCTGCTGGTTTCCTCCTGAAAGGTACATGGTCTTCTGCAAAAGCGAGGGAGTTTTGATGTTCATGTGCTCCACCATGTCCTGGGCCACCTCGGTAAGCTTCGTGTCATCCACAAAACCACGATTCGAGAGAAACGGCAAAAGCGGTAAACCCAAATTATCGAGGACCGAAAGGAGAAGCACCAGCCCCTGAGTCTTACGTTCTTCAGGGAGAAGAGCAATTCCATGGTTGATGGCTTCAAGGGGCGACCGGATGCGAACTTCCCGACCCTTGACATAGATTTTGCCTCGGTCAATGGGGTCCAGGCCGTAAATGGCCCGCAAAAGCTCCGTCCTCCCCGAACCAACCATTCCGGCGATTCCCAGAATTTCGCGCTTACGGACCGAAAAGCTGATATTCTCCAGAACTCCATGACGGGTAAGACCTTCCACCCGGAGGACTTCCTCACCAATCTGGTGCGCCACCCGGGGGAATTTTTCCACCACCTCCCGTCCCACCATCATCCGGATGATTTCGTCCACCGTTACCTCTTTCACACCCCTGGTTCCCACATAACGTCCGTCGCGCAGGACCGTCACCCGGTCACAGATTTCATAAATCTCCTCCAAGCGGTGGGAAATATAGATAACGGTTACTCCTTTGCTCTTCAGAAAACGAATGATGCGGAACAACCCCTGAATCTCCTTCTGGGCCAGCGTGGCGGTGGGTTCGTCCATGATGAGTACTCGAGCATTCAAAGATAAGGCTTTCGCAATTTCCACCACCTGCTTTTTGGCCACCCCCAGATCCCGGACCCTGGCATCGACATCGATGTCTACTTCCAGAAATTCCATCAGCTTCTGAGCTTCTTCCCTCATTTTGGCCCAATCAACAATGAAGTTCCGCCTGGTGAAATGGTGGCCCATAAAAATGTTTTCAGCCACCGTCAAAGCCGGGATAAGATTAAATTCCTGGTAGATGGCAGCAATTCCGCTCCGCAAAGCCTCATGAGGGGTTAAAAAATGGACCGGTTTCCCGTCAAAAATGATTTCCCCGGAAGTTTTCTGGTACACTCCGGTGACGATCTTGATCAGGGTAGATTTTCCGGCCCCATTCTCCCCCACCAGGGCGTGCACTTCGCCCCTTTTGATTGCAAAACTTACCTCATCCAGGGCCAGTACCCCGGGGAAACGCTTGGTAAGCTTTTCAAACCTGAGGATTACCCCGTTTTCGTCACCCATTTCAGACCTTCGGTCCAAAGTGTTTGAGCATCACCAGGTTTTCGGTTTCACTTTCGTTCACAATAGTGATTCCTTTTCGAGCCGCCTCGAAGGTCACAAAGAGCTCATCTTTGGTCATCTCTCCAAAGCGGATGAGGGTGGGAGTCTCAACGTCGAGCACACCAAATCGCCCGTGTCCCTGAATAACGATGAGTCCATACGGGGCATCTTCTCGTATCGTAACCGAGCGCTTCGGGAAGACGGTCAGTTCTTTGGCTCCGAAGTACTCGGAGTTATAGACCACAAAATACTCTTCATATCCTGCTTCGTGCATCTCTTCCAGAGGTTTCACCGGCCTCGGCGGCAGGAAATGGTTACGGTAGAAGTCGGGGTCGACATTCGCTTCCCAGTCGATGAGACCCACGAGATAATCGATGTCCTTCTTGTGTGCTTCGGGAACATCCTTGACCAGAAGATCCCAGGGGAGGAACTGGTCCCAGACGATGTTCTGGAACATGGCAAAAACGTCTGAGGCGCGCTGTGGCTCATAGGTGAGAAGTGACCCAGGGGCATGCAGTATTCCCGGAGGAACAATCCAGCCTGTTCCAGGCTTCAGCTTGTAAGCCCGGGAAAGATAGAGAATGCCGTTATCCCCCTTGTCCCAGCTTTCCAGGCACCGACGGACGTCATCCTTCTCCACACCGGGATTGAGACCAAAGAAGGTATAAGGAAAGTAACCTCCGTGGTTATTGAGCTGTTTGGGAAAATAGTAACCCTCCGGTTTCCCCAGGCGTCCCACTTTTTGGGCACTTTCATCATCGTGGTGAAGATGGTGGGGCAGCGGCTCCATATTGTCAAAGAACTTGGCAAACATCATCCACCCACCATGCTTCCGCATGACTTCCTCACCGAGAATGGCATTCCCCATAAGCTCAATGGCTTCCTTCAGGAGGACTTTCTGTCCCTTCCCGCCATCCTCGATATAAATGTAACTCAGACCTTCGTCCGGAAGGGTCTCGGGACCATTATCAGCCTGAACGGTGGAAGCAAACCAGCGCTCATCGATACCCCCCCGATGCGCTCCAAAGGCATAGTAGTCGTTGGGATGCAGCTTCAAGCGCTTACCCGGAATACAGAAAGCCCGCGGAACCCAGTTTGGACAGAGACGCAGAACTCCCTGTCCCTTTTCCAGAGCAAGGTTAAGAAGTTGTAAAGTATTGGCCATAATAACGTCTCCCTTCGTTTTTCAAATCCTTTTCAGTATAGCACAATATACCCGAAAAGGAACCCGGAGTTATGTTAACGTTTTACTTTACATTAACAAATCAATTTTTGCTTGTCAATATTTGCTTAAAAAATGATAGTTGCAATCAAAATAAATTACTGTTATGATGAAGGCAAACGTTTCCAGAAGGAGGAAGGGAAACCTTGGTTTCTATAAAAGATGTGGCCCGGCTGGCGGGAGTCTCTCCGACCACAGTCTCCAGGGTAATTAACGGAACCGGAAAAACGAGCGCCAATACAGCGAGAAAGGTCCTCCAGGCCATCGAAAAACTCAACTATCAGCCCAATCTCTTGGCCCGAAGTCTTCGCAGTCAGAGGTCCAGACTTCTCGGCTTTCTGGTTATCGACATCGAAAGTCCGGTATTTGCTCGATTGGCCAAATACATCGAAGAAGCAGCCACCCGGAAAGGTTATAACCTGATCCTCTGCAATGTGGGCGAAAATCCTAAAAAAGAGCGAGAGTACCTGGAAATTCTCATTCAGCGCCAGGTTGAAGGAATTCTCTTTTCCCGCGTATCCGACGAAAGCCTCCTCTACCGGACGCCGCAACTTGAGAAAATCCCTTATGTGGTTCTAGACCGGAGTCTGGAGAAGGAAGAAGCTCCCACGGTGAAACTCGATAATTACCAGGCAGGGGTTCTGGCTGCAGAACACCTATTTTCCCTTGGACACCGGCAATTTGCTTGCATCACCGGACCCCTTACCATTAAGATCTGCCGGGAACGTCTGGAAGGATTCGTGGAGACCCTGCAGAGGAAGGGCATCCCTCAGGAAGATATTTTCGTTGCCCAGGGAAACTTCAAAATCGACGGTGGAAGAAGCGGTATGGAAAACATCCTCTCTCTTCCCCAACCTCCCACCGCCATCTTCTGCATGAACGATATGATGGCCTTGGGGGCGATGTGGACCATCCGGGAACGGGGCTTCTCGGTCCCAGAAAATTTTTCGATCGTAGGACTCGACAACAGCATTCTCAGCGAATACAGCTTCCCACCCCTCACCACCGTGGCCCAGCCCTTTGACCTCATGGCCTCCCGGGCCATGGAGCTTTTAGTAAAGCTCATCGAGGGGAAGAAGGTTCGCAAAAAAGAGATCCTTCTCCCCCCCAAGCTCATGGTACGTTCCTCCACTGCCCCACCGGGAAGATAGCTTTACACCGCCCCCAGAATGGCCTGGAGGTCTTCTTCGGGAGTGGTGATGGGAATGAGGTTAAACTGTTCCCTGAGTACTTTGTATACCGGCTCCTTCACAAAGGCTGGCAAGCTCGGTCCCAGACGCATGTTCTTAATACCCAGGTACAAAAGAGTAAGGAGAATGGCCACCGCTTTCTGCTCATACCAGGAGAGGATGAGGGAGAGCGGCAAACTATTCACATCGGTGTTCAAGGCCTGCGCCAGGGCCAGGGCAATCTGGATAGCGGAGTAGGCATCGTTGCACTGACCGATGTCGAGGAGGCGGGGAATCCCCCCGATATCTCCAAAATCGAGTTTGTTGAAGCGGTACTTTCCGCAGGCCAGAGTGAGAATGACGCTATCTCCGGGAACCATCTCCGCAAATCGGGTGTAGTAATCTCGCCCGGGCTTGGCTCCATCACACCCTCCGATGAGGAAGAAATGCCGGATCTTCCCTCCCTTGACTGCTTCGATGACTTGATCGGCTACCCCCAGGACGGCATTTCGGGCAAACCCTACCATGATGGTTTTCTCAGGCTCATCCTCCTTGAATCCTTCTTCCCGGAGAGCCGCTTCGATCACCGGAGCAAAATTCCGGTCAGAGATATGGGTAACGCCCGGCCAGGCGACGAGACCACTGGTGAATATCCGGTGTTTATAGCTTTCTTTCGGTTTCTGGATACAATTGGTGGTCATGAGAATGGCTCCCGGAAAGAGGTCGAACTCCCGTTGCTGGTTCTGCCAGGCGCTCCCGTAATTGCCCACCAGATGGGGATACTTCTTGAGCCCCGGATACCCATGGGCCGGAAGCATCTCGCCGTGAGTGTAGATATTGATACCGGTGCCCTCCGTCTGTTTCAAAAGTTCCTCCAGGTCTTTCAGGTCATGTCCGGAAATGGCAATGGCTTTCCCCTTCACCGGAGTTACCCGAACCCTGGTAGGCACCGGATGCCCATAGGTAGTGGTGTGGGCCGCATCCAAAAGCTCCATCACCCGCAGGTTCCACTTCCCCACCTCCAGAGCCCTGACCAGAAGTTCCTCCAGGGTAAACCGGTTCTCGGCCAGGAAATTTAAAGTCTCGTGGAAGAAGCGGTAGACCTCCTCATCCTCTACTCCCAGAATGGCAGCGTGGTCCGCATAGGCTGCCATTCCCTTGAGACCATAGAGGATGAGGTGCTTGGCCCCGGCCATCGTTTCTCCAAAGCGTTCCACATCTTTCTCCAGGGTTACTTCCTCACCCTGACGAATGAGGGCATCCAGGGTAGTAGCTGGAATCCAGGTAGCCGGGCCGGAAAGTCTTTCCGGTTCCTTTCCTTCCTTTTCACAAGCTTTGAAATATAACCCTTTGGCTTTTTCCTTCAGTTCATAGGCCCGTTGCAAGAATACTTTAATCCGTTCCGGATCAAAATCGACATTGGTGACCGTGGTGAAAAGTGCTTCCAGGAGAAATACGTCGATTTCCCGGTCTTTCACTCCCAGATCCCGGGCCCTTTTCCCAAACATGGCTATTCCCTGCACCGCATAGACCAGGAGATCCTGTAGGGCTGCAGTCTCCGGGTCTTTGCCACACACTCCAAAACTGGTACACCCCGTCCCCTTTGCCGTTTGCTCACACTGATAACAGAACATATTATCGACCTCCTCTGGCAATATCGCCGAGCGTCTTTGACGCCAGATACTCCCGAAATTCCCGATTCACCCGACCCACCAGATTTCCGAAAATACATTCCCCAAATGGACAGCTACTCCGACGCAGCAAACACTCACCGCCTTCCTGCAATGGGGCTTCAACTGCCTCATAAACCTCAAGGAGGGTAATCTCCCCTCCAGGACGTGCCAGGGTAAAGCCCCCCTGCGGTCCCCGGACGGAGGAAAGAATACCGACCTTTACCAACCGCTGGAACACCTTGGCTAAATGTGCTTCTGAAACCCCTACCTCACGAGCCAGGTCTTTGACTTTCCAGTATCTTTCCCCATCATGCGCCATGAGAGAAAGACTGTGCAGCGCAATGGAAACCGCTTCGGAAATTTTCAATACATTCATGGATTGTCCTCCTATTTAGGTATTATGATACCTAAATAATTGAAAATGTCAAGGGAGATCTTCAAAAATTTACCAAAGTTTTCCGGAAAAGATAGATTCCCAAAAAATCTTACAACGAAGGATTCTGGAGGTGCAGAATCAAAAAGCATAGCAAGCGTAAGGGGGAGATTTCTGGATAAGGGAACAATACTCGAGAAACCTATCAGGTACCTGCCACCGATTCATTGGGTCCAGGCCGGCGCCTCAAAAGGACCCACACTACCACCCAGCCAAAGAGGAAATTCGAGGAAGTAAAGAGAGATTTATGTCCACAAAGTGAGCCATCCGAATGGTAACAGGCATATAGGGGTTAGGAAATAAGAGCAAAGAACCCATGAGCACCGAAAAGAGGAGAGCTACCCCCCAGCCTCATTTCCCACCACGTACCTTTCATCACCTCAATCACCAAAAGAGCCATACCCACCCATAGGATGGCGCGCACCATCTGGAAGGGAAAAATCCAGAAAGGGAGTGTGAGGCCAGCGTAGTATTCCTGAAATGCCCGGCCGGCCAGGGGTCGAAAAACCAAAGCTCCAAATCCCATGTAAATGACCACATAGAACACTGCAAGGAGTATTATCTTCAAGACCCACGCTTTCCAGGACATGGTGGGGTACCGGGTTTCGTTTGGGATTCCCTCTCTCCTTCTCATTTTTCCCCAAATCAAAACAGCAAAGGGTGAAAACAGGGCGGCTACCACGGCCCCCTGCAGGAATAACCATGGAACATCCGCAACCGGAACCACGTTCACCAGGTACTGCAAAAAGACCACGGTTTCAATCTGGGTCAAGAATGTAGCGATGCCATAGAAAATCAGAAACATATTCAAAACCAGCCACCCACCTCTCAACGGAGAGCGGAGAATCGGATAACTCAGAACCACGCTCTGCAAAGCACACGCGGCGAGCACCATAAGAAACCCATTACCGTTCTGCATATTTTGAGGAACATCGGAGAGACCTAAAGGTTTCGAAGCCACCGAATAGGAGAAAAATAAAAAGAATGTCAGGAGAACAAGTTTCCATCCGAACATCAACACTTTTCCCATAGCCACTACACCCCTCCTTTTTGATATTGCGCTGTCTTGGAACAACGCCTTCACTTCTATCCCGATTATATCGCTCTCAAATCTCTCTTTGAAGGGGCGTTACCGTGGTTTCTCCGACATTTCTTCATCGTTTTTCCAAACAACCCCGCTCTCGTACCCTGAGTGAGATTCAGGACTTCAAAAAACTCCAAACATATTGGTCACACGGAGTAGTGTAACCACGCACCATGGGGTATACTACCCTCAAACACCACCAGGGGATTTGCGTCAGAAATCCTTCAACTCATCAAATCACGAAGGAGCATCGGGAATTACAAGAGTCGGGAAATACTGGAGGAGTTACTCAAAGAACCGGTGGACTGTGGCCGGCTGGCTTCTTCGGAGCACAGTAGACAACCCTGGGTTTTTCTTGTGGTTACGGATAAGAATCTGAAATACCAGCTTGCCGAACCGTGCCGGTGGGGAAGATCTCTGGAAGAAACCGAAAACGGCTTTCGAAGACACCTCTGCTGCAGCGGAAAACGTTATGATCTGCCGGGTGGATTCCCATCAAAAACCCCACCCGGAAGCAGCGAAGAAGCTCGTATGCTGTCCTAAAAACTTAGAACTTGTGGTAATCCCGGCGGTAGGGTACTCGGTCGAAACACCCCCTCTTCCCAGCAAGAAAGTCCTTTCTACGGTATTATAGTAGCAGAGTTTCAAAGAGAAAAAACCGGAGTAAGGAGGAAATGACATGATTCAGGTAGTCCTGACGGTAGCAGCGGGAAAAAGATTGATTGCCAAAGCTATGGCGAAGCATCCAGCGGTACAGGAAGCCCTCCGTTCGGGAACTCTGGTAATCATTGCCGGAACCACTAATGGGTATGTGGCCGAGGAAATTCTTGGGCTTCTTGGATTATCCCAGAATTTCGACCGGAGGCGTTTTTTCCGGGGTATCACCCTTCCCCCAGAAAAAACGCTCTGCAGAGGGAAGGATTCCCTGGGGACGTGGTGATTGTCCGGGGCCGGTGGTTTCCGGGAAAAACAATTTTCGATGTAGTTGATGACCTCCACGAAGGTGACGTAATACTCAAAGGAGCCAATGCTCTTGACCCCTCAAGGAAGCGGGCTGCCATCCTCATTGGCCACCCCAAAGGGGGTACCATAATGTCTACCCTCCAGGTAGTGGTGGGTAGACGCGTTCACCTCATTATTCCGGTGGGCTTGGAGAAACGGATCTTCGGCAACCTTGACGAGATCGTTCGAAAAGTGAATGCCCCAGGATCTTCAGGGTTACGGATGTTTCCCATTACCGGAGAGATTTTTACCGAAATAGAAGCGATCTCACTCCTTTCAGGAGCATCGAGCGAACTCATCGCCGGAGGTGGGGTATCCGGTGCAGAAGGGGCCATCTGGTTAGCAATAAGCGGTAACAAAGAAGAAGAAAACCTGGCCAGGGAAATCATTGCTTCCATAGCTTCCGAACCGCCGTTTGAGTGCTGAGAAAATCCCTTCGGCTTTTTGCTGCGGCGCCCTCACGACGATTTCCGGTTTGTATGGAGGGCACCGAAATCGTCTGTACTGACCGACCATACACCTTTAGGAGTAAAGCAGGTGAATTTCCAATTCGGATTTTCTTCGAATTTGCCCTACTATCACGCAAAAGAACGAGAAAAGTCCTCTTCGCTCGAGCTCTACACATTTCTCCCCTGATCCAGGGAAACCTGTATTCCAGAACCAGGGGAGATAAAGGAATTACTTTCCTTTTATCCGTTCCGCGATAGCCTTCTTTAAAGGTTCCTCGAAATCCTTGTAAACCGAAGCAAAGTAGGGAACCAGGTTGGTAGGTGGGATGAGAATGGAAACGAGGTGTGTTTCACCCTGGAAGGTACGCTCTTCAAAGAGACCCCAGAGAACCTGCGGCGCCTCCACCCCCACAATGTCGAGCACAACAAATTTCTCTCCCCGCAGGATCACCATCGGGGCGTTCTCTCCACCTATATCCAGCATCCCCATCATGGTGGCAAAATCGATACCCTTCATCACCGCCCCCATAGCGTAGCTTTCATTCCCATCTTCGCCGGCCCCATAGACGAGAAAGATGTGACTCAACTCGTCACTATCTTCTACCACGTACACCTCCAGAGGAGCCGGAAAACCGACCGCACTCTCTGTAAAATCGGGTTTCCCCAGCCTTTCCTCGATGAAACCTCTCTTTACCGGGAAAGCCCCGGCATCTCCAATGACCGCTTCAGCAACATCGTACTTCACACTGGCTACCGCCGGAAACACCAATCCCAGGATAGAAACTACCACAAGAATAACAACCAGGAACTTTGACATATTCTCCCCTCCCTTTCGTCGTTTTCGAAAAGCGCAAGAGGTTAATTTCATTCTACCACCGAAGATACGCTTTTCCAAAAAAATTTCCCCGAAAAGTAAAACCCTACAGAAGGCCAGCTTCGATACCGCTTCCGCTTTGCTTCAGGTACCGGTGCCAAACAGTTACAAGCAACGAACAAGGTTACCCCCCCTTAAACGGAATCACGGTAAAAAAGCCAGGGCTGCTCCCTCGAAACAATACCGGAAGCAACCGGAGAAATTTCTACTCCAGTTTCACCGCCGTTCCATAGGCAATGATTTCTGCCGCGCCGGACATCACCATGCTGGTCGAAAGGCGCACCCCCAGGACGGCATCGGCCCCCATTTTCCGGGCTTCCTCCACCATCCGCTCAATAGCGATAATCCGTGCTTTACTCATCATCTCGGTATATTCTTTAACTTCCCCTCCAACCAGGGTTCTTAAAGCAGCCATAATATCTTTCCCCAGCCACCGGGCCCGGATGGTGTTACCGCTCACCAGTCCCAGGATCTCTTTGATACTTCGTCCGGGTATGCTCTCAAGCGTGGTAATGAGCACCGTATCACCCCCTTTCCACCACTTCCTGCAAGGCGGTTACCACCTCTTCCACCTCTCTTTCCGAAATGTTATTGTAGAAGGGTAAGGCCAGGGTTCGTCGGGCAATATCCTCGGTTATCGGGAGTTCCCCACCCTGAAAACCAAACTGGGCTTTGATGTAGGGAGCTAGGTGCAGGGGTGAAAAGTATCCCCGTGCCGGGATCCCCCGTTCCTCTAAACCCCGAATTATGGTATCCCGATCGAAACCCTTTTCAAGCGTCACCACGTACACGAAAAAGCTCATCCGCACATAAGGCTTCACTACCGGTGTCTTCACCCACTCAAAACACCGGAGCCGCTCTGTATACATGGCTGCTACCTGCTGGCGCTTTTCCAGGAAGGTTTCGAGTCGCCGTAGCTGCGAAACTCCCAAGGCCGCCGACATCTCATCCATCCGGTAGTTATAACCCAGATACTCATGATGAAGCCAGGAAGACATGGTTCCCCGCCCCTGGTTACGGAGACTGCGCACCAGCCCGGCGAGACGGGGGTTATCGGTAACCACCATACCCCCTTCACCGGTGGTCATCTGTTTATTGGGATAGAAGGCAAAAACTGCCCCGTCTCCAAATCTCCCCAATTTCTTTCCCCGGTATTCCGCCCCCAGAGCCTCACAGGCATCATCGATCAAAAGGAGCCCATGGTTACGAGCGATATCGAGAATTTCATCCCACTCCGCCGGATGGCCAAAGGTATCCACCACCATGATAGCTCTGGTGCGAGGGGTAATTTTCCGTCGCAGATCTTCGGGATCAAGGGTATAGGTATCCGGTTCCACATCCACAAAGACCGGGGTAGCTTTTTCGTAGAGAATAGCGTTAACGCTGGCTGCAAAGGTAAAGGAGGGAACGAGGACTTCGTCGCCCTGACCCAGTCCCAGCGCTCGCACCAGGAGATGCAACCCTGCCGTTCCGGAACTCACCGCCACAGCGTAACGCACCCCCAGGTACTCGGCCATCTTCTCTTCAAATTCTTGAGCTTTGGGGCCCAGAGCTAACCTCCCCGAACGCAGAACTTCCATCACCGCAGCATAATCTTCCGCATTCAGTTCCGGAGCCGACATGGGAATCCGCTCAGGCATGGACTGACTCCTTTCAACTCGCTAATGGTGCTGCCGTAAGAAACCATTGCTTACCCTGCCTGGTGAGATGAAACGTCCCCTCAAACTCCGGAGCCGAAAGCCCCTCATAACCTATCGCCCTGAAGGTGTAGGTGAGAAACACCTGCGCCTCCCTTCCGGTTGCATCAACGGTGATTTCCTGGATGGTAAAGGTGTATTCATAGCGGACGTTCTGTTGTTGAGCCAGGGGCACTTTTTCGGCGAAAAACTCCGTCAGCCACTCATCCGCAGCACTTTCAGGAAGGACATACTTTTGCGCTTTCTCCTGGTTGGGCTCGTTCAGGGCTGCAAAGTACCCCTCGATGACCTTTTGAATGAGCTCCTTATCATTTTCCCCCGAAAAACACCCGGAAAAGAACACCGATACAAGAAGAACCATCCCGATGATAAAGACTTTTCGCGGCATCTTTTTTTCAACCTCCCAAAGTATTTTACAAAAAGCGGAAGAATTCCCTCCGTTCACCGTGTATCGCCTTGTGAGTTCCTGAGAACTATTATATCCCAAAAAAGAATCGAAAGTTTGGGATAGGAAAATTCCTTACCATAAGCCTTATCCTGTGGGGTGCTTTGCTACCGGTTGGTATCTGGCATTTTTTTCGGGTTTCCAAGAATGATTCCACGAGAAGCTCACTACAGCAATCACCCCCGATTCGCTTCTAAAGAAACCTGCGCGCTCTGAAAACGCCCCGGCGGGCGGGGATGCTTATATATTGAGTTGGATTCCAACCAGAATGATGCATAAAAGGAGGCCATGGTAAACATCGTCTTCTCTTTTTCAAAGCAGGATCTTTTCTTTTTCTCTGTTTTGCCACTGCGAACCTTGCGTTTTCGCCCCCACTCTGTTGCGAGCTCGCATTCTCGTCTGCGAAGAAGTCCCTCTTCTTCCCATACATCAAGCCGATCGCAATACGGGACTGCTTCCAGCTACGCTCCTTGCAATGCAATATACGGTGGCGTTGGAAGTTCGCTGCCAGGAAACAATACCATTTCAGAGAGATTATTTTTGAGGAATGTCGGTAAATTGTGCTTTATTCCACAAAGTGGTATCATAATCATAGAAAACCTTTGAGGGGGGGATAACATGAAAGTCAGGGTGGTTTTTCTCTGCGTCATTCTTTTGTTTCTCACCGCAGCACCCGCCTGGGGATTTCTTTTTCGGACGATCCTCCCAGAAGAAGCCAGCCTCACCGTATATCAGGGAGTAGATAAAGCCTGGATAGAAGGAGTATTCACCATTCCCTGTGAGCAAGGGGAAAACGGAATTTTCCTTCCCCAGAACGTATCTCTCGAAAAGCGGCTCTTTTTAAGACCCCTCGATCCTCAGGTACAGGTGCGCACCATCGAAAACGACGTCCAAGGAACAAAGGTAAACCTTTTTACCTTGCAAGCTGGAAATTACCGGTTGTTACTTGGGTTCTTCGCCTCAGGGTTTGACTGGCGGTGTATGTATACCGCCAGATTGGTGAAAGGTGAGCTTTCTCTTGCTCCAGCCGTTTTCATCGAAAACCGCAGCACCGAAGATTTCGAAACAGTACGCCTGCGCTGGTTACTGGGTTCTCCTTCTTTTGTAGAGGAAGAAGTCCCTGAAGGGGTACCCGACACCCAAAAGGTCTCTGGAGTTGCAGCTCCCAGAGAAGCCGAAGCCCCTATCACCATGGAAAGAGTGACGGAATATCAGGTTTTTACCCTCCAGGGAAAGCGGAGCCTTACCTCCCAGAGTATTCTCCAGGTCTTCCCCGAAATCCGGCGCTTTCTCACCGAAGAACTGGTTCGCTTTCAAGGAGATACTCTTAGCCGGGTACTCATTCTAAAAAATCCTGGCGAACACCTTCCACCCGGTTATCTGTTCTTAGAAAACGAAGGTATGCTCACTCGAGCATTCTTTCCCGGTATCCGGGAGGGAGAAAAATTGGAACTTCCCCTTCCCTTCCCTCCAGGAGTCTCGGTGAAGCGTACCATTACCGATTACCGCCGGGAAGAGGCCTACTTCAACAAAGAAAAAGAGGTGGTGGGTTTCCGCTCCCTCATAGAAATTACTTTCGAATGCACCAACGAAACGGAGCAGGAAGTAACTCTGGAGATTCTGGAATCCCTTCCCACCCTGGAGACCCTGGAACTTCCTCCTCATTGGGAATGGAAAGACCATAATGCCTTGAGGAGAATCACCCTCCTTCCCCGAGAGAAAAAGACTCTCGTCCTTACCTATCAATTTGAGGAGGCAAATCTATGAAAAGCTGGTTTATTCTTCTTGTGATCTTTCTCTTCGGAATCGTTTTTCCTCTGAAAGCCCAGGAACTTCTCCTTACTCCTCAGAAAGGAGAAGCACTGCGCATTTTCCCTTCCGGGGAAGTCTTTCGAGATGAAATCTGGATGGTGAATCTAAAGGAGGGAGAAAACCTTCTCAAATGGCAGCGCCCAGAAAATGTGAGTCCAGAAGAAGTGAACATCAGTCTTGAAGGCGCGACTCTCAAAGAAGTGGTGCATCAGATGAATAACCAGGAATCCGTGCTCTACCTTGAAGCTCTTCAAGGAGGCCTGGGGAAAATTTCTTTCTGCTATCCCTGGAAAACACTGGTGGTGGAACCCCGTTATCAGATAACCTGGGAAAGGGGTACTGCACTTCCTGAAGTTGTCCTCCTGGTAAGCCTTGAGGAAAAAAGCCTTTCTCCTCACCGGGGAACCACCGTGCAGTTTTTAGGACGGGAATTCAGCCTCGACCTGGGACCGGGGGAAACCAAGACCATCCTGGTCGCTTCCTTCAACCCCCTTGCTGCTCAGGAATTCCTGGAGCACCGAAGTGGTGAAGGAGGAAAGCTCTTCTGGGAAATTCTGCTTCCTCCGGAATTTTTGCTTAAAGCAAAGGTAGAGTACTTTGCTAAAGATGGCCCTAACGTCACTTTCCTGGGAGAGGGGTATTTCTCTCCAGAAACTCCTGCTGTGAAGCTTCCTCTGGGAGAGGCTCGTGACCTTTTGGTACAGGAAACTATGGTTTTGCGAGAAAAGCGCGATCGCTTTTACAACAATCTTCAGGAAGAAGTTCTCTACGATACCCGGGAAGAGAAGCGCTACCACCTGGAAAATCTGGGCAAGGAGGAAAAACGGGTCGTTGTCTTCCAGCAAGTCCAGCCCAGCTTCCGTGCCCTGGAAACCACCATTCCAATAAAAAGAGAAGACCTAAACCTGATTTCATTTTCTCTCATCCTCAAACCCCAGACAGGAACAGATATTCTTCTCCGAGTAGAAGGACAGAAACTCACTTCTGGGTGGGTGCTGGGGGAATAAGACTATTTGGTATCATCCGAGGGTGGAGTGGATTCTTACGTGATACAGGTGGTATACTGAAGCATATCACTGAGTTTGACTGAGAGCTCGTGCTCTTATCTTACGTACAGGAGGGATGAGAACATGTCTTACGTAAAACTCGCGCTCTCAATAGCTATACCCACCTTCATCGGTTTTATCGGTTCGCTTTTCACCTCGCAGGGACTGAAAGACTGGTATCCTACGCTACAGAAACCATGGTTTACCCCACCCAACTGGTTATTTTTTCCAGTGTGGACAACCCTTTTCGTGCTCATGGGCATAGCCTTCTACCTGGCATGGCAAACTCATTTTGGAGCAACAAATGTTATCCTCTATTTCTATTTTTTGCAGCTTTTGGCCAACTTCTTCTGGTCTCTTTTCTTTTTTGGTATGCGTAATCCTGCTTTAGCTCTGGTAGATATCCTGGTTCTCTGGGTACTCATCCTTGTTAACATTCTCTTACTGTATCGAGTGCCTCATCTGGCCTCCTATCTTTTCATACCATACCTCGGATGGGTCTCTTTGGCAACGCTACTCAATTATTCCATCTGGAAGCGCAATCCTTAGCCGAATAAGATACGTTATTCTGTGTGTGGCGAAATCGAACGATTTCATGCAGAATCCAACGCCAGAGAAACAAGTCTCAAGGCCGGCAGACTTGGGAAAAGTGAAGTAAAAGAGCTAAAAAGGGGGGGAGCGTAAAACCTCTAAAGAAGCAGATTTAAGCCCTCTGGCGCGCCTGAAGGGAGTCGAACCCCCAACCTACGGATCCGAAGTCCGCCGCTCTATCCAGTTGAGCTACAGGCGCACCTTAAGGTTATTTCTATTATAATTTCATCATCCTGAAAAGGCAATAAATTTCCTCGTAATGGATTCAGTCTTCCCTTTCTCCCCGGGGGTCGACGTGGACAGACACTTTCGAATCGCCCAGCTTCTCCTTTAACCTATCCTGTACAAGGAGAGCAATCTGGTGCGCTTCACGAACACTCAGGTCTTCCTTCACCTCGATATGGAGAGAAATTACTTTCTGGTTCTGGTAATCGTGAACCAGAGTATCATGAAAGTCCAAAACCCCAGGGGTGGAGAGTACCACTTTTTTGATTTCCTCCATAAATTCCCTGCTGGGAGCTTTCCCGATGAGAAAACTCACCGAACTTCCAACGAGCTCCACCCCCACCCAGGCAATGAGCACCACTACCCCAAGGCCCAGAATTCCATCGAGAGCATAGACACCAAAACGCACCGCTATAAGTCCCAATCCCACAAGGAGTGAAGCGATGCTATCACTTCGGTGATGCCAGGCATCAGCTATGAGAACATCTGAATCAATCTTTTTTCCCAGAAAAATGGAAAACCTGGCCATCCATTCCTTGAAGATACTCGAAGCCACCATGAAAAAGACCACCCAGAGATTCCACTCTACCACCACAGGACGCATAATCCGTCGTATAGAGTCGCTCCCCAGCTCATAAACCGCAAGAAAAAGCACCAGAGCAATGGCAAAGGTGGCAATTTGCTCCATCCTCCCATGACCAAAGGGGTGTTCCTGGTCGGCAGGCTTATCACCCCATTTAAATCCCAGGAGCACCACCACAGAAGTGAAGACATCCGATAACGAATGGAAGGCTTCGGCTACCAGAGCCACACTTCCCAGAGAAATTCCAAATACCAGCTTTACCAGAAAAAGCACCACGTTCCCAATAATACTCACCAGAGCTTCAAGGTCACCTACCCTTTTTCGGGAATAAGAGCCGGTAGGGAAAAACTTTCCCAAAAGCCAGGCGTTGAAATTCACGAGCATCGCTCCTTTTGCTGGTTTTGGTTCGGAGGTCCCACAGTAGAAACTGTTACTCCAGAAGAGCCCGGCTTGAAACCTGTTCCTCCTTAGAGCAATATTGTAATCCACCTTCAAAATATATCAACCCACCCTCGGTTCTTGAAGAAAAAGAAAAATCCAAACCTTCCCCGCTTTCAACCACCGCGAAGAATCGTTAAGAACAAAAAGAGAGCCCAAAAAGGAGAAACAAATCCTGGATCGAGGATTTTCTGCTGGTTTTGCTACATGAAGCGCTTTCACGGAATTACCCAGGCCCCTGAAAGCCTTGATTTAAGAGGATTTTTGGTAGGCCGTGTAGGAATCGAACCTACAACCTACTGATTAAGAGTCAGTTGCTCTCCCAATTGAGCTAACGGCCCACCAGAGCAAGCTAAATATTACTATGAAGTAGTAAGTAGTGTCAAGATGTTTCTGACCCACCAGGAAGAGTTTTTATGGTCATGAAACAACAGCGCTTTTAAAACCATCGCCAGAAAAAAATACCCTCATGGTGGGTAATGAAATCATCACCAGGATAAGAAAGGAGAAAAATTACCGGAAGAACAGCAAAAAATCTTTCTCTCTCCAAGAAAAACCATCTTTTAAGGAACGCTCATTCCACATAATTGACTACCTGGTACCTGGGCTTACGGGGGGAAGGG
>Ga0308390_1000232_pt1 | contig 42637 bp, 31 predicted proteins | sample Hotspr2Sample149_FD_202358 | JGI IMG/M metagenome (GOLD analysis project Ga0308390, IMG submission 202358) | Hot spring phototrophic mat microbial communities from Mushroom Spring, Yellowstone National Park, Wyoming, United States - 20040719_149 ...
ATAGAAAGAGCAATAGTTCGCACAATGGAATTATCATCGATTGGTGAATATTGGACACGGTAAATAGCAGGCGAAAGTATGAGTATATCACCTTCGAGTGGATTTTCTACCAAACGGACGCGGTGGCGACTGGCGAGAGCATGAAGAATGGGCAACTGCGAGTCTCCTGAGGGGGAACGCACAAGCAGGGTGTCGCCTATTGAGATGAGGCTTGCGGCAAGGCTATCGGCAAGGCGAACAGCAAGCTCGGTGTTAGTCGGACGGGCTTGTGCAAAAGCAGTCGAAATCAGGATTATTGCCAGCAGCCTAAACATCGATGAACCTTGCAAGAAGTTCGGCTTTGGTAATATGCACAAGGGCGTGATCATCAACAAGCTCGGCGACGGCTTTTTTGGCATCGGCAAGCTTGATGGAGTGTTTGTAGGCAAAATGCCAGATATCTATGGGCGAAAGCGATATTTCCAGAGCAAGAAGCTGGGCAATAGTAAGCTGCTCGTGATTTTCGAATTTATTGCGTGCAACTTCAATTGTGGCTTTTCCTTCGTCGTCCTGCATTTGAGCAACGGTGAAGTAAAAGTTATCGTTATCCATAAGGTCGCAGATTGGGAAGCCGCGTCCATTGAGCTCAATAAGGCGTGGCAGGAAATACATCCCTACAAGGTAAGGTTCCACAGATTCGTCGCCCCAGAGGTCAAGCCAGATTGGCTCGTCTTCTTGGCGCAGCCACTCGAAGAACTCGATTTCGTAGCGCGGGAGCATCATAAGGGTGTCCGAGGCATAACGGTCGGCAAGCAATCGAGCTTGTTCGGGCGAGATTTGGGCAAAAACTTCATCTTCGAAAAGGATGAAATTGCGTCTCTCAATAGAATTCTGGCAATATGCGATAAGTTCTTCGTTGCTCATATCTGAAATTTTCATTTTTGATAATACAAAATTAAGTAAAAAAATATAAACGAAAGAAAACGAAATTTCTTCTTTATTTGGGAAAATGTTTATAAATTAAAAGTTAAGTTCATTTCATTTAAACGAAAATAAAGGTGCAAAATGGGTCAAACGATGGTTCAAAAGATATTGGCAAGAGCAACGGGTCGGGCAAGTGTCGAAGTAGGAGAAGTGCTCGAGCCGGCTGTTGATATTGCAATGTCGCACGAGAACGCAGCGCTTGTAATGAACCAATTTCAAGAGATTTTCGCCGGATTGGGACGCCCAGCAAAGGTATGGAACCCAAACCGGATAGCTATTATATTTGATCACCGAGTGCCTGCCGAAAGCAAGAAAACAGCAACGAATCAGAAGAAGGTGCGAGCATTTATTGCCGAGCAGGGAATAACGAAATTTCATGATATACGTGGAGATGAAGGCGGAATTTGCCACCAGATACTGCCAGAAAACGGGTATGTGTTGCCTGGATACGTTGTTGTTGGAACAGATAGCCACACAACAACGCACGGAGCGTTGGGAGCATTTTCATTTGGGATTGGAGCAACAGAGATGGCTGCCGTATGGGCATTGGGAAACATTTTGAATGTGGAGGTGCCCGAAACGATAAAAGTAGTGGTGGAGGGCGAGTTGCCAAAGTATGTGATGCCGAAGGACATAATCTTGCACTTAATAGGGAAAATATCAGCGGAGGGGGCAAATTTCAAGGTGCTTGAATTTCACGGTTCGACTATCCGCAAAATGAGTATGTCCGGACGCCTAACGCTATGCAATATGGCTGTCGAAGCTGGTGCAACATCAGGCATAGTTCCACCGGATGAGGAAACAGTGAGATTTTTGCGTCAGGAGGCTGGGGTAACGGGCGAGATTGAGATGCTCGCACCAGACGAAGACGCCCACTATTGCCAAACAATTGAGATAAACGTAAGCGAACTTACACCGCAAATTGCTTGCCCACACACAGTGGATAATGTGAAGCCGATATCGGAGGTTGAAGGTCTGAGTATAGATCAGATTGTGATAGGTTCCTGTACAAATGGCAGGTTGGATGATTTGGAGGTAGCAGCGGATATACTTCGGGGCAAAAAAGTAGCACGAGGAGTGCGAATGCTTGTATTCCCAGCATCTTATAAAATTTACCAGCAGGCATTAGAGCTCGGGTACATAAACGATCTTGTGAAAGCGGGCGCCGTTGTGATGAATCCGGGCTGTGGACCGTGCCTTGGAGTGCATCAAGGAGCGCTTGGAGATAAAGAAGTAGCACTTGCCACCACCAACCGCAATTTTAAGGGACGTATGGGCAACCCCGAGTCTGAGGTTTATTTGTGTTCGCCAGCAGTGGCGGCAGCATCAGCTTTAACCGGAATGATCACCAACCCACAAAAAGGAGGATTCTAAAATGGCAAAAGTAATTTATAAATTAGGGGATGATATTTCCACTGATATAATTTATCCAGGACGCTATATGGCAACAGTGCTGCCGACGGAGACACCGCAGTATGCATTCGACGACATAAAGGAGCTGAACAAGCAACTCAACAGTGAGAAAACTGACGAGGTGCGAGTAATTGTTGCAGGAAAGAACTTTGGCTGTGGCTCTTCGCGGGAGCAAGCAGCATCTTGCTTGAAGGGGCACAATCTGACGATAGTGGCACGCGATTTTGCTCGCATTTTCTTGCAGAACAGTATAAATTTAGGTTTACAAACTGTTATCTGCCCCGAAATAGAAGCAGAAGTCGGCGACGAGCTAGAAATAACCACAGACAAAGTTATAAATAAAACGCAAGGCAAGCAGTTCGAAGTTGTTCATCTTCCGAAAGCACGCCAAGCAATAGTTGATGCAGGCGGGCTTATCCCCTATACACAAAAACTGCTGAAGCAGAGGATGGGAATAGAGTAAAAAATGAAAAATAGTTAAAGCTGAGAGAAAAATAAAATAAGTAAATTTTTTAAGATTGCAAATAATAGATATGCCACATAAGAAAATGTGGCATATTTAATTATAGGATTTTTCAATAGCAATAATTATTAAAATTTTTAAAATAACTTCAAAAGGTATCGTCAAGTTTATTATATATATTAGGATCTCGCCAATAGTAAAACAAGATATTCTAATGTATCTTAAAATCTTTCAAAAACTTATAAGGTATCAAAATGAAAAATTTAATTTACGTGTTTTTTTTGTTATTAATAGCTGCTGGTGTGGCGAACTCTCAAAAAGTTGTGATTGCTGAGCAAGTTGGAATTTTTAATGACAATTTAGCACCATTTCTTTTGGATAACAGATGGGGTTTTATAGATAAAGCAGGAAACATTGTCATCCAGCCGAAGTTCAAAGCATTTGTTAGCAATTATGGCGATTTGCCTGCTTTTTCAGAAGGCTTAACTTCAATTGTAGATTTAGAAACAGAAAAAGTTGGCTATATAAACAAAAGTGGAGAAATTGCAATTAAACCAGTCTTTTATTCAGCAATAGCATTTTCAGAGGGAGTTGCTATCGTAGGGCGGCAAAATGATTATGTTATTGTTGATACTACAGGCAAAATTCTTGCAGAAAATTTTGTTGCTATTAATGGTTATTACTCAAGTTTTTCAAATAATCGGGCATGCGTTCAGAGAGAATTTGCATACGGATATATAAATAAAAGTGGTAAATTTGTAATAGAACCAATTTATGACGAAGCAAAGGACTTTTCGAACGGTTTAGCAGCAGTCAAAAGAGACTCAAAATGGGGCTATATCGATACAAATTGTGTAACGGTTGTTGATTATAAGTTTAGCAATGAACCTAAATCTTTCAATTCTAAGAGAGCTTTTATTCAAGGAAAAAATAATAAATGGGGAATAATTGACGATAAGGGTACAATAATTATCGAACCAATATATGATCAAGTGTTTAATTTTAACGAAGGTTTCGCGGTCGTTAGCCTTTTAGACGATAAATGGAACAGAAGCTACCAAATTATTGATGTAAATGGAAAAGCTGTTAAAACATTTGCCAATCAAGCTAAAAGCAACGAGACAATTACCATTCTTTCAGGTTTTTCAGAAGGCTTAGCAGTAGCAACGAAAGGTTACAAAAAGGGATTAATTGATAACAAAGGGAATGTTGCAGTAGGTTTTCAATATCGTGAACTTTATCCAATTTCTTGTGGAATGGCATACTTCGAGAAATACAACGAGACGACGAAAAAAACAACACGTGGATTTATCGATCGGACAGGGAAAGAAGTGATAATTATTGATAGTCCTAAGTATTAGTTGAAGTTTTTTGTTTACTCTTTATAGCTTCGATTTTTGCGATTGTTTGCTGACGGAGCTCTTCGAGTGTGCGAGCAGAAAGCATACGGAGAGCTTCGTCGCGTAGTTTGCCCCACTCGTCGTGAACAGGACAGGGTTCCTCAGGTGAGCAATTTGGGAAACCAAGCACACATTTGTGGAACACATCCAGTCCATCTACAGCTTCAACAATATCAATTAGCTTTATCTTGCTCGAAGGTTTTGCAAGGTAGAAGCCACCAAATTTGCCTTTTCGAGAACCAACTATTCCATTTTGAGTTAGGCCTTGGAGGATTTTCGAGGTAAATTCTCGTGGCACATCAATTTCTTGGGCAATTTCTTGAGCACTTACAAGTTCGTCTTCGGCTTTTGATGCCAAGTATAAAACTGCTTGAAGCGCAAGTTCGCACTTTTTTGAGAATATTACAGTCATATTTTCAGTTTAAATGAATTTTTATCGTAAATTTAACAATGTTTTGTTCTGAAAAATAATTAAATTAAAGCAATTATAAAAAAACATATTTTGGCTTATGAAAAATAAACTTTTTGCAATAATATTGCTTTTACTGGCACATAATTTATACTCGCAGGGCAGTGCTGGCGGTGGAGCAACTTTCGAGACACGGGACATTGTCGATATGCCTACCGCAGGAGTATTGCCCAAGAATGATTATGCTGTGGATCTTTTGCATTACGAAAATGGTGGGATTGCATTTTCGATGAGTTATGGGCTTTGGCGAAATTTCAACATTGGCGGTTCAATTTCGTTAGGCGGTTTAGTTGGCTCGCAAGATGTTTCGATGCAAAGTGTACCATCGATAATTATAAAGTATAGATTTATCAATGAAACTATGAATGTCCCAGCTTTCGCAGTGGGAGTTTCTACACGTGGAACTGGGAAATATAACAACAGTTCAAACCGTTTTGAAATCGCTTCTCCCGGAATTTTCCTTTCTCTGAGCAAAAGTTTTCTGTGGGATCTGGGCTATCTTGGATTGCACGCAGGCGTCAATTACTCGTTTGAAAACGTAGGCGACGACTTTTTTGTAAACACTTATGTTGGACTGGAGCAAGCAATCGGCAGACGCTTTGCCATAAATTTAGAATATAACGCTGGTGCATTCGAATGGGAGGCTCGGCATTCTCGTGGGCACGGTTTTCTTCATAGCTCACTTCGGTATTCGCTCGGTTATGGGTTTACAATGCAAATGCAGTTTCGTGATTTACTCGATAATTTCAAGAACTCTAAGAATATAACTCGTTATTTTGCGATTGAATGGATTGGGAAAATCTGATGGATATCGATGAACTATATGAATTTTGCTTAAGTTTACCTCAAACTTCATCTGATTTTCCATTCGACAAGACTACTCTTTGTTTTCGTGTTAATAAAAAAATATTTGCAATTACTGATATTGAACAAAAACCAACTGCGATAAGTTTGAAATGCTTGCCAGATTTAACCTTAGAACTGCGTGAAAAATTCACCTGTATAACTGCCGCTTATCATATGAACAAAAGCCATTGGAACTCTGTTGTAGTTGATGGTTCGCTAACGAAAGCGAGTTTGCACGCTTTAATTAAGCACTCTTATGCTTTGGTTTTTCGTTCTCTCACAAAAAATGAGCAGGCAAACTCTCTTTTGCATTCGCCTGAAATTCAAAATATACTTGAAAATTTTTCTAATTTATCGATAGAGCAAATTCGTTAAAAGCTAATTGGCAGACCTGTTTTCAGAGATTCCATAGCATAAAATGTAGCTTCAGTTGTTTTAATGATTTCATCGGGACTGATTGGAGATGGCTTGCCACTTTGGATTGCTCCTATGAACAGACGTAATTCCTCTTCGATACCTTTTTTCCCGTCGAATTTGTAGAATTGACGACGGGAACCAGAATAAAGATCAAGTGTTTTGAAATTGTTCATTATAGCAGATTTGCGTTCGCAATGGACTTCGCAATATTCTTTATCCAAAAGCGAGCTACCATTTGCAAAATAAGATATTGTCGCAATCGAGCCATCGCTCATTTTAATGTTAATCGCAACATTATCGTAATTAGGCATTATGGAGTTATCTGATGAGAAGCAATTTGCATAAACAGATATTGGAAGAGCATCAGTTAAAAATACGGCACAATCAATAAAATGGCACACTTCGCCGATTATGCGTCCGCCTTGCTCAGGTGCATGTATCCAGTGAGTATTAGGAATAAATCCAGCGTTTATGCGGTAATTTATTACCATTTTGTCTTGTCTATTTGCAAAAAATTCCTTCATTTTAACAAACGGAGCTGAAAAACGTCTATTGAATCCAACCATAAGGCGCGCGTTTGTTTGTGTTAATGCGTGTTTTATCTCGTCGAGCTGGTCGAAATCAACTGCGAGCGGCTTTTCAACGAACACATCTTTCCCGTGCTTGAGCGATGCAACTACATAGCGAGCGTGGCTATCGTGTCGCGAAGCTATGAAAAGCGTGTTTATGTGATTGTCAGAGATAATTGCATCAGAATTTGTTGTAGCTTCTGCGAAACCGAAACGCTCGGCAACACTTTTTGCATTGACGGGAGTAGATGTAGAGACGCTTTGAAGCACTACATTTGATTTTTTCAGTGCAGGCAATAAATTATTTACTGCAAAGTTCCCAGCACCGATAAAGCCAATTTTAATTTCGCTTCGTGAAGCGTGTTGCGATTGTTTAAGTTTGATTGATTGCGTTGGCAAAGAAGTTTCTGGATAGCTGAGTAAGATACCGAGAAAAGGCTCATTGATTTTGCCAGTGATTAAATCATAGGCTCGAGTTGCATCTTGAATTGGGAAAATATGAGTAGTAATTTCTCTTGTGTTAAGCCTACCATTGGCAATAAGCTGCAAGAATGCTTGCATATTGCGGTTTTCAGTCCAGCGAACATATGCGTAAGGGTAATCGATGCCATATTCTTCATAATTGGGGTCGTATCTACCCGGACCGTAGCTACAAGAGATGCGATAATCAATTTCTTTTGTGTAGAATAAACTACGCGGGATATTCATTCCTACATCACCGACGATTACTACTTTACCACGTTTACGACAAATGTTCAAAGCAAGTTCTGTTGGTTGGTTGGAATTTGTGCTTGCGGTAATTATAACGCTATCGACACCGAAGCCATTTGTAAAAGCACTTATCGTGTTTAAAACGGACGAAGAATTTTCAGATTTAAGGACTAAATCGCAGCCAAATTTTTTCGCTTGTTCAAACAAATTCTCGTTAATATCTAATCCAACAACACGGCAACCCGCCGCTTTTAGCATCTGAACAGTCAAAGCACCAAGGAGTCCTAAACCAATTACAGCAACAGTTTCGCCCAAAGCAGGTTCAGCTTGGCGAAAGCCTTGCATTGCAATAGCACCAAGCGTTGTGTATGCGGCATCTTCGAAAGATACATCGTCTGGGATGCGAACAACTAAATTTTTCGGGACAGCAACATATTCAGCGTGCACTGCATAGCCAGCACCAGCAGCTGCAACTCTATCGCCCGGCAAGAAAGCATCACAATCACTTTCAAGAACAATTCCTGAAACTGAATATCCAAGCGATTTGTATGACTCGAGCTTGTTTATTACTTTGCCAATAGTGGTACGCAAGCCGTCCCGCTTTATCATATTTATCACCTGTCGGACTTGCTCAGGTTGCTTGCGAGCACGTGATATTAAACTTGATTGAGTGTTTTCAACAGATGTTCTCTCAGTCCCAGCACTTATCAAGCTGAACTTTGTTTTGATAAGCACACCACCGGCGGGGCATTGTGGGGCTGGTAGCTGAGCAACTTCGAGGCGTCCATCTTTTTGGTATTGAATTACTTGGAGCATATTAATTTCTTCAATTGTAATAATTACAAAAATAAAAAACAATGGAAATAAAATTACGTTTATTTTTAAAATAAATAATCGTTCGATGATTGCGTCAAATAAAAAAAGAGGTGCTTATGAAAAATATATTTAGAATATTGTTTATACTCGTAGTGATAATTTTCGGTTGGTCAAAATCAAATGGTGAAATAATCAAGATAAAAGTCGATGGCGGAATATCACCCGCTACAACTCTTTACATCAAGAATGCGATAAAATTTGCCGAAGAACGTTCAGCCGAAGCTCTCATCGTGCAATTGAACACACCAGGCGGGCTGCTCGATGCTACACGTGAGATTGTGCAGGAGATTATGGGATCGAACGTTCCGGTGGTTGTCTATATTGCTCCAAGCGGGGCACGTGCAGGTTCGGCTGGCGTGTTCATAACACTTGCGGCACATCTTTCAGCAATGGCACCTGGGACAAATATTGGAGCAGCACATCCTGTTGGAATGGGCGGCGAAAAGATTGACTCAACGATGAACGAAAAAATAACAAACGATGCAGCTGCATTTATCCGATCAATTGCAAATGAACGCAATAAAAATATCGATTGGGCTGAACGCACAGTTCGCGAAAGTATTTCTGCTACGGAAAAAGAAGCATATCTGGCTGGCGCAATTGATTTTATCGCACCCGATATTGATAGCTTGATCCGTGCAATAGACGGAGTTGAGGTTAAAGTTTCATCGGGCAAAAAGATTATTTCAAGCCGCGGGAAACCCTTAATTGAGCGACAGATGACTTGGCGTGAAAGCTTTCTCTTTTGGCTTGCTAATCCGAATATCGCCTACATACTTTTAATGATAGGTATTTACGGCTTGCTATTTGAATTTTGGAGCCCTGGGGCAATGTTCCCGGGCATTTTAGGGGCAATATCCCTAATGATTGCACTTTATGCTTTGCAAATGTTGCCTGTCAATTATGTTGGAATTGGCTTAATTCTAATAGCAATCATTTTGTTTATACTCGAAATAAAAGTTGTAAGCTATGGATTGCTTACAATCGGTGGGATAATTTCTCTTGCAATAGGATCGATTATGTTAATAGATGCACCAAATGAATTTATGGATATATCAATGAATTTAATCATCGCATTTGTAATACTTACAGCATTGTTTTTCCTTGTGATTATTGTTTTTGGTATAAAAGCACAAACACGGAAAGTTGCAACTGGCGATCTTGCATTGATTGGTGTGCATGGAGTAGCAATTTCTGAAATATCACCATCTCAAAAGGGGCAGGTAAAGGTTATGGGCGAAATTTGGTCTGCCACAAGCGATGAAGAAATCAAGGAAGGTGAGGAAATAGTCGTTCAAAATGTTCAAGGATTTGTGCTAAAAGTGCGTAAGTTTATCTCTTAATATTTTGCGTCCTGCGATATATAAATTTGTATTTTCAGTGAATAGTTGGGCAATAAGCGAAAAGGCATCAACTTGATCGTCGTGTTTGCCATTTGGAAACGTTATTAGCTCACTTATGAAATCATCAAACCAATTGGAATTTGCTGGAAAATAAATTCTGCCCGATTCGAGCAATGCAGCCATAGGTAAAGCCCGCGTAAATTTATCTGTAAACGGTTTAATCTCTCGAACTGCTATTCCTTCTTTCATTGCAAGACGCGAGAGCAATGCCTGATACTGAACCGCTTCCACAGCCCAAAGCTTAATATGATATTGGTAAGTTAGATTTTTCATTATCTGAAGGTGCAGGCTTGGATCGGTTTTCAGACGAATGACATCTCTAATCAAAATTTGTTTGTTAGTTGTTTGGCAATAAACAAGAAAAACAGTATAGTCAGAGTGCTCTTTTGTTGTAACTGCGAGATCAGCTGTTGCAAAGTGAATGCAGTCGGCGAGTGCAATTTTTGTTTCATCAAGAATTGCAATTTCATTTTGAATTTTATAAAATTTAAAGTTTTCGCGCTTGAAAAGAGTGTTTTCGTGTGCAACTGGCTCTTGTTGGTACAAAGCTTGGAACCAATATGAGCCGAGTTGTTGCTTAATTTTAAGCAATGTGTCAATAGGAAAACGCTCTTGCCAAAGAGGTTCACCAGTCAATCGACCGAGCGGATCGTTTTCTCCTGCAATAGCAGGAAGTTTAATATATTGCCAATCATTTGCGTATTCAGCCATTAATCTGCCAATTAAATCATCAGGGTGCCAGCGCGTCATTACAATTACGCAGGAGCCGCCGGGCTCTATGCGTGTGTATGCAGTTGAAACGAACCAATCCCAAACATTATCACGAATTGTAGGGCTATTGGCTTCGGCATCATTTTTAATTGGGTCGTCGATAATAAGCAAATCAGCACCTTTCCCGGTGATTGCACCACCTGCACCAGCAGTTGTCATAGAGCTATTGTTCGACAGCTCAAAAAAATTCATAGCAGCGGCACCCTGACGTAAAAAGACCCCAAAAAGAGTTTCACCATATATTTCGACCAACTCCTTTACTTTTCGACCCCAATAATTTGCAAATGTGGATTCGTATGAAGTTAGTATCACGCGACGCTTAGCAAAAGTGCAGATATACCACATCGGAAAATATTTGGAGATGAGTTCGCTTTTCCCGTGACGCGGTGGAAGAGAAACGATAATCCTACCATTTTTTGTGTAAGGAAGCTTGAAAAGAATATCATCGATAAATTTGATATGAGGTGGCAATTTATACTTGCCGTTGGTTATGATTTTTGCAAGCAAAGATGGGGATAAGCAATATTTTATAATATTTTCCATAAATTCCAATCAAGTAACATATTAAAAATAATCCATATTTAAAGACATTTATAAAAATTAGATTTGAAACGGTTTAAGATTTGCTAATCAATATTGAAAAGACGAACTTTAAAAACATATTATATGGACTCGTTTCTTTTCTTGTTCAATTTTTTTATTTTTGATTATTTCCCAGCCAACATTATTATAAAGCTGGACACGTAATAAATCAAAAAGGAATCAAAAAGGCTGCCCGGAATGGAACAGCCTTTAATTTTATTGCTACTCGGGGCAATTGGGGAATATTTGTTTTATTAAATCTGTCAACTTATTTTAGGACGTTTCAGCTAAACCTAAAATAAAGTGGGCTTTTAAATCATCCTGGGGGCCATTGCATATCTCTACCACCGAGCAAATGGCAATGCAGGTGAAATACGGTTTGCCCAGCTGCAGAGTTACAATTTAAAACCAGACGGTAACCCGACTGATCGATATTCATCATCTTAGCTATTTTCTTAGCAGTGAGAATTATTTTTCCGACAAGCTCAGCATCAGCTTCTTCAAGGTCGTTAATTGTTGGAATTGGCTTTTTCGGGATAATCAAAATATGAACAGGAGCTTGCGGATTTATATCTTTAAAAGCTAAGACGTCGTCGTCTTCAAGAACAATATCAGCAGGTATTTCTTTTTTGATAATTTTACTGAAAATTGTTTCCATATAATTTTTGCTTATGATTGAACAAAAATTTTTGCGTTTTTTATAAAAAAATTTGTAATAATATAAGGGCTGTCTTTTTATGACAGCCCTAAGTGTTGATTTAAGTTAGATTTTTTCAGAGAACTGAATTATCTAATGAAAGTCATCTTTCCTGTAACAACATTGTTTCCGGATGAAATTCTGTAGATATATGTTCCAGCTGGAACAAGTGTACCAGAATTGTTAGTTCCATCCCAAGAAACTTTGTTAAATCCACGTTGAAGTTCGCCATCGTGAAGAACTTTAACAAGGTTGCCTAACATATCGACAACTTCAATGCGAGCACGCTGAGTTGCAGGCATATTGAACTCGATATTTGTAATTGCAGTGAAAGGATTTGGTGAATTTTGAGCAACTTTAAGTTCATCAACCACGTCGAATGTTACTGTAACAACGTCGCTTGTGGAGCAGTATTGTGTACCGTCCAAATCAGTTTGACGCAGACGATATTGGTAAGTTTCGTTTAGTTTAACGTTTCTATCGGTGAAGTTGTAATGGCGAATAGTTGAGGAGTTGTTTGCACCATGAACGAAACCGATAGTTTTCCAGTCGTCGTCTGTTTGACCAGCAAGACGTTTTTCAACATAGAAGCCATAGTTATTAATTTCGGATGCAGTTTCCCAGAACAAATCAACACCAACATTTGAGCGAACATCTGCACGGAAATCCATAAGTTCGACAGGGATATCATCGGCACAAATTTGAACAACGCTTTCAGTTTCATAAACTTTGAAACCGAAGAAAGGTCTAAGCATTGGGATAAATGTACCGCGTGAGAATGTTTGAGTAAATCCATCAGGGATACCCCAGTGATGCAAATGAGCAAAGGCAGGATTTCCATATGTTTTCATAAATTCTGTCCATTGATTTGAGCCAGCTAAGTCTTCATAGCAGAAATAGTTATCATTAATATAATCTGCACCAACCCATTTTCTGAATTGTTTATCAATCATCAAGTGGCAAGAATTAGCACCGCCCGTTAGACCAGTCTGAGGATCGGTGAATTGAGAAGTTGTTCTCATACCCATACGATATCCCGTAGCACCAAGGTGCAAGCCTTCCAAACCTAACTGAGCTATGGAAATCCAGTAAGTACCTTTGTTTAAAATGATAGGTTGACGTCCATAATCAGTTACTCTATAAGTAACATATCTATTGAATTGTGGGAAAATCATTCCACTACCAAGTCCACGTTTAGCAACAATGTCTGAATTAGGATAGACTGATAAAGGTGTACCCAAATTTGCATCACCAGTATAGACCTTAAACGCAATATCATTGAGTGCTTGGTTTAAGTTACCGAATAATGCTTGATATCCATATAATGTATCAGCATTAAATAGAGTAAATCTCATTGCAAATTGTCCGGAAGTGCTTCCAGAACCAGCGCCATTACCACCTGTTACATAAACTGGGTTGTTGTAAGAGTTTGCACCTGCACTTGTTCCACCATAAGCAAAACCTTGCGTAGAAAGACCAGCACCACCAATACCAGAGAAATAAGGAACTTGGTTTTCTTCTTGGTTAGGATTATCATAAGCAAATACTTCACCGAATCTGATATTGAAATCGGTATAAGTTGTATCATTTTTATTGAAGCTATCGCCTTTATAAATAACAATAGCCTGAATTCTATAAGTACCATCACCAGTAACTTTAGCATTCCAGTTAGGCATAGTAACTTCCAAGTTACGTCTTGCGTTCAAGTTAGGTGGTGTAATAACACGGCAATAGACAGGATCCCCCCAAGTGCTCTGACCACGGAATATTTTAACTTTAACTGCAAATTGTCCAGCGTTAATATCGGAGTTATTGCTTACATCAACTTTTATAGGGATTTCAGTTGCCTGCGAAGCAGGAGCAAGAGTGTAGGGCCAGAGAGCACGAACACGTGTAACCTCCAGGTCCGGATTGCTTGAAGGCATAACGATGCGAACGTTATCGACTAAGAAGTCGTCATCATCATCTTGAATATATTGCGGTTGACCTTTCCAATGATTTCTTGCATTAACACGAATGCGGAAGCGGAAATTCTTAGCACCATCGTTAGGAGCTAAAATGAATGAGTCTGGGATTTGAATTTGGAAGCGACGGAAGCCCCAATCGATACCATCATCGTATTGATCAAAACGAAGACCGTTTTCATTTTCATTCGCTGTTGGATCACGTCTTAATGGCATATTAGGATTCTTTTCGTCCCAACCCATAAAGTAACCACCATAACCAAATAGAGCAAATGCAGGAATTCCCGTCAATGGGGTACTGTTTGGAACGGGATGCCAACGCCAGCGCAAATAATCTTTAACATTAGTTACAAAACGAATACCATCAGGGCTTGGACGCATAAATTCAACAACGATTGAGTCGCCATCTGGGCGGCTTGCTGAAGCAGCATTTGTATAAAGTGCTGCTTTATCTAAATTGCTAACCAATCTTCCTTCAACAGCAGCAATGTTTTGATCCGAGAAACCACGATTCCAAGTATTACCTGGACCGTTAAGTGTTCTCTGTATAGCAAATGAAAGCACAGCACCACGTTTGTTGCGTAAATCTATTGGGAATGATGTTACAATATCTCCGCCTGGAGTGTTTTGATTCGGACTCCAATCGCTGCCATCCAAATTCTTTCTGTTCATATGTAATACAGGTGAACGAAGTTGCTCTGCTGAACTATTTTGTGCCTCGAACCAGCCTCGTGGTGGGAGTGGGAAGCGAGAGTTTTGTTCTCCATCAACAACAACAGAACCGATGTTAACCCATTTGTAAACCGAAGGCATAGCAACTCTGAAAATACTATGATATTCGCTGAAATCATCGTTAAAATCTTGCAATCTTTTCATAACGATGAAATCGACGTTTGTAGTATCGTCAAATGGCCAATCTTCGCCCAATGGAGGTAAAGCAGGATTCGGCGATGTTCTTGCATCAGCTATAATATAAGCACGCATTCTACCAATATGATCAGGTATATATTCATTTGGCTCAAATGGTGGGAAGAATACTTGCACAAATCTATATGGTGGAATTCCATTTACACCTGTTGGTAATGGATAAACATGTGTTGCAGTGTAGTTATTTCCACTCCTTGTAACGTTCGATAGACGAACCATTGTATATGGATCATCGCCGCAATCTGGATCAACTGTTTGAGCAGCTAAATTCAAACATTTTTCAGTTACACGGATAAAACGATTATAAACGATTCTTGGTATAGGTGTGCGGAATTTTGTTACGGGATTTTCTGTATAAGTAGCTAAATTGTAAATTCTAAATCTTGCAGTAAAAATTGCATCTTGCGGTGTAAAGTTCACACCATAAGGACCTTGAATATCGTTCGAAATATTTTGAATTAAAGCTATAGGTTGAATAGCACCTAATTTTGGTTCTCCAGCAAGAAGTTCATAATTCGCTGCTTCTTCGGTTGTAATATTTTTGCTAAATGATAAATCAGAAGCTGATGTAGTTTCATCACGAACACGCCATTGAATATCAACTACGCGGAGAGTGTTTTTCCATTGTTTGAAACGAACACGCAAATTTTCGTAGGGCCAAAGATGTGCAAGCGAGGAAGTTGTAACGCGATCAAAATAATGAGTAGTTTGTTGGTATTCTGAAGTTGCAGTTGGACCCCATGGGAAAGAGCCAGTTCCTGTTTTTGAGTCGTAAGCAGCATCACGAGCCCAACCTGTTACACCAGCAGTTGTCAGCACTCCAAAAGCTGTTGCAGCTGGTACTTTTTGCCAACTACTTATTGGATAAAAACCTTGGAAACGCGAATAAATAATTGTAATTGATGAGTCTAATCTATTAAGTACAACCTGTGCATCAGCAGAGACATAACCAACATCGCCTGGACGTCTGTTGCTCAGTGCGGAATATATACCTTGTGGGAAAGTGTATGTGCCCGCTTGTGGCGCGATATTGACAATGTATATAGTTAGTTTACTACCATCAATTTCTCTCTTGTAATATACTCGACCATGGTCGTCGGGACGGTTATCTCGAGCACTCCATTGCGAGAGATGCAAAGGACCCCAGAAAGGTGCAATGTATGCACCGCGATTAGTTGTGGTTGAAAGCTGATTTAGTTGACCGCCACCATTTGCACGAATACCGGCGGTTGCTGTTGTAATTTGGTTGTTCAATACAGATACACGGTAACCGAAATCGTCTGGCTCTGGGTCTGTAAGCCCATTACCAATTCTATTAGTACGTACAAACCAATCCATACTCATTGGGTCGTATGCTGTTGTAGCGCCTGGTGGTATTGTTCTTTGACCAGCGGAGTTGTAATAATAGCGACGGTTAGTCAGAGCTATAATACCGTTTGTTGAAACATAGAATGAGTCGTAGCGAATGCCATTAAAATAGAAACCGAAGCCAATTGGAATTGGTCCAGCTATTGCATTATCAGTTGAGTCGACAATTATTGGATTATTGTTTGCATCACGATGACGGAAGAAGTTTACCTGCGCAGGATTACGGAAAAATCTTAAACCTTCTTCTTTATTTGTTTGCCAGAAAGTTGAGTCCACAATTCTCGGACCTGGGAGAATTCTTCTCCAAGTCGTTGGTTGAAATGTAGTATCAACAAAATCGATATTAGGACGCCAATAAGCAGGTGCGTTATCAGCGTTATCAACAAAATAATAACCTGTTGAAGCAGCACGGTTCACACCTTGCCTATCAATATTCGTTTCATTGAACTGAAACGGATAAGTAGTTGGTGTATTTGGTCCAGCAGGCACCAGTGTGCTACTTCTGCGCTGGATCTCATCGCTTTTATCATTGTTTGCGAATGCTGTTAAAGCGAGCAAACTTAATGATACTGCGATAATTAGAAAAAATTTCTTCATTTTTTTACTCCAAATGTGTATTTAAAAATCAAAATTTATCATAACAATTTTCATTTTTAACGTTTGAATCTCCAGCCATTATCTTCAAATTCGAAGAGCCAGCCTGCGATTTTGCCTTCTTCGAATGTTTCAAAGTGATTCCAATAATCTAAAGTATATGAATATCTTGAACCTGTTTCATCAGGTGGCACCTGACGTGCGTGCTCCATAATTTTTTCGCAACGTTCTTGCCAAGCAAGGAAACTCTTCGGACGTAGATCAACCCAACCTTCGTAGCACCATTGCTCAATGTTTTCTGGTGTTAGCTCGAGCGCATCTTCACCACGACGAACAGGGATTTTAACATCCTTTCCACGTAAATACTTTTTGCCATCAGGCAATAATACTACAAGTCCAATTGATAACATTTCAGCCAAAAGTTTTTCATCTTGCTTGATTAAATCAAATGCTTTTTGCGAAAGCTCCTCGGGTGTATATTTCGAAATGTCTTTCATCGCTCCGACAATTTTTCTTAAAATAAAACCTTCATAAAGCAATTTCGAAAGTCTTGGTGGACCGAGCAGTTCGAATGCAACCGAATCAACTCCAAGCTCTTTTTCCAATTTCTTGATTTTTTCAAGTGCTATATTTCTTAGCATTCCACCGCGATATGTAGGACCGAGTGTAAAAGCATCAAGCCCTTGAATAACATCGCGACCTGAATTGCCACCACGAACTTCGAAGACTAAATATTCTGCAATTTCTTCGGGTGTAACAATTTCCATCTGCCCGAGAGCACTAATTGCTTCAAATTCACCTTTAGAGAAAATGCCATTTTCGCCAGTATCAATAAATACAGACTTATAAACATCCCCTGTATCAACAACACCAGTAGCATCATCGAAAACGAACTTGCCTTCGGCTGGACGGGCATCTTCCAAATTCATCTTGACCAGTGGAATAGCTCTGCCGCGACGTTTTACTTCCCCATAGGCAATTTTTTTCCAAGCAATTGCAGCTGTTGGCTTAATTTCTTTTACAAGTGGTCCGCCTGGTGTGCGTGCGAGCAAGAACAGAAGCAATGTCTGAGCACCAGCAACAGCCGTTTTCGATAGCAAGACACGTGATGGTCGCTCTTCGCTGTGTGTGTATGGGATATTTACGCCCATTCCGCCAGTTCCGCTTGTTCCTACTTTAAAATACATTGTGGTTTTAGCATCGAGCAAACCACGATATAAAATTTGAATATGGCGTATAAGTTGTGGTACATAGGCGCTTGCAATTACTCTTTCAATCAAAGCTCGATCGAGTTCGCCACGGTCGATTTTCTTTATTGCATTGATCGCAGTATTGTAAATATCAAGATATGCAATTGCTGTTGCGGTATTTATACAATCGATAACTAAATCTGGTTGTGTTTCTACAATCAAATTATACAAAGCAGAATTTTTCAAAATCTTTTCATCCAAATCAAAAAATATATCTTTTAAAAACTCGCCTCTCATCGCATCATTAGCAATAACATCTCCCCAATTCATATCTTTCCATTCCGTGCGTGCAAAAATATTACCCCATTTGGGAACAAACATATTTGGATCGGCATTTGGGAATTCGCGTCTTAGTTGGGAGACGGCATCTTCTGCTTCCCACTGATTGAGAGATGATATAACTAACTGCGCAGGTTCGTGTTCCATCAATTTACGGCATATTGCTGAGCCTACAAGTCCCCAGCCACCTAATACTAAAATTTTCGAGCCTTTTATTTCCATAACTTTTCCAGTTTTGTTAATAAATTATTTACATTGTTTAATACTTTATATTATCATAATTTAACAAAAATAGCAACCTATCCCAAATAAAATTAACAAATTTTTTAGTTTTTTTAATTTTTTTTTAAAGGCTCGTTCGATTTATTTAATTGTCAAAGAACTTTCTTAGACGATAGAAATGCTGATGATGAATTTAATATTAATATCTTTTTATGCTATTCATATAAATAACCAGAATATTCACAAAAAATTACACTAAAAATTCTCTTTTTTTTAATACTTTTTAATTAATTTTTCATTTACAAATTTTTAATATTTGCAAAACAAAAATGATTTATATATTCACATTAGCAGTTATTGTCTATCTTGCCCGTACAATTTTTATGTTCGTTGGGGCAAGTAAAAATCGCCGTAATAAAATCATAGAAAACGATTACTTGCCATTTGTAACGGTGCTTGTGCCCGCCCGCAACGAAGAAGAAAATATCGAAAGCTGTCTCCGCTCGCTTGCAGAGAGCAACTACCCAGCGGACAGGTTTGAAATTATTGCAATTAACGATCGCTCGTCGGACCGCACGCTTGAAATAATGAAAAATATAGCTTCATCGTATTCCAATATCAAAGTTCTGAATATCACAGACGAGCATCAAAAACAGAATCTGCGTGGGAAAGCCGGCGCTCTGCACTATGGTGCGAATGAAGCAAAAGGAGAAATCATTCTAATGACAGACGCAGATTGCGTAGTGCACAAAAACTGGATAAGAACTTATGTCAAGTATTATAAAGACGACAAAGTTGGTTTTGTAGCGTCTTTTACATTAATTTCAGGGAAAAGGCTTTTCGATATTGTGCAGGCTGTCGAATGGATTTATATGAGTACAATGGCAACCGCTGGAGTTGCTTTCAATAAACCGCTCGGCTGCTTTGGCAATAATTTATCAGTACGCCGCAAAGCTTACGAAGAATTTGGTGGATACAAAGCAATACCGTTTTCAGTTACAGAAGATTTGGCATTGCAGAAATCTGTACATAGGCTCGGCTACAAAATGCATTACATTTTAGATGAAAATGCAACTGTGATAACTAAACCTTGCAAAACTTTCTTCGAATACATAAGCCAACACCGCCGTTGGGCTATGGGCGGGCTCACTCTCGGTTGGGTTGCGGTTGTATTTGTAATTTCGAGCTTTCTTATGTGGACGGGCATTGTAGCTTCGATTGCACTGAGCAACTATATATTCGCTTTTGCATTGCTATTGTTGCGCTTTACTGGCGATAGTTTACTTATTTTACCATCAACTTTAATTTTAAAGCAACATAGGCTTATTCCTTTCATTGTCCCATCAGTATTGTTTTTCCTGCTTATTGAGCTTATCATACCATTTACTTTGATATCCAAAAAAGTTGTTTGGAAAGGTCAAGTTTTCAAGGCATAAATCTCACTTTTATGATTAATATTTAAATAATTAGCTCATTCTAAAATATAAACTAATTTTTTCGTCATAAAATTGTATATTTTTGCAAAATCCAACATTTTGGAGTATTAAATGCCACACATTTATATAGATGGGAAACGAATCGAAACACAAAACGGAAAAACCATTATACAAGCCGCTTACGACAACGGTCTATATATCCCGCATTTTTGCTGGCATCCTGAGCTTTCGGTTGCAGGCAATTGCCGGATGTGCCTTGTTGAAGTTGGACTGCCGAAACGTTTACCAAATGGCGAGTTTGAAACTGATTCTGAAGGCAAAATTGTGGTAAATTATATGCCAAAGTTGCAAATTGCTTGCGCTACTACGGTTTCGGACGGTTTGCATGTGCGCATCAAACACGATAAAGTAATTAAAGCACAAGAAGCTGTTATGGAGTTCCTGCTGATAAATCATCCGCTCGATTGCCCGATATGCGATGAAGCTGGTCAATGCAAATTGCAGGAATATGCCTTTAACCATTCACGAGGACAAAGTCGTTTCGAGGAAACAAAAAATCATAAAGATAAACGCGTCCCTTGGGGACCTAATGTGCTTTTCGATGGGGAGCGTTGTATTTCTTGCTCTCGTTGCATTCGATTTGCAAAGGAAATTGCTCGGCAAGACGTACTGAGCTTTGTTCAGCGAGGCGACCACGTAACAATTAAAGTGCAAGATGGTGCCCAATTCGATAACAATTATTCGATGAATGTTATCGATATTTGCCCTGTTGGTGCTCTGACAAGTCCCGATTTTCGATTTAAATCGCGTGTTTGGGATATGAGCTTCAACCCATCCATTTGTATGGGATGCTCACGTGGGTGCAATATTCAAATCGGTGTGCGAAATAATGAAATCTTGCGTATTGAACCAAAAACTAATATGTATGTGAATAAATACTGGATGTGCGATTATGGGCGTCTTTCGTATTACAAAAAAATAAATGAAAATCGAGTTTTAAATCCATCTATAAAGTCGCCCGTCGGCAGAAAAGAAGTATCTTGGGACGAAGCAATTTCAGAAGCAACAAAAATCCTGAAAAATTACAAGCCAAATGAAATTATGTTTGTTGGTTCAGGACGTTCTTCGGTTGAGAACAACTATCTTTTGGCAAAATTTGCGAAAACAATTATTAAATCAAGCAATATTGATTATTTCGAACGTATCGATAACTCATTTGCCGATGACTTTTTACGCACAAACGACTTAAATCCAAATGCGGCTGGCTGCCGTGAAGTTGGTGTTGTTGCTTCAAACGAGAAATTTTCCACTAAAAATTTGCCAGAAAATATAAAAAACGGCTTAATTAAGTTAGTTTATATTATGGATGAAGATTTCGATTTGAAAGACGAGTACATTGAAGCTATTAGTAAAGCAGAAGCCGTAATTATACACGCTCTTAATCACTCAAAACTAACCGAATTGGCTGATGTGGTTTTTGCATCATCCTATTTTGCCGAAAGCGAAGGCACATTTATCAACATAAATAAACGTGTGCAATATTTCGAACCAGCTCTTGTTACAAATGAGAACCTGCACCGAATGGGACTGAAAATGAGCCGTTTGGACAAATTTGGCTCGCACAACGACCGTTGGACTCAAAAGGAAATCAGAAATTGCCGTCCAGCGTGGCGTGTTATTTCTCTGCTTTCTTCTTACTTTGGTTCAAATTTAAAATTCAGCAGTGCTGAAGCAGTTTTCGATGATATTGCTCATCATATTGGTTCTTTTAACGGAATGAACTATAAATTACTTAAAAAGCATCAAGGTATTGTGCTTGGCAGGGCGCAGTCGCCGGATCCTGTTTTGCACAACTACGAATCGCATTATATGAAACCTAATTGATGTATCAATTAATCTAAGGATTTTATGGATAACCTTACTTGGATATTGGTAGAAGCTTCAGTTAAAGCATTTGTCATATTAAACATTGTTTTGCTTGGTGCGGCTGCTTCGGTTTATGCAGAACGAAAAATTGCAGCTTTTATCCAAGACCGAATAGGACCGAACCGTGTAGGACCATTCGGGCTTTTGCAACCATTTGCGGATGTTTTCAAGTTATTTTTTAAAGAGGACATTGTTCCACGTGCAGCTGACTCATTTTTTCATAGATTGGCGCCCATTATTTCGCTTGGAGTTGCGATATCGGTTTATGCAGTTATCCCATTTGCACATTATATAGAAATTGATGGCACACGATATTACCTTGGAATTGCACCGAATGTAAACATCGGTTTTCTTTTTATCTTAGCTATGACGTCTGTTGGGGTGTATGGCATTACACTTGCAGGATGGTCGAGCAACAATAAATACTCACTGCTTGGTGGGTTACGTTCATCAGCCCAAATGATTTCCTACGAACTATCGATGGGGCTTTCGCTTATTGGAGTTGTGCTTGTTGCAGGATCATTCTCGTTAAATGACATAGTGTTAAAGCAATCAGGTTTTATGTGGAATATATTTTTGCAGCCACTTGGCTTCATTATTTTCCTTGTATCGTCTTTTGCCGAAACAAATCGCGCACCGTTTGATTTACCAGAAGCCGAACCAGAGCTTGTCGGGGGATTTAACACAGAATATTCGGGTATGAAGTTTGGGATGTTTTTCCTTGCAGAATACGCGAACATGGCAACTGCAGCTGCATTCATAAGCTTGTTGTATTTTGGAGGCTGGCAACTTCCATTCCCAGCAGAATGGCTTGGTTTGCAAGAAGGCTCGATAGGGCTTGCAATTGCACAATTTTTAGTGTTTTTGATAAAAATTGCATTCTTTGTGTTTTTCTTTATATGGGTGCGCTGGTCAATTCCACGTTTCCGTTACGATCAGCTGATGCGACTTGGCTGGAAAGTGCTCTTGCCACTTTCGATTTTGAATGTAATACTGACTTCGATTGGTGTATTGATTTTCAAATAGGAGTAAAAAAATGAACATAGATAGTGAAAACATCGAGAAAAACAGAATGACATTTTGGGAGAAAATTTATCTCCCAGAAATAGCACGCGGTCTTGGGCTTACTTTCAAGAGAATGTTTCGCCCGAAGATGACACGGCAGTATCCTGAAGAACGATGGGAGCCGCTTGGTTCATATCGTGGGCGTCCTGTGCTTGTCGAAGAAGGCGGCAAGGAACGCTGTGTTGCGTGCGGATTGTGTTCGCGAGTTTGCCCTGCACTTGCAATCGAAGTGCAAGCCGCTGAAACATACGATGATAAAGAGCGTTATCCTTCTAAATTCGAAATTAATATGCTAAGATGCATTTACTGTGGTTTTTGCGAAGAGGTTTGCCCCGAAGAGGCAATAGTAATGAGCAAGGACTACGAACTTGTTTTCACAAGCCAAGAATCAGCGATAATGACAAAGGAACAGCTGCTTGTGCCCGTTTCTGAGTTGCAAGACCGATTGGAATTTTTAAGAAGATATAAATAAAAATTTTCGGGGCTGCGTCTGGCAGCCCCTTGTGTTTCAGTATTTTAAGCTTATTCCGCAAAGGAATGTGCGACCGTATCCAGGGAGACCTAATTGCGTCAAATAATACTTATCAGTTACATTGTTTAAGCGGACGTATGCTTCCATCGAAGTGCCGTAAAGCTCAAATCTATATGCAAGCCTGAGGTTAATCAACGTGTAATTCTTAATTGCGTCGTATTTCCCAGTAATTGCGTTAAGTGCGTATTGCTTGCCGATGTGTTCAAGCTCGACCTGTGGTGTGAGTCCGAAATTGAAGCTATATCCAGCTATTATGGATGCATTAAGTTCGGGCTTGTATTCCAAATGGTCAAGTTTTTTGCCTTTTTCTTTCCCCTCCGATTTCATAAAAGTTATATTACCTTGCAAAATTACGGGTGTATTCGGCAAAAGATTAAATCCAAACTCTGCACCATAAACTGTTGCTTCTGCTAAATTATCTCGCATTCGCATATTTGGGTATTTGGGATCGTAAAGCGGGTGATCTTTTGGCACTTTTATTCTAATAATCAAGTCATCGTAAAAGCTACCGAATAGCGTGAAATTAGCATCGATTAGAGCAGAACTGTATTTAACTCCCCAATCAATTAGCAAGCCTGTTTCCGCACCTAAATCAGGATTTGGTATGAACTTGCCTAATGCACCTGAATATGCTTCGCGTAATGTTGGGAAACGTGTGCGACGCGATAGATTAGCATAAGCTGTAAGATCTGGCAACAATTGATAGCTTACGCTTGCGAATACGCCATAATCTTGAAATGTTTCGCCTTCGCTATCTTTGTAGATACCGGTTTTTGGAGTTACATTTCCATCGTATGTGCCACCAACGGATAACTGCAAGTCTTGGAGTTTAGCTTTGTACTCAACACCGCCTGAATAAGTGAATTGCGAGAATACATCTTCGGGATTTTTGTCTATTTTTTCTTTATGATCAGAGTAATATGAATTGAAAACAAGCGTTAAGAAATTATTAGTTAAAAGTTCATATTGCAAAGCCAATCTGTTCCCTATTGTGAAATCGTCGTCTTTTTGAGAGGTTTTTATAGTTGTATAGGTCGAGTCGTAGGCGTCAATTTGCTGCTTGAAAATGTCGCTCCAAATTGTGGCACGCAGAACGAACTTATCGTTGAAATAATGTTCAGCGTTGAAAGTAACAAGATTGCGCTGCCAATCGGAATAACGCCAAAAGCGCGCATCCTTTGCATATAGGTATTCCTCCGATGGAACGCCTTTTTCGGCAGTTGTCAGATTGTAAGAAAGCCCGAAAGATGTACCATCGAATGGTTTATACTCGCCACGAAGGAACAAATTCAAGCGTTCAGCATCGCTATTAGTGCGTAGTTTCGATGTTTTAGATTGGTGCAAAAGGTTGTTTGGAGCATCTTTGCTCATCAAAAAACCATCCAATTTATCGAAGGAGACGCTTGCCAGATAGTTAAATTTGCCAAATTTTCCGTTGTTCGATGCAGAAACATAACGTCCGCCGCCATCTGTATATTGCAGTTTTACGGCTCCACCGATGCCATCGGTTGTGCGTTCGTATGTCGAAATGCTAAGCACACCACCCAAAATATTTGCTCCCCATAGCGACGAGTTGGAATTCTTTTCTATACGCACACGCCCTATAATATCTGCTGGCAAAAAATTTAAATCCAAGCGATTATCCCAAGGAATGTTTACCATCGCACCATCAAGAAACAACCCCATTTGACGCTCGCCTGCACCACGTATGAATGGTAGTGCCTCGCCACGAGAGTTTGTGCGTATAATTGTTGACGGCAGGTAGAGTTGCAATCCGGAAAAATTGGTTATATCCGAAATTTGCAACATTTTGAAATTTACAAACGATGTAGAAGGCAAAATTTGCTCCGCTTTAGGATCGCCGCTTACAACTACATCGCCCAAACGATAGACTTTTAGCGTGTCCTTTTGTGCATTGGCATTAACTATTAAAAATACAAATAACAAACAATATATGATTATTTTTCTCATATCATTTTCCAAAAAATTAAACATAAATCTAAAAATTAAAATTTAACTACAAATATAGGAGCTTGCACCTACTAAATTCTGGAGGTGGTGTCGGAATTTCAATGAAAAATGAGAGTTTTATAAGTAAGTTTTGTATTTTTAAACTGCTTAGTAATTTGTCGTTGAAAATAAGACTGCTGAAAGCTGTCACCAAAAAAACTAAGCCTGAATATAGTTTGTTCAGTATGTTGCCACGAGCACCTTCGCAATTGAAGTTGTTTGCAATTAAGTCGTTCAGATTTTTAAATAGCTTCTCTTCTTTTTGGTCATTAATGCAGCGGATGATCATAAAGCCATCCTTTTGGCGAATCTCGATTATGTCGTAGAGCCTGCCATTGAAAACAAATTCGTTTTTCTCCACTTTGCGAAAATTTGGGTCGCCAATCTTTATTTTTAGAAATTCCACTTGTTCATCGGGAAGACTTTTCCTCAGAAGCTGTTTTATCTCTTTTTTTATTATTTTTTGTGAGATTGTAAAGATAAAAACATATCCGCTTGTGTTTATGAAAATAGAAAAAATTAACACAATCGAACACAATTTAAATAAATAAAATATCTCTTTAATTCTTATCACAAGTGTAAATTAAACAATTTTAATTTATGACGTTATGAAATTTTAGTAATTGTTGATATAGCGTGTTTTTGGCAAGCAAATGTCAAATGAAGATAAGGCAAAAGCTAAGTAAATTATCAATTGAGCAAATTAGCCGAAACTTTTTTGCAAAGATCGATTAAATGCGAGCAAATTATTTTAAAAAATTATTTTTCCCTTACCGTAAGTGCCACCGATTATAAGAATAACAGGATCCCAAGTGGTATATTCGAAACAAGATTGTGTTTCAATCCAATAATCAGTACTTTCAATTTTGTAAAAATTACTGGATTTCCTTTTTAATTGCACTTCATATTTGCCATATTGAAGGCTTGTCGGGGATAAGATTAATTCGACATCTTCAATCATACCAAAGCGGGTTACTACTTTTGTACCATATTTTGGTTCAATTTCAACGTAAATATTCCTTATGTAGCATTCTCTAAGGGATGTTCTATTAGAGAATCCCATAAAGGTAAGCATAAAAACTAAAAAGATTGTGATAATTAGAATTTTTTTTCTCATCGCAGGAGATCCTTATGAAAATGAAAAGAATAATTTATATGTATGATTGAATTCTCAAATTTCAAAAAGATAAAGAATAAACAAAAAATAACCAAATTCTTAAAATTTTCAAAAATCTTACTTAATTTTTGTGATTATTCAATTGTAAATATAAAAATGTTATTTTCGTTATTATAATGTTTAAGTTAGTTAAAATAGAATGAAACCAAAAGACTATTATGCTATATTGGGAGTAGAGCGAACTGCTTCGAAAGATGATATAAAGAGAGCATACCACGAACTGGCAAAGCGGTATCATCCCGATTTGCATAATGGAGATGAGTATTTCCTGCGACGGTTTAATGAAATTAATGAAGCGTATTATGTTTTGGGCGATTTAGATAGACGTTTGGACTATAGTATTCAGCTTTTTCAATACGAAGAAATTAAAGAAGAAGCGATGCAAAAGTTAAGAGAATTCCAAAAACAAATGCGTCGTGAGCTTAATAAATCGAAAAAAAAGAAGCGAAATGTTTAATCAATCAAGGTTTTAGTATGCATTTAGAAACTGGAAATAGTGGGAGCATAATTACTTATAACGGGAAAACACCTATCATACACCCAACAGCATTTATTTGTGAAGGTGTAAGAATTATCGGCGATGTCGAAATTGGCGAGCATGTTTCAGTTTGGTATAATACCGTAATACGAGGAGATGTGCATTATATACGTATTGGTGCACGCTCGAATATACAGGATATGTCGATGCTTCATGTAACCAATGACGTATATCCGCTGGTGATAGAAGAAGATGTATCTGTGGCACATTCGGTATCGCTGCACGGCTGTACACTCAAGAAGGGTTGCCTTATCGGGATTGGTGCAATAGTGCTCGATGGAGCAACAGTTGGCGAGGGGGCGCTTGTTGCTGCTGGGGCACTTGTGCGTGAGGGCTTCGTCGTTCCCCCCTATACCCTTTTTGCTGGGTTGCCTGGGAAAGTTATTAGGGACTTAACACCAAAGGAAATAGAACGCGTTCGAAATACACCTACGAATTATATGAAATATGTAGCCACTTATCGTTCGCTTTTGGATAAATAAATTTTGGTTTAGTATTACTAAATGATGAAAAGCAAATAAAAGAATGCGTGCCACACGAAACTAAGTGTGGGAATGTTTTATAGTTTTTGTGGAAATAATAATTAATAATCGACGACGATTTCGAATTTAGGTTGTTCGAGTCGTGCTTCTTTTTCGATGAAATCACGCACAGCGGGCTTAATAAAGCTATGTTGGAGCACCTCATCGGGCAAACCACGAGCAATTGCACGAGCGGCAATTTCTGCTGTTGAATTTTTGTTGATGAGCACAAGTTTTTGCTCTTTCAGGACAGCGGCACCACTTTTGAAATTGCCTTTATCTCGAAGTATTTTCACACCAGAATTTTGAGCTAAATATTCCAATTCTTTGAGCAATTCCTTAGTTGTCATATTGCTCCCCCTTTCTTAGTGGTAACCAAGCAAAACACAAAGCACTTGTAGCAGTGCAAAGGAAGCTTAAGCTGCTTGCAACAGTCCAGCTATTGCTTACAAATCGATTATAGAAAAATTCCTGTATCTCCCAATCGTAAAAGTCTCTGACATTATGGAATATAATGGAATTAGCTAATCTATAGTCAATATAAATGAGATAGCTTTGAACAGGCAAAGCAATCAGGCATAAAATCAATGCCATAACGAGCCATCCATTTTCTTTTGCGACATATTTTTGCTTGAACCAATAAATTATTAATGCCAGGACAAATGCAACATAGCCAAAGTCGGTGTAGATCGCCAAATTAGCAAATAGGTAAATGTTTTGCATTTGCTGGATATTTGTATATGTTTCTTTAAGAGAGAGCACTGCTTCGGGTTTGAATAAATCGTAGCCAATAGCGGTGCGAGCGATGCTGCCACCAAACCACAGAGCAAAGCCCAAAAGCATTATAGAAAGCAAAATTTTCGAGAGTGTATCGTGTTTTATCATTAGTTCCTTCACAATAAACAACACACAAATTTATGAAAGATTTGCCATTCAGCAAAATTTAGTTATCCACTTTTGTACAGATTTGATAAGCCACACTTATAAAGCGTGGCAAGTTCTCAGTTTGTGATATTAAAATATTTCAATTGAAAGCATAGATTGGTGTATTGCAAAGCTTTCCAGGCTTTGGATGTAGGTTTAAATACTTTTAGTTCCATTAAAAACAAAACGAAATAAGGGCGAATAATTATTCACCCTTACTGTTGTAATACTAATATAGTGCAATTGAAAGACAAAGAGATAGACCGTATAAAGGCGGAAGAAATGACAGTTGTAATACTAATATAGTGCAATTGAAAGTCGTCGGAGGCTACGAAGGTAGCCTCGTTGTCATCGGTGAAGTTGTAATACTAATATAGTGCAATTGAAAGATTATAGGCGGCTATAAAGGTAGCCTAATAAGCATCGGGTTGTAATACTAATATAGTGCAATTGAAAGCTGGGAAAGCCTCTGAAATAAGAGGCTATTCTGGTCATCTGATCTTATTGTAATACTAATATAGTGCAATTGAAAGAAAATAAAATAAATAAAATAAAAAAAATAATGTTTCAAAATTGTAATACTAATATAGTGCAATTGAAAGTACTTCAACTTCTGTCATATTATGAAGCAGAAGTTTTGTTGTAATACTAATATAGTGCAATTGAAAGCGCCGTATTTTATTTTGAATATTTTAATCCCGTCAATTACATTGACGACCTCATTAGTTTATGAAATACGTACAATTTGCCCTGACGGCTCAATCTCGATAAAGCCGCCGTCAGTATTTACAACAATTTTGTGTGGCGTGCAATTGATAAATTTCATTGTTTAATCCTCTCTTTTATATATTGAACATACGGTCTTACAATGAACACAATAAACGCAAGCAGTCCTATTGTTATGTTACTAGGTGAAGCAACAGCAGCACAAATTGCTATAAAAAGGACCGCATAAAACATATAAACATAAATCATATTAAACCCTATACAAAGTTGTAATACTAATATAGTGCAATTGAAAGATATTTACTGGATTTTTCTAGGTGATAGAAACTACTAGTTGTAATACTAATATAGTGCAATTGAAAGAATAGGGATTGTGGATGTTTACTTGTCTTGCGGTACGCGGTTGTAATACTAATATAGTGCAATTGAAAGTCGACCGGAAGGATAGAATAACGGTTGTATTGGAAGTTGTAATACTAATATAGTGCAATTGAAAGTTATGAAAGCAGCTATATTTCTTTACGTATTGCTAGCAGGTTGTAATACTAATATAGTGCAATTGAAAGCAATCTGTTGCATACAAAATTAATTTAAGAGGAGGCACTATAGTTGTAATACTAATATAGTGCAATTGAAAGTAAAATGAAAATATTGAGTGCCAAAAAAGAATTAGTGTTGTAATACTAATATAGTGCAATTGAAAGGAGTTGAAAAATGAAATTTGAAATTAAAAAAGAATGTTGTAATACTAATATAGTGCAATTGAAAGTGGTTTGAAAAAATAAAAAAAGGAGGTAAACAATGAAAGTTGTAATACTAATATAGTGCAATTGAAAGCCCGTAATACAAAACTATTATGCAAATGGCGGACGTTGTAATACTAATATAGTGCAATTGAAAGTTATCAAGTTTATGCAAACGATGATAATTATTTTAGTTGTAATACTAATATAGTGCAATTGAAAGAACTTAATAGCTATTGGCGATCGATTCATTCAAATTCATAGTTGTAATACTAATATAGTGCAATTGAAAGTTTATCTCGACGAGGGCGGTAATATAATCTGCTCGTTGGTTGTAATACTAATATAGTGCAATTGAAAGTCTAAATACATATTAGTTGATGTATTACGTTGTCTTATGTTGTAATACTAATATAGTGCAATTGAAAGTTTAATTTTAAAAATGGAGATTATCATGGAAATAACAAGTTGTAATACTAATATAGTGCAATTGAAAGTTTTTATATATTTTGATGATAGCAACTATTGTTGTTGCTATTGTTGTAATACTAATATAGTGCAATTGAAAGTTACGGCTATAGATACACGCTTAATGAAACAAGCGGAGGGTTGTAATACTAATATAGTGCAATTGAAAGAAGTGAACCTAATATTATGCTGGTATTATACTGGTAGTTGTAATACTAATATAGTGCAATTGAAAGTCTCAATAAAATAATGTTTAACTTTTAAAAGAGGTTATCATGTTGTAATACTAATATAGTGCAATTGAAAGTATAGCTCGCCTCTCACAAAGCCTTACACAAATCGGTACATAGTTGTAATACTAATATAGTGCAATTGAAAGCAATAATAATAGAAACAAATAATGAAAAAATAGAAAAGTTGTAATACTAATATAGTGCAATTGAAAGATAAAAAAAATAAAAAAAATAAAAGGAGTAAAAAAGTTGTAATACTAATATAGTGCAATTGAAAGAACAACAAGTATAGAAAAATAACCGCTTTCATAAGTCGTTGTAATACTAATATAGTGCAATTGAAAGTCATTGTAATCCTTAGGATCTATCCCTAACCTGCTGTTGTAATACTAATATAGTGCAATTGAAAGTACGTATTTTATCTACAACACTTTCGATTAAATCATTGTTGTAATACTAATATAGTGCAATTGAAAGAATTTAGGAGAATTTGAAATGAACAGCGCATTGATGTTTGTTGTAATACTAATATAGTGCAATTGAAAGAGTAGCTAATTTTCAAAGAGCAAAAGCTTGAATGCAAGATTTACCAATAACTAATGCAAATATAAAAACTATTTTTTTAATAAAAAAACAAAAAAATTGTCATCGTGAATTTTTTTAAAAATTTTTATGCTCGAAATTTTCTTATAAGAAGCTTATAATTATAATACTTAGAAAAATTTAGCAAAAAAATCCACGATGACATTTGTAAATTCATTATAATACTATCACTTAGCTAATGTCGGTAAATTTATCACGATATTTTTGTGTCTCGAAATTGATGTTTTTGATGTCCGCGATGACAAATTTTGTTAAGTGATTCGTGTAAGTATAATGAATATCAACATATTATCGATATTGTTATATTTTTGAAAATTCTATATTATTAAAAAAAATTTTATTATTATTTAACAGAAAATCATAAAAAAAAGCTGCTCTTTTAGGAGCAGCCTTGTTTGTAAAATATTTTATAAGATATTAAACCCAGCCGCGCAATTTGCAAGCTTCAGCAACGCGTGAAATAGCAATCATATAAGCAGCATCGCGCATATAAACGTTGCGTGTGCGAGCAAGATTTGAAACAGCGTGGTAGGCTTCTGTCATCTTGCGGTCGAGCTTATCTAAAACTTCTTCTTTGGACCAGAAGTAATTCATATTGCACTGAACTTGTTCAAAATAAGAGCAAGTAACACCGCCAGCATTAGCAAGGAAATCTGGGATGACCCAAATATTACGTGATTTAATGATTTCGTCGGCTTCTGGAGTAGTCGGACCGTTGGCGCCTTCGGCAATAATTTTAACGGATTTAGCCATTTTCGGAGCAGTTTCGGCATTGATTTGATTTTCTAAAGCAGCTGGGACCAGAATATCAACTTCTTGTTCGATCCAAGCTTCGCCTGGTAGGATTTCATAACCGAGGTCGCGAGCTTTATCAGTATCGATTTCACCGAAACGATTAGTAATTGAAATGAGTTCATCGAATGTAATACCGCTTGCTTTTTTGTAAGTGAAAGCTTTTTGTTCGTGATGGTTCCAGCAGGAAACGCAGATAGCTTTGCCGCCGAGTTCAGTATAGAGTTTTAGGGCATACTGGCTAACGTTACCGAAACCTTGGAAAGAAGCGGTTGTATCTTTAATATCGATATTCATTTCTTTGAGAGCTTCTCGGACAGTGTAGATAACGCCAAATCCGGTAGCTTCGGTGCGACCGAGCGAACCGCCAGCACCGAGAGGTTTGCCAGTGATAAAGCCGGGAGCTTTTATTCCAGTAATTTTTTCGTATTCATCGAGCATCCAGATCATATGCTGACCAGTTGTCATAACATCAGGAGCAGGGACATCCTGAAGTGGACCGACAAGCGGAGCAACAGCACGCACCCAACCACGGCAAATTTGCTCTTGTTCTCTCATCGAAAGGTTATGAGGATCGCAGATAACGCCACCTTTGCCGCCACCGAGTGGGATATCGACAACGGCGGTTTTCCAAGTCATCCACATAGCAAGAGCGCGAACAGTGTCTATCGTTTCGTGTGGGTGGAAACGGATACCGCCCTTAGCAGGACCGCGTGCATCGTTGTGTTGGCAACGGAAGCCACGGAAAACTTTGTACGAGCCATCATCCATACGAACAGGGATGTTGAAGTGAATTTCGCGGTTGGAGTTTCTTAATAAATCGCGAGTTGCTTGATCTAAGCCTAATTTTTCTGCAACTTGATCGAATTGTTGCTGAGCCATTTGAAAAGGATTGAATGAACCAGTAGCCATAAATTCCTCACAATTTTTTATTAATCGGTTTTACCCGTTTTTGTTTATAATTTGTTAATTATAGTAATGCAATTTATATATTTTTTTAATATTTAAAAACAAAATTCAGCTATGATTTGTGAAATACTAAAAATATATGATGTAAAATGTTTTTTCAATTCTTGGTAACTAAATGCAAAACCCTCAATAAGAGGCAATTCTTACTAAGGGAATTTTTATATGAAAAATACTATTCCTCCGAGAGATATTATTTTAATTATTTGGAGGTATATAGTTACCATCAACGTCACCGACGCATAAAGCTTGAATATTAATCTGAGCATTGCCATTTATTACATTGATTGTAGATGGATGAATAACATAATTTTGCGTTCGCCAAGAAGGAACATTTATGCCCGATATTTTTTGACGCATTTTAAGAACATCGAGTATATTAACAGAGTTGCTATTATCAACATCAGCAGCTTTCAATTGAATGGGAGATAAATTGCTGATTAGCCCAGAAATAAAACGTCTGACTAATAGAACGTCCAAAAGATTAAGTCCGCCAGATAATTTACTAGTAATAATTTCGATATTATAAGAGCCATCAGGGACATTTGGGATCGAAAAGCTGCCATCAGAAGAAGTTACTCCAGCACCAACCATAATATTATTAGCATTTTTGAGCAACACAACGCAATTATTCATAGGGGTTTGTTGAGAGTTTGCATAAAGAATGCTACCAGTAACTTGAGGTGAAACAGAAGCAACAGTAGTAAAAACAAATACAGCCGACCAATCGCTACTCTGGCAATTATTGACTGAGCGAACTCGCCAATAATAAGTTGTATTATTACTCAAATTTGAGCTGAGAGAATAACTTGTGGTAAAAACTGTATCATTTTTTATTATATTTTGAAAGTTGCTATTTGTAGCGATATTAATTATGTAGAAATCGGCACCCTGGACATCTTGCCAGCTAAATTGGGGGCTTGTGGATATATTCGCAGAGTTGTTTGCAGGTGCAAGGAGAGCCGGAGCAAGAAGTTTTCTTTGAGTAGTAAAGCTAAAAACATCGGACCAGTCAGTGGAGTCACCTGTTTGCGAGTAAGACTTTACACGCCAGTAATAAGTTGTGTTAGTATCAAGAGCGAAAGCAAAAGGCAATGTTAAGCTTTCAGAAGAGGTTGTATCATTAAAATGCAAAACCGAAAAATCAGAATACTTAGAAATTTGCAATCGATCATATCGAGCATTTAAATTACGACTCCAGCTGAAAGCTGGTATAAAACACAACTGCGAAGAATTATTACTTGGAGAATTCAAATTTGGTTTTTGGTAGAAAATGTTGTTATTGTATTTGAAGACAGCACCGCCATCCCCAACAGCAAATCCAGAATTTGCATTTACGAAGGCAATAGCAAACAATTCTGATGTTGTTCCAGTTTGCTCTTGTGTCCAGGTCTGTCCACCGTTTGTGGTTTTCATAATCAAGCCATAAGCACCGGCAATCCAGCCAATATTATCATCAACAAAAACGACGCTATTAAGTTTTTGCGAAACATTACTTTGAATTTGCGTCCAATTGTATCCAGCATCAGTAGTTTTAAAAATAACACCTTGATCGCCGACAGCCCAACCAGTGGTTTGATTAATAAAATAAACATCATACAAATTGGCATTTGAAGGAACAAACTGAGTATTCCAACTTATTCCGCCATTGATTGTGAATAATATTTTGCTTCCATCACCGACAACCCAGCCACGATCGATGCTTACGAAATGCACAGCGCGAAGGTTATTAGTAGTGCCGCTTGTTTGCAAGGTCCAGTTAGAACCACCGTTGGTTGTACGCATTAAACGACCGCTTTCGCCGACAGCCCAGCCAAAATTTGAATTCAGGAAATGGACGTCGTAGAGATGTCCGCTTGTCCAAATAGATTGATTTTGCCAAGTTATTCCGCCATCAGTGGTTCTAAGTATTTTGCGATTTTCGCCAACGACCCAACCAGTTGATTCATTAATAAAACAAATTCCGTATAAATGGTTGTTAGTACCAGTTGTCAAGGAAAACCAGCTTGCACCGCCATTTGTTGTTTTAAGGACAGCTCCGCTACTACCTGAAATCCAGCCATAGTTGGTATTTGCAAAGTTTATTTTGTATAATGATTGAGTGATATTTGCAGCTTGACTAAACCAAGTAGAGCCACCGGAAGTAGTTTTTAGTATAACTCCATTGATTCCAACAGAGTAGCCAATGTTGCTGTTTGTGAATTGAATTTTACGAAGGAAGTTTAATGTGCCACTTGTTTGAGTAATCCAGCTGGAACCGCCGTTTTGAGTACGATTAATCACGCCATTTTCGCCAGCAATCCAACCAATATTGTTGTTAAGAAAAAAAATTGAGTTGATAGTAAAGCTTGTGCCACTTGGAATTTGCGTCCAAGTGGCGCCGCCATTAGTAGTGCGAAGCAACAAGCCACTACTACCAGCGACCCATCCGACATTTGCATTAAGGAAGAACGCAGAATATAGCCACAGGCTCGTACCACTTGATTGCAAGCTCCAGTTTACACCGCCGTTTGTGGTACGTAAAATAGCACCGTAAGAACCAACAACCCAACCAGTGTCTGCATTAATGAAAAATGCTCTGTAAAAAATATAGTTTAATCCCGTGGACTGAGAGAACCAGCTTTCGCCAGCATTAGTAGTTTTAAGTATTGTGCCGTTGCTTCCGACCGCCCAACCAATTGAATTATTAGCAAAATAGATTGAATTGATACGATAGTTTTTACCCGTTTGTTTCAAGCTCCAGGAAGCACCGCCATTTGTAGTTTTAAGAATTGTTCCTGCGTCGCCGGCTGCCCAACCTGTATTAGTGTTGATAAAGAAGACGCTCATTAAGTCATAGCTTGTACTGCTCGGTTGATGCAACCAATTAATACCACCATCGGTTGTATGAATTACTCGACCTGTAACCCCAACAGCCCAACCAACAGTATCGTGAACGAAGCAAACGTCATACAAATGCCCGCTTTGAGCATTCCAATTTTGAGCATTTAAAACACAAAATTGAAAAACAAGTAAAAAAAGTAGAATAAGTCTTTTCATAAAACTTGAATAGAATTTTTTAATTATACACGAATGTGTTTTAAAAATATTTAGTTAAGAATTTTTAATAAATGTAAGATTTATAATAGGTTTAGAACTCTTGTAGAAACTATGTCGGTAAATATTTCTCTCTGCCTAGTCATTCTTAGTGGGTCAATCCAAGCACTTCGCAATAGTATAAAATAAACGTGTATAAACCATATCATTAAATAAAAAAAAGGCAGCCTCCTGGCAGGAAGCTACCTTTGTTTTGAAAGTGAAACAATCTATTACATACCAGATGGTGCAGCAGGTTCATTTGGATCGCCAGCTTTGCGAACAGGGATACCAACCAAAATATAAGCAACAAAGAGGACTACCAGAATGCTGATTAAGAAGGATGCACCGGGGAATATCGCAGGTGCGAACATATCGAACACAGCAAACCCAGCGAAGATGAGCCCCATCAGGGCTTCGCCAGCAATCAATCCAGATGCAAGGAGCACACCGACATTTTCGACACGTGCTTTCTGGTAATCGTTGTAGCCGCGATTTTCGTTAATCATATCGACAACTCCTTTAATCAAGCCGCCGATGAAAATGGCAAAAGTTGTCTCGAGCGGCAAGTACATACCAACAGCAACAAGCATAGGGCTACGTACTTGCATCAAAATGAAGCCGAAGCCCATAAGCATACCAACGATTATGAGTGGCCACGCCATTTGACCGCCAACTATACCTTTCGAAAGTATTGCCATCAAGCTTGCCTGCGGAGCAGCAAGCGATTTGCTGCCGAAACCGCCTTCGTAACCTTCTTTCAAGCCTTTTGCAATATCACCATCATTCAAGAAAGAAAGCACCATAAACATCACCAAGCCCGATAGTAGCACGCCAATTATATCGCCCACCTGCATTTTCCAAGGAGTCCCGCCAAGGATGTGACCAACTTTCAAATCCTGTAACATTTCACCAGCAACAGCCGCCGAAACGCAAACAATCGCCGCAACACCGAGCACAGCAGCAACACCGCCAGTTTCAGCAGTAACACCCAATGCAACTAAAATCAATGCTGTAACAACAAGAGCGGTAAGTGTTAGCCCCGAAATAGGATTATTACTCGAACCCATAATACCAACAAGGTAGCCCGAGACTGCTGCGAAGAAAAATGCAAGAATTATAAGCAATGTTGCTGAAACAATCGCAACCAACATCGATGTGTTGAAAATGAAGAATGTGATAGAGAAAGTAGCAATTGCTACAATCGCAATACCAATCATAACCCAAGTAAAAGGAATATCTCTATCGATTCTATCAGCAACGACGCTGCTGCCTTGTGCTGCTTTTTTAACGTCGCTTACTGAACGAGCTATACCAGCCGAGAGGCTCTTACGCATACGGAAAAGAGTGTATCCAGCACCAACAAGCATACCGCCTATTGCAATTGGGCGAACGATATATTTCCAAACTTCAGTCATTTGGAACATTGGGTTATTAACACGTTCTGTTGCGACTTGTAAATCCCAGCCACGAGTTTGCATCAAAAGAGCAATCCACTGCTGATAATCAAGGAATGGGTGAATAAAATAATATATAATCGGTGTTAGAAGTCCCCAGGCAATTAAACCACCACTAAAGTTCAAAGCCGCAAGCTTCGGACCGATGATATAACCAACGCCCATATAAGCAGGTGAAACAGCAGGGCTACTGAGCACTATGCCGCCATCGCCAGTGAAAGTTGTGCCAGTTACAGTTTGCCTGCCGAATGAAACAAATTTTTCCCAAATTGTGGGAAATACTTTGAACTCACCTAATAATTTAATTAAACCGCCAAGCCCCATAGCACCGAAAAGGAATTTACTGTTGCCACCAGCTTTCTGACCGGATTTGTGAATCTCGGAAGCAGCGACTGATTCAGGATATGGCAATTCTTTATCTTCGACCATTACACGGCGAAGCAAAGCAACAAACATAATACCCAAGATACCGCCGAAGACCAATATTAGAGATGCAGTAATGTAGTTTGATGTTGTGAAAAACGGTTTCCAGATGCCAGCAATAAAGAATGCAGGCAATGTGAAAATTGCTCCTGCTGCAACAGATTCGCCGATTGAACCAACAGTACGTGCAAAGTTCTCTTCTAAAATCGAGCCGCGCATTGTTTTGAGCAATGCCATACCGATTACAGCTGCGGGATATGTTGCAGCAATTGTCATACCAGCTTTAAGTCCTAAGTATGCATTTGCAGCGCCAAGCACCACAGCCATAATCAAGCCGAGTATTAACGCCCGCACTGTCATTTCGGACATATTGCTATCGGAAGGAACAAATGGTACAAACTTTTTCTCTTCTGCCATTTAACTCTCCTTATTGTTTAGATTTAAAAGTCAATAGTTAAACAAAATACAAAGATATAAAAGGATTTATAAATTACAATATTTTTTTAAGAGATTTTTAATTTGTTAATAATTTTTTATGATTTATAACTTTATATTAAGCAATAAATAAATCCTGTTATCTTTGTTGCTGTTTATTTGGTCGTAAGAGCTCCCTAATTTATCAAGTTTTGGTTTATGCAAGCGAGTATAGGCAAAATAAATATGGATTTGCGGTATTGGTGAATATCTAGTACGCAAAAGAAGCCGCGAACCTTCGTCGTATAGTGCATTCGAAAAAATTGAAGTGGGCATTCTATATTCATAGTGCCAAATTGCCGATGAATAGCTATCGGTTTGAAATACTGAAATTCTACCCGAAAGTGATAAATTGCTGAATATATTGTAATTAAGCTCAATGAAGCCTGCTTTCCCATTTTCGCAAGGTTTCTTTTGCTCGAAATAAACATCCGTTGCATCTAATCGAAACGTAATGTTTAAATTGCGCAAAATTTTGCGTTCATATTCAAAACGAACATCATTTCGCATTAAATTGTAAATAGTTTGATTTGATGCCCCTTTGGGTTTGAAACCATCTGTTTTTGCCTCGCTTTTAATTTTAAGAAAAAATTCGCCTAAGTGCTTGTTTCTATATGTATGCTTAAAGGTATAATCGTAACCTTTTATGGGTTTTTCAACAGAATAAGTTCGCATGTGAGAGCGATAAAAGTCAATATATGCCTCACTTATAAGATTTTTGCTAAATTTAGCTTTAATTCCGGTATATAATCCTTCCTCGTTTGCGGCTGTTGAACTTTCGCCAAAATTATAGCCAAAAAAGCTTCTATACTTTGCGTGATAATTTCGATAATGCTGAACAATTTCGAAATTATCATTTTTAGCACGCCAAAACACTTTTGCTGCGGGATATTTCATTTCATAAAATGAATATTCGCCGCCAAATGTCGCATTTTGCAAGTTTATAATTACGAATGTAGAGAATAAATTAGAATATTTACCACTGAACGCTCGGCTCGAAGAACTTTTTAATGGGAAATCGTATTGAATATCGAAATAGGTGAAACCTATATTCAAATATTTGTAACTAATAACAAAGTTAGCTCCTTGAGCATATTCCAAAAGTGCATTTTTTTTGCGAATTTCAGTTTGTGTGCGAAAGTAGTTACTTGTGTATATTGAGGTTGCAATTTTTTTTGCTGTATCGATATTGGCAGGTCTTGCAAAGCTCGAAAAAAAAAGATTGGTAGAAACATCGAAAATTCCAACATTAAAAACTTTTTCGAGTGCGACACCGCGAAAGAAATCCACCTGTGATGAAGACGTGTTCAACTTTATGCTGTTTTTATATGGCTGTGCCGCTGAAATATAATCTCCACCTTTGCCAAGCGAAAAGCCTTGCCAGAGCAAATTCCCGCAGCCAAAATTTGCATTGAAGTCGCCAAGAAATAGCTTAAATTTATTTGATTCGTATTTTGCACCAAAGCTGTAGAACTCGAACAAATGGAGTTCGCCCAAATTTTTGTTGCCTATTGCCTGAAAATGCCAATGCTTGTGCGTAAGAACTAATCGCTGATAAATATCGTATCTGTCGCCGAGGTATTTGTTTTGGCGCAAGCCGCTTACTTTTTCGAACCGCTCTTCACTGCGTAAACAGTATTTTGCTGATGTTTTCGCCTCTAAGGCATGCTGTCGGCGAGTTGTTGAATAAAGAATAATTAAGATTTGAGCTTCATCAAGCAGGAGACCCTCGAAAAGCTCCTCGTCTGAGATATCAGGATTTTTATTGAACCGATTAACTATTACACTTGATGTACGCAAATCAACAGAGGGCAGGACTGTAAGAGCATCTTCTTTTGCATTGTACAATGATATTGGATTATCGAAATAGTATTCCAAAGTTTCGATACTATTTGAAATTTCATCTTCCTGATAAACTCTTGATAGGTATCTATTAATTTCAAGCCAATTAATATCTTTGGCAAATGTACAGTTTGCCAAAAAAAACAGTAATAATATCAGGCTTGCTCTGCACATAAAAAAACAAAATGAAGAACTACCGAAAGTTGTTCATTTCGATTAATTAAAATATATATTTATGCTTACTTTAAATCTTCATCTTCGTCATCGAAGAGGTCATCTTCATCATCGAAATCTAAATCGTCTTCGTCGAATTGCAAATCTTCTTCATCGAAATCAAATTCCTCATCGTCGAAGTCAATTTCTTCATCGTCAAAATCTTCGTCCTCATCACCAAAATCAAATTCATCGCCTTCGTATTCATCATCATAATTTTCGTCTTCGTCGTAATCCTCGTCATCTTCATCTTCGTAATCATCTTCATCATCTTCATCTTCGTTTTTTAAAGTTATTGGGGCAACTGCATTTGCGGCAGGTAAATATACAAATAACTGGGTTTTTCCTTCGTTTTCAAGCGAAAGAATAAATATTTTAAGCAAATTATTTAAGTTTAGCATAAAAAAACCTATATATTACTCATACATTATTTATTTTCAATAACATTATGCTTGCAAATATCGTAAAAAACAATTATTCTAACCAAAAAAAATTTTTTCAATCGTTATTTCGTAATAAAAACTGATAAAGTGAATTTTTATTTTCAAATAACCAAAAAATATGAAATTATTTTTTAAATTTGCAAGAATTAACATATTTCTTTTAAATTCGTTACTTAGGAATAAAATAAAGGTAAAACAATGAAAAAAATATTTTTAATAATTATCTTTTTATCAATATTTTTTAGTAGCAACTTATTTTCGCAGGAGCTAAAAGCAACAGTAAGCGTCAATATGGAACAAGTGGATCCCGATCGCCGTATGTATGTTGCTTCGCTCGAGAATGATTTACAAAATTACATTAACAGCCAGCAATTCGTTAACATAGAATGGGAAGGAGAGCGAATACCTGTTGATATAACAATTGTGCTTTCCGGTGGTAACAGAAATTTTTATTCGGGACGCTTGTTCATTGCATCCAAAAGGCAACTTCTGGACGACCCAGAAGCCGCAGTAACAACAATTCGCTTTGCTGAAAATAAATGGATTTTCCCATATTCTCAAGGCGCTAATCTTTCATTTAACATAAATAGATTTGATGAAGTTACAAGCCTTATTGATTTTTATATGATGCTTGTAATTGGTATGGATCTGGATAGTTACGGCGAACTCGATGGCAACGTAGCTTTCGAGCGGGCTAAGCAGGTGCTTTTGCTTGGTGCTAATCGTGGTGCCGAGGGCTGGGGCACTTATGCAGCACCGGGCGAGCTTACAAAATACACGCTCGTAAGCGAGCTAACAGATCCACGATATTACGATTTTCGCAAATTGATAACGGAATATTATCTTGATGGGTTGGATCAGTTGAAGAAAAACAAGCAAAAAGCTCTTGAAAATATAGCACGCACAATTTCAAAAATGGCAGATTTCAAAGAAAAGCGTATGGTCGGACCGAGTGCGTTGCTGCAAGTTTTTTTTGACACAAAATCGCGTGAAATTGCCTCGCTTATGGAAGGTTATCCCGACAAAAAAGTTTTCGATAACTTGATTTATCTTGATCCGACTAATGCTCATATTTATAATCAATCACGAAATAAATAACAGGGAGACCGCCTTGAAAGAACGCACAAAAGACATTATATCACCTCATAAAACAAAAGAAGACGAATTAGACGTTACTTTACGACCACTTGTGTTTGATGAGTTCGTTGGGCAAAAGAAAATTGTCGATAATCTTAAAGTGTTCATCCAAGCTGCATTGCAGCGAAATGAAGCACTTGATCACGTCTTACTCACAGGACCACCTGGTTTAGGTAAAACAACATTGAGCTACATCATTGCTCGGCAGCTCGGAGCAAACATCAAGACTACATCAGGACCTGTTCTTGAAAAGCCAGGCGACTTGGCAGGATTACTTACAAATTTAAGCGAAGGCGATATTTTGTTCATAGATGAAATTCACCGTCTATCAACCGTTGTGGAGGAGTACCTATATTCGGCAATGGAGGATTTTCGGCTTGATATTATGATCGATAATGGTCCATCGGCACGAACGATACAGATAAAAATACCGAAGTTTACGTTAATCGGAGCGACTACACGTGCTGGGCTGCTTTCCGATCCGTTGCGTTCACGATTTGGCATAATTAACAGACTTGATTATTACGACAGCAAAGATTTATTTATTGTTGTGTTGCGCTCGGCAAAGATTTTGAATGTCCCTATTGATGAAGAGGGCGCGATGGAAATTGCTAAACGTTCTCGCGGCACACCACGCATAGCCAATCGCTTGCTTAAACGCACACGCGATTTTGCACAGGTAAAAGGTAATGGAAAAATCACAAAAGAAATTGCTCAAATGGCTCTTGC